>JAABUN010007583.1_pt1 | contig 11590 bp, 13 predicted proteins | sample 5559311 | NCBI WGS metagenome assembly JAABUN01 (sample SAMN10711877, study PRJNA513370) | rock metagenome | isolation source: Antarctica rocks | place: Antarctica: Victoria Land, Siegfried Peak sud | reverse complement strand
CACCCACGCGCGAGCCGCGAGCCACGCTCAGGATCGTCGCCTCGCCGGGTGGAGGTGGCCGAACGCGCACCTACACGCTTCGCTGCAACCCGACCGCGGGGAGCTGGCCCGCGCGCAACGCCGCGTGCGCCCGGCTCCTGACGCGGAGCGGAGCAGCCATCCTGCTCCGGCCGCCGGGCCACTCGAACACCGATCGCCGGCGGACGGGGCGCGGCGCGTTGGGGATGACCGGCACCCTCGACGGCCACCGGGTGTCACTGTGGCTGCCCCGGCTCGGCCCGGTAGCGGCCCGAGCCCGCTTCGCCGCCGTCCGCAGGCTGCTGGGCAGCGTCGCAACCGATCGTGCGCTCCGGGTTTCCACTCGAAGATAAAGTGTCACCATGCAGACTCCGGGGCCATGGCTGTCCTTGCAGCGCGCCCTCGCCGTGCTGGGCCTGCTCGGGCTCTTCCTCGTCGCGGGTGTCTGCGTGAACATGATCGTGGGGGCAGCGGGAGGGCGCGGGAATGACGCGGCGACGACGAGAGGGGCGACGGTGGCCAGCACGCCGTCACGCAGATCGGACCGGACGCCGACCCCCGCGCCGAAGCCGGCGCCGCTCACCCGGCAGGAGCTCGCCCAGCGCCGCGCGGCGGCACAAGTCGTACGCCAGCAGGGCTTTGACCCCATCAGCCTCAAGGCCTATCACTCCCATCAGACCTTGCGAGTGCTCCTCGCGGAGAGCTCGGCCACCAGTCAAGCCAACGGGGTGCCGGCCGGCCGTCGTGCGTTCTTCTTCGTCGGGGACTCCTTCATCGAGGCGGACGCTCCGGAGCCGAGCTCGAAGCTGCAGATCGCGCGCCAGACCGAGAACACCGTGACGCTTGCCTACGGCCTGACCGCCGGGGAGGAGATCCGTGTGCGGTTCCGCTGGGATGGGAGCGCGCTCGCGCCACGATCGCCGGTCCCTCCCGCCCCGCAGCGTCTTCAGTAGCGCCGATCAGGCCAATACCCTTGCCGCTGGATGAGCGCTCTCCCGTCCATCTCCCTGACCCTCGCCGCCGTCTCCGACGCCCGCTTGGAGCGCGTGTGCGGCGAGGATCCCGGCTGGGCCTGCCGCGAGACGCTGGATCAGACCAACTCGAAGCCCCTCTCGCTCGCCGCGGAGTTCTTTCTCGGCAAGCCGTTGACCATCCTCGCGATCCTGATAGGCGCGATGATCGTCAACCGTCTGGCGCGACGGGTGGTCAGACGGGGCCTGCGCGGGCTGCACTCCGGTCCGATCAAGGAGCGACTCGGGGCCATGCGCCGTCGCACCCCCGCCGCGCTCCTTCAGACCGAAGAGTTGTCGCTCCGGGCGACGCAGCGGATCGAGGCGCTCGCGACCGTCCTTCGCAGCGTGGTCACCGCGATCGTCGCCGGCATCGCCCTGCTGCTCGTCCTCGGGGAGGTGGGCATCGATCTCGCACCCCTTCTGGCGGGGGCGGGGATCCTCGGCGTGGCGCTCGGCTTCGGATCGCAGAGCCTGGTCAAGGACTTCCTCTCCGGGCTGTTCATCCTCGTGGAGGATCAGTTCGGGGTGGGCGACATCGTGAACCTGGACACGGACATCTCCGGCGTGGTCGAAGCCGTGTCGCTGAGGACCACCCGGGTTCGGTCGGTCGACGGTACGGTCTGGCACGTCCCCAACGGCGAGATCCGGCGGGTGGGCAACTTGAGCCAGCTGTGGTCGCGCGCGCTGCTCGACGTCGAGGTCTCCCATGACACGGACATCGATCAGGCGAGCGCCATCATCAAGACGGTGGCTGACGAGGTGTGGAACGAGCACGACGAAGTCCTCGAGGAACCCGAGGTGTGGGGCGTCGAGAGCCTTGGCCCGACCGGCGTCGCGATCCGCCTGGTGGTCAAGACGACCCCGTCGGACCAGTGGGGGATCGCTCGGGAGTTGCGCCGGCGGATCAAGACGGCGTTCGATCGGGAGGGCATCGAGCTTCCGACCTGGTGGGGCGAGCCCGGCTCTGCGGCGGGCAAGGGCCGGTGACCGACGTGGAGTTCCTGCGAGGCCGGCTGCTCATCGCCTCGCCGAGCCTGGTCGATCCTAACTTCCTCCGGACGGTGATTCTCGTGACCAAGCATTCCCACGAGGGCGCGATGGGCGTCGTCCTGAACCGGCCTTCGACGGCGCAGGTCGGCGAGGCCGTGCCGGAGCTCTCGCCGCTCGTGGGTGAGAAGAGTCCCCTCTACGTCGGCGGCCCCGTCCAGCGAGAAGCCCTGATCGTCCTCGCCGACTTCCGCGACCGCGAGGTGGCGGCGACCATCGTGGTGGCTGACGTCGGCTTCGTGTCCGCCGACGCCGACACTGAGACCCTGGTCGAGGCCACGCGCCAGGCGCGCGTCTTCGCGGGCTACGCCGGCTGGGGGCCTGGCCAGCTTGAAGCGGAAGTCGAAGAGGATGCCTGGATCGTCGAGGCGCCCGTGCCCGGCGAGCTGTTCGCCGACGACGTCGAGGTGCTCTGGAGCGCGGTGCTCGAGCGCAAGGGCGGGCGCTTCGCCCTGCTCGCCCGGATGCCGCTGGACCCGAGCCTGAACTGATGTGCGGCCGCTTCACGCTCACGGCGGGCCAGCGCGCGACGCTCGAGGCGCGCTTCGGTGCCGCGCTGCCGGACGGCGGCCTCGAGCGCTTCAACGTCGCGCCGACCGAGTCGATCCTCGCGGTGTGCGCCGGCGGTGAGGGGCGCCTGCTGCGGTGGGGTCTCGTTCCCCACTGGGCGCGGAGCCTCAAGGACGGGGCGCGGATGATCAACGCGCGGGCCGAGACCGTCGCCACCAAGCGGCCCTTCTCCACGCTGGTCGACGGCGCGGACGGCCGCTGCCTCATCCTGGCCGACGGATTCTTCGAGTGGCTGCGCCCCGAGGACAAGCGCCAGCCGCGGCAGCCCTTCTTCTTCACGGTCGACGGCGGCGAACCGTTCGCGTTCGCGGGACTATGGACGAGCGCGCGGATCGACGGGGAGCGCGTGCAGAGCGCCACCATCCTGACCACGACGCCCAACTCGGTGGTGGCCCGGCTGCACGACCGCATGCCGGTGATCCTGCCGGACGCCGAAGCGGAGGCCGCATGGCTGGGCGAAGGCGTGTCGGGGAGGGAAGCGCTGGCGTTGTGCCGACCGCTCCCCGGCGACCGGATGGCGGCCATCGCCGCCAACCCGGCGGTCAACAAGCCCGATCCGGCTGCCGAAGGCCCGCACCTCCTGGCAGCTCCGGCCGCCGCCTGACGCTACCGGGCGAACTCTTGCGTGTGCAACCATCACACGATGGTCTCCGTCACACACTTCACCGATCCCGGCTGCCCGTGGGCATACTCCGCGAGCCCGGCGCTCGCCGTGCTGCGCTGGCGCTACGGCAGACAGCTCGACTGGCGCCTGGTGACCATCGGACTCACCGAACGTGCCGAGCAGTACGTCGAGCGGGGCTACACGCCTGCCGGCTCGGCTCGCGGCCACTTGGGATTTCGCCGCTTCGGCATGCCGCTCGCGCCGCAGCCCAAGCCACGGGTGGCGGCGACCGCCCGCATGTGCCGTGCGATCCATGCCACGAGGCTTCTCGCGCCTGAGCGTGAGCATGCCGTGTTCCGGGCTCTGCAATTCGCGCAGTTCACCTCACCACTGGTGCTCGACGACGCCTCTGACCTGGAGGTGGCGTTGCTTGAGGTCCCCGGCCTCGACGCCGCCGCCATAGTCGCTGCGCTCGACGATCCCGCGGTCTCGGCCGCCTACGAGGCAGACCGTGCCGAGTCGCGCACCGCCGAGGGCGGCCCGACCGCGTTCCAGGGCAAGGCCGCGCAGACCGATGGTCCCATCCGCTACACCGCTCCCTCGCTGCTCTTGGAGTCCGATGGACGTCGTCTGGAGGCCGGTGGCTTCCAGACCGTCGAGGCCTACGACGTCTGCGTGGCCAACCTCGATTCCTCGCTCGAGCGCCAGACGCCGCCGGACTCGCCCCGGTCCGTCCTCGATTCAGAGCCCGACGGGCTCACCACGCAGGAGATCTCCGCGGTGATGACGGCGGGCAACGATGCACCCGACAGACCGGCAACCGAGACGGCGCTCATCGACCTTATGGCGGAGGGTGGGGCGCGCCGAATCGGAGTCGGCGACGACGCCCTCTGGTTCGCCGCGTAGCAAGGCCTACAGCAGTCCGCCATGCCACTCGGCTGGCACGGGGCCGCTGAAACGGACCTGGGTCGCCCCGCGCCACGCGGCCATGCGGTCGAACTCCCGCCGCACCGCGCCGGCCACCGTCGATCCGCGTGGGGCATCCGGCTCGCGGTGCAGGGCCTTGACGTCGAGCACGCCTGCCCGTGTGTCCATCACGAGATCGACGCGACCGATGAGCGAGTCGCCGTGGAGGATGGGGAGGACGAAGTACCCCCAGCGCCGCTTGGCCGCCGGCACGTAGATCTCGAGGCGGTGACGAAAGCTGAACAGCTGCTCCGTCCGGCTTCGATCGCAGACCAGGTTGTCGAACGGCGAGAGCAAGGCGGTGCGCGGGCGCCACGGATGCTCGACGGCGGCCAGCGCCCGAAGAGTGTCCACGTCGCGGGCGTGAACCCACCACTCGCCCGCCAGCCCGTCGACGGCGACCCGCTCGATGGCTTTCTCGGCGTGCAGGTCGGCGAGGGCTTCGGCGAGACCTGGATACCGATTGCGGGTGAAGTGCGCGCGTATGTGGGGAAGGCGTGCGACTCCGAGCGCTCGGAGCGAGCGCTCGGCAGCCAGGCGGACGACCCGGCGCTCATCGAGGTGGTCGGCAGCCTCCAGACCAGGCGACGGGAGGCAGCGCTCGGCGAGGTCCCAGAGCCGCTGACCGCCTTCCCGCCGCAGGACTCCGATCTCGCCGCGCTGCCACAACAGCTCGAGCATGCGGCCGACCGTCCAATCCTGTGGCGTCCAGCCGTCGTAGCGAAACGACACGGCGGCCCGGTTCTCGACGTCGCGAGCTCTGAGCGGCCCGTCCGCGCCAAGCTGATCCAGAAGATGCACGCGGAAGGCGGCGTTGGCGTCGAGCCAGGCGCCTGCGCGATGCGCTCGCAGAGTGTCGGCGCCCGGCCAGGTGCGCATGGCCCAGGCGTGCAGCGGCAAGTCGATCGCACAGACGTATGACGCCTCGTGTGCCCAGTACTCAAAGAGTGCCCGCTCCTCGTAGGCGACGCGGTCGAGCAACACCGGATCGACGTCGCCCAGACGCGAGTGCAGCACGAGGAGCTGCGAGCGGGCGACGGCGCTCGTGGGGTCGAGCTGCAGACACCCGAGGGCGTTGGCGACGTCGCGCACGGCGGCCGCGTCCGGCTTTCGGCGAGGAGCCGGGCCGCCTAGCCTCTGCGCGAGGATCGCGAGGCGGCGGACGGCGCGGACGGGAACGCGGAGGGCCGGCACGGTCGCAAGGCTAGGCTCGAGGTCGGATGCGCGACGAACTAGACCGCCGTGGGATGGCCTTCCTCTCCGGAGGCCACACGTTCACCGACATGGGCCAGGGGGCCATTCCCGCGCTGCTGCCGTTTCTGAGGGAGGACCGCGGCTACTCCTTCGCCGCGCTGTCGGCGCTCGTACTCGCGGCGACGGTGTCGTCGTCGATCGTCCAGCCGCTGTTCGGAGCCGCTTCAGACCGCCGGTCGCTTCCGTGGCTCATGCCCGGCGGACTGGCGCTCACCGGCATCGGGATCGGTCTGGCCGGAATAGCGCCGAGCTACGCGCTGACTTTTGCGGCGATCGCCCTGAGCGGCCTGGGCGTGGCGGCCTTTCATCCCGAGGCGTCCCGCTTCGCGAACTACGTCTCCGGCACGCGACGGGCCACCGGGATGAGCCTGTTCTCGGTCGGCGGCAACGCGGGCTTCGCCCTCGGGCCGATCGTGGTGACCCCGCTCGTGCTTGCGTTGGGGCTGCCCGGCATGCTGGTGGCGGGTCTGCTTCCCGTGCTCATGGCGGTGGTCCTCGCCCGGGAGTTGCCGCAGCTGAAGGCGTTTCGTCCGAGCCGCCGAGCGACTCAGGCGGCCGTCGCGCCGCCGGACCAGTGGGGAGCCTTCACGCGCCTGGCCGCCGCGGTCGGCGTGCGATCCGCCGTCTACTTCGGGCTCGCAACCTTCGTCCCCCTGTACTTCGTCACCGAGCTCGATGCCTCAAAGGCCGACGCGAACACGGCGCTGACGGTGATGCTCGTGGCGGGCGCCGCGGGCACGCTCATCGGTGGGCGCCTCGCCGATCGGGTCGGGCGCCGGCCTGTCTTCGCGGTGTCCACGCTCTCGCTCACGCCGCTCATCCTCGCCTTCCTGGCCGCCGATCGGACACTCGCCGTCGTGTTGCTCGCGCTCATCGGGGCGATGATCATCGCCACCTTCTCCGTCACTGTGGTCATGGGCCAGGAATACCTTCCGAACCGCATCGGCGTCGCGTCGGGCGTGACGCTCGGGCTCGCCATCGGGGTCGGCGGCGTGGCGGCCTCCGCACTCGGACTGCTCGCCGATCGCGCCGGCCTGGAGACCGCGATGTACGTGATCGCGTTCACCCCGCTGTTGGCTGCGGCGCTGGCACTGTCGCTACCGCGCGCCCTGACCGCGGTCGCCGCCGTCCGGTAGTGATCCCCAGGTGGCGTCGGCGCGCCACGAAGTCCGGCGTCCTCCCGGCGGCGCCGCCGGGAGGCAGAATGTGGTGACGATGGATCCCTTCAGCGTCCTCGGTGTGCGGCGCGACGTCTTGCCCGCGGAGCTCGCGGCCGCCTACCGGCGCGCGGCCAAGCACTGGCACCCGGATCGCGGCGGCGGGGCGCACTCCGAGGCCCGGATGGCCGAGATCAACGCAGCGTACGATCTCCTGCGCGACGGCGGCTGGCGCAGCGCGCAGCTGTCCGCGGCAACACCGGCAGCCCGCCCGAAGCCCGAAGCCCGTCGCCGGGCGCGCGGCTCCTGGCTTCCGCATCCGGTCCGCGAGGCACTCGGGGGCGAGTTGATCGCCGCCCTCAAGGACGGCGAGGACGTCTGCATGGTGGCTCCCGCGGCGACGTGGGCGAGCCCGCTGACGATCCTGGCCGTGACGGACCGGCGCCTGCTCTGGCTCAATGCCGACGCGCTCGGCCACCGCGTCCATTCCGTACCGTTCGACGCGATCACGGACGTCCGCCTCGTCCGCCGGCGGTTTCGCAGCCACGTCGCATCGGTCCAGGTCCGCACCACGGTCGGCCGCCGGCTGTCGTTCGCCGAGCTGCGCCCCGCGATGGCGGGGGACATCGTGCGGCGGGTCAGCGCAGCGACGAAGGGATCTTGAGCAGCGCACGGGGGAGATCCCGGCGCAACCGGGCGAAGGCCTCGTCGAGCGCCACAGCTGCCTGGCGACCATGCACACCCATGCCGTGGCCGACGAGCAGATGCTCCGGCCGGTAGGTCGAGAGCTTGCGGGGCGGCCGGAGTCGCAACACGAAGTGGATTCCAGCGGGCGCGCTCCCGGCGGCCCACACGGGATGGGTGCCGACCGCCTCGGCCACCACGAGCGTCCTTGTGGCCGCCCACCACAGCGCCACTTCCTTCCAGACCGGCAGCCGCAGGACGGGCACGACTTCGAACGGGCCGGCGGCCGTGCCGTCGAAGGCCTTCACGTGCGGGACGCCGAGCCGCGTCGAGATCTGCGCGCAGTCGCGCTTGTGGCGGTCCAGCAGTTGGATCACCCCGGCGGGCTCGCCCATCGCGGCCGCCCGCTCGAGCGCCGCGGGCTCGTCCACCGGGTCGATGAGCCACACACGTCCGTCGACCGCCAGGGCGTGTGAGGTCCGTTGCATGGGCTCCTGGACCACCCAGGAGAAGCCGAACGGGAGATCGTCGAAGCGAAGGGAGGCGGGCATCTGCCCGACTCTAGTCCAGCTCGCGAGAGCTCACGGGGAAGTCGAAGAACGTGTCCGGGAAGGGCTCGGTCCGCAGGGTGAAGTGCCACCATTCCTCAGGCAGGTGCTTGAACCCCTGCCGCTCGAGGAGGTGCTTGAGCGTCAACCGATTGCGCCGCTGCAGGCCATCGATCCGCCCGTTGAAGGTGTGCGAGAGCGGGTCAAAGCAGTCGTAGCCCGTCCCCATGTCGATCGAGTTGTCGCGGAAGCGGACACGGTACGGGCGGGCGCAGTCGACCAGGCGCCGGTTCTGCCGGTACACCGCCTGCTTCCCCGGCGGGCGTCGCACGAGGGTGAGGTCGACGGTCGAGCCGCGGCTGTGCCCCGACTTCGCAGCGATGTAGCCGTCCTTGAAGAGTCGGCGCTTCTCGACGCGGGGATAGAACTCCGCCTTCATCTTCTCGTCCTCGAGATCCCGCGCCCACTTGACGAAGACGTCGACGGCCCGCTGCGGCCGATAGCAGTCATAGACCTTGAGCGTGAGCCCACGCCGGCTCGCTTCAGCTTGGGCGCGCTTGAGAGCCTCTGCCGTCTCGCGGGTGAGGATGCACAGCGGCTGCTCGTAGCCGCGGATCGGCCGGCCGACGAAGTTGTGAGACGTCGCGTAGCGCATCTCGACGAGGATCGACGGATCGACGGACTGCAGAGAGACGAAAGCGTCCTTCGGCGGGGTGGGCTCGGCGGCTCGGGCGGCGGCGGGCGCCGCGAACTGGGCACAGAGCAACCCGAGCACGAAGATGGCGTGTTTCATCGGCATCGCATACCCAGCACGGCCGACTCGCGCACGTCGAGGCAGCCGGATGCGCCGATCCCGCCATACTGGTGCCGTGCCCGCCACCCCTGACCAACTTCTCGCCGAGCCGCCGCTGGCCGCCGCCGTCGCGGCGCTCGCAGAACGCAACCGCCACCACTTCGAGAGGATGTCAGAGACCGAGCGCGGCGAGGCGATCGCCCATTGGCGTGACCTCGCTCTCTCCGTGCTGACGGCGGCAGGCGCCGAGCTGGCCAGGGAAGGCGAAGGCGGCACACCGGGGGTCCAAGGCCCAGGCCGGGCGGTCATCGTGTTCGAGGACTCAGGGGAGGATCAGATCGCCGTCCACGCGAGCTTCCACCCCCAGCTCGAGGACCTCGGTAACGGCGAAGTCGCCGGAACACCCGCCCAGGCCGCGGCACTCGAGCTGCTCAACGACATGGCCGGAGACGCAGAGTCCGAGAGCCGGTAGGCGCGGCCAACGGCTCCGTAACATCTCGGGTCGGGAGCGGTGATGGTATGCCCGCATGCGCGCCTTCCTTCTCGCCCTGCTCCTGCTTGCAGCGGTTCCCAGCTTCTCGGAAGCGCAGACAAGCGACGGTGCTGCGCTGCCGCTCGGGCCGGAGTCGCTTCCTGAATCCCGCGTCACCCGCACCGTTGCGCCGGGAGTGACTTACACGCGCATCGTTCGCGGCGTCGCGTCAGCGGAGGATGTATGGACGATCGATGCGGCGGTGACGGCCGACCGGCCGGCCGCCCGGGTGATTGCGCAGAAACTCCAGGTGGCCGGGGCCCGAGCCCGGATCCGCCGTCTGAAGCGAGCGCCCGACGACTCCTCGCCGGGTCCACTCGGCTTTCTCGTTCGCACCGGCCGCTTCGAGACCCAACTGCAGACCGACCTCGAGCGGGCGCGATTGGCACAGGCCGGACTCGAGGGGCTGCGCACCGTGTTCACCGCTGAAGACGGAACTTCGACCACGGGTCCGTGGGTGGTCAACGTGATCACTGCCGACCCTGGAGTGGTCACCACGGCCTTGGCCACGGACGTGGTCCCCGGGCGTGAGCTGTTGAGCGCCCTTGCCGCCCGGACAGGCGCGGTGGCGGCGATCAACGGCGGGTACTTCGTCATCGGGGACACGAACGGGACCGACGGGGACCTGGCGGGCGTCTCCGTTCTCGGCGGCGCTCTCGTTTCGGAGGCGGTCACGGGCCGCACCAGCCTGCTCCTGGGCGGCGAAGGCGCCGGCGCCCGGGTCGAGGCGCTGTCGACGAGGCTTGAAGTCGCCTCCTCGGACACGAGCCGGCGACTGCTCGACGGACTCAACCGTGCTCCCGGGCTGATCCGAAGCTGCGGTGGCTCGGGCGGCGACGAACCGACCGAAGCTCCGAAGCACGACTTCACCTGCACGGACGACAGCGAGCTCATCCGCTACACGGCCGTCTTCGGGTCCGCGACGCCGTCGGGCGCCGGTGCCGAAGCGGTGCTGGACGCCGCAGGCCGCGTCGTCGACCTCCGTGAGCTCCGAGGCGGTCCCATCCCCGGCGGAGGGAGCGTGCTGTCCGGAACCGGGGAGGCGGCAGAGTGGCTGCGCGAGCACGCCGTGCCGGCGGCCACGGTCACTCTCGACACGCGGATTCAGGGTGAGGAGGGTCCGATCGCACTGGGCGCTCGCACGACCATCGTGAACGGCGGGCCGCGTCTCCTCCGCGACGGGCGCCCCGACATCACCGCGGCCGCCGAGGGTTTTGACTGGCCCGAGGACCCGGGCTTCTTCTATCGCTTCGGACTGCGACGCAACCCGCGGACCCTGGCCGGTGTGAAGAGCGACGGCCGCCTTCTGCTCGTCACGGTGGAGGGGCGGCGGCCGGGCTACAGCGCCGGAGCGAGCTTCGAGGAGAGTGCCGCCGTCATGGCGGCACTCGGCGCCGACGCAGCCGTCAACCTCGATGGGGGAGGGTCGACCGGCTTGACCCTGGGTTCGGGGCTTCTCACCTGGCCGTCGGACGCCACGGGCGAGCGGCCCATCGCAGACGCGCTGCTGGTGGGCGCACGGCCCTTCTGACCCAGTCAGCGCTCGACGAGACGAGTGCATCCGGCTCGTAGGCTCGGGCTCCGTTGACGACCGTCGCTTGGACGTCGAGGACGAAGGCCTCGGCGGCGAGATCCGGATCGGATGTGGTTCGCGCTCATCATCGCGATGACGGTGCGCCCCGTGAGTGATTCGACGATCTTGGACGCTTCCGCTCGCTCCCTGGAACTCGAAGCGCAAGTCGAGCACCTTGTCCTGCCGACCGTTGTCGACGAGCGTCTGCTCGCCCTTGGTCAGGGTGTCTTCGAGCATCACGAGCACCGTCTTGTCGCAGATCGTCGTACGCGCTCTACTGGGTCCGCGACCCGTGTAGAAGGGCATGTCGTCCCTTCTCGCCTTCCCCCTGGGTAACCCTCGCGCCCGGGAAGGAGTAAAGGCGGTCGAACCGCCAAAACGCGGGCACTTCCCGTGAGGGCACCACGCGACGGACCCGCGTCAGGTTGCTGTCACCCATTGTCGCAGGCTCCTTTTCGGGTTCACCGCTGCGCCGACGCCGATCGGCAGACTCCGTATTGCGGTCCGTCGATGGGATTCTGCCTGCATCTGTTTGGAATCTGACCGCAGACGGTAGGATGGGATTCGTACCAGGCCATGAAGCTCTCGACGATCCTCTCGGGCGCCTCCGGGCTCTGCGCAAAAGGCCTCGCAGCTTGCGGGACCACGTCAAGGAGGGGTCGCTGGTGTCTGAGGTAAATAACCACCTGTTCGACACGATTGATCGGCAGCAGTCGCATCAGTCGGCACACACTCGTCGCACGCTGGTGAAGTCCACCGCGGCCGCGTTGGGGTCAATGGGCCTGCTCGGCTACGCCTCGGAGAGCGCGTTCGGCGCCATCAGAACCAATC
>JAABUN010007582.1_pt1 | contig 11593 bp, 11 predicted proteins | sample 5559311 | NCBI WGS metagenome assembly JAABUN01 (sample SAMN10711877, study PRJNA513370) | rock metagenome | isolation source: Antarctica rocks | place: Antarctica: Victoria Land, Siegfried Peak sud | reverse complement strand
CTCCCGGCGAGTTCGACCTCTGACGCGGCCCGGCTGACCGTGGCCCTTCGCCGCTGACCGCAGGCACGTCCTGGGCAACGGTGCGAGACTTCGTGCGGCCGATTCGACCCGTCGCACGAGAGGTCACCGTCGTGGACCGCCCGAGCACCACCCCGACGACCCAGCGGCGGATCGCCGACCGCTATCGCCTCGAGTCGGTGCTCGGCCGCGGCGGCATGGGGGTCGTCTGGGCGGCGCACGACGAAGTGCTGGGCCGGCCGGTCGCGGCCAAGGAGGTGCTGCCGGTCCCCGGGCTCAGCGCCGAACAGCTGGCCGAGATGCGCGACCGCACGCTGCGCGAGGCCCGGACGGCGGCCCGGATGTCGTCGTCGGCGGTGCTGATGATCTACAACGTGGTCGAGCACGACGGCGAGCCGTGGATCGTGATGGAGCGGCTGGCGCCCCGCACCCTGGCGGACGTGCTGAGCTCACGCGGCCGGCTCGACCCGCCCGAGGTCGCCCGGCTGGGGCTGCGGCTGCTCGACGCGCTGGACGCGGCGCACGCCAGCGGGGTGCTGCACCGCGACGTCAAGCCGTCCAACGTCATGTTCCGGGACGCCGAGAGCATCGCCCAGCCGGTGCTCACCGACTTCGGCATCGCCCGCTTCGTGGGTGATCCGGCCGCAACGGCCACCGGCACGCTGATCGGTTCGCCGGCGTTCGTCGCCCCCGAGCGCGCCCGGGGCGAGCAGGCCTCGCCGGCGTCCGACCTGTGGTCTCTCGGGATCACCCTGTGGATCGCGGCCGAGGGGGTCTCGCCGTTCCACCGCGACGGCACCCTGCAGACGCTGTCGGCCGTGCTCACCGCGGACCTGCCGCCCGTCGAGCACGCCCCCGCACTGGCCGACGCGCTGACCGCCCTGCTGAGCAAGGACCCGCGCGAGCGAGTGACGTCCGCGGGCGCCCGCCGGATGCTCGAGCGGGTCGCGGCGGGCCCGACCCCGGCCCCCGTCGCGCTGCCCACCGCACCTGTGGCGACCCCGGCGCCCGAGCAGGGAGCTCACTTGGAGGCGATCACGGTCGGCCCGCCCCAGCGTCGTCCGGGCCGACGCCGGTGGCTCGTCGGCGCGCTGCTCGCCGCGTTGGTGGTCGGGGGGGTGCTGATCGCTGCACCCTGGGCGAACGACGGCACCACCGTGGCGACCCCGGGTCCGACCACCAGCCCCAGCACCACGGTCCCCCCGACCACGCCGAGCCCGACCACACCCAGCCCGACCACACCCAGCCCCACGACACCCAGCCCCACCACACCCAGCCCGACGACACCCAGTCCCACGACACCCAGCCCTACCACCCCGAGCCCCAGCTCGACCCCCAGCGCGACACCGTCAGTCGGCCCGGCGTCGTCCGCACCCGGCGCCATCTCCGGCGGTGGTCTGGTCCGCCGGGTCGACCCGACGGGCTTCGCGGTGTCGGTGCCGGCCGGATGGACGACCCGCCGCCAGGGCAGCCAGGTGATCTACGACGACCCGGCATCCTCGGCGTACCTCAAGGTCGACCAGAGCCGCACGCCCAAGGGCGACCCGGTGACCGACTGGCAGACCCAGGAGAGGTCGGTGTCCAAACGGCTCAGCAACTACCGGTTGATCGGGATCAACCCGCTGACCCTGCGTGGCTGGCGCGGAGCCGACTGGGAGTTCACCCACGGCACCGGCACCCACGTCCTGAACCGCAACCTGGTCACGGCGGCCGACCAGGCGTACGCCTTGTACTGGTCGGCGCCCGACCGCACCTGGAGCAGCAGCCGCCAGGTCTTCGAGCAGGTCAGCGCGTCGTTCGTCTCCCGCAGCTGAGCCAAGGGCTGGAGCGTCCGCTGCACTGAGTACTCGGGGGTCCCGTCGAAACCCTTCAGGGCTGGATGCTCTCCAGGTCCTCGAGGAGGCCGGGGTGCGTCGGCTGCCACCCGAGGACATTGCGGGTGTGAGCACTGGACGCCGGCTGGTCCATGGCGAAGATCGGGCCGAACGGGCCGAAGCTTTCCTGCGGAACCGCCTCGACCGGCAGGCCCAGTCGCCGACCGATGACTGTCGCGATGTCCCGCACCGCGTCGCCCTCGTCGCTGACGGCGTGCCAGGACGTCCCGGCCGGTGCCGACTCCAGGGCCAGCCGGAACAGGACCGCTGCGTCGAGCGCGTGCACGGCCGGCCAGCGCTGGGTGCCGTCACCCGGGTAGCCGGACACCCCGGCGCGGCGCGCTTGATCGGTCAGCAGGCCGGCGAATCCGCCCTTGCCTTCGTTGTGGACCGTGCGCGGCATGCGGACAGCTGTGCTGCGCACACCGCGCGAGGCCAGACCGAGCAGCGCATTGACCGAACGGCCTCGACCGCCCACCGGTCCGTCGATCGGCAGCGGATCGGCCTCGGTGGAGGTGCGTCCCGGCACCCAGGGCGTACCAGAGACCGTGACGATCGGGCGGTCGCTTCCGATGAGCTCTTGCCCCAGTGCGGCCAGAGCGGCGCTCTCCTCGGCAACGCTCTGGGCGAGCGCGTCCGGACTGCTGTAGTCGCGTCCGAACGCCAGACTGATCACGCCGTCGGATTGCGCGGCTCCGGACCGAAGAACGTCGAGGTCCGCCAGCCCTCCTCGCAGCACCTCGGCGCCGGCGCCCTCGACGGCCTGCGCGGGGCCGTCCGAGCGAGCCAGCGCGAGAACGGTGTGGCCGTTGCCGAGCAGTTCGGTGACGACGGTGGTGCCGATGGTGCCGGTACCACCGGTGACGAAGACGTGCATGAGTTCTCCTACGAGTGACGGGATAGTGGTCCCATCACTGTACACGGCGAAAGTACATGTGTCTCATCACCTACGATGGTCTGATGGCTCGATGGCAACCGGGGGCGACCGAGCGACTCGTCGTCGCGGCCGTCGACCTGTTCACCGAGCAGGGGTACGACGCCACCACGGTGGCGCAGATCGCCGAGCGCGCCGGGGTCACCAAGAGCACCTTCTTTCGACACTTCCCCGACAAGCGTGAGCTACTGGTCGCTGGCCAAGAGACGTTGAGCAGGCTGCTCGCCGACGGGATCACCGAGGCGCCGGCGAGCGCCAGCCCGCTCGAGGCGGTTGCAGCCGGTCTCGAGCGCGCATCGAGCGCAATGGGGCCGCTGAACCGCGAACTCGGCCCCCGCCTCAAAGCAGCCGTGGCGGCCAGCACCGAGCTTCAGGAGCGGGACGCCCTCAAAAGCGTCGGTCTCGCGGCCGCCATGACAGCCGCGCTCGTCGCCCGCGGTGTCCCCGACCCGACTGCGCATCTCGCGGGCGAGCTGGGGGTCCTCGCGTTCAAGCGGGGCTACGCCCAGTGGTCCGAAAATGATCGTGATGACGTTGAAGGGCTCGCGCCACATGCGCTGGCAGCCCTGGAAGACCTGCGCACAGCAACCGCCTCGCTGGGCTGATCGATGCCCACCGACAGGCGCAGTCGCGCGCTACCTGCGGCATGAGCGGGCGCAGGCCCGGATAAGGCCGGACACCGTTGTGCATGCACAGGTTCGCCAACACGGGTGAGATCGCCGACCCTTGTGGGGCCCGGGATCTCGCTGTTGCAAGCTCCCGTCGGCGTTTCTGCAGCGGCCCTGCAAGCCAGCGCTGCACATGCAACACCACCCATGGGTCGGGGCAGTGCGCCCCGAGCAAGACCAGCGAGATCCCCATGGTCGCAGTGCTTCTAGACGATGTGCGCGTCGCTGGGCACGACCCGGCGGCGATGGTCTCGACCTTAGACACGTTACACACCCGGCACGCCACCGCCGGCCTGCTCGACAAGGCCGGCGCCAGCTGACGTTCCCGTTGGTCGATACAGGTCCGAAGACTTCGCGCCTACCGGCAGCCCTGATGGATTAGGCGCCGCGAGCCACGAACTCGGCGACCCGGTGAGCTCGCGCCTCCAGGTCACGGGCAAGCTCGCCGAGTGCGGTTCGGTCCACGGGGCTCGCTGCCTCCAGCGCAGCCGCGCGGATGAACGAGGTGACCTTGACACCGGCCTGCTCGGCACGGGCACGAAGCTCCGCAATCTCCTCGACGGAGAACCGCACCGAGATCGTCACATTGCGCCTGACCGTGATCGGGACTTCCTCGCCTTCATCGAAGTCAGACGTGTCCTGGGTCCGGTTGTAGTACTCGGCCAGCTCGGCTGCGGTCATTGCCTCAGTCACTTCTCATGCCTCCCATCCGGTGATCGGTCGCAGTCCGTCATGCAGGATCTGAACGATCACGACGACCGACTTTCCACCATCGGTCACCGACTCGATTCTGCCGCGATCGGGGTCCCTCGGGTGCTTCCGCATTCGAGGCGCATTCAGGATCGCCTGCTCGATCTCTGCCGCGGTGAGCCTCCTGGTCGCGTGGTCGAGGTTGTGCTCGTCCCATTCGATCCGGTCGAAGGTCATCACCGCACCACCAGTGTGTTGCGTAGAGTACGAGAAAGCAACACGTTGGGAACGGTCTTCTGTCGAATCGAGCCGCCGCAACGAAGCCCTCGCCCTTGACCAACCATCGGGCCAGCGCTGGCCGGCGGCGTCGACCTTCTTCTTGTAGCCATCGGCACGAGCGAGGTTGGGCGCATCGGTCCCGGCGCTGAACCCCTTCGCCCGAGGGCACCGTCGCGGGTGCCGCCCAGCCGCCACACCTCCCGAAATGGGGCTGGTCCTACCGTGTTACCTCAGCACAACAGCTACGCCCGGAAACAGACGAAGCCCCAGGGCAGACCTGGGGCTTCCGTCGTCGTCGTGCGCGAGGGGGGATTTGAACCCCCACGCCCTTTCGGACACTGGCACCTGAAGCCAGCGCGTCTGCCATTCCGCCACTCGCGCGTGGCCACCATCGCCCCTCGTGGGGGCGCCAGAAGCCGTCGGCAAGATTAGCACGCACGGGGCCCTCGGCCCCCCGCCCGTTACGATCGCCGGGGACACCAGCCGTCCACGCCGACGAGTCGGCAGACCAGGTCGCGAGAGGAGATGCCTGATGGGTGTGATGGACCGCTTCGAGAAGGGCATCGAGCGCGCGGTCAACGGGGTCTTCGCCAAGGCCTTTCGCGCCGACGTGCAACCGGTCGAGATCGCGAGCGCACTGCGCAAGGCCTGCGACGACCGCGCCGCGGTGGTCAGTCGCGGGCGCACCCTGGTGCCGAACGCCTTCGTCGTCGAGCTCGGGCTGTCCGACTACGAGCGGATCGGTGGGTACGCAGAGGCGCTGGGGGACGAGCTGGTGGCGAACCTGCGCGAGCACGCCCAACGTCAGCGCTACGCCTTCGTCGGGCCGGTGGGTGTGGAGTTCGAGGAGGTCGACGACCTGGACACCGGTGTCTTCCGGGTACGCACCGCCACCGTCAAGGGCCACCCGCAGGACTCCGCCCCCGAGCCCGCTGCCGCCCCGCCGCCCTCACCGATCACGGCGGCGGCGCCGAGCCGACGGCCGTGGCTCGACATCGACGGGCACGCGTACCCGCTGGTCGGCTCGGTCACCGTGATCGGGCGCGGTGACGAGGCCGACATCGTCGTCGACGACCCAGGCGTCTCACGGCGGCACGCCGAGATCCGGGTGACCAGCGACGGGCCGCACCTGGTGTCCTCGCTGCGCGACCTGGGCTCGACCAACGGCACCCTGGTCGACGGTGACCGCGTCGGCCGCGGCCAGGATGGCGGGCAGCTGGCCGACGGGACGACGATCACGGTGGGCCGCACCCGCGCGACATACCGCACTGGGCAGCGATGAGCGAGCTGACCGTCACCGTCGTCCGGCTCGGGCTGCTGGTGCTGCTCTGGGTGTTCGTGTTCTCGGTCGTGGGCGTACTCCGCGGCGACCTGTTCGGCACCCGGGTGACCTCACGGGCCGCCGCACCCCCGGCCCGGACGCCCGTACCGGCGCCGGTCAGGGCCCCGACCCCGGCACCCGTCCCCGCACCGGAGAAGCCGAAGGCGCCGGGACGCCGCACCCCCCGCCAGGTGGTGGTCACCGAGGGCCCGCTGCGCGGCACGACCATCACGCTCGGCCAGCAGTCGGTGCTCATCGGCCGCAGCCCCGAGTCGACCCTCGTGCTGGACGACGACTTCGCCTCGGCTCGGCACGCCCGGATCTTCCCCGAGGCCGGTGAGTGGTTCGTGGAGGACCTCGGCTCGACCAACGGCACCTTCGCCGGTCAGCAGCGGGTGAGCGGCCCGCAACGCCTCGCCGTCGGGTCGACGCTGAAGATCGGCACCACCGTCCTCGAGCTGCGCAGGTAGGGGCATGGCGATCGCCCTGCGCTATGCCGCCCGCTCCGACATCGGCCTGGGTCGCTACACGAACAACCAGGACTCCGGGTACGCCGGCCCGCACCTGCTCGTCATCGCCGACGGCATGGGTGGGCACGCCGGCGGTGACGTCGCCAGCTCGGTCACGGTCGGCGCCATGGTCGCCCTGGACGGCGAGTCGCACGGCGGGGACGCCCTCGCCCTGCTCGCCAAGACCCTGCGCGACGCCAACGCCGAGCTGCGCCGCCGGACGGCGGACGACCCGTCGCTGGCCGGCATGGGCACCACCACCACCGCCCTGATGCGCTACGACAACAAGCTGGCGCTGGCGCACATCGGCGACTCGCGCGCCTACCTGCTGCGCGGCGGTGAGCTGGCCCGGATCACCCACGACCACTCCTTCGTGCAGAGCTTGATCGACGAGGGCCGGATCAGTCCCGAGGAGGCCGAGCACCACCCGCAGCGCTCGGTCGTGACCCGGGTGCTCACCGGCGACCCGGACGACGAACCCGACCTGTCCGTGCGCGAGGCCCGGGTCGGCGACCGCTACCTGATCTGCTCGGACGGCCTGACCGACGTGGTCCGCGACGCCACCATCGCCGAGACGCTGGCCGAGCACGCCGACCCCGGGTCGGCCGCCGACGCATTCGTCCAGATGGCCCTGCGCGGCGGTGGCCGCGACAACGTCACCTGCATCGTGGCCCACGTCGTCGACGTGGGCCGTGAGTCCGAAGTCGGCACCACCACCCCGCAGGTCGTCGGGGCGGCCGCCGTGCACGGCACCGCCACCAGCAGCGCGGACGCCGGCACCCCGGCGGCGAAGGCCGCCGCGCTCGAGCGGGCCGGCGGGCCGGACCAGAGCGTGGGTTCCCACGACCCGGCGCTGGCGATCGCGCCGCCGGCCTCCGGGCGCCGGTGGGCGATGCGCTCACTGCTCGCCGTGCTCGTGCTGGCTGCGCTCGCCGGTGGCGGCTACGCCGCCTACGCGTGGAGCCAGGACCAGTTCTACGTCGGGGTCGACGGCAGTGACGTCGCGATCTACCGAGGGCTGCCTCAGGACATCGGTCCGGTGAGCCTGTCCCGCGTCTACGAGCCCTCCGACGTCCAGGTGACGACCCTGTCGCAGTACAGCCGTGAACAGGTGGTCGACACGGTCACGGCCAACGACCTGCCCGATGCCCGGGCCAAGCTGGCGGCCCTGCGGGCCGAGGCCGCCGCCTGCTCCACGCTGCCCGTCACCAGCACCACCTGCGCGGGTGCCAGCTGATGTCGACGATCACCACGCTGGCCCCGCGCACCCGCCGCGGCGTCGAGCTCGTGCTGCTGGTCTTTGCCATCTCGATCGTCCTGCTCGCCTACGCCAACACCGGGATCGCCACCACGGGCAGCCTGCCGCCGAGCATGCTCGCGTACGGCGGCGGCCTGGTCGTGCTCACCGGCGCCGTCCACGTGACCCTGCGTCTGCGTGCGTCCTACGCCGACCCCGTGCTGCTGCCCATCGCCACCGTGCTGAACGGGCTCGGCCTGGTGATGATCCACCGGCTTGACGACGCCGAGCGCCGCACGACCGCCCAGGCGTTCGCCCCCAAACAGCTGGTCTGGATGACGCTCGGCGTCGCGCTGGCCCTGATGATCCTGTGGCTGCTGCGCGACCACCGGCGGCTGCAGCGCTACACCTACACCGCGATGGCGGCCGGGCTCGTGTTGCTGCTGCTGCCCCTGCTGCCGGTGCTGGGCAAGAACATCAACGGCTCGCGCATCTGGATCGGCTTGGGACCACTGTCCTTCCAGCCCGGTGAGATCGCCAAGCTGTGCCTGGCCGTGTTCTTCGCCGGCTACCTGGTGCAGACCCGCGACTCCCTCAGCCTGGTCGGACGGCGGGTGCTGGGCTTCTCGCTGCCCCGCGCCCGCGACCTCGGCCCGATCATCGTCGCGTGGCTGGCCAGCCTGGGGGTGCTGGTCTTCGAGCGCGACCTCGGCTCGTCGCTGCTGTTCTTCGGGCTGTTCGTGGCGATGCTCTACGTCGCCACCGAACGCAAGGGGTGGATCGCGATCGGCCTGTCGCTGTTCGTCGCCGGGTCCTACCTCGCCTACCTGCTGTTCGGCCACGTGCAGTCCAGGGTGCTGCTGTGGCTGGATCCGTTCTCGCAGAAGGCACTCGACATCAGCAGTCAGCTGGTGCTGGGCCTGTTCGGCATGGCGGGTGGGGGGCTGCTCGGCACGGGCCTGGGCCGAGGCCGACCCGACCTGACGCCGTACGCCGAGAGCGACTACATCATCCCCTCGTTCGGTGAGGAGCTGGGTCTGGCGGGGCTGTTCGCGCTGCTCGTGCTGTACCTGCTGTTCGTCGAGCGCGGGCTGCGCACGGCGCTGGGGGTCCGCGACGGCTTCGGCAAGCTGCTCGCCACGGGCCTGGCCTTCACCGTGGCGCTGCAGTGCTTCGTGGTCGTGGGCGGGGTGACCCGGGTGATCCCGCTGACCGGGCTCACCATGCCGTTCCTGTCCTACGGCGGGTCCTCGCTGCTGGCGAACTGGGCCATCGTGGGCCTGCTGCTGCGGATCAGCGACCAGGCCCGCCGCCCGCCTCCGGTCGAGCCCACGTCGTTCACCGACACCGGCAGCGGGGCAGCCACCGAGGTGGTGAGGTTGCGGTGAACAACCCGATCCGCCGGCTCGCGATGGTGGTGGGGCTGCTGTTCGCCTCGCTGTTGCTGTCGAGCTCCTACATCTCGTTCGTGCAGGCCGGCTCGCTGCGCGACAAGCCCGGCAACCGGCGCACCCTGCTGGAGAACTACGCCCGCGAGCGCGGCCCGATCCTGGTCGCCGGTTCACCGATCGCCCGCTCGGTGGCCAGCAAGGACGAGCTGAAGTACCAGCGCACCTACGCCGACGGCAAGCTGTACGCCCCGCTCACCGGCTACTACTCGTTCATCTACGGCGCCGGCAGCGGGGTCGAACGCACCGACGACACCCTGCTGTCGGGCTCCTCCGACCAGCTGTTCTACCGGCGGATGGTCGACCTGGTCACCGGTCGCGAGCCGCAGGGGGCCTCGGTCGAGCTCACCGTCAACCCCGCCGCGCAGAAGGCAGCCGACCAGGCCCTCGGTGGCCAGAAAGGGGCCGTCGTCGCGCTCGACCCCCGCACAGGAGCCATCCTCGCGCTGGTCAGCCACCCGACGTACGACCCGAGCCTGCTCGCGGGGCACGACCTGCGCGCGGTGCAGCGCAACTACGCGGCCCTGAACGCCGACCCCGAGAACCCGTTGATCGACCGGGCCATCGCCGGTGACCTCTACCCACCGGGCTCGACCTTCAAGCTGGTCACGGCGGCGGCGGCGCTGTCGAGCGGCAAGTACTCAGAGACCACTGAGCTGCCCGGTCCGGCCCGCCTGGACCTGCCGCAGACCACCGCGACGCTGCCCAACGACTTCAGCGGATCGTGCGGTCCGGGTGACAAGGTCACCCTGCTGCGTGCCCTGCAGATCTCGTGCAACACCGCCTTCGGCTCACTCGGCCTGACCCTGGGTGGTGACGCGATCCGCGCTCAGGCGGCCATGTTCGGCTTCGGCGAGCGGCTCGCCGTGCCGATGACCGTCACCCCCAGCACCGTTCCGCAGGGGATGAACCCGCCGCAGAGCGCGCAGGCGGCGATCGGCCAGTTCGACGTGCGCGTGACGCCCCTGCAGATGGCCATGGTGAGCGCGGCGATCGCCAACAAGGGCGTGCTGATGACCCCCTACGCGGTCAAGACGGTCCGCAGCCCCGACCTCACCGTGATCGAACAGGCCAAGGCACAGGAGCTGTCGCAGGCGGTCAGTCCCGAGGTGGCCGCCGCGCTGACCCGGATGATGCAGGCCGTCGTCGTCGGCGGCACCGGCACCCGGGCCCAGATCAGCGGGGTCAGCGTGGCCGGCAAGAGCGGCACCGCCCAGCAGGGCAACGGCCAGCCGCCGCATGCCTGGTTCACTGCCTTCGCGCCCGCGGCCGACCCGGTCGTGGCGGTGGCCGTCGTCGTCGAGGACGGCGGCACCGCGGGCAGCGAGGCCGCCGGCGGCCGGGTGGCCGCGCCCATCGCCAAGGCCGTCATGGAAGCGGTGTTGCGCCGATGAGCCCCCTGCACCCCGCACCCGGCGTCCGGGTCGGTGACCGGTACGAGCTGACCTCGCGGGTCGCCGGGGGCGGCATGGGCGAGGTTTGGGCCGCCCGCGACAGCGTGCTGGGGCGCGAGGTGGCGGTCAAGCTGCTGCGCGGCGAGCACGCCGACGACCCGGCGTTCCTCGCCCGGTTCCGCACCGAGGCCCGGCACGCGGCGTCCTTGTCGCACCCCGGGATCGCCTCGGTGTACGACTACGGCGAGGACGACGGGGCCGCCTTCCTGGTGATGGAGCTGGTGCCGGGTGAGGCCCTGTCGGCGCGTCTGGCCCGCGAGGGCGCCCTGCCGCCCGCCGTCGCGGTGCCCCTGCTGCAGCAGGCCGCGGTGGCGTTGCAGGCCGCTCACGCGGTCGGGCTCGTGCACCGTGACGTCAAGCCCGCGAACCTGCTGATCACCCCCGACCAGCAGGTGAAGATCACCGACTTCGGCATCGCCCGGCTCGGTGGCGACGAGCCGGTCACCCGCACCGGTGAGGTGATGGGCACCGCCCAGTACCTCTCGCCCGAGCAGGCGGTCGGCGAGCGGGCCACCGCGGCCAGCGACGTGTACTCCCTGGGCGTCGTCGGCTACGAGATGCTGGCCGGACGGCGTCCGTTCGAGGCCGACAGCGCGGTGGCGGTGGCGATGGCGCATGTCTCGCGCGAGCCCGGCCCGCTACCGGCCACGGTTCCCCCGGCCCTGGCCGCGGTGATCGCCCAGGCCATGGTCAAGGACCCGGCCCGCCGCCCGGCCACGGCCGCCGCGTTCGGCCAGTCCCTCGAGGCTGCCTTGGCCGCGCCGGACGGCGGACCGGCCACCCAGGTCATCACCGCTGCGAGTGCGGCAGCCGTCCCGGTGGACCGCACCCAGGTGATCGCGGCGCTGCCTGCCGCCGCCGTCCCACCCGCTGCCGTCCCACCCGGGCGTGACCCGAGCCGACGCGGTGGGGCACTGGTGATCGGTCTGCTGGCGCTGCTCGCGGTGGCGGCGGTGCTCTGGGCGCTGCTGAGCCAAGGCGGCGGCTCGACCCCCCCGAGCACGCCAACGGCGCCCGCCACACCGCCGGCCGCATCGCCGAAGAGCCCGACGACCAGCCCGCCGACCCCCACGACCAGCAGCAGCACCAGCTCGACGAGCAGCAGCACGTCGCAGAGCCCGGCCGTGACCCCGACGCCCACGGACACCCAGCCGACCCCCC
>JAABUN010007581.1_pt1 | contig 11593 bp, 8 predicted proteins | sample 5559311 | NCBI WGS metagenome assembly JAABUN01 (sample SAMN10711877, study PRJNA513370) | rock metagenome | isolation source: Antarctica rocks | place: Antarctica: Victoria Land, Siegfried Peak sud | reverse complement strand
AGCGCAGGCGGCGGCCCAGGCCCAGGCCCGAGCGGCAGCGCAGGCGGCGGCCCAGGCCCAGGCCCAGGCGGAGGCGCAGGCGGCGGCCCAGGCCCAGGCCCGCGCGGCAGCGCAGGCGGCGGCCCAGGCCCAGGCCCGCGCGGCAGCGCAGGCGGCGGCCCAGGCCCAGGCCCAAGCGCAGGAGCAGGCGGCGGCCCAGGCCCAAGCGCAGGAGCAGGCGGCGGCCCAGGCCCAGGCCCAAGCGCAGGAGCAGGCGGCGGCGCAGGCCCAGGCGGAGGCGCAGGCGGCGGCGCAGGCCGAGGCGAAGGCCCGAGCGGCAGCTCAGGCGGCAGCTCAGGCGGCCGCGCAGGCGGCAGCACGAGCCGCCGCTCAGGCGGCAGCACGCGCGCCTGTCCCTGCCGCGGTGACGACTGGGCCGCCGGCGCAGACCACCGCGCTCACGCCCCCGGCTCCCACGCCGACGCCTCCACCAGCACCGTCAGGAGGGGTCAGCGCCGTGATCGCGTTCGCCCGGGCCCAACTCGGCGAACCCTACGTGTGGGGAGCGGCCGGGCCGAACTCATGGGACTGCTCGGGGCTCACCCTCATGGCCTGGCGGCAGGCCGGAGTCCAGCTGTCGCACTACACCGGATCGCAGTACCAGGAAACCCGCCGGGTGCCGATCAGCCAGCTCGAGCCGGGCGACTTGGTGTTCTACGGCACGTCGGGACCGACCAGCCATCACGTCGGCCTCTACATCGGCGGCGGGCAGATGATCCACGCGCCCAACCCCCGAACCGTGGTCAAGATCTCGTCGATCTACTCCATGTCGGACCTGCTTCCCTACGGCGGCCGGCCCTGACGGCAGGCCGCACGGCATACGAGAAGGGCGTCACTCCGCTCTGGAGCGGCGCCCTTCTCACCGACGCGGGGGAGAGCTCGCGCTCGAGGCGCTTGACGAGTTGCTGGATGTCGGACGGCACGATCGACTCCAGCGGCGGGTCGCCGATCACCGGGGTAACCCGTCGTCGCAGCGCACCCTCGACCTGGACGACCGTGCCGCGCGGTGGATCTGCACGGCCCGCCGCGCCTGGGCGTACTCGCGGAACGTGATCCGGCCCGCGCCAGGAGCAACGTATGCGCCGGTGACGAGGCTGGTGGTGGTCTCGTCGAGCCAGCGTTGGGCGTCGACCCGGCGTTTGAAGTGACGGGCGTGCTCCTTGGCGGCGCGGTCGCGGTAGGTGCCGTCGGCTCGCTTTGGTCCGATTGCGGCTATGGGTACTCGCCTTCCTGGCGCCGACGTTCACCTCGAGGTATGCCGGTCGCCTGAACTGCTCAGGCCTAGCCGGCCGCCTCGACGCGGCGCCCCATGCGCTGCGCATACTGCGCATCGATCCACCTCAGCACGTCCTGCTCCCGGTACACCACCCGTCGCGGCCCCATTTTGAAGCTTTCCGGTCCGGCGCCCTGGTGGCGCCAGTATCTCAAGGTGGCCGCTGGCACGCGGATCATCGCGGCCACCTCGTTCACCGTCAGAACTTTGTCCATCTCGGCCCACTTCTCACCAGCACGCGCCAGTCGCGGCTCCTATCCCGGTAAGCACCAAACCCCGCTCCGCTTCGACACCTCTGACGCAACTATCTGGGCGGAAGGACGCGCTCGCTCATCGGCATGTGAGGACGTCAGCCGCGCGTGCGCGGGCTCGTTGTGGCGTTCGAAGAGGATGCCTGCACGATCAACCGGGCGAACGCCGCCCGGACCCCCGTCAACGGCGCACCCGGCGCGACGCCCGGAACGCGTGGTTCTCCGAGGCGGGTCTCACCCTCGAGGAAGGCACAGCACTCCTACAACCGGGGTCCCGTACTGGGGCACGCCGCAGGAACCCTAACCGGTCCTCCCCGAGCCGCACCTGGCTGCGACCGGGCCACGTCCTCCCCCACGTAAAGCAGCCCCGCTCATACCTCGATCGGGGGTGCTGTAGTCGTGCTGGAACGTCGATACGACCGGAACTTCGAGACCCCCCGTCGACCAGCTGAGCCGCCTCCAGTAGAGCTGCGGCGATCTGCGAGCCTCACCCGGGGTGACGATCCCATGCTCGAACCCTCCGTAACAGGGCCTTTCTGACACATCCGTGGGTGAACCGTAGTCGTTGACACCGGCACCGCCAGGGAAGAGGATGACCCGATTGGGAGCGCCTTCATCGAGGTCGGACAGCAGGCTGTCAGCCCGGTCTGACAGTTCTCGAGCAACTCCTCCCCGAGCAGAAGGACGTCTCATGCGTACTCTTGACTTGGATTTGCTACTCGCCGCGGCCTCTGCCGGCGGCGCGAGCTGTCTGGCCTCTACGACGAGGTTGCGGCCGGCGGGTGGCCTGCACTCAGCGGTTGCCCCGGCGAAGTACCTGCAGGGCAGCGGCAGTTCGGCCAAGTCCGTCTACGTCTATGAGCGCCGCTTCCTCGACGGGAAGATCAGACACACGGTGCTCATCGACAGCAAGCAGTCTCAGCTGAATCGGGTAGAGGCTGAGCTCGATAGCGCCCGGCGCGACGGTCATCCGCTCCTGTCCCGGCTGCCTCATGTTCAGGTCACCTACGGCGAGGGCGAGAGTGCCCAGATTTACACCGACCTCGTGCTGCCGCACCGCGTCTACGACGCGCACGTGCGGGCAGGCACCGTGGACGGGGTCCCCACGACGCAGACCGAGCTTTACCGCTCCGTACGCGACGCGAGTCCGGCCAACGCCCGCGCGCTCCTCGACGTCAGCCCGGTAACGCTCGTGCTCGGCGGTTGGGACTCCAGCCGCAAGTCCCGCCAGGGCCGCTGGCGCAGCGCATTGGTCGGCGAGATCGTCGGTTTCGTTCCAGGGGTAGGCCTCACCGGTGATGACATCCCCGACCCCGGACGCCGCGGCGGCGCGCGGATCGACCCGGTGGGCATGCAGATGCAAGTGCCCGGTGCGGCTCTGAAACAGATGGCGCTGGCGCAGAAGGAGGAACTGAGCTCCTCGAACTTCGGTAAGATCACCAAGCTCGCTGACGGGGCCAATGGCAAGACCGTCGGGGCGGCAGGGTTGGGCTTCGGCGGCATCCCGCCGGCCCTGTCTGCTCTGGGCGGGGTCGCCTGCGAGCCAATTCTGCGCACCCACGTCCTGTCGTTCGCGGCGCTGCGGCAGATGCGATTTGGCGCCGGCCCCAAGGGCGACGCCGCATGCCGCGCCCTTTTGGCTGCACTCGCGCTGGCTGGCTTGGCCCGCAGCGATGCCGAGCTGTGTCTGCGGGCCAACTGCGACCTGGTCGAGGACGTTCCGACGCAGATGACACTCGACCAGCGTGGCGGACAGGAGCTCTCGCTGGCCGCCCTTGACATCGCGACGGCCGACGCGCTGCTGGAGGCCGCTCTGGGGCAGGCCGAACAGCAGGCGGGGGTCGCATGGACGGGCCTCGCATTATCCATTACGGGTAACCCGGACGTCGTCCGGGGCGCCATCGCCGAGGACGACGGCGACTCGTGAGCGAGTTCGCGGTGATCGCCGAGCTGCCGCTCGGGGCCTACCGGGCTCGCACCCAAGGTGGTCATCTGGACCCCGTCCCGTCACCCGTCCGACTGCACGCGGCCCTGCTCTGCGCGGCAGCCACCGGCCCGCGGGCGTTGGCTGCGGGACTGGACCTGTGCCCCAACGACGACGATCTCCGCACCCTACAGTGGTTGGAGCATCATCCGCCGGACGGCGTGCTTGTTCCCCGTACAGCGGAGGTGCGATCGAGGATCTACGGATATCGGCGGGAAGGAACCATCACGGCTGAGGGCGGCCAGCCTGCGCGGGACAAGGTCGTCGCTCGGGCGATGGTCGGCCTTGTCGCGGTCGAGGGCGCCTTCGCGTGGACCTGGCAGGACCGACCGCCCCGGGAGATCTGCTCGAGCCTGGACGCACTCTGCGGGGACGTCGCTTACCTCGGAAACGCCGACACCCCGGTGCGGATGCGGGTTGGCCAGGCGCAGCCGACACACCGGCGTGCACCGGAGGCCGACCTGTTCGCCACCGCCGAGGGTCTCGACGTCGACGTGCCCACCGCCGGACGCACTGAGGCACTGACCGGCGCGTACGCCGTGAGCCGCACACCGCCCACTCCGCGGGCCGACGGATGGACGCCCAGTGGTGACGCAGCCCGGTCCGCCGACTTCGTCGAGACGGGCCGGGAGCCCGCCCGCTACCTCAGCCTCAATCCCATCGACGAGCCCGACGGCCCCTGGTCGACGGTCCTGCTCGCCGGTTTCGGGGACGCCGGCAAGACGCTACGAGACAGTGATCACGTCGGCTGGGCGACCGCAGTCCACCGGGCGCTGATCGCCGTGGTCGGTGACGAGGCCCCTGCGGTTCTGACGGGGACGTACCTGCCGGGGGCCCGTCGGCCCGCCAACCGCGTCGCGCTGCAGCTGCTCGCTCTGGACGCGGTGCAGGCGGCCGGCCTCGAGCACCAAGGCCCGGTGCTGGCTGTCCTGCTACCAACCGGGGCGGCCGACGCCGACCTCGCCACCGTAACTGCCGCCTTCACCAAGCTTGATCGGGTCACCTGGGGACGAGCTGTTCGCCTCCTCAGGCCGTTGTCAGCCCGCTCGGCTCGGAGCTTCTGGCCGCTTGCGTCCGCGCCCCGACAGTTCGAGGTGCGGCCCGCCGCCGTTCCGGACACGCGCCCGCTCGGCAGGGACTGGGCTATCGCCGATGCGGTGGCCCTGTCGCTCGGCTTCGTGCTGCGCGACCGCCCGGGCCTGACCGGCGTAGGTCGCGGCGACGCACGACACCGTGACACCGCCGAGCGCGTACGGGAGGCGGGGCTGGAGGTCCATGCGGTCGAACGGGTCATGGACGGCGACCTGAGCCGCTATGTGCACCGCATCGATTCCTCTCGAATCGTGCAGCCCTACCGCGCCCGGCTCTCGCTCGGCGGACTGCTCGACGACCGGACGCTGATCTGTGTCGGACAGAGCCGTCACCTCGGCGGCGGCCTGCTAGTCCCCGTCGAGGGGCAGCGCTGACGGTGAGGCGGGAAGATTTCGCCGCTTTCTTTGCCGCCGTCCGGCCGGGGCAGCATCCGTTCGCCTGGCAGGAGCGACTGCTGGATGCGCTGCTGGCCGATGGTCGGTGGCCCGACCGGATCGTTGCTCCCACCGGGGCCGGCAAGACCGCCGTTGTCGACGTGCATGTATTCGCGAACGCGATGTCCGCAGCCGGGGCCAGTCGGCGCCTACCCCGACGTCTGGTGCTCGTCGTTGACCGGCGAGTAGTCGTCGACAGCCACGACGAGCACGCCCGACGCGTCGCTGCGCTGCTCGCGGAAGCGCACGACGGGGTGCTGGCCGAGATGGCCGGGCTGCTGCGCTCTCTCCGACTGGAGGTGGCCGATGCTGGGGTGACGAACGACGGGCTCAGCCTTGACGACGACCCCGTACTCACCGCCCGACTCCGGGGAGGCGCCCCGCCACCCCGCTCATGGCGGGATGCCCCTGAGGTGTGCGCCGTGCTGACCGGCACCCCCGACATGATCGGCAGCCGGCTGCTGCTGCAGGCCTACGGCTCCTCGCCGCGGGCATGGCCGCGCGAAGCCGGGCTGCTGGCGTTCGACACTGCCCTAGTTGTGGACGAGGCGCACCTGTCGCGACAGTTTCTCGCGACCACGCGGCGGATCGCCGCGCTGGCTATGTCCCCGCAGTCGGTGACCGGCACAGTGCCAGTGCTGCAGGTCGTCGAGACAACGGCGACGCCGCAGCCGGGAGAGGGACGCGAGGTCGGTGTCGAGCAGGCCGATCTCGTCGATCCCGTCCTGGACCGGCGGATGCGCACACCGAAGCCGGTGGATCTGCTGGTCCTGCCGACCTGGCCGCTGGCCCCGACCGGCAAAGGCGTGTCCCTGATGGCGGAGGAGGTGGTCCGCGCTCGCGCCGAGTTCGGGGCGACCGTTGGCGCGGTCGTCAACCGGGTCGCGACGGCGGTCGAGCTGGCGAAGCAGCTGCGTGCCAAGGGTTTGCGCGTCGAGCTCTTGGTCGGTCGCATGCGCCCGGCCGATGTGGCGCATCTGCGGCGGCGCCGGCCGGGCCTGCTCGACACTCATGGGAATGCTGAGGTCGACGTTTTGGTGGCGACGCAGACGGTCGAGGTCGGTCTCGACCTCGACCTCTCGGCGCTGGTGACCGAGTTGGCCACGGCGGCGGCGCTCGCGCAGCGCAGCGGACGGGTGAACCGCCGGGGTGATCGGGCCACGACACGGGTCGTGGTCGCGGTGCCCGAGGCGATCACGGTGCCCGACAAGGGGGCCGAGCCCTACAGCGGGAACGACCTGACGGCTGCCCGCCAGTGGATCTCAGGGCGTGCCAGCGACGCCGATGGGATTGCGCCCTGGGCGGTGCGCTCGGCCCCACCCCCGGGCCAGGCGTCGCGGCGGCCCGTGCTGCGGCGCGTCGAGCTCGCCGACAGCTGGGCGTGGGCACGCACGGGCGACAAGCCCTTCCAGCGCCCCGACCTCGACCTCTGGCTCGCCGACGATCTCGATGCCGATCGAGACCTGTGGCTGGTGAGCCGGGCCGACCTGCCCGAGGACCCCGTCCAGGCGCTCACCCTCCTGCGGCTGCTCCCTCCGCGGGCGCACGAGGTGTTCGGTGTTGACCCAAAGACGATGCAGGACCTGCTGGATCGCTGGTTCAGCGAACCGGACGATAGTGAGCCTGCGCCCAGATCGCCGGTCCTGCGGTGGCGCGACGGTGACGCGGAAGTGATGCAGAGCGCGGAGCGGCTTCGGCGGGGAGACATCCTCATCGTCGACGCGAGCGTCCCCGTCCAGCTGCACGGCGTCGTGGTCGCGGGCATGGACCGGTCTGTCGCTGCGGACGTCCTGGAGCACGTCGTCCGAGGTTATGACGGCAACGTTCGACCCGGCGACGTCGTTCAGCGCTGGGGAACCCTGCGGGAGGATGACGACAGTCTGCTGGGTCGCCTTCCGGCCGCAGCGCGCGAGCTGTTGAAGGTCGGGCCGACGGGTGCCCTGGGCGGTTGGTCTCGGGATCAACGAAGGGGGCTGGGTGATCTGTTGGCCACCGTCGTGCCGCGCCCGGGCCTGTCCCGGGAGATGGCGGAGGACCTGGCGGTCATGCGTGACGCGACCGGAAAGCTACTGCGTGATGGCCGGGTCAAGGACAGCGCCCTCTTTGTACTGCCCGACGCCAGCGGGGAGCCGGGGTTGCTCGTGGTGCTCGACCTGCGCCGGGCCGCGGCCGATGAGGACGCCCGGCAGACCTGGACTCCGAGCGAGAAAGGCGTGCCGCTCGCTCAACACGCCGATTCGGTCGCGGCCGCGGTTGAGCTGCTCGGCACGTCGCTGGGTCTGCATGCCGAGGAGGTCGCGCTGCTGCGCCTGGCCGGGCTGCACCATGACGACGGCAAGGCCGACTCCCGCTTCCAGGCCGTGCTCGGGCGTACAGCCCACGGCCCGCTCCTGGCCAAGAGCGCCTACCGCTCGGCTTCGAGCGACAAGAGTGACCGATCAGCAGCAGGCTTGCCCAGCGGCTGGCGGCACGAGCAGCTTTCGGCGCTGGAGGCATGGCGCGCCGTTCCCGAACCGGCGCGGGAACTCGTGACCCGCTTCGTTGGGACAACGCACGGACACGGGCGCGGCGGGTTCCCGCATGGTGCGACATCGCTGCTCGGGGTGACAGGTGACGCCCTCCCGGACGATGCTCGGGCGCTTTTCGACGAGGGGGAATGGGAGCAACTCGTGCAGGACACTGACGAACGGCACGGGGTCTGGGCCTTGGCCTTCCTGGAGGCCGTCCTGCGGGCGGCCGACGGCCGGGTCAGCGGGGCTGGTTCGTGAGCTCCGACGAGAAAGTGCAGCTCGCCGCGACCGGCTACGACCTGTTGTTCACCCACGCGGTGCTCTGGGGCGCCGGTTCGATCGCGGCCGAGGCTCACGAGGGTGTGCGGCTGAGCTGGACGGGGCGCATGTCCAAGGTTGCGGTGCTGGACGGCATCGGGGCGACGCAGCTTGCCGTCGCCGTGCGCGAGAGCGCTAAGAAGGCCGGCGACCCCGACCACTGGGTGCAGGCGGGCCTTCCGCACGAGTCGGGCCGGGCGCTGTTCAGCCCCCGTATCAAGGCGTTGCCGGAAACGGCGGCGTGGCCGCCGCTGCAGGAGGCTCGACAGGCGCACCTCGACCGGCTCGGGGCGACCGCGTCTCATCTTGACCTACGACTGTTGGCCGGCCTCGGGGAACCGTCGTCGTGGCATTATGAACGGGGACAGCCGCGGCAGGATCACGGAGCGAGCCGGCTGGAGATGCAGCCCCGCAACCAGGGCAGCGAGTTCGTCGGCACCCGAATGCGTTCGCTGGCCGCGGCGGTGGCAGCGCGCACCGTTGAGCAGGTGGAGGCCGGTCTGACGGGTGCCCTGCGTGTCGATGAGGTCGGGAAGAAGGACGGTCCCGACAGCCGCAGCGCGGCGAACCTGATGGCGCCCCGGGTCACCGACAACGCCTTGGCGTGGACGGCGATGTGGGGGCTGGCCTGCGCCCCGGTCGCGCACCGGGTGCACCAGCCGAGCCGCACCGCCACGCACCTCCCGTGGACTCGAGAAAGTGGGCTGGGGGAGGAGGTGCGCGCCGGGCACTTCGTCGTCCCTCTATGGTCCGGTCGGTGGACCGTTGCCCGGTTGGCCGCGGTGTTGGCGAGCCGTCAGCTGGCCGAGTCGGGCGGGGCCAGCCTCGGGTCGGGTCCGCTCGCTGCCACGAGCGAGCAGTGGCTGCTGGAGCGGGGCGTGACGGGCCTCGTTGTGCTGCCGGTCCACACCTTCGGATCCGTCAGCAGCCCGGAGCGACGCGCCATGGCGGGCCACTGGGTACGGCTCGGGCCGGCGACGTCGTGAGTGAGCCGGTCCAGATCGGGCTGGTCGCGCACTACGCCTTCTGTCCGCGTAGGGCTTGGCTGGAGGCGGCCGGCGAGAAGACCGACACCCGCCAGGTAGCCGTTGGGACCCGCGAGCACGCCGCGTCGGACGACCCGAGCAGGTCCAGGCCCGAAAGCGTACGAGCGATGGACGTGGCCAGCGAGCAGTGGGGCATCGTCGGACGATGCGACACGGTGCATGTCCGGCCGGACGGGGCGCTCGACCTGGTTGAGCACAAGGCGACCCCGGTGCGACGCCAAGCGACGGTCACGATGCCAATGCGGGTCCAGCTCACGCTGCAGCGGCAAGCGTTGCAGGAGAGCGGCTTCGAAGTGCGCTCGACGGGCATCTGGTTCTCCAGCCACGGCACTGGCGTGGACGTTGAGCTGACCGACGACGACGTCAACACCGCATACGAGATGGTGCAGGCGACCCGCGAGGTCGTTGACGCCGCCCTGGCGCCACCGCCGCTGGAGGACGACGTTCGGTGCTCCTCCTGCAGCCACATCACAGTGTGCCTGCCAGACGAGCGGCAGCTCGGGCCGGTGCAGCGGCAGGTCCGCGTCGCCGATCGCGACTCGCAGGTCGTGCACCTTTCGACCTTCGGGGCCCGAGCCTCGGTCAAGCAGGGACGGCTGATGGTGCACCGGCTCGGTGAGCAGCTGGCCTCCCTTCCGCTGGAGCGGGTGCAGGCCGTCGTCGTCCATGGCAACGTCGATCTGACAGGGGGTCTCATCCGGGAGTTGCTCTACCGAGACCTTCCCGTGCTGTGGTGCTCCAGTGGGGGACGCCTCATCGGCTGGGCTGCCTCGGCGGGGTCGCCCAACGGCGGACCCCGTGCGCGGCAGGCGGTCGCCTCTCAATCGGGGCGACTCGATCTGGCCCGTGAGTTCGTGAGCAGCAAGATCGCGGGCCAAGCAACACTGTTGCGTAGGTGTGGTGGCCCCTCGGACGTGGTCGCCCGGCTGCGGGTGCTGTCACGGTCCGCCAGCGCGGCGGTAAGCCTGCCGGGCCTGCTCGGTGTGGAGGGTGATGCGGCCGCCCAGTACTTCCGCCACTTTGAGGCGATGCTCACCCCGAGCGTCGTCAACGACCAGGGCATCAGGTTTCCGGGGCGGGTGCGCCGCCCAGCTACCGACCCGCTGAACGCGGCGCTGAACTACGCCTATGCTCTGCTCTTGGCAGACACGGTGCGGGCCGTGATGGCGTGCGGGTTGGACCCACACCACGGCTTCCTGCACACCAGCGGGCGGAACAAGCCAGCTCTGGCCCTGGACCTGGCTGAGGAGTTCCGAGCGGCCATCGCTGACTCGGTCGTCATCGGGGCCTTCAACAACGGCGAGCTGCGGCGCCACGACTTCACCTCGACACTCGGCTCCACCGCTCTTCGGGACAAAGGCCGCAAGGCCTTGATCGCCGCATATGAACGCCGTGTGGCTGGGACCTTCCACCACCCCACGTTCGCATACGAGCTCAGCTGGCGACGCGCTATGGAGGTTCAGGCACGGCTCGTGCTCGGCGTCCTCGACGGGTCGATGCCCCGCTACGTCGGCATCCGCACCCGATGACGTCCGACCCGGCCCGTCGATACTTGGTCGCCTATGACGTTAGTGACGACCGGCGCCGGACACAGATCTCGAAGTGCCTGCAGACCTACGGCGACCGCGTCCAGTACAGCGTCTTCGTGGTTGATGTCCGCCCGGCGCGCCTTGTCCGGCTTCGCACGGCGCTCGAGGACCTCATCCACGAGAACGCAGACTCCATCCTGCTCTGCGACCTCGGGCCCGTCGCCACGATCGACAGGCGCCGCTTCGAGTTCCTCGGCTACTCAGCCGAAATCACGCCGCAAGGCCCGATTGTGCTGTAGCAGGCGAAGGGTCGGCGGCCGCGGGCGGCACGCTCGAGGCCTCGCGATCGGTATGCCCGCAGGTCGGAGCCCGTGTTGCTGGTAAATCGCAAGCCCGCCCATGCGCATGGCGACCCGGACGAGTCGCGATGCCGGCACCCCTCGCGGACGCTACTGTTCGTGCAGGTCAGCGTGCATGTCTCGCCGACTCCCTTGCAGTTCCTTCGGGAACTGCCCTTCATTGAGGCGTCCCGGCACGACGGGAGTGCCGGGTGGGGGGTGGCCCTTGCAGTTCCTTCGGGAACTGCCCTTCATTGAGGCTGACCCCGGCGATGGCGGACAGGGCGTCGTAGCCGACTTGCAGTTCCTTCGGGAACTGCCCTTCATTGAGGCACCTGTCAATACACCTGACCAAGAAACTTCCAGACTTGCAGTTCCTTCGGGAACTGCCCTTCATTGAGGCCCGGCAACTGCTGCTGGAGCGGGTCCTCCGCCTCAGTCTTGCAGTTCCTTCGGGAACTGCCCTTCATTGAGGCTTCGAGGGCTTCGCTGCCCAGGTGCGGGCGGCCTTGCTTGCAGTTCCTTCGGGAACTGCCCTTCATTGAGGCGACGAAACCACGTCCCTGCGACGCCGCCTCACCACTTGCAGTTCCTTCGGGAACTGCCCTTCATTGAGGCTTGAACTCCACCCGGTGGGCGATGGTGCGCAGCTCTTGCAGTTCCTTCGGGAACTGCCCTTCATTGAGGCGAGCTGCCGACGTGGGTGCCTGCCACGGCCGGTTCCGCTTGCAGTTCCTTCGGGAACTGCCCTTCATTGAGGCCGCATCGCCCCCGCAACC
>JAABUN010007580.1_pt1 | contig 11595 bp, 8 predicted proteins | sample 5559311 | NCBI WGS metagenome assembly JAABUN01 (sample SAMN10711877, study PRJNA513370) | rock metagenome | isolation source: Antarctica rocks | place: Antarctica: Victoria Land, Siegfried Peak sud | reverse complement strand
GAGCAGCACGTTCGTCGCCCGTTAGCACCAGTTCCATCGCTGGCCTCCTTTCGCGGTGAGGTCAGCATATCCTGTCCAACTCTTCTTGCCTACCTACTTAGCGCACCCGTCGCGCCGGAGACTGTGCCGTATGTGGCGGACGTGGCGACGGTGCGGACGTGGCGCGTGCCGTACCTTCCCGGCCTCGACGGGTTGCGGGCGGTGTCGGTGCTGGCGGTGCTGCTCTACCACGCGGGGGTGCCGTGGCTCCCCGGCGGGTTTCTGGGTGTGGAGGTCTTCTTCGGTATCAGCGGCTATCTCATCACCGCCCTGCTGCTCGCGGAGTGGCAGGCGAACGGGCGCGTCGCCCTCGGTGCTTTCTGGCTGCGGCGGGCGCGGCGGTTGCTGCCCGCCGCGTTCGCGGTGATCGTCGCCACGCTCGCCTACGCCGCCCTGTTCGCGCCCGACGAACTGGCGCGGTTGCGTGGCATCGCCCTCGCTGCCATCGCGTATATCACGAACTGGTACCTGATCTTCGCGCAGCAGTCGTACTTCGAGGCCATCGGGCGACCCTCGCCCTTGCGGCACCTCTGGTCGCTTGCGGTGGAGGAGCAATTCTACCTGCTCTGGCCACCGCTTCTGGTCGCCGTGCGGTGGCTGTTCCGGCGGCGCGGCGTGCTGGTCGTCGCCCTCGCGGGGGCGATAACCAGTGCCTTACTGATGGCGGACGCCTACATGCCGGGAGCCGCCGACCCCTCGCGCCTCTACTACGGCACCGATACGCGCCTCACGGGGCTGCTGCTCGGTGCGGCCCTCGCGTGCGTCTGGGTGCCGTGGCAACTGCCGCACGCCGCCGCCGCCGCCGGATGGGGGCGGCGCAGTGCGCGTGCCTTCGAGGTCGCGGGCGTCGGTGCCTGCGTGGTGCTTGCCGCCTGCTTCGTGGGCCTCTCCGAGGTCGCGCCCGCGCTCTACCGGGGCGGCTTCGCGCTCGTCGGCCTCGCCACCACCGCCCTGATCGCCGCCCTCGCGCATCCCCGCGCCCGCCTCGGCACCGCGTTCGGGTGGGGGCCGCTGCGGTGGCTCGGCACGCGGTCGTACGGCCTCTACCTCTGGCACTGGCCCGTGTTCACCTTCACGCGCCCGCAACTCGATATCCCTCTGGGCGGTTTCGCGGCCCTCGCGCTGCGGCTTGGCCTCACGCTGGCCCTCGCGGAAATGTCGTACCGCCTCGTGGAGATGCCCGTGCGCGGGGGGCTGATCGGGCGGGCGTGGCGGGCGTGGCACGAGTCACGCGGCGAAGCGCGGCGCGAACTGCGGCACCGCTGGCTGGCCTTCGGTGGCCCCGCGCTCATGGCCCTCGTTGCCCTCGGTGTGGCGACCGCGACCGCCCGCCCCGCCGCACCCGCGCTGCCGTTCACGGAAACCTCGGTGCGCATCGTGGCCACCGCGCCCCGCGCCGTTGCCGTCACCGCCGTTATCGCCACATTGCCCCCGACGCTCGCGGCGCAAGCGGCGACCGCCGCACCCATCGCCTCGCCCATCGCGGCGGCGGCGATCATCGCCCCGACCGCACGCCCGCCGACCGCCATCGCCGCCGCTGCCCCGCCTGCCGCGCCGCCTGCCGCGCCGCCTATCGCGTCACCTATCGTGCCGCCCCTCGCCCTCACCGTGGCACCGAAGCCGACCGTCACCGCGAACGAAATGTCCGCCGTCGCGCCCGCGATGCCCATGCCGGTGCCGGAACCGACCGCGACCGCTGCCCCCGTCCGGCCCGACGTCGCCCCCGTGATGCCGACGCCGCGCCGCGTCGAATCCGCCGCGCCGACCGCGACCGTCAAGCTACCCGTTCCAACCGCCCTGCCCACGGTTCCGCCGATGCCCCCGCCCCCGACCCCCGCCCCGCCCCCGGAGCCGACCGCCGCCCCCGCGCCTGCGGTCGTCGTCGCCGCCGCGCCCGTGCGCATCACGGCGATTGGCGATTCGGTGATGGTGGGGGCGACACCCGCCCTCGTCGCGGCGATCCCGGAGATCGAGATCGAGGCGGCGGTGAGCACGCAGGTGTCGCAGGCGGTGGAACTGCTGCGGCGCAAAGCGGAGGCGGGCGAACTGGGCGATATCGTCGTCGTCCACATCGGAACGAACGGCGGCTTCACGGCGCAGCAGTTCGACGGCATGATGGAGGTGCTCGGTGCGCGGCGCGTCTTCTTCGTCAACGTCAAGGTGCCGCGCCCGTGGGAGGGACCGAACAACGCGATGCTCGCGGAGAAGGTGCCGCAGTACGCGAATGCCGGCCTGATTGACTGGCACGCCGCGATCAGCGCACAACCCGCCCTGCTCTGGACGGACGGCGTGCATCTCCGCCCGCCCGCCGGCAACGAGTGGTACGCCGAGACTATCGCCGCTGCGGTGCGCGGCGGCTGACATTCCCCCATGTCGCAGAACCGCAGAATCGCAGAGTCGCGGAGATGAGGTTGCCCCCCATGCAGCAGATGCAGCAGATGCAGATTCTCGCCGTGTCCGGTAGCCTCCGGGCAACTTCCACGATTGGCATGTTCGTGCGGGCGGTGGCGAAACTGGCCCCGCCGTGGATGGCGTTCGCCTTCTACGATGGGCTGGACGACCTGCCGCACTTCGCCCCCGACCGCGATGGCGACCCGCCGCCCGTGGCGGTGGCGCATCTGCGCGGGCTGCTGCGGGCCGCAGACGGCGTGCTCCTCTGCACACCGGAGTACGCCTACGGGATGCCGGGGGCGTTCAAGAACGCGCTGGACTGGACAGTGTCGTCGGGCGAGTTCGTGGGTAAGCCCGTCGCTGCCCTCGCCGCCTCGCCGTACGAATCGGGCGGGCAACGGGCGCACGCCGCGCTCCTGCTCGTGCTCACCGCGCTCTCGGCGGAGGTCGCGGCGGGGGCGTCCGTCACCGTGCCGCTTGTACGTACGGTGATGGACGCGGACGGCGACATCAGCGATTCCGCTACTGCACACGCGCTGCGGTCGGTACTCGACGCGCTCGCGCAGGCCATTGATGCGGCGCGGCTTGGTGATGCCTAAAACGCGAACGTCACCACGCGGAAGGCTTCGGCATATTCCAGCCCCGGTGCCGCGCCGTCCGCCTTTGCGCGGTCGCGCAGCACGCGGGCGATGCGCTCGCCGTCCCCGGTCTGGCTCGCGTGCAGGTTCATCGCGGCGATCTTGCGCCCGACCGTGGAGCCGATGTCTATCCAGCGGTTCGCCTGCAAAGGTCCGACCATCCAGACTTCTCGCGTGTTGTGCGGCTCCAAGCCTTCCGCGAGCAGTTCGGGGAAGGTGAGGCGGTCGCGGGCGGCGGGGTAGACCGCCGCGAGGGTCGCCTCGCCGCTGGCGCGGTGATCGGGGTGCTGGATGTAGTCGTCGGTGTAGTACGTCGCGGGGTCGAAGCAGACGACGATCTCCGGTTTGTGCCGCCGGATGAGGCGCGTGAGGTCGCGGCGCAGGGCGAGCGTCGGTTCGAGCAGCGCGTCCTCGTAGGGCAGGAACTCGCACGTCTCGCAGCCGAGGGCGCGGGCCGCCTCGCGCTGCTCCGCCTGCCGCATCGTCACGAGGCGTTCGCTCGTCATGTCGCCGTCCGCCGACCCTTTGCTGCCGTCGGTGCAGAAACCGAACACGAGCCGCCGCCCCGCTTCGGCCCAGAGTGCCAGCGTGCCGCCGCAGGTGAATTCGGTGTCGTCCGGGTGCGCGAACAGGGCAAGCACCGGCCCGCCGCCCGTGACGCTGTACGATGTAGTCATGTGAGGCGTCTCCATTCGTGACAGATGGCGATATTTAAGGCATTGTACCGCCGTTCGACCTCACCCCCCGGCCCCCTCTCCGTCAAGCGGAGAGGGGGTGACGCACGGCGGGATCGAGACCAAGCAGGAGGCTCGAAGCTCTCCCGCATTTGCTCCCCCTCTCCGCTTGACGGAGAGGGGGCCGGGGGGTGAGGTCTTCCCCGATGTGCTACACTGCCGCATCGCGCCCCCGCCCGGTATACTCGTGCGGGCGCGGCCTCGCGTTCACCCCCTGTTCCCCGGATCGGGGCATCCACAATTTTCGTCAGGCAAGGGAGATGACCCGTGCTGGTCGCCCGTAACACGCAGTATGTACAGACGCAGAAGCGGATGAGCCGCATCCGCACATTCGTCGGCCTCGCGTTCTTCGTCGCCGGATCGGTGCTGCTCGCCGTCGGCACGCTGCAATACCTTATCCTCTCGTATGGCCTCGTGATCGCCGGATTTTTCTTCTTCAACACCGGCTTGCAGGGCATCACGAAGTGGGGCCGCAAGGTGCGCAACGACCAGATGCTTGACGACCGATTGCGCCGCCTCTCCGACCGCTACACGCTCATCCACTACCCCGCCGTGGGCAACCGCAACCCCGATCACGTCCTCGTCCACGAGACGGGGCTGATTGTAATGAACTCGCGGGAGACGTACGGCAAGATCGAGGTCAGCGGCAAGACCTATCGCAAGGCGGGGCAGGGGCTGTTCGGGCGGTGGCTCGGTGCCAGCGGCCCGCAACTGGGGCAGCCCGCGAACGACAACAGCTTCGACCGCAAGGCGACGCTGGAAGCCCTCGCGGCGCAGGCGGGCGAACGCGGCTGGCCCACGGACTTCCCCGTGGACGGCCTCGTGGTCTTCATCGCCAACCGCGCCATCTTGCAGGTCAGTGACAACGCCGACCCGCCCGCCGTGAAACTGCCCGATCTGCTTGCGTGGGTGCAGGCGCACACGCGGGGGATGCCCATCGTGCTCACGAACGAGGTGCGGCAGCAGGTCGCGGACTATCTGATCGCCAGCGGGGGGGCCACCGAGGAGGGGCGCATAGACCCACGCGGCGCGACCGTACCCGACGAAGCCGCCGCGAAGCGGGGGGCGCGTCGCCCCTCCACGCCGTCGCAGGTCGTGAAGGAGCGCAGCGAGCGCGAGCGGCAGGCCCGCGCCCGCACCACCGCCGCGCCCGCCGCGCCCGTTGCAACTGCCGCGACCATTGCGACCGCCGAAGGCGAGGGCGACGCTGCCCCCGCCGGGGCGACGCGGCGGTTCGGTCGTCGCCGCGTCGAGGCGGAAACGACCGCAACCACGGAAGTTGTCGAGGTGATGCCCGTCGTGCCGCTCGTGCCGGGGCGCGGCATGGCGCGGGTGAAGCGGCGTCCGGGGCGAGGGGGGTGAGGTTCTTGGCTAGCCTCGATCACGTCCCCGGCTGGCCCGTATGGGGCAACGCGGGGGCGGTTCGCGCCCTGCGGCACGCGCTGGCGACGGACACGCTCGGTCATGCATACCTGTTCGTGGGGCCACCGGGGGTGGGGCGGAAGACGCTTGCGACCGCCCTCGCGCAGGCCGTAAACTGCGAACGTCGCGCCCCCGGTGTCACGCCGGAAGGGGCGACGCAGCCCTGCGGGGAGTGCCGCACCTGTCGGCTGATCGCACGCGGGCAGCACCCCGACGTGCGCGTGATCTCGCTGGCGAATCAGGCGGCGGAGGCGGAGCGCAAGGGGATGCGCAATGCCAGCATCGCTATCGAGACGATCCGCGACCTCAAAGACGAGGCATACCAGCGGCCCAACGAAGGGCGCGTGCGCGTCTACCTCATCGCAGAGGCGGAGGCGTTGAATGATGCTTCCGTGAGCGCACTGCTGAAGATACTGGAAGAGCCGCCCGCGCATGTGCTGTTCCTGCTCGTCGCTCCGGGGGTGGAGGCGGTGCTGCCGACGGTTCGGTCGCGCTGTCAGGTCGTGGCGATGCACGCGCAACCCCGGTCGGCGGTCGCCCGCTGGCTGGTGGAGCGGCACGGGGCGGCGGATGGGGAGACGGCGGCGGCGGTCGCCGCCCTCGCGGGGGGGAGGCCGGGGGCGGCGGTGCGTCTGCTCGCCGACCCGGAATACGCGGCGACGCAAGGGGCATTGGTGGAATCGTTACTGACGAGTCTGGAGACCGGCGGCATCGCCCCGTATACGGCGGTGGACGCCCTCGAAAAACGCTGGCGGGCGGGGGGCGACGAACGTGTCGCCGTCTTGTCCGACCTCGACATATGGCTGGGGTGTTGGCGGGATGCGTTGCTCCTCGCAACGGGGCGGCCCGAACTCGTGACGCACCGGGCGCATCTCGCCCGGTTGCGGCGGCTCGCGGAGCGGCCCGTGCCGCAATTGCGGGCCGCCCTCGCGGGAACGGAGGAGGCCATCGTGCGCCTCGACGCGAACGTCAACCCCCGGCTCACGCTGGAAGCGATGGTAGGAACATGGCCACAATAAAAGTACCCTCGCGCACGAAGCGCACCGGCGATACATGGACCCCGATTGCCCCCGAAGGCTACCGCAAGCAGCGGTGCGGCGGCGGCTCCTGCGGCAGCCACGGCGGCACCTCCGGCGGCGGTTGCGGACACAAGAAGACGGAGGGGGCGAGTGCCGCCGCAGGCGACAGTTGCGGCGATTGCCACTCCTGCCCCGTCTCGGCGATGACCGAGGGCGACCGCGAGGCGGTACACCGCGCCCTGATGAAGGCGGGCTACGCCGGCGACCGCGACCACGTCCCGCAATTGCCCGACGACTGGGAGAGCGACGAGAGCGACGGCAGTGCCGTCGCCGACGTGCGCGATGCGCAGGCCAACGAGGGCGAGCGCGACGACGCGAACGGCGACGCGGCGGCGATGAGCCGCGACAAGATGGACACCCGCACGCGCATGACCACGGAAGACCTCGAAGCGACAGGCGGGCCGGGGACGACGCGGGCCGTGATCGCCGTGCGCTTCCCCGACAGCGGCAAACTCTACTACTACGACCCCGTGGACCTCGACCCGCAACCGGGCGAGTGGGTGGTGGTGGAGACGCCGCGTGGCAAGGACGCCGCGAAGGTCTTCGTGGGGCGGTCGCAGGTGGTGATGAACCGCCTGGGCGACGAACTCAGCCCCGTGATTCGGCTCGTGCGGCCCGACGAACTGACGCGCATGGAGCGGCTCGGCGACGACGCGAAAGAAGCGTTGGTGGCGTGCGCCGAGCGCATCCGGGCGCACAACCTGCCGATGAAGCTGGTGAAGGCGGAATACGGCTTCGACGCCTCGCGCCTCACCTTCTACTTCACCTCCGAGGGGCGCGTGGACTTCCGCACCCTCGTGCGCGAACTCGCGTCGCAGTTCCGCGCCCGCATCGAGCTGCGGCAAGTCGGGGCGCGGGACGAGGCGAGGCTTCTGGGCGGCGTCGGGCGGTGCGGCCTGACGCTCTGCTGCGCGACGTGGCTGCCGGACTACCCGCCGACGAGCATCAAGCAGGCCAAGGAGCAGGATTTGCCCCTGAACCCGCAGAAGATCTCCGGCGTGTGCGGGCGGCTCCTCTGCTGCCTCTCGTACGAGTACGACACGTACGTGTCGCTCCGGCGCAACCTGCCGCGCATCGGGCAGACATTCCCGACGCCGGAGGGAGACGGGCGCGTGATCGCCGTGCAGGTGCTGAAGCAGAGCGTGCGCGTCGCCCTCGATGCGGGCGGCGTCACCGATGTGGAGATCGGCGACGGCACCGACCGCCAGTGGCAGGGCGAAGCGGTGACGGTTGAGCTGCCGCCCATTGACCCGCCGCCGATCCCTGACCGTTTCGCCACGGGCGGTGCCAACGCCCCGCCCTCGACCCGCGACCCCCGCGAGGACCGCGAGCCGCTCTTCGGCGGGGCGGGGCGCGGGCGCGGGCCGGGGCCGCGACGCGACGACGCGAGCCGGGGCCGCGACAGTGGCAGTGGCAGTGGTTCGCGCCCGCCGCCGCCGCCGCTACGACGACCGGGTTCCCCCGCGAACCCGCCCCCCGGTGCCGCCGCGCCGCCCGCCCGCGTGGGCGAGAGCGGCACGGGGTTCGTGCCTACCGGTGCCGAGCAACCGCCCCGCGCCGAACAACCGCAGCCACAGCCCCGGCAACCGTCGCCGGAGGTGTTGAGCGGTGGCGACAGCGGCGACGGTGGCGATGCCGCCCGCCGTCGTCGCCGTCGCGGGGGCGGGGGCCGTCGCCCGGAGGGTGAACAACCCGCCGAATAGCGCGGTGTAGCCGGTGGAGGGCGGGCCGACGAATCTCGACGACGCGATACGGTATCGGTGGGATGGTGCTCTCAGCCCGTCATCCCCGGACAACGGGCTGAGCGCACCATCCCACCCCGAAAACGCGCACTGCCCGATCTCGTTCTTACGGTTCATCAGCCCGTCCCACCAGTACCCGATTCCGTCCGCCTACCGCACACCGCCTCTCTCCGCCATTTCACCATCGTTGCCGTCGCGGTCACGCATGAGGAGGAACGTGTGCAAGATCGCCCGCCCCGTGACGCCGAACGGCTCTCACGCCGCATGGACCGCGCCGGTCGCCGGTCGCTCGTCGTCACCGCCCCCGGCGACGCGCCCGGTTTCGGCACGGCGCGGGACGCCGCCCTGCCCGCCGTCGTGGTGGTCGGGGCGGCGAGTTTCGACCTCAAGGGGCGGGTGACGGGCGATCAGGTCTTCGAGGGGTCGTCGAACGCGGGGACGCTCACGGCAGGGCTAGGCGGCACGGCGCGGAATATCGCGGAGAACCTCGCCCGCCTCGACATTGCCACGTCGCTGATCGCCGCCGTGGGCGACGACCTGCTCGGTCGCATGGTGGAGCGGCGCACGGCGCGGGCGGGCGTGGATACCGCGTGCGTGCGCACGGTACGCGGCGCACGCACGGGGGCGTATCTCGGCCTGCTGACCCCGGAAGGCGACCTGCTGATGGGCATAGACGACATGGACGTAGTGCAGCGCATCACGCCCCGTGTGCTCGAAGCGTCGCGGTCGCTCCTGCGGGCGGCGGGCATGGTGGTTCTCGACGCCAATGTGCCGAGCCGCACGCTGCGGGCGGCGCGGCGCATCTGCGAGGCGGCGGGGGTGCCGGTCTGCATCGAGCCGGTGTCGCTGCCGCTGATGGGGCGCATCGCGCCGTGGCTCCCCGGCACGGCCCTGTTCACGCCGAATGTGGCGGAGGCGGAGACGATCCTCCGCGTCTCGATTGAGTCGGTGGAGGACGCCCGCGCCGCCGCCGCCGCCCTTCACAAGCGCGGTATCGCCATCGCGGTGGTGACGCTCGGCGGCGGTGGCGCGGTCTATGCGACGCGGGAGGGGAGCGGTCATGTTCCCGCCATCCAGACCGACGTGGTGGACGAGAGCGGGGCCGGGGCCGCGATGACGGCGGGGATCATCTGCGGGCTGATGCACGGCTTTCCCGCCGACGAGGCGGTCGGCCTCGGTGCCGCCGCCGCGAGTCTCACCTTGCTTTCATCCGAAACGGTGCGGGGTGATCTATCATTGCAGCATGTCTACGAACATCTCGTCGTTTAGCAGCCCGGGAGACCACATGAACGCAGCCACCGAACCCGTCCTTGCCACCGCTCCCGCGTCCGTGCTGACCGCCCCCGCGCCCGCCGCCCCGAATTCCGATCTCAACCCGGAGCCGGAGCCGCTGCTCGTCCCCGTGACGATGAGCGAACTGCGCATCACACCGCCACCGCCGCCGCCGCGTACCGCCATCGTCCCCGCCGTGCGCGTGGGGGTGGCGGTCGCGGCCCTCGGCGGGTTGATCCTCTTAGCGGGCATCTTCGCGCCGCCGTGGTACGGGGTGCGCGAGATCAGCGTGCGTCCGCCGCCGCAAACGGGGGCGCAAGGCGGCGGCGGCACCGGCAGTAATGGTGGCACGCCGCAGACCTTCAACACCTTCCTTGTGCGGCAACTGGGTCAGGAGGCGCGGGAGCAGGGCGCGGTGACGTGGGCGAGTACGCGCTTCGAGAAGCGCACCGCCGTTGCCGTGGGCATCGCCCTCGCCGCTCAAGCGTTCGCCCTGATGAGCCTCGTGAGCATGACGTGGTGGCGACCGCTCGTGTCGTTCGCGGGGATGCTCGCCGCAGCCTTGCCCGCCGTGGCTTTCGCCGACCTGCTCAACATCACGAATGTGATGCAGCGGCGGTACATCGGCATGGTGATCGCACGCGGGCCGAGTACCACCGGGCAGCCGATTCAGGCACCGGATTTGATTATCGCGGGGGTGCAACCGGGCATGGGGATGAATGTGCTGTTCGTGGGCGCGGGGGTGGCGGTGCTCGGTGCGCTGATCGCGCTCGTGGGCGGGCGACGGAGCCGCGTGCTCGCGCATATGCCCAAGCACCCATGAGCAACGCCCCGCGCCCGCCCGGTGCCGATATTCCCGCGCCCGTTTCGGCGACTTCGGTGCCGCCTGTGCCTCCGGGTATTGCCCTCGCGCCCTTCGCGCCGGGGGAAACGGCGTTGCCGCCGCCGCCCTCGCGTCGGGCGGGGAGCGAGAACCGGCCCCTGCGGGCGGGGCAGATCGCGCTCGTGACCGGGGCGGTGTGCGTGCTCGCGGCGGTGTGCGTGGGCGGTTGGTACCACTGCGACGCCGTGCGCGTGACCTTCACGACGCGCACTTACGACGACAGTCGGTACGGGCAGGAACTCGCGGCGGACTTCAACGGCTACAGCCTCGCGGCCTGGTCGTATCTCCAGATCGGCAGCGGGTTCGCGGTGCCGCTCACCGTGGCGGTGCTCGTGACGGCGGCGGCGGCACTTTTCGTGGCGGGCGGCAAGGGGCGCGTCGGGGCGACCCTCGTGCTGCTCGGCGCGGTTGCGTCGCTCGGCTGGCTGGCCCTCGACATCCGGGCGATGCCGGAGATCGTGGCGGCGTTGGCGACGAAAACGCCGAGCGGCAGCTACCCGACGAGTATCCGCCCTCTCGGACTGGGGCCGGGGCCGGCGATGCTGCTGGCCCTGTTCGGGTTGCTGCTGCAACTGAACGGCGGCCTGCTCGTCGCCACGGACGGCCTGCGCCTCCTCTCGCGGTGGCGGTGGCAACGGGTGCGACCGCCACGAGAGGGGAATTACGAGAGCGCGAGGCCGAGAGCGAGCAGGCAGCCGTAGGCCAGTTCGAGGCGAGCGGTTCCCGCCAGCACGGCGTTCAGGGCGCGGCCCTGTTCGTGCAGCAGGGTGCGCACGAGCGGCACGGCCAGCGGCAGGCTTGCCCATGCCAGCAGCGTCCACGCCGACGCGAAGCCGCCGATCCAGAGTGCCAGCGGCGCGGCATAGACCACCGCCAGCATGGCGAGGTATTCGACCTGCGAGGCCCGCCGCCCGATGCGCGTCGCCACGGTATGTTTGCCCGCAGCCCGGTCGGTCTCGATGTCGCGCACATTGTTCGTCATCAGGATCATCGCGGCGAGCAGGCCGATGGGCAACGCCGCCAGCCACGCCACGGGCGCGACGCCCCCGGCTTGCGCGTAGTAGGTGCCGCAGACCGCCGCGAAGCCGAAGAAGAGGAGCGCGAAGACCTCGCCAAGCCCGTAGTAGGCGAGCGGGAACGGCCCGCCCGTGTAGGCGAGGGCGGCAAGGATGCTGCCCACGCCGATCAGCACGATGGCCCACCCGCCCACCGAGACGAGATAGACGCCCACGAGCGTTGCCAGCGCGAAGACGACCGCGATCCCTGTCGTCATCTGCCGGGGGGTGAGCAGGCCGGCGGACGTGACGCGCAGGGGGCCGAGGCGTTCGGGGGTGTCCGCCCCGCGCCGAAAGTCGCCCAAGTCATTGGCGAGGTTCGCGGCGATCTGCAAGAGCA
>JAABUN010007579.1_pt1 | contig 11596 bp, 8 predicted proteins | sample 5559311 | NCBI WGS metagenome assembly JAABUN01 (sample SAMN10711877, study PRJNA513370) | rock metagenome | isolation source: Antarctica rocks | place: Antarctica: Victoria Land, Siegfried Peak sud | reverse complement strand
CACCATCCCTACGGACTGTCCGGCCATGACAGAACCATGCTCCACGTCCCCGTCCACGACGGCCCGGCGCAGCGCGCCGGACCAGAAGTGCTCGATGGTCAGTTGCGCCTGCCCCAGCGTCAGCTCCTCGGATTCGACGCGCGCCCGCGCCTCAGCCTGGTGCTGCGCGAAGCGCGCGGTGCCGGCGTTGGCCAGGCTCCGCACGGGGATGACGGGGAAGCGCGGATCGAGCTGCACGCTCGGCACCGCGTCGCGGGCGCGGGCATGGACCATGGCCTGCTTGAAGCGGGGATGGGCGATGCTCTCGGTGGCGGCGGCGAAGCGCGTGCCAAGCTGCGCGCCGGCCGCGCCCATCTCCAGGAAGGCCAGCACCACCTCCCCCCGGCCGATGCCGCCGGCCACGAACACCGGCACGTCGCGCACATGCGGCAGTATCTCCTGCGCCAGCACCGCGAGCGAGACCGGGCCGATGTGCCCGCCGGCCTCCGACCCCTCGACGATGAGGGCGTCCACCCCGGCGCGCACCAGCCGCTGCGCCAGGCCGAGCGCCGGGGCGAAGCAGACCAGCCGGGCGCCGCCGTCCTTCACCTGGCGCACCGCGGCGCCGGACGGGATGCCGCCGGCCAGCACGACATGGCCGACGCCAGCAGCCAAGCAGACGGCGATCAGCTCCGGCAGGCGCGGGTGCAGGGTGATGAGGTTGACGCCGAACGGCCGGCCGGTCAGCGCCTGCGTCCCGGCGATCTCCGCGGCCAGCGCGTCCGGCGGCATGGCGCCGCCGGCGACGACGCCGAAGCCGCCGGCGTTGCTGATGGCCGACACCAGCCGCCGCTCGCTGACCCAGCTCATCGCGCCGCCCATGATGGCGACCCGGCTGCCCAGGAACCGCGCGCCCCGCTCCTGCAAGCGGTCCAGCCCGGCTTGCGCCAGGCGGTCCGTGCCCAGGAGGTCCGTGCTCAGGAGGTCGGGGCTGGCGATGTCAGGCATCTAGGCCATAGGCCGTGTGCAGCGCCCGCACCGCAAGCTCGGTATATTCGGCGGCGATCAGCACGCTGACCTTGATCTCGCTGGTGGAGATTACCTGGATGTTGATGCCCTTGGCGGCGAGCGTCGCGAACATCGTGTTGGCGACCCCGGCGTGGCTCCGCATCCCGACGCCCACGACGCTGATCTTCGCCACGTCCGAATCGGCCAGCACCGAGCCGGCGCCGGTGGCGATCTGCGCGGCGGCCAGGATCGCCTGGGCGCGCGGCAGGTCGGCGCGGCCCACGGTGAAGGTCATGTCCGTCGTGCCGTCCGCCGACACGTTCTGCACGATCATGTCCACGTTGACGTTGGCCTCGCTCAATGGGCCGAAGATGGCCGCCGCCATGCCGGGGCGGTCGGGCACCCGGCGCAGGGTGATCTTTGCCTCGTCCCGCGAGTATGCGATGCCCGACACCATTGCGCTTTCCACGATCTCGTCCTCGTCCACCATCAGGGTTCCGGGCTTGTCCTCGAAGCTTGAGAGCACCTGGACGCGCACCCGCTCCTTCATCGCCAGCTCCACCGAGCGGGTCTGCAGCACCTTGGCGCCGACCGAGGCCAGCTCCAGCATCTCCTCATAGGCGATCTTGTCCAGCTTGCGCGCGCGCGACGTGATGCGGGGGTCGGTGGTGTAGATGCCGTCCACGTCGGTGTAGATGTCGCAGCGGTCGGCCTTGAGCGCCGCGGCCAGCGCCACCGCCGAGGTGTCGGAGCCGCCACGGCCCAGCGTGGTGACGCGCCCGCCGGGGCCGATGCCCTGGAAGCCCGCGACGACCGGCACCGCCCCGGCCTCCATCGCGGCGAGCAGCCCGGCGCCGTCCACCGATGCGATGCGCGCCCGGCCGTGCGCGCCATCGGTGTGCAGCGCGACCTGCCAGCCGGACCAGGAGCGCGACTCGACGCCCAGGGTGTGCAGCGCGATGGCCATCAGGCCGGACGTGACCTGCTCGCCGGTGGCGACCACCGAGTCGTACTCGCGCGCGTCGTGCAGCGGGGACAGGGACTGGCACCAGCCGACGAGCTGGTTGGTGACGCCGGACATGGCGGACACCACGACGGCGACCTGGTGGCCGGCGTCCACCTCCCGCTTCACCCGGGCGGCGGCGCTGCGGATGCGGTCGAGGTCGGCCACCGAGGTGCCGCCGAACTTCATCACGATCCGCACCATGCCTGCCTTTCCGGGGGACTCGGCCGCCCGTTGCGGGAGGCATCGTGCCGGGTCACATATCGCCGGGGCAAGGGGGCGGCAACATGGCGGACATGCGGACGGAGGATTCGGGGGCGGCCCTGCCGGCGGCTGGTCCTGCCCTGCCGGCGGGCGCGGGGTCGGCCGTGCCCGCGGACACGGGATCAGCGATACCCGCGGACACGGGATCAGCGATACCCGCGGAGGTCGCCAAGTTCGATGCTCTGGCGGCGCGGTGGTGGGACCCGCGGGGGCCGATGGGGGCGCTTCATGCCATGAACCCGCTGCGGGTGGGATGGGTGGACCGGCGGGTGCGGGCGAGGTTCGGCGGGCCGATCCACGGAAGCAGAGGGCGGTTGCTGGACGTGGGCTGCGGTGCCGGGCTGGCGGCGGAGGCGCTGGCGCGGCTGGGCCATGACGTGCTGGGGCTGGACGCCGCCGGGGAGGCCGTGGCCGCGGCGCGCGCCCATGCGGCGGGCCAGGGCTTGCCGCTGGCCTACCGCGCCGGCACGGCGGAGGACCTGGCGGCGGAGGGGCTGCGCTTTCCCGTGGTGACGGCGCTGGAGGTGATCGAGCACGTGGCGGACCCGGCCGCCTTCCTGCGCCTGCTGGGGCGGCTGGTGGAGCCGGGGGGGCTGCTTTTCGTGTCCACGATCAACCGCACGCTGCGGTCCCTGGTGGTGGCGAAGCTGGGAGCGGAATACGTGGTGCGGCTGCTGCCGGTGGGGACGCATGAGTGGGGGCGGTTCATCACGCCTGCGGAACTGGGAGCATTGGGCGGGGCGGCTGGACTCCGGACGCAGGAGGTCAGCGGGATGGTGTTCGATTTGCGGCGGCGAGCTTGGCGGACGGGGGCGGATTTGGCGGTGAACTACATCGCGGCGCTGGGGCGGAGCGAGGCTCGGTGATGCATGCCGTTCCATGGCAGCGCGTCCCGCCAGTTGGAATATGGTTGGTCACGCAGCAGCCGAGATAGGCGAGTGACGGCCCGTGAGGCGATGCAGCGGCTGCGGCGCGAGGGCTTCGACGAGCGTGCGTCCAAGAAGGCAAGCCGGACCGGGATCGCGGGCTTGCTGATCACCCCGCTGCAAGGGTGGCGGCTGAACACCTTGGGATTAATCCGGCTCGGTGGACACCCTAGAAGCTCTCGCCAGAGGTGTTCCTGACGCCCGAGGATCATCCGCCGTATTCACCTGAGTTCCGCCGTCAGATGGTCGCAAGGACCGTGGTGCCATCTGCCTGGATGCGCCCATCCAACGCCAGCTAGCTTGGCATCCCACAGATGCCGTTCTCGCCGTGCAGCACGCCGTCCGCTACGGCTGCACTGAAATGGTAGGTGTGGCCGAACGCCCCATCGGCAGCCGTGGGACAGGCCACCGTGACGGCCCAGGTCCCATCGAAAGAGGTTGCGGCATGGCAGGGTGCGGTCCACCCGGCCAACGCCGACGCCAGCACGGCTGCAAGGCGCACAATACGAGAATGTTGCACGGAAATCTCCACAACAAGATGATCGTTGTCCAATCGTAGCAGATGAGCCGAGCCACTTGGGTGCCGACCGGCAGTTTGCACGAAGGTGCGGCAGGGCTGCGCCGGCCGGGCACTTGCGCCCCACTGCCCCGCCAGCGCATCTTAACAAACAAGCGGCAAGGGATGAGAACGCATGCGCCTAGCGGTGCTGAAGGAACGGGCTGCCACGGAAACCCGTGTGGCAGCCTCGCCGGACACGGTGAAGAAGCTGGTCAGCATGGGCCTGACAGTCGCGGTCGAGGCCGGTGCAGGCGTTGCAAGCTCCCTGTCCGACGCCGACTTCCAGGCGGCCGGCGCTGAGATCGCCGGGGACGCCGGGGCGGCCCTGGCCGGGGCGGACATCGTGTTCGCGGTGCAGGTGCCGGCGGAGGACGTGCGCGGCCACATCCCGCGCGGGGCGCTGCTGGTGTGCATCAGCAACGCCTTTGCCGACCCGGGCGTCGTGCCGGCCCTCGCCGCCGCCGGCATAGACGCCGCCGCCATGGAGCTGCTGCCGCGCACCACCCGTGCACAGGGCATGGACGTGCTGAGCAGCCAGGCCAACCTGGCCGGCTACCGCGCGGTGATCGAGGGCGCGGGCGCGTTCGACCGCGGCTTTCCGATGATGATGACCGCCGCCGGCACGGTGCCGCCGGCACGGGTGTTCGTGGTGGGCGCGGGCGTGGCCGGCTTGCAGGCGATTGCGACGGCGCGGCGGCTGGGCGCCATCGTGTCCGCGACCGACGTGCGCCCGGCGGCGAAGGAGGAGATCAAGTCCCTGGGCGCCGCCTTCGTAGGCGTCGAGGACGCCGAGACGGCCGGGCAGACCGGCGCCTACGCCAAGGAGATGACCGACGCCTTCCGCGAGAAGCAGGCCGCGCTGATGGCCGCCACGGTCGCCAAGAACGACATGGTGATCTGCACGGCGCTGGTGATGGGCCGCAAGGCGCCGGTGATCGTCACGCAGCCGATGGTGGACGCCATGCGCAGCGGCAGCGTGGTGGTGGACCTGGCGGCCGAGGCCGGCGGCAACTGCGCCGCCACCGTGCCCGGCGAGATGACCACGACCGCCAACGGCGTGAAGATCCTGGGATACCGCAACTGGCCCAGCCGCATCCCGGTGGCCGCCAGCACCCTGTACGCCCGCAACCTGCTGACGTTCCTGGTGGCGTTCTGGGACAAGGCGGCCGGCAAGCCCGCCCTGCCGGAGACGGACGACATCATCCAGGGCGTCATGCTGACCCGCGGCGGCCAGGTGGTGCATCCGCAATTCCAGCCCGCGCACGCGGCTTAGGAGCCTTCCACCGATGAATCCCAATCCCTTCGCGGACCGGGCCGCGCGGATCGCCGAGAGCGCCGCGGACCTGGCCAACCAGCTTGCCGCCTACGGCACCAACGTGATCGCCGTTGTCGAGCCGACGGCGACGGCGGTGGAACCCTTCATGTTCCTGCTGGCGATCTTCCTGATGGCCTGCTTCGTCGGCTACTACGTCGTGTGGAACGTGACGCCCGCGCTGCACTCGCCGCTGATGGGCGTCACCAACGCCATCAGCTCCGTCATCGTCGTGGGCGCCATGCTGGCGGTCGGGCTGTCGGACAGCACGGCGGCACGGTTCTTCGGGTTCCTCGCGGTGCTGCTGGCCAGCGTCAACATCTTCGGTGGCTTCACCGTCACGCAGCGGATGCTGGCAATGTTCCAGGGCAAGAAGCCGCTGGTCGTCACGGGGACGGGCAAGCCCGGCGTCACGCAGCGGATGCAGGCTATGTTCCAAGGCAAGAAGCCCTTGGTCGTCAAGGGAGCGGGCCAGTAGCATGAGTGCCTCCCTCACCGCTCTCGCCTACCTCGTCGCCTCCGTCCTGTTCGTCCTGGCGCTGCGCGGGCTGTCCGGCCCGAAATCGGCGCGCGTCGGAAACCAGCTCGGCATGGCCGGCATGGCCATTGCTGTCGGCGCCACGCTGCTGCAGCGCGGCATGTCCGGCAGCGGCTTCCTGCTGATCCTGGTGGCCATCGCCATCGGCGGCGCCGTCGGCATCGTGGTCGCCCGGCGCATCCAGATGACCGCGCTGCCGCAGCTTGTCGCCGCGTTCCACTCCTTGGTCGGCCTGGCCGCCGTGTTCGTGGCCGCCGCCGCGCTGAACGCCCCCGAGGCGTTCGGCATCGGCGTCCCCGGCGCGATCCACCGGCAGTCGCTGGTGGAGATGTCGCTGGGCCTGGCCATCGGCGCCATCACCTTCTCCGGCTCGCTGATCGCCTTCGCCAAGCTGCAAGGCACCATGCGCGGCGCCCCGATCCTGTTCGCCCGCCAGCATCAGTTGAACGCCGGGCTGGGCATTCTGCTGCTGGCGCTGGTGGTCGTGTTCGTCATGACCGGCAGCCAGGTCGTGTTCTGGCTCACGGCGCTGCTGGCGCTGGGCCTGGGCTTCCTCATCATCATCCCGATCGGCGGCGCGGACATGCCGGTCGTGGTGTCCATGCTGAACAGCTACTCCGGCTGGGCGGCCTGCGGCATCGGCTTCACCATCCAGAACCTGGCGCTCATCATCACCGGCGCGCTGGTCGGCGCGTCGGGCGCGATCCTGTCCTACATCATGTGCAAGGGCATGAACCGCAGCATTCTCAACGTGCTGCTGGGCGGCTGGGGCACCGACGCCGGGGCGGGCGCAGCCGCCGCGGCAGGCGGGGGCGAGCAGCGCGGGGTGCGCGCCGGCAACGCGGACGATGCGGCGTTCATCATGAAGAACGCGAGCAAGGTCATCATCGTGCCGGGCTACGGCATGGCGGTGGCGCAGGCGCAGCACTCCCTGCGCGAGATGGCCGATACTCTCAAGAAGGAGGGCGTGGAGGTGAAGTATGCCATCCACCCCGTCGCCGGCCGGATGCCCGGCCACATGAACGTGCTGCTGGCCGAGGCCAACGTGCCGTATGAGGACGTGTTCGAGCTGGAGCAGATCAACAGCGAGTTCAGCACGGCTGATGTGGTCTATGTGATCGGCGCCAACGACGTGACCAACCCGGCGGCCAAAACCGATCCCAAGAGCACCATCTACGGGATGCCGATCCTGGACGTGGAGAAGGCGAAGACCGTGCTGTTCATCAAGCGCAGCATGGCGTCGGGCTACGCCGGGGTAGAGAACGAGCTGTTCTTCCGCCCGAACACGATGATGCTGTTCGCCGATGCGAAGAAGATGACGGACGAGGTCGTGCAGGCGCTGGGGCACTAGGCTTAGGTGCCGCTGCTCCCTCTCCCTCCGGGAGAGGGCCGGGGTGAGGGAGGCGGCTGGGACGAACCCTGGCCGTCCTAGCTGCTCCGGCTCCGTGAGGGTGAATGTCGGCGCTTGCGGCCTCCCTCACCCCGACCCTCTCCCGAAGGGAGAGGGAGCAGGCTTTCTCCTTTCCGGCAGCATCCTCTACCGGCTATCGTGCTGCCTATGGACACCGTGACCTTGCCGCCCGACCTGGAACGCTTCGTTGCCGACGTTGTGGCACAGGGACGCTACAGCGATCTGGACGACGTTATGCGTGCCGCAGTCAGCTTGCTGCAACAGGCGGAGGCTGAGCGTGCAACCTTCATCGTTTCCTTAAAGGAGGCGCAGGCCGAGGCCGAGCGGGACGGATTTTCGACATTGGACGAAGTCTTGCAGGAAATGGACGAAATCATCGCAGCGGCTGAACTCCGCCACAGGTGAGCACGCCGGCATCCCTCACTCCGGCTGCGCGGCGCGCGCTGGCCGAAGCGGCGAGGTGGATCGCGGACGACAACCCGGCCGCCGCACGGCGGTTTCGGGAAGCTGTTGCGGAGGCCGGCCGTCTGATTGGAGCCAGACCGTTTGCCGGGCGGGTCCAGCCCGATCTGGTTGGAGACCAATACCGGTTTTGGTCGCTGCCGGGCTTTCCCTTCGTGCTGGTCTATCGTCCGGCAACCCTGCCACCGCAGATTGTCAGGGTCATCCATACCTCACGCGACCTGCCCGCCGCCTTGACCGACTTGCGGGACTGAACCGCCCGTCTCAGCCCACCACAGGATCGGCCGGCGACGCCGGCACGCCCCCGGCCTCAATCGCCTCCCCAGCCAGCAGCAGCAGGTCCTCCCGGTAGCGCCCCGCCATCAACTGCACGCCGACCGGCGCATCCCCCGCCATTCCCGTCGCCACGCTCAGCCCCGGCAGGCCCAGCAGCGGCAGCGCCGTCTGCGTCAGTTGCGCCGCCCACACCCGCGCCATCGCCGCATGCCCCTGCAAGTCTAGGTCGTTCGGGAACGGCAGCTCCGCCGACACCGGCAGCAGCAGGACGGGATGCCGGTCCAGGAACCGCAGCCATTCCCGCACCAGCCCGGCCCGGCGCACCAGGGCGCGCGGGATGGCGTCGGGCACCAGCGCCTCCGCCGCGGCGCGGTGGCTCCCCAGGATGGCGATGGCAGCCGGGTCGCCCTCCTCCGCCGCCCGCGCCGCCATGCCGGCGAAGCCGTCGCCAAGCCAAAGCTGTATGTTCAGCTCGGTCGCCTCGTGCAGCGGCGGCGTGTCGTCCACGGCCTCGACGGTCCAGCCCGCCGCCTCCATCCGCCGGGCGGCATCCAGCAGCACCGCCTCCACCTCCGGCACGATGGCCAGCCCGCCCGGCCGCAGGCACAGCGCGGCCCGGCGCGGCACCGGCGGCCCCTCCAAGGGCGCCGGCACCCACCAGGGATCGCGCGGGTCCGGCGCCGCCATGGCCTGCAGGCCCGCCCGCAGGTCCGCCATCGTGCGCCCGATGGGGCCGGACACCGCCATCAGTTGCGGCCCGATGCCGCGGTCGGGCGCGCTGGCGTTCCATGTCGCCACCCGCCCCAGGGTCGGCCGCAGCCCGTGCACGCCGCAGGCATAGGCCGGGTAGCGTATGCTGCCGCCGATATCCGTCCCGTGCGCGAGGTGCCCAATCCCTGCGGCAACCGCCGCCGCCGCCCCGCCGGACGACCCGCCGGGCGTCAGCCGCGGGTTGCGCGGGTTGCGCGTCCGGCCATGCACCCCGCCGCTGGTGAACCAGCGCAACGAGAACGCCGGCGCGTTGGTCCGCCCCAGGATGACGGCCCCGGCCCGGCGCAGGTTGTCCACCACCGGGCTATCCGTCTGCGCGATCAGGTCCCGTTGCAGCCGCAGCCCGTTGGTGGTGGCCCATCCCGCCTGGTCCAGGTTGACCTTCACCGTCACCGGCACCCCGGCCAGCACGCCCGGGTCCTCGCCCCGCGCAATCGCCGCATCCACCCGGTCCGCCTCGGCCAGCACGTCCGCCGGGCGATGGTCCACGACGGCGTTGAGGGCCGGGTTCACCGCGTCCAGCCGGTCCAGCGCCGCCTGCGCAGCCTCCCGGGCCGAAACTTCCCGCCCCCGGATGCGTGCGGCGAGGCCGGTCGCGGACAGGCGCCAAAGCTCGGTCATGCCGGGTTCTTCCATGCCGGGTCCTCCATCGGGGCACCGCAGCCTGTCACGCCAGGCCGCGCACCGCCAGGTGCAGCCCCAGCCCCGCCACGCCCAACAGGAAGCATAGCCGGAACGTCCCGGGCCGCACCCGCCCGCGCAACCATCCCCCCGCCAGCAGGCCCGCCACCGCCGGCAGCACCGCCAGTGCCGACAGACCTGCGGCCCCGGCCCCGAACAGGCCGCCAGCCGCCAGCCCCGCCGCAAGCGCAACCGTGGACACCGTGAACGACAGGCCCAGCGCCTGGATCAGCTCGTCCCTGTCCAGCCCGAGGGACGCCAGGTAGGGCACCGCCGGAATGGCGAACACCCCGGTGAACGACGATACCGCGCCGGTCAGCGCGCCCACCACCGGCCCCGCCCACCGCTCCGCCCGGCCCGGCGGCGGAAGCTGCACCCGCAGCAGGCTCAGCCCGGCATACAGCACCAGGGCCAGGCCCAGCGCGCCCTCCGCCCGGGTCGCGGCGGCGGCGGTCAGCCAGCCCAGCCGTCCCAGCGCCCACAGCCCGGCCCAGGTGCCGGCGCAGATCCCGGCCATCATCGGCCACAGCCGCCGGGCCAGGGCGCCGAGGCCCGGCCCGGCCAAGAGCTGCCACACGTTCGTCACCATCGAGGGCACGACCAGCAGCGCCGACGCCTGCTGCGGCGTCGTCACCAGGCTCAGCAGCCCAACGCCCACGATGGGCAGCCCAAGCCCGACCATGCCCTTCACGAAGCCGGCCAGCAGGAACACAAGGGCGATGAAGGCAAGGGCGGGCGCGGCATCGGGAAGGGGCACCGGGCCAGTGTAGGAGTTGGAAGGCGCCAGGGCCAATCACTCGGCGGGCCAGTGCTGAACGGCATTAGCGCCATCGTGCCGCCTTGCGCCGGCTAGGTCCGCAGTGCCCGTGCCAGGCGTCGCCGGCCGCCGGTCCTGTTGCTCCACCTGGCCGCTGGCAGCCCTGCCGGACCACAGGCCGCCCTGGCGGCGGACAGCGGCTGGGCCGGCCAGCCGGTCCAGCGCCACTTGCAGCGTCGGCGCCGCGAAGCAGTAGCCGGCTTCCAGCGCCGCCCAGGGCACCGCGCGCTGTCCGGCCAGGAGCAGGTCCGCCATCCCGCCGAGCCAGGCCCGCAGCCAACTCGCCGGCACACGCAGCCGCACGCCGCGGCCGTGGCGCCGGGCCAGGGCCTGCACGAACCCGCCCTGCGCCGGGCAGTCCGGCGCCACGGCGTTGACCGGCCCCCGCATGTGCCCGTCCCGCATGGCGTGCTGGATCAGCCCTATTGCGTCGTCCAAATGCACCCACGGGAACGGCTGCCGTCCGTCGCCCAACACGGCGCCGAGGCCGAACCGCGCCGCCACGTCCAGCAGCGGGAACATCCCGCCGTCCCGGCCCAGCACGATCCCGAGGCGCAGCATGACCACCCTGCAGCCCCATGCCTCGGCGCGGGCGGCCTTCATCTCCCAGGTCCGGCACAGGTCGGACTGGAACTCGCCCGGGCGTCCGGCCGCGTCCTCCATCAGCGGCTCGTCGGCCGGGCGGACGCCATACAGGCCGACCGCGGACGCCGACACCAGCACGGCGGGCCGGTGCTCCAGCCGGGCGAGCAGGCCCAGGATGGCCTTCGTCGTGCCGATGCGGCTGTCCAGCAGCACGCGCCGGCGGCGCAGCGTCCACGGCCCGCCCGCAACCGGCGCCCCGGCCAGGTTGACGACCGCGGCCAGGCGCGTTTCGGGCAGCAGGGCGTCCAGGCTCTCGACCACATGCACCGCCGGGCCGAGCAGCGTCCGCGCCCGGCGCGCGTCGCGGGACAGCACGATCACCCGGCGGCCCTCCGCCACCAGCCGCCGCACCAGCGCCTGCCCGATGAAGCCGGTCCCGCCGGTCACCAGCACCGCCGGGCCGTGCCCCGCGACGGGCGGCGGCGGCGCGGCGGCGGCCAGGCGGAACAGCCGCGCCGTGGCGATCCCGTTGCGAATGCTCCATCCGCCGACGCCGACCGCATACAGCGTCAGCAGCCACGACACCCAGCCATAGCTGACGGCGCCCACCGCGGTCGGCGCCGCCGCCCAGCCGGCCGCCACCGGCGCCAGCAGGGCGGCGAACGCGCCATAGGACAGGGCGAGCATGGTATGCAGCACCCGTTCCAGCGGCGGCAGGCGTCGGGTCAGGTCCTCCTCGATAAAGTCGGCGAGCGTGATGACGATCTCGACCAGCAGCAGCGCGGCCAGGCCCCAGGCCCAGGCGCCCCGCCACTCCGCCCAAGCCAGCCCGGCGAACAGGACGGCGTAGATCGCCTCCCGCGACGTGTGCAGCAGCAGCTCGTAGCGGGCCGAAACGGTGGAGGGCAGCTTGGCCTCCAACTCGTGGTGCCAGAAGTTGTCGAAAGCGCCCATCACGGCCTGGACGGACAGCACGGCAAAGGCTGCGCTCAGCATGGCGAGGT
>JAABUN010007578.1_pt1 | contig 11597 bp, 11 predicted proteins | sample 5559311 | NCBI WGS metagenome assembly JAABUN01 (sample SAMN10711877, study PRJNA513370) | rock metagenome | isolation source: Antarctica rocks | place: Antarctica: Victoria Land, Siegfried Peak sud | reverse complement strand
TCGCGCTCGCCCGCAAGTAGTTGCCTGTATAACTCAGCATCCCTCCCGGCGTCTTCGGGATGGGTGTAGTCGGAGCGGACCATGCCCCTAAGTTCTTTCTCGCCGTAGCCGAGCATCCTCCTGAGCGTGGGGTTGCTCTCCAAGGTTTCACCTTCGGCGCCCTTGAGGATCATCCCGACGGCCATCCCATCAAAGGCCGCCCGTAGCCGCTCGGTGCTCACGCTGTGCCTTGCGGAAGACTCCGCTTGGGTCACTCCCATCGCACGATGGTACTCTAACCTTTCGCCTTTACTCATATCAGAAATTATCCCTCTGCCAAGAACCTTTGTCTATTTTGCCATATGCATGTTCGCGCCGACTGACTCCTCCGGACCGTCCTCGCCGAGCCTCTCCAGGCAGCGCTCGATGTACCTCTCAACGAGGGACAAACTATCCTCGATAGTTTCGGTACGATCTAGCTTCTCACCATTAGCCACTGCTCCCGGTGGTGTCGAGAAACCTCCGGAGTTCGCCCAGAAGATTTCATTATGGTGAGTATCCGACTTATCTAAGCCAAAAGCAAGAGCCGACGAGCGGACTCTAGCCGCTGACCTGCTTATTACGAGTGATCAGTCAGGCGTTGCAGGGGTTTGCATAGGCTTGCAAATCCCGCATTCCTAAGCCGGTTTCTTTTCTGCGGCTTGCCCTGCGTTGCACCGTATTGCGCTCCCGGTGGTACCGGAGCGGGGTCAACGTGAACGACCAGGATGGTCTGCGCCGGCCACCCGGTCGTCTGGGAGACGGCGTCCGTGGTCGGACGTCTTCTGCGGTTGCAGGATGAGGCTTCGCTGTCGCAGGTCAGGGCGAGAATAGTGGAGACCTACGGAGAGCGAAGCACGGTCGTGCGCGCGTCTCAACGTATCCTGAGGAGCTTTTCCGACTGGAAAGTTCTGGAAGAGATGCCCGAGAGAGGCGTCTACCGCGCGAGTGTCAAGCAGCGCCTCGAAGACCCTGAGATCATCGCCTGGCTGATCGAAGCCTCTCTCCTCTCTAGCGGTCAGGAGACCAGGGTGCTACCGACGCTGCTGGCGTCGCCATCGCTATTTCCATTCGACATATCTTTATCGGGCAAGGAATTTTCGGATAGCAACTCCCGTATCGCTCTGTACCGTCAGGGTAGAAACGAAGAGTTGGTATCCCTGCAACCGCTCAGGTAGGTGCTACGGGGAGCGGATCAGAATAGTGCTCTCAAGCGGCGAGCGATAGCCGGCCATCTTACTCCTATCTTAGCCTGCTGGCCACCCTTGGTGAGCCGATAATGGCCTCCAGAGACACACCAACCATTGCGGCTCTTGGGCCCAGCGCACCGCCGACGCGATGGGAGACATCCTCCCCGACGAGTCCTGATCCTCAGTGGTGTCAGAGTGGTGTCAAAAAGCCCCCGGTAAATCGCCGGGGGCTTTTTGATGTTCCGAGTATTCGGCTTACCTAAAGGGATTCTACAGAGCCGACGAGCGGATTCGAACCGCTGACCTGCTCATTACGAATTGGGTCAAGTAGATTCTAGCCTGTTATGGGGTGTCCGCAAATTGTCGTGTTTTGCAGATATTTTGTGGCTTATGCATTAGTTTCTTGTCCGATCTGTGCTGGTTTGTATTAGCCCGGTTGCAGTACGGTTGCAGTAAATCTTTGGGCCACTTTCGAGACAGTTTAGGTCTGTTCGTTGCTCTCCCACTGTTGTGTAGAGGGGTTCCACCGGGAGAGGGCTGGATCTGCTCGGAGGACGGGATCCACGAACCGTGCTACTTGTTCGACCGCTTCCTCGAAATCGTCCGGCATGTCTTTGAGATCTGCTCGGTGAAGGAATGCTTTCCAGTCTCTCTGACGTGCAGTAGGGAGTGTATCGAGAGCCTTCGAGAGAGGCATGAGTGCTGTTCCCCGATGGGTGGCCGTCCGTTCAAGGGCCAGGCGTAAGCCTTTGGCCTTTACGGGATGGACCTTCGAGAGGGCTAGGACGTCGGCGTAGTCGCGCTCGCGGGTGTTAGCGTCGCCACGGGAGATCATAGTTTCTACTTTCTCAGCGATCACGGCTTCGACCGGGTAGCCTAGCAGTGCTATGGGCTCGTCCGCGAGCAAGGTCGGGTATTCGATCTCCTGAGGTCCCACCGGGTCGCCGAAGTTGATGTCGAGGCGTAGTTGCAGCCGAGCGGTACCAAGCGTCGCCGGAACGGAGATCCTCATCCCAGGGTAGGCTGCGAACTCGCGGATCACAGACGAACGCACGGTCGAGGCATCGAAGGTGATACCGTCGTCGGCGGGTATGCACGAGATCTCCCCCACCACGGAGATCAGGTTCTGCTCATCGTCGGCGATGCCCCGCGCCAGTACGTCGGCGTCGCGGGTCGGGCGGCGGACTCCCAGGACCGTGAGCAAGAGGCCACCCTTGAGCACGAAGCGATTACGGTAAGGTGAGACGGAGAGCCTATAGAGGAAGCGTTCTAGCAGGTAGAACTCGAAGAGTTCCTGAACGCCCCGGCCCTCACGTCTAGCCTGCCGCTGCAGGGCACGGTAGACCTCCTGCGGCGTCTGGGGCTCGCTCAACCTGTCAGCACCTTCAGGGCGTCAGACATGGGGCCTCCAGTCCTGAGTTTCCGGGCGAGGCGCAGTAGTTCGCCGGAGGAAGCACCGGGGTGCCTCAAATAGCGCCTCAAGGACTCGTAGGCCACGTCGGTACCTACCTGGCCTCTCAGACGCATGGCATCGACCACGGTGCGCTCGGGGGAGTAGATGCGGATTTCTTCACGCGAGTCTAGGTGGACCTGCTCGATCCCAAGCTCGAAGGTGTCCGCGGCGAAGACATGGACACGAGTAGGCGGGTATTCTATCGAGGGCGGACGTGAACCTCTGGGCACGGCCAGATGAACCTCCGCAGGAACTTCGTCGGTCAAATCCCAGAAAGAAAGAGCCGAGTTGAGACAGATAATTCCGCGCGGGCTGCGTCTGCTGACGGCGATCAGATCAATGTACGGTGTGGCTTCTGCATCCGTCAAACGATAGAGTCCCCGCGAAATCTCGACCAGGAAACCTGCATCACGCAAAGCGTATAGATCTCGCCTATGCACGCCCGCTTCCAAGGCCTCCTTGGTTCTGAAGACTCCTCCAGCGCTTAGAGCTATATCTTCTAGGATGTGGCGTTGGTCCATAGTGTTCTGGACAAAATCGTACACATTTATGTTCTACCTGTCTACACTTTGTAACGCAAAGGGTGATGGAATAGTGGCGAAGCACGCAGTTTCACTTCTCAACACGGCCCACTACCTCCCAGTTGCACACAGAGCCCTCATTCCCTTCGGGATCTAGTGCGATCAGGTACTCTTTACGCCGATTGGGATCCTTGGCTGCATTGCCGATAGCCTTGGTCTTCTGAAGTAGGATACGCGTGGCGTCGGCGTACAGCTCCCTTACCTCTGGACAATAGGTGTTGCTGACAATCACGAGCGCGCCGCGTGCGCTAGCGCGTCTTGCTGCCGCTGCTAGGCGCACCTGATCCTCCCATCCAAAGATTACGGCTCCGTAACGATCGAAGTGTTCGCGCGTCGCAGCTCTGTAGGCAGGGTCGCAGTAGACGACGTCGCCCTCCCCCGCCGCATCCAGGCTCAACTCGAAGTCGGAGACCTCTAGTGTGACCCCGTCCTTGCGGAGAAGCGGTGAACAGCGCTCTAAAAGGCTACGATCCCATAGGGGGGCCGGCGTGCGGCTTCCGCCGCCGTAAGGGGTATTGAATGCGCCTCGCTTATTCTCGCGGTAAATGCCTCCGTAGCAGGTGCGATTGAGATAAACGAAGCGCACGGCACGCTGGAGGGGATCCAGAGGCTCCTCCGCCCGAAGCTCGTAGTAAGTCTCTGCGTTGACGGGCAACGCTCGCACTGCCTCTAAAAGCTCGTCAGACCGTTCAGCGACCGCCAGAAACGCTCCTACGAGATCCGCGTTTAAGTCAGAGAGCACCGCCTTATCTGGCGCCACCGCAAAGAAAACGGCCCCGGAACCCAGGAAGGGTTCGAAATAGGTGCCGCTGAGTCGCGTTTTTATGAGCGGAGCCAGCTTCGATGTCAGCCAACGCTTTCCCCCAGCCCAGCGCAAGAAAGGCTCGACAACGTTACTTGCTTTTGAGGAAGCTTGGGCTAGGGTGGAACGATCACCTGCTAGCACGTGCCCCCTCCTGAAGCGTTGCCTAGACTGAATATCACGAGCTCGGTGTTGTGGTTGTGTGCATCAGGCTGTCGGCGAATGCGGATAGGATGTTACCAGAGGGCCTGCGGGCTATAGAGGCCGCGGAGTTCGCCAGTACAAGCGGTATCAGCGCGTTGGGATACCTGTAGCTCACGAGCTCTGAGAGACTACGAATAGAAGCCTCTAAGCCGACCAGATCCTTAGGCTCAGGCTCTGTGAGGAAAGAGCCGGTGGGCACGTTGAGAGCTAGAAGATGGTCGGGACCGATACGCACGCCTATCTTGGCACCGTAAGAAACGCGATTGCGATACCCTTCAGTCATCACCGATCCGGTAATCTCCTCGACCACGAAACGTACTGTCGGCAAGAAGTAGTCGCCGGGCTCCTCTAGGGCCTGTCTGTATTCGTCCAGGAAGTCGGTGAAGTTTCCGGTCTTCTCGACACCTACGAGGTTGGGAGGCCGCCCCTCCGACCGGAGGTATCCGATGAAGTCCCTGATGGGCAAGACGAGTCGCGCGAGAGCGGCTCGTAACAGGAGTGGGCCATCCTTCACGAACAATGTTTCCCCGAGGACCTCCTCATCATCGCGGTAGACGCGAAGGAAGTGCATTAAGCTCAGGGTCTCTAGCGCATCACGTAGCGCGCTTGCCGCCTCCTCTCGGCTCCAGTCTTCCGGGCCTTGCGTGCCTATTGAGAGGTAGTCGGAAAGCGTGTGCCTGCTTCCGCACTCAGGACACTCGAAGCTGAGCTGCCATCGGGGCAAGTAGATTTCCCGATCGCAGCTTACACAGGACATGTGCGGCTGCTCCTCCTCCGGCACGCCCCAATCGGTCTCCCATCCCCGATAGACCAGGAACGACAGAGTCTCGTAGAGTCCGGTTTCGGACAGGGTTCTGTCGACGATGCGGCGAATGGTCTGTTGCACGGTGAGACCAGGATGGTGGACTCCCGCCAAAGGTATGGCGGCCGGGTTGTACCAGACCGCCCCCTCTATCATCTTGTTCACGTCCCTGGGATCCATGAGGGGATGTTCTCTCATATAGCGCAGGTCGTCCATACGCAGCAGACACGCCGCCACCTGCACGAAGGCCATCGCTTTCTCTCGCCGCGCCGGGTTGGGCACCACAGCCTGCCCACCGTCCACGGTGATTATGCGCCGGATGCCGCTTTCTGCTGTAAGGTCCACGCTCCCGGTCTTGCTCACCTTCGGTCCGTCAGAGCTGGGAGAGATGTCTTCGAAGTCCTCGATCACCCTCCTGATCAACTCGTTGCCGACCAGTTTCAGGTGTCCGATCTTGGAGGCTTGTTCGACAGGGTAACCGTCCTTAGCGTACGCCATCTCAGATCCCCCCTAGCTGACGGCGCCGTCAGCTTGCGGACCGTCTGGCTTCTCGGCTTCGCGAGGCTCGAACTTGCGGATTTGGACGGGGAGCGCGAAGCGGTGCGACTGGGTTATCATGCGCACGAATCCCTTGCTCATCGTCCTCTGAACGTCGTCCGCAACATCCCTGAAGGCGTACCTGCGTGTCACTTCTTTCACTTCCCTGTCGTCGTCTAGGTGCGCGATAAAGAAATTCTCGGTGTTTTTGAGTAGGTCCGGGGAGAGCGTGGTCATGGATTGGGTAGCATAGACCATGCTGACGTGGAACTTGGCACCTTCCTTGGCGAGCCTGTTGTAGACGTTGTTCAGGTCCCGGTCAGCCTGCGGGAAGAGCTGGTGAGCCTCCTCGAAATAGAGAACCACGAAGTTGTCGTCCCCAAGTTGATCCTCGCCAAATGCCTTCTCCATGTCGGAGAGTATCCGCCCACAGATGCGCTCCGAGAGATTCCTGCGCACGCGCTCGTCAGCCCTCGCAAAGTCAACTAGCACTGTCTTGCCCGACCGGGCGTGCCGTGAGATCTCATCGAAGACACTCGATCCATGCGGATCGTGGTAGACCCTGAACGGTTCGAGATACTGCTTGCCGCTTATGGAGCCGTCGTCTTTAAGAATATGGAGCATTGACTGCTCAGCGCTATTGAAGTATGAATCACCGCTGTCGGTATCGAACCAATCCTTCTTGTTCTTATGAGCGTCCCACAGCACAGCAACCTCGCGGTATATGGCTGGCAGTATACGGAGCGGCTGACGCTCGGCAAACTTACTTTCTCCGTCGTCCTCCTTATAGGTTCTCAGTCTCGTTCCCAACTTCGACATGAGATGGGCTTTCACGTTCTTCTTGAAGTCTACAAAGACGAGTGCGTCGTCCCGCTTTGGGATGAACTCTGCGAGCCTTAGTACCGCGAACCACATCGACATTGAGCGCCAAAAATGAGCGAATCCGCTAGGATCTCCCTTGCGGTCAGGCTCCTCAGAGAGATCGGGCGGCTCCCAGTTGAGGATCGGTAACATATAGTTGGGCTTGTTTGCGTGCGTGGCGTCCCATAGCTGGCGAATCAGGGCGTGGCCCACGGACGCAGAGCCATAAAAGTTGATCCTCAGACTCTTGGGAACCGCGAAGCCCCGTTCCCTCTCAGAAGAGATCTCTCTCGGCGAAAGGCTGTAGCGCACGCATTTATCGGGGTGCATAGCATACAGGCTGGTTCTGTCCTGCGGATTAACGTACGTGTACTCCCCGGACGGGTCGAAGATCACCTGCCCCACCTCGAGGTCCGAAGAGAGTATTGTATCGGCTATCACCTTTATGGTGTTGGACTTGCCCATTCTCGTCTTGCCGAAGAGCGTAGTGCGATTGCCGTAATCATGGCCGACGAAGTCCCTGGGGTCCACCTTCACCGGGACTGTTTCATCTTCGCTCGCCCCCGGACGTGGCGTCTCTGTGTAACGCAACCGCCCGATCTCAAGCGGGTCGGTCCCGCTTACAAAGCTGTTTATGAGAGCATCTAGATCTTCCGGGGTCGGAACGAATACCGCATAGGCGTGTGGCGCAAAGAAGGTGTCTACGTCATTACCGAACGCCGCAACATGTCCCCCATTGCCATCGTCCGCATCGTAGTACGTACCTACAACGGAGGCTTTCAGCGCACTCCACTGCAGCTCTTTGGCCGTCACCGGATCAGGGATCGCCTGAACCTTGTGAAGTTGGAACATAGCTCCCTGGATGTCGCGCTCGACCGGAGTAGGCACAGAGTCGGTCACACGGGCGAGCATGACGCGATCGAGGAACGCCCGATCCGCCTCGCCAACAGCCGCATCGCTCAACTTGATGATTACGAACGAGTTGCGCGGCACTCCGCCGCAGGTCCGCTTCCACGGATCGCACGTGACAATAGAAAGCTCGTCATAGTTTAGTGACAGAAGAAACCCCAAGAGCCTTTTCCCTGGCTCCCCGTCTGAGCTAGCGTCGTACTTCCGAGCAATACGGGCCAATGGTCCGGTCTCGCGGGAAGCCCGTCGCTCCGACCGCTCCCGCTCAATGTTTTGCTCCACTGGGTTTCTAACCACGTCCTATCCTCCTCCATTGCTTTCTACGTTCTTGCCTACGGTGCTGAACTCTCTATCCGACCGAGTTTCACAAGAAAATGCCTCTTACCCACCATAGTATTATCGGCCGGATAGCTGCGCACCTTTAGAAATCCCTACTATTATCGGCCGGATAGCTGCGCACCTTTAGAAATCCCTACCGATCTCCCGCGCGCTTTAGCGCGAGAGCCCCTTCTGGATCGTCAGTACGGCCCAGGTAGAGCTTCTTTTGCTTGCCGCCTTCATGATAACGGAAGTACCAGTAAGGTCCCTGCTCCTTTACGCTGCCGTCCTTACGATAGTATCGGCGGACTTCAGCCTGCAGCGTGCCATCGGCGTAGGGCCGATATTCCAAGACTCCTGAGACCGGCGGGCTCTCCTCTCCGAACTCTCTGAGCCTCCTATCGAGATCCTTCCGCAAGCGGATAAGCTCATCCCGATCTAGGTACTCCAGACCTGAGAGCAGCCGCTCAAGGTCCGCGCTTCTCTGCTGGTGTCCGCGCACTGTCATTTTGTAATTGTGCGCGGACACCACGAAGTTCACAAGACCTAATATTCTTCGGGTAGCAAAATACAGGTCGAGGAGCGATCAGCCTCGGTGATGATCCAGACCTTCGCGCCGTCGTCTCCTACCGGATAACTGCTGACTATCCGAAAGCCCTCGCGGATGGAGAGATCATTCTCCCTGGCATCCACTGGCGGGGCATCGCCCCAGTCGCCGATCTGGTGCCGGTCAAGAAGCGCGGCCGGGTTCTCGTCAGTGTTCGTCAGGAGCGTGAGGGCTCCTGGAGTAGCGACCAGTCGTCCCAGCGGAAAGAGGACGGCACTCATGCCGCCCCTCCCGAAAGCTCTGCGGCCACGTGCTCGTCGTGGGCAGCGAGGATGGCTTGGTGGCGTTTACGTGCTGTATCCACTAGCACGCTGTCGCGGGGGTAGAGAGCACAAGCCGCGAGGAACAGCTTATAAGACCGCTGGCAATCGGCGTGCGTCGGACTCGCCGGTGTTGGCTCAGAGATTCTCAGCGCGACTTCTTCGGCACGCCGCTCTCGAAGCTCCTCGATCCGACCGGACGCTCGCGCCCTACGCGAAACTGCTATCGCCGCCGCGAAGACGTGCTTACAGGGCTTGCGCTGTTCCCGCCAGTCCGGGCATGTGCAGGACTCGCTCACGAGATCCACCACGTAAGGCTTGCGACCACTGCACGACGGCACGCTCCAGAAGCCGTTGTCCATCGGCTGGATCCCCCGTGCGTACTCGCGGTAGAGATTCACCCCCCGCAGTGCGCGAGACGACGCAGGTCTCGATCGCCGCCTTTCCACCTTCCCCGGTACACTCTGCTTGCTCAAGGTTACCTCCTTGGGCCGGGCTCCGGGGTGTTCCAGCACCGCCGGAGCATTTTATGTGACGCACGTTATGCTGTGCGCATACAGCAATAATACGGATACAAGCTAGAATCTCAACACAAAATTTGCTTTATTTGCAGGTAAATTTTCAAAGCTAGAAGAGAGATGGAGCGGGAAGACAGGCGAAGCCGGGAACGCCAGCGAGCCGCAGAGGAGACCAGGATGCCGAGATAGAGGGACGAGGACCAGCGCACCAGGCAGGTAAGCCGCAAGCGAAGGCGCACCGGATAGCGAGGGTGGAGCCGGGGCCGAGAACGCCGCCGGCTGGCGGAAACACGCACAGGGCGGACGCACCGGAGACAACGGCGCGCGTGCGGGCCGCGAGGCGGACACGAGGTGGACCGGAGAACGACGATGCACGGAGCACCACAGCCGAGGGGCAGCACGAGCGGACAGCCGCATCGACACCTGACGCGCAGCCCACCCGCACCGAACCACCAGCGAAGAGAACAGCGGAGACTACCGGCGCCACTGGAAAAGGGGAGCCGTGCCGCGAGCCCGCAAAGGCAACGATGCCGGAGAGAGGGAACGAGTGTGTACTGGGAGAAATCATGTTTTGCCTGCCTGGGGGCAAAAGAGGACGGCGGGCCGGGGATGTCAAGGGGTAGGGTACGGTCGGTATGGAGGCCCCTTGAGACCTGAAAGGCGGCGAAGCCGTCCCCGGCCCGCTGGCGTAGCCTTCTGTGGCGTAGGCAAAACATGGGGCAGGTTCAGGCCAAAGTGGAAGATGGTTGTCGAGCGGAAGTTGGTCAGCGCGTCAGCGGATGCGGTCCGGCGGGCGGTAGCCTGCCGGTTGTTGAGAGTCTTCATGCGGGGATGCCCGCTTAGGGACGGGGTCGGCGGAGCCTGCGGAGCCGACTGCGGAGCCGACTGCGGACCGTCCTGCCAGGATCGAGTACAAGAGAATCCCGCGTTAAGTATGAGATCTCGAAAGGGTTAGGCTCAGATTGCCTAGGGCTCGACGACAGTTTGCTGACGGAGCCAATCGCTAGGACCAAGTACAGACGATTCGCACCTTTTTTGTAGCTAGCCGATCATACGCCGCAGGAGCGCCTCGTCTCTGGCTATGAGCCAGCGACTAAAATGACGAGATTGCTCTGTGTTGAGCTGGCGCGTCGTTCCACGGTCAAGACGGACGTGGTAGGTCGAAGGTGCGCCGGTACCGATCAGGAGACAAACATTTTGGTTGAGCGGCAGCACTTTAGTAGCGTTCGGAGTGGCGATCCGTGTCTCTCCGACAAAGCCTGCGGGGGCCTTCATATTCTCGTCGAGGATTAGAAACGGGTCGTCCGAGGTGACGAACGAGGTATCCTCGATCGCCCAGGCGAACGTCCAGTCGAAGCCGAACAGCTCTTCGGCGATCCGTTCACCCAACTCGAACATCCTTTGAAGCATGTAGTTCTTGTCCACTGGCAGGCCAGATGCCTTCTCATGAACATCCCGGTACAGGGCATCGAACGCTTCACGCGGAATCTGATCTACTGGCAATCCCTTTGTGCGAAGGTACTCCTTGATAGAGGAGACTGTGGGAAACATCTGCTTTCTCATTTCCGGGTATGTCACCTCGGCGAAGCCTTCCAACCAGGTTCTGTAGCCGGGTGTGCGGAACTTCGCGTAGGCGACGAAGCGGGCGAGCCAAGCCCGATCATCGTTGGTCAGGTTGCCGCCGTAACGCAAGTCTCGGATGATCCTCGAGGCATGCCCTTCCAAGACGCTCAGTTGCTGTTCCGGCTCGGGGTCGCGGCCACCGCCGGGAACGTCTGCGGAGTAAAAGTGCTTCTCCACGGCGACGTTCGCTACGCTGCTGACACGGACGCTACTCTGCCTTTGATCATAAATCCACAACCTACAGCGGCCGGGATGGCTTTCGTGGTCTTCTTTCTCGTGCAAATCACTGTTGCAGAAACCGCGCAGGTAGAAGGCCGGCAGCAAGTGGTGTCTCTTAGGCACGGACATTGAGAAACCTACAGTCCTAAATCCATAGCCGATGAGTGGAAAGGGCTGGCATGCAAGTAGAGTCCCGTTGTTGCCAGCGAAGCTCGCCTGACGGTCCTTATGAGATCCGGGTCTGTCTCTAGCTTCTTGGCGTACGTTATGTGGAAGTGCATAAGCGAGTGCGGGGACACACAGCACCTCTCGGTCGTTCCCTTTGTTGATTCCGGTGCGCTCATGCAGTGCCCCGGTCGCGCATCCACGACCGCACCATCTCGACTTTCATATCGCCGGTTGACCGATAGACGGTCAGCGCCTCGCGGGCGGTACTGATAGCTCCTTTTCGGTCGCCCTTGGCTTCGAGGACCTGCGCGAGGTTCCACGATGCGTCGCCGACGGTGTGCTCGGCACCTGCCTCTAGGGCTGTCTCAATAGCGCGACGGTATAGATCTTCCGCGAGACTACCGCGCTCGAGAAGATCGTAAACATTGCCCTGGTTCATAAGCGCCTGGGCTTTCGCATGTCCGTCATCTTTTTGCTCCGCAGACTCGATCACTCGATCGAAGATCCCGAGGGCGCGGTCGTAGTCT
>JAABUN010007577.1_pt1 | contig 11597 bp, 7 predicted proteins | sample 5559311 | NCBI WGS metagenome assembly JAABUN01 (sample SAMN10711877, study PRJNA513370) | rock metagenome | isolation source: Antarctica rocks | place: Antarctica: Victoria Land, Siegfried Peak sud | reverse complement strand
ACGCCACCGACCGCCCGGTGGTCGCCAGCGGGGGCGTCTCCTCGCTCGACGACCTCCGGGCGATCGCCCAGCTCGTGCCCGCGGGGGTCGAGGGGGCCATCGTCGGCAAGGCGCTCTACGCGGGAGCGTTCACGCTGCCCGAGGCCCTGGCCGCCGTCTCTGCCTGACCGGCCCCCGCACACCGCCCCGGGGGCAGGGCGGGAGAACGACCGGCCCGAGCGCTCTAGGACCCGGGTGGTCTTGTCGAGAGTGTCGTGTGGGACTGGAGCGGTACGTGGCTGCGTCGTGGTTGGCGGTCGGCTGCGTGCTGGTCGCTGCCGTGACGCTCGCGCTGTCGCCCCTCGTGGACCGCTCGCTGGGCGTGCCGGTCGCCGAGGTGATCCAGTCGGGGACCGCTCTGCTCGGCGGCGCCGTCCTGCTGTGGCGGGCGAGGAGCGCCCGGGCCGGCCTGCGTCGCGCCCGCCTTCTGCTCGGACTGGTCGTCCTGGGAGCCGGCATCGTCATCGCTGCGGACTCGGAGCTGTGGGGCGCCGCCGCCGAGGGCACCCCTCGACCGATCTCCCTGCTGCTCCAGGCGTCCCTGCTGCCGGTGGCCGCCGTGGGACTGCTCAGCTATCCGGCGAGCAGCCCCCGGCACGGCTCGGCCTTGCGCATGCTGCTCGACGCCGTCGTGGCGGGGACGGCTGGCTGGTTCGCGGTGCACGCACTGCTCGTCGCACCGACCGGTCCGCTGAGCGGGCTGGAGCTGCTCGTCCCCGCGGTGGACGTGGCGGCACTGGGGCTGCTCGTCGGAGTCCTCCCGCTGGCGGACCGCAGGCACCGGTGGGAGATCTGCGCGGTGACCGCCGGGCTCGGGCTCGTCCTCGTGGCCGACGTCGGCACTGCGGCCGTCATCCCTCCGGCGCACAGCAGCGCCCTCGGCGCGATGGCGCAGGCTGGCTTCGTCCTCCTCCTGCTCGCCGCGCTGCTCCCCACCTCGACCCACGCGCCGACCGACGCGGCGACCGACGAGCGGGACCGACTCGGCCGGCTGCTCGGTGTGCTGCCCCACCTGTTCGTCAGCGTGGCCGTGCTCGTCGCCGGAGAAGGGGCCCTGTCCGGGGAGGTGCTCGGGGGTGGCCAGGTGTTCGGCGCCATCGCCTGCGTCGTGGCGCTCATGCTCCGGCACACCGTGGGCGCCCATGACCGCAGCGACCTGGAGCACCGGCTGCGGTCCCGCGAGGTGCTGTTCCGGACCCTCGTCACGGGCGCCTCCGACATGATCAGCCTCCACGGGCCGGAGGGCGAGGTGCTGTACGCCAGCCCGTCGGTCGAGCGGTTGATGGCGAACGGGGACCCCGACCTCGGGTCGCTCGCGGCCCTGATCCACCCGGACGACCTGCCCGTGTTCGCCGCGGCGTGGCAGCGGGCGCTCGAGCAGCCCGGGGTCACGGTCGAGTGCCGCACCCGGGTCTCCGGGGCGCACCAGGTCGGCCACCGGTGGACCCAGACGCTGATCTGCAGCCGGCTCGGCGAGGACGGCGTCGATGGGGTGGTCGTCAACTCGCGCGACGTCCACGACGGGCACGAGCTCGAGCGGCAGCTGAGCCACGCCGCGGTCCACGACGCGCTGACCGGCCTCGGCAACCTCAACCGGGCGCGCGCCGCCCTGGCCGAGTGCTACGAGAGCACCCCGCCGGTCGCTGCGACCGTCGTGCTTGTCGACCTCGACGGCTTCAAGGCGGTGAACGACACCTTCGGCCACGCCCAGGGGGACCAGCTGCTCGTGGAGGTCGCCGCCCGGCTGCGGACCTGCGTGCGCGGCGACGACGAGGTCACGCGCATCGGTGGCGACGAGTTCGTGCTGGTCCTTCGCGGGGCGAGCAGCGACATCGCCGCCCGGGTCCTCGAGACGTTCCGGACTCCGCTGCTCGTGGCGGGGACCCCGCTGCCGATCGGCGCGAGCCTCGGCGTCGCCACCACGGCCGACGCGGTCTCCCCGGACGAGCTGCTGCGCAACGCCGACCTCGCGATGTACGCGTCGAAGGCGGCTGGTCGCAACCGCATCACGCCCTACCGGCCGCAGATGCACGAGGCGGCCGCCTACCGCATGCGGGTGCACCGCGGGCTGCGGCGGGCCCTCGACGCGGGCGCCCTCACGCTGCACTACCAGCCGATCGTCAGCCTCCCGAGGGGCGAGATCACCGGAGCCGAGGCACTGCTGCGCTGGAACGACCCGGAGATGGGACCGATGTCCCCGGCGGACTTCATCCCGGTCGCAGAGGAGTCCGGCATCATCGTCGAGATCGACCGGTGGGTGCTGGACCGCGCGTGCGCGGACATCAGGAGCTGGCGCGACGCCGGCCACGTCGTCCCGCGGGTCAGCGTCAACCTCTCCCGACGGCACATGACCGGGGAGCTGCCGCGCCTGGTCGTCGAGACGCTCGCCCGGCACGGCCTGGCGGGCGAGAGCCTGTGCCTCGAGGTCACCGAGACGGCCGTGATCCACGACGCCGAGCTGGCCACCGAGGTCCTGCGCCAGGTGCGCGAGCTCGGTGTCACCGTGGCGCTCGACGACTTCGGCAGCGGCGAGTCGTCGCTGTCCCAGCTGGCCCGGCTGCCGGTCGACACCGTCAAGATCGACATGTCCTTCACCCGAGCTGCCGTCGAGGACACCGCCGCCCGTCGCCTGCTGCTGTCCGTCGTGCGGGTCTGCCAGTCGCTGTCCCTGCCGGTGGTGGCCGAGGGCATCGAGACGGCGGAGCTGGTCCGGCTGCTCGCCGGCATGGGCTGCCGGCAGGGCCAGGGCTGGTACTTCGGCCGGGCCGAGCCGGGCCCCCGCTTCGCCGAGCTGCTCGACGGCGGTCGCCTCCCGGCGACCCTGGCACCCGACCCCGTGACCGTGCCGGTGTGATGCGGCGCGCCCGGTAGCGTCGGCGGCGTGAGCGTCGCCGTCCGAGTCATCCCCTGCCTGGACGTCGACGCGGGTCGTGTCGTGAAGGGTGTCAACTTCCGCGAGCTGCGCGACGCCGGCGACCCGGTGGAGATGGCCCGGCTCTACGACGCGGAGGGCGCCGACGAGCTGGTCTTCCTCGACATCACCGCCTCGAGCGGCAGTCGCGAGACGACCTACGACGTCGTCCGGCGCACCGCCGAGCAGGTCTTCATCCCGCTCACGGTCGGCGGCGGGGTGCGCTCGTGCGACGACGTCGACCGGCTGCTGCGCGCCGGAGCCGACAAGGTCGGGGTCAACACCGCCGCTCTCGCGCGGCCCGACCTGCTCCGCGAGATCGCCCTCCGGTTCGGCAGCCAGGTGCTCGTGCTGTCGGTGGACGCCAGACGGGTCACCGACGGCGCCACGCCGAGCGGCTTCGAGGTGACGACCCACGGTGGGCGGACCGGCACCGGCGTCGACGCGGCGGAGTGGGCGGAGCGCGGCGCCGAGCTCGGTGTCGGGGAGATCCTGCTCAACTCGATGGACGCCGACGGCACGCGCGCCGGCTACGACCTCGAGCTGCTGCGGGCGGTGCGGGCCCGGGTCAGCGTCCCGGTCATCGCGAGCGGCGGTGCGGGTCGGCTCGAGGACTTCGCCCCTGCCGTCGGTGCGGGCGCCGACGCCGTCCTGGCTGCGAGCGTGTTCCACTTCGGCACCCTGCGGATCGGTGACGTCAAGGCCGCGGTGCGCGACGCCGGACACGCTGTCCGGTAGTGGACGAGCTCGACGGCCCCAGGGCCTGGCAGGCCGTGGCGGTGGCGTTCGCCGCCATGTTCACGACCTTCGGGATCGCGTACGGGTTCGGCGCCTTCCTGCTCCCGCTCTCGGAGGACCTGGGCGCGGGCCGCGGCGCAGCGTCGGCCGTCTTCTCCCTCACCACGCTGGCCTTCTTCGGGCTCGGGGCGCTCTCGGGACCGGCGGCGGACCGGTTCGGGCCCCGCCGGGTGGTCCTGCTGGGCGCTGTGTCGCTCGGCGCTGGTCTGGTGCTCGTCGCGAGGGCCGACTCCCTGTGGCAGGCCTACCTGGGACACGGCCTGGGCGTCGGCCTCGCCGTCGCGTGCTGCTACGTGCCGCTCGTGGCCGTCGTGGGCGCCTGGTTCGAGCGTCGCCGCACGCTGGCCGTCGGCATCGCGGTCTCGGGCATCGGCCTCGGCACGCTCGTGGGCGCGCCGGCGGCGGCGGGGCTCATCGACGTACTCGGCTGGCGCGACGCCTACCTGGCGCTGGCCGCTGCGGGCACCGCGGTGCTGCTCGTGTGCGCTCTGCTGGTGCGGCCGGCACCGGTGCAGGCCGATCAGGTGCGCGTACCGCTGCTGCCCCGACTGCGCCGACCGTTCTACCTGGGTCTGTACGCCGCGGGCTTCCTGCTGTCCCTCGCGCTGTTCGTGCCGTTCGTCCACCTCCCGGCGTACGCCGTGAGCACCGGCTCCGGCACCGTGGCCGCGGCGGCGCTCGTCGGCGTGATCGGCGCGGCCAGCGTCGTCGGGCGGCTCGCGCTGGGAGCCGTGGCGGGTCGGCTCGGCGTGCTCCGCACCTACCAGGCCTGCTACCTCCTCATGGCCGGGAGCTTCGGCCTGTGGCTGGCCGAGCTGCGCCTGGGCGGCACGTCGTACGCGCTGCTCGCGCTGTTCGCCGTCCTGCTGGGCGTCGGGTACGGCGGGTTCGTCGCCCTGGGGCCGCCGCTCGTCGCGGAGGCCTTCGGGCTGCAGGGCCTCGGCAGCCTGCTCGGTGTGCTCTACACCTCCGCAGCCGTCAGCTCTGCCTTCGGCCCGCCGCTCGCCGGGGTCCTCATCACCAGCCGCGGCTACGGCGTCACCATCACCGCATGCCTCGCGGTGTCGGCCGCGTCCTGCCTCGTGGTGCTCCGGCTGCGCCCCTGACGGGAATCTCCGTCACCCCGCCGGTGTCAGCACTGTGACAGTCCCATGACAGTGACACCGACACCGAGACCGAGACCGACGACGACACGGCAGCTGCGGCTGCGACGGACAGGAGGCAGCGCGATGACCGGCCCGGCGTCCGCTCCAGCACCGCCGGTCGCCTCGTCCGCCGCGCTCGACCCGTCAGGCGCGCCCAGCCGCACCATCCGGCGCGGCATGGGCGTGCTCTGGGTGGGCGTGAAGGAGCAGCCGAAGATCTTCGCGGTGTCGGCCGTCGGCAGCGCGCTGTTCGCCCTGACGACCATCGGGCAGGCGTACGTCTTCGGCGCCATCACCAGCGATCTGATCGTCCCGAGCATCCGCGACGGCGAGGTCGCGACGGCCTCGCTGGCGATCGCCTTCCTCGCCATCATGGTCACCGCGGTCCTCAAGGTGGTCGGGATCGTCGCCCGGCGCCTCGGCGCCGGGATCATGCAGTACCGGCTGCAGGCGGCCTACCGGCGCCGCGTCACCCGCCGCTACCTGGAGCTGCCCCTCGCGTGGCACCAGGAGCACCCGACCGGCGAGCTCCTCTCCAACGCCAACAGCGACGTCGAGGCGACGTGGTACCCCGTCGCGCCCTTCCCGTTCGCGGTCGGCGTGGTGTTCATGCTCGTCACCACGCTGGGGCTGCTGTTCGTCACCGACCCCGTGCTGGCCGCCGTCGGGTCGATCATCTTCCCCGCGATCGCCGTGCTCACGGTCCTCTACTCCCGTCGCATGTCGCCGCTCATGACGCGGGCCCAGCAGCTGCGCGGCGAGGTCAGCACCATCGCCCACGAGTCGTTCGACGGCGCGCTCGTCGTCAAGACGCTCGGCCGGGAGACCCAGGAGACCGACCGGTTCCAGCAGCGGTCGCAGGAGCTGCGCGACACCATGACGGCGGTCGGACGGGTGCGGGGCACGTTCGACCCGATCATGGAGGCGCTGCCCGTGATCGGCGTGCTCGCCGTGCTCCTGGCCGGGACGAGCCGGGTCGGCAGCGGTGACATCACCCCGGCCGAGCTGGTCCGGGTCGCCTACCTGTTCACCCTGATGGCCTTCCCGGTCCGGGCGATCGGCTGGGTGCTCAACGAGCTGCCGCGCAGTGTCGTCGGGTGGGACCGGGTCCAGCGGGTGCTGTCGGCCACCGGCGCCCAGGAGCACGGGGCCGACCGGCTCCCCGACGGCGGGCCCGCTGCCATCGGCGTGGAGGCCGTGTCGTTCACGTACGGCGGTGCTCAGGTCCTGTCGGAGGTGACGTTCGACGTGCGGCCGGGGCGCACCGTGGCCCTGGTCGGCACGACCGGCTCGGGCAAGTCGACCCTCGCCTCGGTGCTGGTCCGGCTGCTGGACCCGGAGACCGGCCGGGTCGTCTACGACGACGTCGACGTCCGCAGCATGGCGCCGGGCGCCGTGGCGGAGGTGGCCTCGCTGGTCCCGCAGTCCACGTTCCTGTTCGACGACACCGTGCGCGACAACATCACGCTGGGCGAGCCCCTGCCGGACGAGGACGTCTGGGCGGCGCTCCGCGTCGCGCAGGCCGACGGCTTCGTCGCCGCGCTGCCGGCGGCGCTCGACACGCTGGTCGGGGAGCGCGGGACCACGCTGTCCGGGGGGCAGCGACAGCGGCTCGCCCTGGCCCGCGCCGTGGTCCGCCGGCCCCGGCTGCTCGTGCTCGACGACGCGACCAGCAGCGTCGACGCCCAGGTGGAGCAGCGCATCCTCGCCGGGCTGCGCGAGTCGGGGGCCGCGAGCACGGTCGTCGTCGTCGCCTACCGGCTCGCGACCATCGCGCTCGCCGACGAGGTCGTCTTCGTCGAGGACGGGCGGGTCGCGGCCCGGGGCACGCACGACGAGCTGCTGGCGAGCTCGGCCGGCTACGGCGACGTCGTCCACGCCTACGAGCGCGCCGAGGCGGAGCGAGTGGCGCAGCTCGCCGAGCGGGACTCCGAGGTGCTGACGTGACGCGCGCGGCCGAGCACGACGAGGAGCAGCTCGAGGTCCCGCGGCAGTCGGGGACCGGCACCGTGGACAGCCGTGGCACCGAGCGCGGCGCGTTCGCCACGCTGGCCCATGGCATCCGCCTCACGCCCGAGTTCCGCGAGGGCCTCGTCGTCACGCTGCTGCTGGCGCTGCTCGCGACCGCCGGCCGCGTCGTCGTGCCGGTCGCCGTCCAGCAGACGCTCGACAACGGCCTGCTGCGGCCCGAGGGCGCGGACCTCGGCCTGGTGCGGATCGCGTGCGCCGCGGGGCTCGTCGCGGTGCTGGTGACGGCGGTCGCGGGCTACGCGACGAACGTCCGGCTCTACCGGACCACCGAGAACGGCCTGTCCGCACTGCGCGTGCGGGCCTTCCGGCGGGTGCACGACCTGTCGGTGCTCCACCAGGCGGCCGAGCGCCGCGGCTCGCTGGTGTCCCGGGTGACGAGCGACGTCGACACCATCAGCACGTTCATGCAGTGGGGCGGTCTGCTCATCGTCGTCTCCGCCGCGCAGCTCGCCCTCGCCACCGTGCTGATGCTCTTCTGGTCGTGGCAGCTGACGCTGCTGGTCTACCTGTGCTTCGTACCGCTGGTCTTCGCGGTCAAGGCGTTCCAGCTCCGGCTCGAGGGCGCCTACCGCGTCGTGCGGGAGCGAGTGGGCGAGATGCTCGGCGTCGTCGCCGAGACCGTGGTCGGCGCCCCGGTCATCCGCGCGTACGGCGTCCAGGCGCGCACGGCGGAGCGCCTCGACCGTTCCGTCGAGGCCACCCGCGTCGCCCAGACGAAGGCGCAGGGGATCGCGGCGCTCACCTTCTCCGCCGGCGAGCTGGTGGCGGCCTTCGCCACCGGTGCCGTCGTCGTCGTCGGCGTGCTGCTGGGGGTGGCCGGTGACATCACCACCGGCCGGCTGGTCGGGTTCCTGTTCCTCGTGACGCTCTTCGTCCAGCCCGTCCAGATCGCCACCGAGGTGCTCAACGAGGCGCAGAACGCCGTCGCCGGGATGCGTCGCGTGCTGGGTGTCCTGGACACGCCCAGCGACGTCGCCGACCCCGAGGACGGCCGGGCGCTGCCGCCGGGACCGGTCGGCGTCCGCTTCGAGCAGGTGTCCTTCGCCTACCCGGGCGGGCCCGAGGTGCTGCGCGGCGTCGACCTGGAGATCGCCCCCCGTACCCGCATCGCGGTCGTGGGCGAGACCGGGAGCGGCAAGACCACGTTCGCCAAGCTGCTCACCCGGCTCATGGACCCGACCCGCGGGCGGGTCCTGCTCGGCGGGGTGCCGCTCGAGGAGCTGAGCTTCGCCTCGTTGCGCTCGCGCGTCGTGATGGTCCCGCAGGACGGGTTCCTGTTCGACTCGACCGTGGCCGCCAACGTCCGCTTCGGCCGGCTCGGCGCGAGCGACGACGACGTGGTCCAGGCCTTCGAGGTGCTGGGGCTGGCCGACTGGCTGGAGCAGCTGCCTGCCGGAGTCCACACCGAGGTGGGTGAGCGGGGGGAGTCGCTGTCGGTCGGTGAGCGGCAGCTCGTCGCGATCGCCCGTGCCTACCTCGCCGACCCCGACCTGCTGGTGCTCGACGAGGCGACCAGCGCAGTGGACCCCGCCACGGAGGTCCGGCTGCAGTGGGCCCTCGACTCCCTCACCCGCGGGCGCACGACGCTCGCCATCGCCCACCGCCTCTCCACCGCCGAGGCGGCCGACGAGGTGCTCGTGGTCGACGCCGGCGTCGTCGTGCAGCGCGGTCCACATGCCGCGCTGCTCGCCGAGGACGGCGTCTACGCCCGGCTGCACGCGTCGTGGACCTCCTCGTCCCGATGACCCCCGCCTCGAGATGACCCCCGCCTCGAGACGCCGCCTCCCCGGTCAGACGGCCCGCGCGAGGGAACGGCGCGGCCTGCTGCTGGGCTTCGCCGTCTTCGGGACCTTCTGGGGGGCCTGGTCGGCGGCGCTGCCCGACGTGCGCGCTCAGGTCGGGGCGAGTGACGGTGAGCTCGGGCTGGCGCTCGCGGCGGTGGCGGTGGCGGCCCTGCCCGCCATGCCGCTGGCCGGTCGGCTCATGGACCGGCACGGCGCCCGGCGGCTGCTGCCCGGCGCCCTGCTGCTGTTCGCCCTCGCCGCTGTCGGCCCGGGTCTGGCCGGCAGCCTGCCCATGCTCGTCGTGGCGCTGCTCCTGCTCGGCGCGACGACCGGCGGGCTCGACGTCCTGCTCAACACCGCGACCGCGTCGTGGGAGCGGCTCGAGCAGGACCGCCTCATGGCCGGCGCCCACGGGTGCTTCTCCCTGGGTGTGCTCGTCGCGAGCGTCCTCACCGGCGTCGCGCGCGACCAGGGCGTCGGGCCAGGGGCGGCGCTGGCCGTGACCGGCGGGCTCGTCGCTGCCGTGGCGGTCTCCCAGCCGAGCTACCGGTCCGCCCCGACCTCGGCGACCGCACCCAGCGGTCGACGGCGCCTCGCGCCGCTCCTGGTCGTCCTCGGCCTGCTGACCGCCGGCGCCTTCCTCATCGAGGACGCCGTCCAGGCGTGGAGCGCGCTGCACCTCGAGCGCACCCTCGGTGCGCCGCCCTGGGTGGGGGGGCTCGGTCCAGGCCTGTTCGCCGGTGCGATGGCCGTCGGGAGGTTCGCGGTCCAGGTGCTCGGCCGGTCGACGACTGACGCCCGCACCGTCGGTGGCGGCGGAGCGGTGCTCGCCGTCGGCGTGCTCCTGCTGGCCCTCGCCCCGTCGCCGGAGCTCGCCCTCGTCGGCGCCGCGGTCGCCGGCCTGGGCGTCAGCGTCCTCGCTCCGACGCTGTTCTCGGCCGTCGGTGCTCGCAGCGAGCCGGGGCGACAGGGCGGCGACCTCGCCCTCGTCAGCGCCACCGGCTACCTCGGCTTCGTGCTGGGCCCACCGCTGGTCGGGGTGCTCAGCGCAGCCAGCACGCTGCCCACCGCGATCGCGCTGCTGGCCGTCGTGGCGCTCGCCGTCGGCGGCACCGGGTCGCTCGTGCTCCGGGGACCGGTCCGTGCGGACCTCCGTGACGGCGCCCGGCTGACGACGCGCGGAACCCGTTCCGGTCGGCTGGCAGACTGACCGCATGACCGGACCGGCTCGACCCGCAGACCTCGACCCCGCCATCGCTGCGCGGCTCAAGCGCGACTCCGACGGCCTCGTCGTCGCCGTCACGCAGCAGCACGACACCGGCGAGGTGCTCATGGTCGGCTGGATGGACGACGAGGCGCTGCACCGCACCCTCACCACCGGGCGGTGCACCTACTGGTCGCGCAGCCGCCAGGAGTACTGGGTGAAGGGTGAGACGTCCGGCTCGCAGCAGTGGATCCACTCGGTCGCGCTCGACTGCGACGGCGACTCGCTGCTCGTGAGGGTCGACCAGGTGGGCGGCGCGTGCCACACCGGCGACCGCACCTGCTTCGACGCCGCGCCGCTGCCGGCGGTCCAGGGCCGGCGACCGGCGTGACGCTGGGCAGCGTCCTCGGCCAGACCACCACGCGCGAGCAGTTCGACGCCCTGACCGGCGCGGTCCGGCCCGTGACGCGCCGCCTGCTCGCTGACGCTGAGACCGCGGTGGGGCTCTACCGCAAGCTCGCCGGCAACCGCGTCGGCACCTTCCTGCTGGAGTCGGCGGAGCCCGGGCGCTCGTGGTCCCGGTGGTCCTTCGTGGGCGTGCGCTGCGCCGGCGTGCTCACCGAGCGCGACGGTCGCGCCATGTGGCTCGGCGACGGCCTGCCGACGTCCAGCGACGATCCGCTGGAGGCGCTGCGGGAGGCCGAGGCGGTCCTGCGCTCACCGAAGCCCGCCGACGCGCCGCCCCTCACGAGCGGCCTGGTCGGCTACCTCGGCTACGACTTCGTCCGCCGGCTCGAGCGGCTGCCGCGGACTGCCCCCGACGAGATCGGCATGCCCGAGATCGCCATGATGCTCGTGACCGACCTGGCGGTGCTCGACCACACCGACGGCACGGTCCTGCTGATCGCCAACGTCCTGCCGGGTGCGGCCGCCGACATCGCCTACGAGGACGCGGTCGCCCGCCTCGACGCGATGACCGCCGACCTGTCGGAGCCGACCCCGCCCAGCGTGGCGACGCTCGACCTGTCGGTGCGCCGGGAGGTGACCCGGCGCACGCCTGCCGAGCAGTACGTCGCCGACGTCGAGCGGGTGCGCGAGCACATCCGCAGCGGCGACGCCTTCCAGGTGGTGCTCAGCCAGCGCTTCGAGCTCGAGACCGACGTCGACGCGCTCGACCTCTACCGGGTGCTCCGCGCGACCAACCCCTCGCCGTACATGTACCTGCTGCGGTTCGCCGGCGCGCAGTCCCCGTACGACGTCGTCGGGTCGTCGCCGGAGGCGCTCGTCACCGTCACCGGGGACCGCGCAGTGGTGCACCCGCCGGCTGGCACGAGACCCCGTGGCGCGACGCCGGACGAGGACGTCGCCTTCGCCGACGCCCTCCGCAGCGATCCCAAGGAGCAGGCCGAGCACGTCATGCTGGTCGACCTGGCCCGCAACGACCTGGGACGGGTCTGCGTGCCCGGCACGGTCGACGTCTCGGGCTTCATGCGGGTCGAGCGGTACAGCCACGTCATGCACCTGGTGTCGACCGTCTTCGGCCAGCTGCGCGCCGGGTTGCGGGCGCTCGACGTGCTCACCGCGACCTTCCCGGCCGGCACCGTCTCCGGCGCGCCCAAGCCCAGCGCCATGACGATCATCGAGTCGCTGGAGCCGTCCCGGCGCTGCCTCTACGCCGGGACCGT
>JAABUN010007576.1_pt1 | contig 11599 bp, 10 predicted proteins | sample 5559311 | NCBI WGS metagenome assembly JAABUN01 (sample SAMN10711877, study PRJNA513370) | rock metagenome | isolation source: Antarctica rocks | place: Antarctica: Victoria Land, Siegfried Peak sud | reverse complement strand
CGGCCCTGTGCCCACTTGAACATCGGCCAGACGAGCGATAGCTCGGGCTCGCCGGTGACGGGAAGTCGGTGCTGCTCCTCCACATCGTTGAGCTGCGACCACTGCCGGATGATGGTCTCCACGGAGCTCTCCAGGGATACGCTCGGCATCACCGGCCGCAGTCCTCGCTCCTCCCGCTTGGCCTGGTAGACGAGCACGGTAACCACCGCGGCGAGCTCGGAGGGGTCGAGACCGGTGAAGGCGCCCTCCTCGACGCACAGGGCGGTCAGCAGGTCCTTCTCCCCGTAGATGCGGCGTAGTTTCTGGCCGGACGCGCTGACGTGCACGCCGTCGTCGGTGTACGCCAGATGGCCGTAGTGTGCAAGGACCTCGCACACGCGGTCGAACGTCTTCGCGATCGTGTTGGTCCGTCCGCGGATCTGGCCCGCGAGCTTGTCGGTCTCCCGGCGCAGCTTCCACCAGCGCTCGGCCCAGCGGGCGTGCTGTTCACGTTCGCTGCAGCCGTGGCAGGGGTGCGCCCGCAAGCGGCGCCGGAGCTCGGTGATGGCGCTTTCCTCGGCCGCCGCCGACGCCGAGTACCCTGCTGCCACACGGTCCGCGCCGCGGCGTGGCGGCCGTTTCTCAGCCAGGGCATTCCGCAGGGAGGAGGTGAGATCGCGGCGGTCCTTCGGGCTGCGGGCACTGAAATGCTTGGGGATCCGGATGCGGGACAGGACTTCGACCGGCCCGTCGAGGTCCTGCACCCCCACCCGGCGGATCTGCGTCTCGAGGGTGAGCACGGTGGGCCGGGGTTCGCGCGAGGTGTCGCCGTCGAGGACGACGGCGTACCCCTGGCTCCTCCCGCCGGGCAGGTCGATCACGTCACCTGGCCGCAGCGACTCGAGCGACGATTCCGCGGCGGACCGCAGGGTCCGCGACCGGTCCCGCGAGGCCTTCGACTCGAGGTCCGAGAGCTCCCGCCGGAGGTTCGTGTACTCGCGGAAGTCGCCCAGGTGGCAGGTCATGGACTTCTCGTAGCCCTTCAGCGACTCCTCGCGGCTGCGCACCTGTCTGGCGAGTCCGACGACGGAGCGGTCGGTCTGGAACTGCGCGAAGGAGGTCTCGAGGATCTCCCGCGACCTCTCCTGGCCGAACTGCGCTATCAGGTTGATGCTCATGTTGTAGGTGGGACGGAAACTCGAGTTCAACGGGTAGGTTCGGCGGGAGGCAAGTCCGGCGACCGCCCCCGGATCGGTGCCCGGCTGCCAGAGCACGACGGCGTGTCCCTCGACGTCGATCCCCCGGCGGCCGGCCCTGCCGGTGAGCTGCGTGTACTCCCCCGCCGTCACACTGACGTGCGCCTCGCCGTTGAACTTGTCGAGTTTCTCCAGCACCACGGTGCGCGCGGGCATGTTGACCCCGAGGGCAAGTGTCTCGGTTGCGAAGACTGCCTTGACGAGCCCGGCGGCGAAGAGCCGCTCCACGATTTCCTTGAAGGTGGGCAGCATGCCGGCGTGGTGCGCCGTGAAGCCGCGGATCAGCCCTTCCCGCCAGGTCCAGAATCCGAGGATCTCGAGGTCTTCACGGGGAATATCCATGGTGGCGGCGTCGATGGTTTCGCTGATCTCCTCGCGCTCGTCCTCGGTAGTGAGCCAGAGACCCGCGTGCAGGCACTGGGCCACCGCGGCCTCACAGCCGGCCCGGGAGAAGATGAAAGTGATGGCGGGTAGCAGGTCGGAGCGGTCGAGCGCGCTGATGACCTGGGGCCGGGTGGCGCGTCGCACGACCGTCATCTGCGCCGGACCGCCGCGCCCGCTCCTCGATTTGCCCCTCCGGCCGCCTGCACCCCAGTTCGCGCGCTGGTTCAGCCGGATCTCGTTGCTGGCAAGGTCGAGCAGCTCCGGATTCACGTCGTACTGGTCCCGGGCGCCCGCCTGTGCGCCGGCGGGAGCGGCCTCGTCGAACGGCACATCGCCGGCGAAGAGGTCGATCAGGTTCTGGCCCACCATGACGTGCTGCCAGAGCGGGACCGGCCGGTGTTCGGAGACGACGACGTCGGTGTCACCGCGCACGGTGTCCAGCCACGCACCGAACTCCTCGGCGTTGGATACGGTGGCACTGAGCGAGACCAGCTTGACCTCGGTGGGCAGGTGGATGATCACTTCCTCCCATACCGCTCCCCTGAACCGGTCGGCGAGATAGTGGACCTCGTCCATCACGACGTATCCGAGGTTGTTGAGAGCGTCGGAGTTCGCGTAGAGCATGTTGCGGAGAACTTCGGTGGTCATCACGATGACGTCGGCTTCGGCGTTGATGCTCGTGTCCCCCGTCAGGAGGCCCACGCGGTCTGCGCCGTGCACGGCTGCCAGCTCCGAGTACTTCTGGTTGCTGAGGGCCTTGATCGGCGTCGTGTAGAACGCCTTCAACCCGTGCTGCAGGGCCATGAACACGGCGAATCCGCCGACGACGGTCTTGCCGGCTCCCGTGGGTGCCGCGACGAGCACGCCCTTGCCGGCCTCGAGAGCCGTGCATGCCTCACGCTGGAAGGAGTCGAGCTCGAACCTGAGGGTCTGCTCGAAGTGGAACAGCTGGGTCCGGGAGTACTCCGTGCGGGACCGTGCGGCTGCGTATCTCTCCGCGGGGGTGCTCATGAAATCCACCCTAGACGCTCACCGCTGGGCGGAGCACACCGGTGGCTCGTGAGCCGGGTAGCGCCTAGAGGGCCTCCAGGGGCGTGGCGGTGTCGGCGGTGGCATCAACGGTGGCTTCGCGGGCTGCATTTCGGCGGGCCCGGCGCTTGTCATTGAGCAGGCACAGGCCGATCGCGATGAAGAACAGCACCAACAGGGGCACGGCCAGGTAGAACATGCTCAGGGCGTCCCCCCCGGGCGCAGCCATCGCGGCGAACAGGCACACCAGGAACACCGTGATGCGCCAGGCCTTCAGGATCTGCCTGCCGGACACCAGCCCGACCATATTGAGGCCGAACAGGACGACCGGGAGCAGGAACGCGATACCGAACGCCAGCATCAGGCGCAGCACAAACGTGAAGTACACCGAGACACTGATGAGGTTGGAGAAATCCTCCGGCGTGAAGCCGGTCAGGACCCGCACGGCGTTGGGGAGGATCAGCCATGCGAGGTAAATCCCCGTCAGGAACAGCGGAACGGCGACGGCGATGAAGCCCAGGGCGATGCGGCGTTCCTTGGTCTTCAGCCCCGGGGTGATGAACGCCCACAACTGGTACAACCAGACCGGGCTGGAGATCACCACACCCAGAAAGATCGAGATCTGGATGAGCAGATCGAACGGGGATGCAGCGGTATCGAAGTTCAGGGCCGCTGTTCGGCCCTCCTCCTGATTGATGGCGACGATCGGAGAGCCGAGCGCCTTCAAGACCGGATCGTAGAGGAAGAACCCCGCCACCGTAGCGGCAATGACGGCGAGGGCCGACTTGAAGAGCCTGTTACGCGCTTCGCGCAGGTGTTCCTTCAGAGCCATGCGGCCCTCGGGATTGACCTTCCTGCCGCGCTGATGCATCTTCGCAGGAGACACCGGGACGGGCCCGGTCTACTTGCTGGAGTGCGAAGTACCGCTCTGCTGCGCTGGCCCCGCCTGGCCTGGACCGTCCCCTGGGGCAGAGCCCTGGTAGTGAGGTGCCTGCGGTGCCTGCGGCAGGTTCTGCGCGGTGCCCTGGTGCTGGGCTGGCCCCGGGTAGGTGACGTTGTTGGCCTGGGGCTGCGGGGAGTTGTTCACCACGCGCCCTTCGACGGGATCCGCACCGGCCTCGCCCGTGTTGTTTTCGTCCTTCATCTGCTTCACCTCGGACTTGAAGATCCGCAGGGACTGACCGACGCTGCGCGCGAGGCCCGGAAGCTTCGGCGCTCCGAACAGGACGATCGCAAGAACGATGATGATGACGATGTGCCAGCCTTGAATATTCATGGCCAATTCCTCTCGTTGGTCCCCACTCCAGCTTAGGTTACAGGTGGGGCATGTCATGCATGAGTTGCGGCTGTCCACGATCGGCGCGCCGGAGCACACGATTGCTGCGGCGGTCATCGATGCGACGAAGCCTCGCGGACCCACGTGCGGCCCGCACCTCCTCCGGATCGGCGAAGACGGCCGGCACGAGAATTCCCGGGACACCCGTGTGGGACGTCACGTCGCCGTCGTTGCTTGCCGTGGTCACCTCGAAGCGGTCCATCGCTTCGCCGAATTCCCGCAAGGTTCGCGCACCCCTGCGGAAGACCCGGAAGCCGACCACCGCAAGGAAGATCACGCCCAGTGCGACCAGGGCAACCCACAGAACAACCCACATCCACCAGATCATGGCACAAGTCTAGGGCTATGGCCATCATCTTCGTGTCGGGCCGGTGCGTGGTGCGCAACCGCGGCCTCTAGCCAGCGCAGGGTCTCCTGGCGCAGGACAACGGGCGCGACGACGGCCGCCGATCCACCCAGACCGGCAACGAGTCCGGGAATCCAGGTACTCGATGCCACCTTCAGGCGCGCCGCCAGCCGGTCGTCCCCCAGTTCCAGGACCGCATCGGCGTGGTACTGAGCGGCGATCCACCTCGCCCTCGGCTCCAGGACGAGGGTCACCGCCAGGTCGGCGTCACCGGAACGGTACGGGGTGCCCGAGCGGTGCTCCCGTACCTGCTCCCGGGAGGGCTCGCGCACAGAGGCGGTGACGGGATGGGCTGTCAGGGTAGCGCTCTGGATGCGGTCCAGCCGGAAGTTCCTCAACCCGTCCGAGTCGACGCTCCATGCCTCCAGGTACCAGGTGTCCTGGTGCAGGAAGATGCGGATCGGCTCGAGCAGGCGATGGGTGATCTCGTCGCGTGTCGGCACGAAGTAGTCCACCTCGACCAGCACGCCGTCCTGCAGGGCGGCCTGCAGCACCTCGAGCGTGGGATCGATGTCATCCTCGGTGAGCTTGGTGGCGATGGCGGTGCCGCTGCGTGCCGCGTCACCGGCGGCCGCCGTCAGCTTGGTCTGGGCGCTCACGACCGCCTCGTTGTTCCTCATGCCCGGCAGCTCGCGCAGGGCCTGGAGCCCGACGATGAGAGAGCATGCCTCGTCCATGCTGAGCTTCACAGGTTCCGCGAGGTCGCGCGCGTTGCTCAGGTAGATCCGGCCGTCCTCGATGTTAACGTCCATGAGTGCATCGGGGTAGTGACGTGGGCCGCTCACGAACAGGAGGTCGAGGTCCTTCGTCAGTTGGCTCTCGCTGACCTCGAACCGGCTTGCTGTCTCGCCGACCTCCGCCCCCGGGTGCGCCAGAAGGTATGGCACGAGGTCCAGCAGACGCAGCAGGTGGTCCTGCGAGGAGGTCTTCCGCCGGGGCGCGGGGGGCACTCCCCTGAGCATCTCGACGCCCTCGGGGGCGGCTTTCGCAGCCTCCAGGGCGTCTCCGAGCAGCCCCGCGACCTCCGCGGCGAGCTCCTGCGGCTCCTCGACCCGGGCGTTGGTTCCGAGGCCGGCGATCGTCGCCGCCATCGGACTCGACGCGGCATACGGGACGCGAAGGATGTCCCATTCCTCCCCGGTCTGCAAAACCTCGGCGTCCTTCCGGACGCGCAGGACCTGGCAGGACCCGGGGCGGGCAGCGACGACGGCGGTCCGGTCGGGTTCGCTGCGCGACAGCGAGGACAGGGTCTGGTTCATATCGAACGACGCAGGGACATCGAAGGTGCCTTCGATGAACTCGGGCTCGCCGGTCATGCGCGAGAGCCGGAAGAATCGTTCGGCCTGCCGGGTGGTGTCGAAGCCGACGACATACCAGTGCCCGAAGCGGGCACCCATCCCCCACGGGTGGATCGTACGGACTTCCTCCCGGCCGGTGCTCGCCGCGCGGTAGGCGAAGCGGATCGGCGTCCGGGAGGTGAGAGCCTGCCATACGACGTCCCAGTAGGGGGCGTCGGTGGAGATGCGCGGCTGGATGAGCGGCATCGGCTCGGCGCTCCCGCCGGTGCTGCGCGAGCTGAGTTTCCGCAGGGCGCGGGACGCAGCGGAATCGAGGGATCCCTGGTCCCAAACACCGGCCGCCAGATTGAGGACGGCGTACTCCTCCGGCTGGAAGCTCACGCCGCCGAGCCGATAATCCTCGGCGCTGATCCGGTACCGCTGCCCCGTGTTGTCGTGGTCGAAGAGGGTGTCCTCGCTGAAGGCCTCGAGAGGGATCCCCTGCTGGCGGAGGGCCGCCTTGTCCCGGTCGAAGAGCTTCTCCCTGGCCGCCACGGACGTCGCCTCGCGGTAGAGATCGATCTCCTCGAACAGTTCCTCCTTCGTGAACCCGCGTCGGCTCGAGAGGAGCATGATCACGAGGGTGAGGAGGCGTTCGGTACGTTTTTCAGACACGATGAGAACCCTACCGTGCCGGGGCGGGGCCGGATCTGCGGGCTTCGGCGCAGGCGCCTAGCGGACGGCGAGCAGATCGACGACGAAGATCAGCGACTCGTCGGGTCCGATCGCGGACCCGGCACCGCTGGCACCATAGGCGAGGTGCGAGGGGATCTCGAGGCGGCGGCGTCCGCCGACCTTCATCCCGAGCAGCCCCTGATCCCAGCCCTGGATGACCTGTCCGACACCGACCTTGAAGTCGAGCGGCGCCCCGCGGTTCCAGGACGCATCGAATTCCTCCCCGGTGGAAAAGGCCACCCCCACGTAGTGGGCGGAGACGGTGCTGCCCGGCGTTGCCTCCTCGCCCTTGCCGTCGATGAGGTCCTCGATGACGAGGTCCGCGGGTGCGCCGTGGGCCGGGAAATCGATCTCGGGCTTCTGCCGGTCGACATTGCGCTGTTCGAAAGACATGGTGTCCTTTGCTTGAGTTTGAGGTGGCTGGATGAGAACGCGGACTACTCCGCGTCTTCCTTGCCGACGATCTCGACGTAGAAGACGAGTGTGCCGGTGGGCTGGCCCTGCTGCGGATTGGGGTAGGCCCACGGTTCGGGGATGACGAGCAGGACCTTGGAGCCGACCTTCTGCCCCACGAGCCCCTCCGTCCATCCCCTGATGACACCGTTCAGCGGGAAGCTCGCCGGTTCCCCGCGCTCGAAGCTCGAGTCGAATTGTTCGCCATCGCTGTAGGTCCAGCCGCTGTAATTGGCGGTGATGCTGTCGGTCTCGGCGACCACTTCACCGTCGCCCTCCTCAAGCACCTTCACCACGAGGTCGTCGGAGGGATCATTCTCGGGGATGGTCACCTCGGGTGCGTCGTCCTCACCGAAGGTGAAGCTCGGCAGCTGGCTCTCGTCGTCGAGCTTCTGCACAGCCTCGGGTGTGAGGACCTCGGGCTCCGGCGGCGCCGCCTCCGCGGAGATGACCTTGAGGACCAGCAGTTGCTGCGGGGCTGCGGAGGCACCCTCTGCGGGCTCCGGCGTCGGCTCGGTATAGGCGACCTGCGCACCGACGTTCGAGCCGACCAGCACCTCGTAGAGCTCGGGCAGTTCCTCTTTCAGGCTGTCATCGAGCGGCAGTACCTGTGGCTCTTCCGCATAGGTATCGCCGAGGACTTCGCCGTCCTCGGCGTTGACGGCCACGAGTCGGTACTGTATCTGCTCGCCGGCCTCGACCTCGTCGCCGTCGCCCTCCGAGATGGTCTTGGCGGCCACCGAGGTGATGTCCAGCGGGGACTCGAACTCCACGGTCGGTGCTTCGTCGTCTGATCCGCCGCTCACCGAGACACTGTCGAGAACCTCGGAGGCGCCCGCCGTGCTGCCCGTGGCGTCTTCCGTCGTCGCGCCGCCGCATGCCGTCAGCGACAGCAGCAGCGGAAGAAGGATTGCTGGTACTTTTCGCACAGAACTACTTTCAGATTGGTGTCCGGTTCAGGCTGCCCGCAGAAGAAAGGGCCCTGACAAGCCTAACGTCTCCGTGCTCGTGGTTTCTCCTGGGAATATCCTGTCAAGAGCCGCCCGGCATTCACGAGACGCCGGGCGGACCGTCACAACTGCCGGAGCAACGCCTCGACGCGCTCGTCCACGGACGTGAACGGGTCCTTGCACAGGATGGTCTGCTGGGCGCGGTCATTGAGCTTCAGATGCACCCAGTCCACCGTGTAGTCGCGGTTGGCTTCCTTTGCACGGCGGACGAATTCACCGCGCAACCGGGCCCGCGTGGTCTGCGGCGGCAGGTCCACGGCCTCCTTCACGGTGGTGTCATCGACCACCCGGGCCGCCTCTCCCCTGGCCTGAAGCAGGAAGAAGAGGCCCCGGGAGCGGGAAATATCATGGTAGGTCAGGTCGAGCTGGGCCGCCTTCGCCGAATCGAGGTCGCCACCGGACCGGGCGAGGTACCTGTCGATCAGCTTCTTCTTGATCGCCCAGTCCACCTCCCTGTCGATGCTCGCCGTATTGCCGGTCTCGACCGCGTCGAGGACCCGCTGCCAGAGATCGAGGATCACCGGAACGTGGTGGTTATGTGCGCCCTGCTGGTCCACGAAGGCACTCGCCCGCGCGAGGTATTCCCGCTGCATCTCAAGTGCGGTCATCTGCCGGCCGTTGGCGAGTTTGAGGAGTTGCCGACCCGTGAAATCGTGCGAGATCTCGCGAATGCTGCGGATCGGGTTCTCCAGCCGGAAATCGCGCATCATCTCGCCGGCCTCCACCATGCGCAGCAGCAGATCCACGGAGCCGACCTTCAGCAGCATCGTTGTCTCGGACATGTTCGAATCGCCCGCGATCACGTGCAGCCGGCGGTAGTGCTCCGCGTCGGCGTGCGGCTCATCCCTTGTGTTGATGATTGGCCGGGACCGGGTCGTGGCGGAGGAGATGCCCTCCCACAGATGATCGGCCCGCTGGGAGAACGCGTAGATGGACCCGGTCTGTGTCTTGAGGACCTTGCCCGCCCCCACCAGGAGCTGCCGCGTCACCAGGAACGGTATGAGGATATCCGCCAGCCGGGCGAACTCGAGCTTGCGAGGGATCAGATAGTTCTCGTGGCTGCCGTAGGAGTTGCCTGCGGAGTCCGTGTTGTTCTTGAAGAGGTAGATCCGGCCGTCGTACCCCTCCTGCGCCAGCTTGCGCTGCGCCTCCGAGACGAGGTCCTCCAGGATGAGCTCGCCCGCGCGGTCGTAGGCCACCAGCTGCGCGAGGTCGTCACATTCGGCGGTCGCGTATTCGGGGTGCGAGCCGACATCCAGGTAGAGGCGCGAGCCATTGGTGAGAAACACGTTGGAGGACCGGCCCCAGCTGACTACCTTGCGGAAAAGGTACCGGGCGACCTCCTCGGGCGAGAGCGGGCGGGAGTTCGGACCCGAATAGGAGATGCCGAACTCGGTCTCGACCCCGAAGATGCGCCGTTCCATCACGTGTCCTGGTCGTGCCGCAGCAGGGCCTCGAGCTCCGGGCCGCCGATCCGGCGAAATGCACGGCGGCTGCCGCGGAGCGTTTCGGGGTCGCGTTCCAAAAAGGCGACTTCGAGGACGGAGGGATCGGGCACGGCGATGCCGGGCCGGTCGCCGTCGGCCGATGCGTGCGCGGCGCCCTGATTGAGGAGCGCGCCGGCAGCGGCGCGGACCGCCTCCGGAAGGCCGAGTTCGGCGGACCAGTTCCCGGTCAGCGCCTCGACGACGGCATCGGCCGCGCCGCCCATGACCACGAATTCCCGCACATCCGCGATGGACCCGTCGAAGGTGAGCCGGTAGAGGTGGTCGGTGTCCTGCGTTCGGCCCACCTCGGCGACGACGAGCTCGACCTCGAAGGGTTTGCTCTCCGCCGTGAAGACGGCACCCAGACTCTGCGCGTACACACTCGCGAGGCCGCGCGCCGTCACATCCTCGCGGGCGTAGGAGTATCCGCGCACATCGGCATAGCGCACTCCTGCCTGGCGCAGGCTCTCGAACTCGTTGTACTTACCGACCGCGGCGAACGCGATCCGGTCGTAGATCTCCCCGAGTTTATGCAGGGACGGCGACGGATTCTCCGCGACGAGGGCGATGCCCTCCCGGCAGCTCATGACGACGACGGAACGGCCCCGACCGATTCCCTTCCGCGCGAAGTCCGCGCGGTCCCTCATCAGCTGCTCCGGGGACACGTAGAACTGCTGCGTCATGGCTTATGCCTCCCGGCCCGCGGAGGAGCGGGATTCGATGATGGTACGCGCGACCGCCTCGAGGTCGCGTTCGGCGATCCGGCGCGTTCCCGCACTATCGACGACGTAGACCACCGGCCAGAGGCCGCGGACGGTATCGGGTCCGCCGGTCGCGGAGTCATCATCGGCGGCGTCGTAGAGCGACTCGACGGCTACACGCACCGCCGCTGCCTGATCGAGGCGCGGATTCCAGAGTTTCTTGAGCGCGCCGCGGGCGAACACCGAGCCCGAGCCTACCGAGTGGTGCTCGTGCTCCTCGTAGCGGCCTCCCGTGACGTCGAAGGAGAACAGCCGTCCGAGGTGCCGGTCCGTGTCGAACCCGGCGAAGAGCGGCACGACAGCGAGCCCCTGCATCGCCATCGGCAGGTTCTGCCGGACCATCGCGGCGAGGCGGTTGGCCTTGCCGTCGAGACTCATCATGGTCGCCTCGATCTTCTCGTAGTGCTCGAGTTCCACCTGGAAGAGCCGGGTGATGTCCAGTCCGATCCCGGCGCTCCCGGCGACCCCGAGGATGGAGTAGCGGTCCGCGGGAAAGACCTTCTCGATGTGGCGGCTCGCGATGACGTTGCCCATCGTCGCCCGCCGGTCCCCGGCCATGAGCACACCACCGGGGAAGGTCAGTGCCACAATGGTCGTCGCATGCGGGGCGAGGTGTGAGGCGTCAGCCGAGGCGGTCACCGGGCCGAGTGTCCGGTTGGACGGCAGCAGTCCAGGATGGTGGGTTCCCAGGTAGTCGGTGAAGGAGGTCGAGGCGGCACGGGGCACCGCTGCTGCTGGATCGTCCGCCAGCATCCGCTACTGGCCACCCTTTTGCACGAATCCGCGGACGAACTCCTCGGCGTTCGATTCGAGCACGCCGTCGATCTCATCCAGGAGGTCATCCACTCCCTGGGTTTCGGTGGATTCCTGGGCTGCCGGCGCCGCGGGGGCAGGCTCGGGAAGTTCCTCCTCCGCTTCCTGGGACAACCCGCCCGTGTTCATGCGGTCCTGTGTCGCCATAATGGTCACCCTTCCGTGTTCTCGCTCAGTGCGGGGATCAGATTCTATGGTCCCACGCGGCGATCGGGCCCGCTCAACAATCGGGCGAGGAAATCCTCCGCACCTGCGGCGACGTCGAACAATTCCTCGGTGAGCGCCGCTGTACCCCGCAGGGGTTCGTGCGTCTGGACCCGCTGCAGGCGCCGCTCGCCGGCCAGCTCGAAGATGAGCGAGTCCCAGCTTGCCCCGACCACCTCCGCGGGGTACTCCGAGATGCAGCGGCCGCGGAAATAGGCGCGTGTGTCCCGTGGCGGTTCGACGGCGGCCCGGGCCACCTGTGCCGGGTCGACCAGTCGTTCGACGTCACCACGGCGGGCCAGCCGCTGGTATATGCCCTTCTCCGGCCGCAGGTCGGCGTACTGCAGATCGATCAGCGCACAGCGGGGATCGCTCCAGTCGAGACCGTCCCGGGCCCGGTAGGCCTCGAGGACCTTCAGTTTCGTGATCCAGTCGACCTGGCGGGCGGCGGCCATCGGATCCCGCCGCA
>JAABUN010007575.1_pt1 | contig 11600 bp, 9 predicted proteins | sample 5559311 | NCBI WGS metagenome assembly JAABUN01 (sample SAMN10711877, study PRJNA513370) | rock metagenome | isolation source: Antarctica rocks | place: Antarctica: Victoria Land, Siegfried Peak sud | reverse complement strand
CCGGCGACGACCACGGCCTGTCCGAGGAACAACTCGCGATGCATGTCGTTGACGGCAAGGGCGACCTGCTGGGGCTGATCCGCGACGACGCCATGGCGCCCCGCAAGGGCGCCGCGAAGCTCAGCGGCAGCGCCGGCCCGGGCGAGAGCGACTACACCCGCTACGACCGCGACATCACCGCCGCCGCGCAGGTCTGGCTGCGCGAGGAGGCGCCGCGGCAGGACCGCCCGTGGTGTCTGTTCGTGTCGCTGGTCACGCCGCATTTCCCGCTGGTCGCGCCGCCCGAGCACTACTACGCCTACCGCGACCTGCCGCTGCCGAAGCAGTACGCGCCGGCCGACCGGCCGCAACACCCGTTCCTCGCCGACTACGCCGGGACGATGGCCTATGACAGCCACGTGCGGGACGCGGCGACCGTGCAGCGGATGATGGCCGGCTACTACGGCCTGGTCTCATTCATGGACGAGCAGGTCGGCAAGATCCTGCGCTGCCTGGAGGATTGCGGCTTCGCCGACACGACGCGGGTGCTCTACAGCTCCGACCACGGCGACAACGTCGGCGCGCGCGGGCTGTGGGGGAAGTCCACGATGTACGAGGAAAGCGTCGGCGTGCCGATGATCATGGCCGGCGAGGGCGTGGCCGCCGGGCGCGTCGAGGCCACGCCGGTCTCGCTGACCGACGTTCATGCGACGGTGCTGGAGGCGGTCGGCGTGGCGGAAGCGCCGCCGGATGGCTCGGCCTCGCTGTTCGGGGTGGCCGCCGGTGCCGCCCCGGCCGACCGCGCCGTGCTGTCCGAATACCACGCCACCGGCTCGCGGCAGGGCGCCTTCATGCTGCGCGACCGGCGCTATAAATACGTGCGCTACATCAGCTATCCGGCGCAGCTTTTTGATCTGGAGCGCGACCCTGAGGAGTTGGCAGACCTCGCCGGCGATCCCGCCCACGCCGCGACGCTGGCGGCGATGGAGGCGCGGCTGCGGGCTATCCTCGACCCCACGGCGGTGGACCGCGCGGTGAAGGCGCGGCAGGCCGAACTGGTCGAGGCCAACGGCGGGCGGCAGGCTGTGCTGGCGCGCGACGACCTGCCGTACTCGCCGCCGCCCGGCGTGCGGCCGGCCTGGAGCTGAGGGCGCCGTCAGTCCACCACGGCGCCGCTGAGCCGCACCGCCTCGCCCCAGCGCCGGTACTCGGCGGCCATGAATTCGGCGAAGGCCGCGGCCGGCATCCCCACCGCGACGCTGCCATCCGCCTCGATCCGCGCCCGCAGCCGCGGTTCGGCCAGCGCGGCGCGCACCGCCTCGTCCAGCCGCCCCACGATCCCCGGCGGCGTGCCGGCCGGGGCGAGCAGCCCGAACCAGGACACCAGCGCGAAGCCCGGCAGCAGCTCCGCCATCGCCGGCACGTCCGGCAGGGCACGGTTGCGCTCGGCCGAGGTGACGGCCAGGCCACGCAGCTTGCCGCCGCGCACCAGCTCCGTCACGGTGCCGAGCGTCGGGAAGCCGAACCGCACCTGCCGGCCCATCACCGCGGTGACGATGTCCGGCGCGCCGCGGAACGGGATGTGCGCGGCCTCGGTGCCGGTGCGGGCCTTGAACAGCTCGGCCGCCAGATGCGCGCCGCTGCCATTGCCGCCGGAGGCGTAGTGCTGGCCCGGGTTGCCGCGCAGGCTCTCGACCAGCGCCTGGACGCTGCCGGGCGCGCCCTCCATCGGCACCACCAGCAGATGCGGCATGGTGGTGGCGAGCGTCACCGGCACGAAGTCGCGCAGCGGATCGTAGCCGACCGGGCGGCGGTGGAGCTGCGGCAGCACCACCATCGCGTTGGTGCCAAGCACCAGGGTGTGGCCGTCCGGCGCGGCACGGGCAGCGGCCTCGTTGCCGATGTTGCCGCCGGCGCCGCCACGATTCTCGATGAGCAGCGGCTGGCCGAGCGCAGCGCCGACCGGCTCGGCGAGGTGGCGGGCGAGCACGTCCGGCGCGCTGCCAGGGATGTAGGGCACCAGGAGCCGGACCGGCCGCGATGGCCAGCCGGCCGGCGCCGGCTCCGCGGCACGCCCCGGCGGAGCGGCCAGGGCGAGCGTCGCGGCCACCAGGGCGGCGCGGCGCGATGGCTGCGGGCGGGCGCGGTCCATGCTGGTTTTCTCCACGTAAGTGGACCCGGCCGGGCGTACCCGGCATTGCGGCATGATGCCCCTGGGCTGCCGGGGTGGCCACCTTGCCCTGCGTCGGCGTTGGGCGGCTTTTTCGCCGGTCGCCACGCTGGCTCCGCCGGTTGCGGCATCGGGCACAGTGCTTGGCGTTGGCCTCACGGCCGGTTCCGCCGTAGCGTCCGCCTGGCCGCCGCCCAACGGCACCGGCCAGGCGGGGAGGCAAACCATGGCGCGCGGCACCACGATCCGCGAGGTTCGGACGCACGTCCTGGAGGCCTGCCTCGCCACGCCCTTCGCCTACTCGCAGGCCTGGTACGCGACCCGCGGCGCCATGCTGGTGGAGATTACCACCGAGGACGGCGTAACCGGCTGGGGCGAGGCCTTCGGCCCGGCCCGCCTGACCGCGCCGATCGTCGATTTCTACGCTGCCCTGCTGGTCGGCCGCGACGCGATGGCGGTCGAGGCGATCTGGCAGGACCTCTACAACCGCCTGCGCGACCACGGCCAAAAGGGCCTGCCCATCGAGGCGCTGAGCGCCGTCGACATCGCCCTGTGGGACCTCCGCGGCAAGGTCCTGGGCCAGCCCGTGCACGTGCTGATGGGCGGCCCGCTGCGCACCGACGTGCAGGCCTACGCCACCGGCCTCTACCGCCGCGAGGACCCCGACCATGAACGCTACCTGCGGCAGGAAGCCGCCGGCTACGCCGCCGAGGGTTTTGCCGCGATGAAGCTGAAGATCGGCTTCGGGGTGGACCACGACATCGCCATGACCCGCGCGCTGCGGGCCGAACTCGGGGATGACGTGGCGCTGATGGTCGACGCCAACCACGCTTACGACGCGATGGCGGCAATCCGCTACGGCCGGCGGGTGGAAGCGCTGGACATCGCCTGGTTCGAGGAGCCGGTGCCGCCCGAGGACCTGGCCGGCTACCGCGAGGTGCGCCAGGCGCTGGCCATCCCCATCGCCGGCGGCGAGGCGGAGTTCACCCGCTTCGGCTTCCGGGCGCTGCTGGTGGACCGCGCGGTGGACGTGCTGCAGCCCGACATCTGCGCCGCCGGCGGGCTGTCCGAGTGCCGCAAGATCGCCGACCTGGCCAACGCCTTCGGGATCCGCTGCAACCCGCACGTGTGGGGCACCGGCGTGGCGCTGGCGGCGGCGCTGCAATTGCTGGCGGTGATTCCCTCCAACCCGCCCGGCCTGTTCCCCGAACACCCGATGCTGGAGTTCGACCGCTCGGAGCACCCGGTCCGCCAGGCCGTGCTGACCGAGCCGATCGAGCACCAAGCCGGCCGCGTCGCCATCCCTACCGGGCCGGGCCTCGGCATCGAGATCGACCGCGCCGCGCTGGACCACTTCCGCGCCTGACGACCCAGCCAACCAAGGGGAACACCGCCGATGGCGACCACGCCGCAGAACCTGCTCGTCATCATGTCGGACGAGCACAACAAGGCCGTCCTCGGCCACGCCGGCCACCCCGTGGTGCAGACCCCAGCGCTCGACGCGCTGGCAGCCCGCGGCACCCGCTTCACCGCGGCCTACACGCCCTCGCCCATTTGCGTCCCCGCGCGCGGCGCCTTCGCCACCGGGCTGCCGGTGCACCGCACCGCGTTCTGGGACAATGCCATCGCCTATGACGGCTCCATCCCGTCCTGGCACCACGCGCTGCGCGACCGCGGCCACCACGTGGCGTCGATCGGCAAGCTGCACTTCCGCGGCCACCCGGCCGAGGATTACGGCTTCACCGAAAGCATCCTGCCGATGCACATCACCGGCGGTACCGGCGACGTGACGATGCTGATCCGCGACCCCGACGACATCCGCAGCGCCGCTGCCAAGAAGCTGCTGGAGCAGGCCGGCCCGGGCGAAAGCGCCTACACGCTGTACGACCGCCAGGTGGCCGCCGAGGCGCAGGTCTGGCTACACGAGAAGGGCACCCGCCGGCACGCCAAGCCCTGGGTGCTGTTCGTCTCCATGGTCGCGCCGCACTTCCCGCTGACCGCGCCGCCTGAGCACTACTACCGCTACGCCGGAAAACCCCTGCCGCGCCCCAAGCTGCACTCACCGGAGGAACGCCCAAAGCACCCCTACGTGCAGATCTACGCCCGCCGCTCCGACCACGCCCGCCACTTCACCAGCGAGGCCAACCTCAACCGCGCGCTGACCGGCTACTTTGGTCTTGTCTCGTTTATGGACGAGAACGTCGGCAAGATCCTGGCGGCGCTGCGGGCGGCCGGCCTCGCTGGGAACACCCGCGTCGCCTACACCTCCGACCACGGCGACAACCTCGGCACCCGCGGCCTCTGGGGCAAGGCGACGATGTACGAGGAGAGCGCCGGCATCCCGCTGCTCCTGGCTGGCGCCGGCGTGCCGGCGGGCGCCGCCTGCCCGACGCCGGTGACGCTGCTCGACCTGTCCGCGACCATCCTCGACGCGGTGGGCGCGTCCCATGCGATCGCCGAGCTCGGCCTGGACGGCGCCTCGCTGCTCGACCTGGCGAACGCGCCGCCGCAGGACCGTGCGGCGCTGTCGCAGTTCCACACCCATGGCCCCGACGCCTTCTACATGCTGCGCACGCAGCGCCACAAATACGTGCACTACCTGAACGGCCCGCCGCCGCAGCTATTCGACTTGGCGGCGGACCCGGAGGAGTTGCAAGACCTCGGCGAGGACCCGGCGCACGCCGACACGCGCCAAGCGCTGGAGGCCCGGCTGCGCGGCCTGGTGGACCTCGAGGACGCCGACCGCCGCGCCAAGGCCGACCAGGCGGCGATGATCGCCCGCCACGGCGGCGAGGCGGCCGTCCGCGGCCGCGAGCGCATGGCCTTCACCCCGCCGCCCACCGCCGCCGCGGTGCGCTGAGGCGGGCACCATGCACCGCCGCCACGTCCTGCTGCTCGTTGCCACGGCCGGCGCCGCCCGCCGTGCCGGGGCGCAGCCCGCGCCCTACCCGAACCGGCCGATCCGCCTGGTGGTGCCCTTCGCCGCCGGCGGCGGCTCCGACCTGATGGCCCGTGCCGCCTCGCAGCGGATGGCCGAGGTGCTCGGCCAGCAGATCGTGGTCGACAACCGCGGCGGCGCCAACGGCGCGATCGGCGCCGCGGCCGTCGCCCAGTCCCGGCCGGACGGCTACACCATCCTGCTCGCCACCGCCGGCGAGCTGGCGCTGAAGCCGCTGCTCGACGCCGCCCTGCCCTACGACCCGGAACGCGATTTCGCGCCCGTGGTGATGCTCGGCATCACGCCCGTGGTGATCGCCGTGCATCCGTCGGTCCCGGCCCACAGCATCGCGGAGTTCATCGCGCTGGCGAAGACGAACCCCGGCCGGATCAACATGGCCAACTCCGGCATGGGCGGAATCATGCACCTGACCGCCGCGCTGCTGGCGCTGCGGGCCGACATCGAGGTGACGCACGTGCCCTACCGCGGCGCGGCGCCGGGGGTGGCGGACACCGCCGCCGGCACCACCCAGGCGGTGGTGTCCGGACTGCCGCCGGTGCTTAACCAGGCGCGCGAGGGGCGGTTGCGCATCCTCGCCGTCTCGACGCCGCGACGCACCCCCGCCGCGCCCGAGGTGCCGACCTTGGACGAGGCCGGCATCCCCGGCTTCGACATGTCCAACGCGGTCGGCTTGGTGGTACCGCGCGGCACTCCGGCCGAGGTCGTGGCGAAGCTGAACGCCGCCGCCAACCAGGCGGTCGCCGACCCCGAGGTGCGGCGCGTCTTCCTCGCCAACGGCGCCGAACCGCTCGGCTCGACGGTCGAGGGCCATGCGGCCTTCGTCGCGCTGGAACGCGAGCGGTTCCGCGAATGGGTGCGGGCGACCGGGCTGCGGATGGAATGACCACCCCCCGCAACGCGGCCCGGACAGCCAAGGGAAGCGCCGCCATAGACACGCCGATCCGTCGCCGGGCCTTGTCCGTGCTGCTGGCCCTGCCCCTCGCGGCACGGGCGGCAGCGCAGGAGGAGATCTGGCTGGCCCGCCCGGTCCGCGTGGTCGTGCCGTTCTCGGCCGGCGGCTCGACCGACATCCGGCGCGGCTCGTCGTCTCACACCAGCGATCTTGATCGCCACCTCGTCGAGGTGCCATTTTCGCCGGCCCGCGGTAGACGACAGCGAAGCCGGTTGGCGAACGCCTGGCCGAACTTGAGCGCCCATTGCCGCACGGTCTCGTGGGTGACGATGACGCCACGGGCGGCCAGCAACTCCTCGACTAGGCGCAAGCCGAACGGAACGGGATGTCGAAGCTGCAGGCGCAGAGGATTTGCCTCAACCGCTGCCAGGAGCACTGGCATCATGTGCGGCGCTGCCGCCGAATGGCGAGCATTGCCAGCGCCGCGCCTTCCATGTCACTCCACTCGCGCGCCCGATGCGCGGACGATCGGCACCCAAGTGACGATCTCGTCCCGCACATACTGCGCGAAGCGATCGGGCGTGTAGCCGCGCATGGCGGGCGTGCCCATCTCGCCGAGCCGGTTGCCGATCGCCGGATCGGCCAGTGCCTGATCGACCGCTGCCGCAAGCCGTTCCACCACCGGGCGGGGCGTGGCGGCAGGGCCGAACAGGCCATACCAGGAATAGGCCTTGTAGTCGGGCAGGCCGACTTCGGCGAAGGTCGGCACATCGGGCAGCAACGGCGAGCGCTCCGGCGTGTTCACGAACAATACGCGCGCCGAACCAGCTTCATGGAAGGGTTTCAGCAGGCTGGGTATGTCGTGGGTGAACTGAGTTTCGCCGGCAATGAGCGCCGTGAAGCTCTGACCCGCGCCGCGGTATGGCACGTGCACCGCCTGGGTGCCGCTGGCGCGCAGGAAGTTGACGCTGGCGAGGTGCCCCGTGGTGCCGATGCCGCTGGAGCCGTAGGAGTAGTCGCCCGGCCGCGCCTTCAGCGCCGCAACGAAGTCCGGCAGCGTCCGCGCGTTCAAACCACGCTGCGTGATTGCCAGCGCCGTCGGGATGAAGACGGTGGGCGCGACGGCCACGAGGTCCTTGGCGGGATCATAGGGCAGGTTTGCATAGAGGCCCGCCGCGATCCCGGTGGAGGACAAGGTTGCGAGCACGAAGGTGTAGCCATCCGGCACGGATTTCGCGACGAAATCGGTGCCCACCGTGCTGCCTGCCCCGGGGCGATTCTCGATCACCACGTTCTGCCCCAGGATTTCGGCCAGCTTGGGCGCGATTAGCCGCATGGTCACATCGGTGCCGCCGCCGGTAGCGAAGGGCACGACAATCCGCACCGCGCGGTTGGGCCAAGCCTCCTGCGCGTGCAAGGCGGACGGACGCGCCAGCCCGCCCAGCGACAGGATAGCAAGGCCGCGGCGGGTCAGCGTATTCTGCATGATTTCATCTCCGATCATCGAGGCACGGTCAGAAGGAGCCTCCGTTCACCGGCAGCACCTGGCCCGATACGAAGGATGCGAAGTCGGACGCGAGGAACATCACCGCATCGGCAACCTCGTGCGGCTGCCCCATGCGGCGCAACGCGATTCCCTCGATGACGCGCTGCTGCCCCTCGGGCCCGTAGCCGTCCCACTGGCGATGCACGTTCGCGCTGGTGAGGAACAGGCCTGGCGCCACCGCATTCACCGTGATCCCGTAAGGCCCGAGTTCCTGCGCCAGCTGCCGGGTGAAGCCGACCACGGCGTGCTTGGCGACGGTGTAGGCCTGCACGCCGGTGCGGGAGGCGCGCAGCCCGGCGCCGGAGCTGATGTTGACGATCCGCCCGCGTCCCGCGCGTTTCATCGCCGGCGCCGCGGCGCGGGTGACGGCGAAGGCGCCGCCGAGGTTGACCGCGAGGATCGCGTCCCAGGCCGCGTCCTCCACCTCCTCGATCGGTCGGAAGACCTGGCCCAGCGTGCCGCCGGCGTTGTTCACGACGATGTCGAGCGCGCCACCATCCTGCTCGATCCCCGCGACCCAGGCGTTCACAGCGGCATGGTCGGTGAGATCGAAGGCGCTGGTGGCGATGGCGGTGCCGTCGGCGGTCGCCGCCAGCCCGCCAGCATCGCGATCCGTGGCGAAAACCCTGGCGCCGCGGGCGGCGAAGCCTTGTGCCACGGCACGGCCGAAGCCGACCGCGGCGCCGGTGACAATCACGCGGCGTCCGGTGAAGTCGAGGCTCACGGGTGTTCTCCTGCGGCCGTCGCAAGGCGGGAGGCGGCCCTGCTGCTGGCGTCCGACGGCCACGCGGAACGGTGCCAGCGCCACCCCAGGGCCGTCAAACGCATTGACAGGCAATTCAGCCGTGCGGACTGTCCGCATGACGCGGCGAGGACGAATGCGATGGCGGAGCAGGTGGTGATCTGGGGCGCAGGAGCGATCGGCGGCACCATCGGCGCCTATCTCCGGCGCGCCGGACGGGACGTGCTGTTCGTGGACGTGGTGCCGGAGCATGTCGCCGCGATTGCCGCCAACCGGTTGCGCATCGAAGGCCCGATCGACGAGTTCACGACCGGCGGCCCCGCCTTCACGCCGGACGCCGTCACCGGCCGGCACGGGACGATCGTGCTGGCGGTCAAGGCGCATCACACGGAAGACGCGGTGCGCGCCCTCGCCCCGTTCCTGACCGACGACGGCGTCGTCGTTTCGTGCCAGAACGGGCTGAACGAATTGGTGATCGCCGACATCGTGGGGCGGTCGCGCACCATCGGCGCCTTCGTGAATTTCGGTGCGGACTACCAGGAGCCCGGCCGCATTCTCTATGCCGGGCGCGGCGCCGTCGTGGTGGGCGAACTCGACGGCCGCGTCACGCCGCGGGTCCAGGACCTGCACCGCATGTTGCGGATCTTCGAGCCCGCGGCCGTGCTGAGCGACAACATCTTCGGCTTCCTTTGGGGCAAGGCAGGCTATGGTGCGATCCTGAAGGCCTCTGCGCTCACCGACGACACCATCGCGGACTTCATCGCCGACCCCGCCCGCGGCCGCCTGATCCGTGCCCTGGTCCGGGAGATCCTGGCGGTCGCGGCGGCCGAAGGCGTGACGCCGCTCGGCTTCAACGGTTTCGACCCGGCCGCCTTCATGCAGGGCGACGAGGCCGCCATCACGGCTTCCATGCGGGCGATGGAAGACTACAACCACGGCACCGCCAAGCCACGCAGCGGCATCTGGCGGGACCTCGCGGTCCGCAAGCGGCAGACCGACGTGGCTGCGCAGCTCGCCCCGGTCCGCGCCGCGGCGCGACGCCACGGCCTGGCCACGCCGATGGCCGACCGGCTGGTGGCGCTGATCGCTACCATCGAAACCGGCGCCCGTCCGATCGGCAGCGCGCTGGCGGACGACCTGGGCCAGATGGCCTGAGGAAAGGCACACCTCATGACGGGCAACCTGATCGACGCACTCTGCAATGGCGTCGATGGTGGGCGCATGATGCACGACCTAACTGCGCTGGCGCGTTGGGCCAAGCTCAGCAGCACGCCGACGGAGTTGGAAAGCCTGCGGCACGTCCAGCAGTTGATGGACGAGGCCGGCTATCGCACGGCGCTGCTGTCGCACAATGCCTGGATCAGCCTGCCCGGCCCCACGCGCGTGACCGTGGACGGGAAGGAGCTGCCAGCCATCACCCATTCCATGTCGCTCTCCTCCCCGCCGGGCGGCCTGTCCGGCCGCTTGGCGGATGTGGGCGAGGGGCGTGATGCCGACCTGGCCGGAAGGGACCTCGCAGGCTGCATCCTGCTGGTGGACGGCATCGCCAGCCCCGCCTTCGCCGAACGCGCGGCGCGGGCCGGCGCGGCCGGGCAGCTGCACGTCAGCCCGCACGAGCATCTGCACGAGATGTGCATCTCGCCCGTCTGGGGCAGCCCGTCGGCGGACACGGCGGAGCACCTGCCGCGCACCGTTGCCGTCACGGTGTCGCAGGCCGATGGGCAAGCGCTGCGTGCCCGCCTGAAGCGCGGTGAAGCGGCCGTGGTCGTGCTGCACGCCGCGGTGGACACCGGCTGGCGCCCCACGCCGCTCCTGGTGGCGGAGCTGGAGGCACCCGGCGCGGGGCCTGAGGATCCCTTTATCCTGCTTTCCGGCCACCACGACACCTGGTTCGAGGGCGTGATGGACAACGGCGCCGCCAACGTCACCATGGTGGAAGCGGCGCGGCTGCTGGCGGGCCGGCGCACCTCCTGGAAGCGCGGCCTGCGGATTTGCTTCTGGTCGGGCCATTCGCAGGGCCGCTATTCCGGCTCCGCCTGGTACGTCGACCATCACTGGGATGAGCTGGAGCGGCGCTGCGCCGTGCACGTCAACGTCGATTCGACCGGTGGCGCGGGCGCGACTGAGATGGGCGAGGCCGGCTCCTCTGCGGAGTTGGCGGCGTTGGCGCGGGACGCTATCCAGGCGCGCACCGGGCAGGTGCACCGGGGCAACCGGATGGGCCGCAACGGCGACCAATCCTTCTGGGGCGTCGGCGTGCCGAGCCTGTTCAGCACCATGAGCCAGCAGCCGCCAGGCCCGCTGAGAATGCGCCACGCCCTGGGCTGGTGGTGGCACACACCGGGCGACCTGCTCGACAAGATCGACCCCGCCCTCCTGGTACGGGACACGCAGGTCTACGTGCATGCCATCGGCCGGCTGCTGACGGACCGCGTGCTGCCGCTGGACCTCGCGGCCTCCGCTACCGCACTGCTGGAGGCGCTGGAGGGGTTGCGCGCGGCCGCCGGCCATGGCGTTGCGTTGGATGCGACCATTGCCGCGGCGGAGACGCTGCGCGTGACGGCCGCCGCCACCATGCTCAGGGCACAGGAGGACCAGGGCGTCGATGCGGCAGCGGTCGACGCGGCGCTGATGCGGGCCACGCGTGCGCTCGTTCCGCTCGACTACACGCTGGGGGACCGCTTCGCGCACGATCCCGCCCTGCCTTTGCCGGCTTGGCCCGTGCTGGAGCCGGTTCGCAAGCTGGTGGCGGCCGAGCTTGGTTCGGATGCGGCGCGGCTGCTTGCCGTCTCCGCGATCCGCGCGCGCAATCGTGTCAGTCATGCGTTGCATGACGCCCAGTTGGCGCTGGAATCATCTGGCGCATTGTAGGGAATCACGGCACCGCCAACTTGTTGCCCTTGAGGTGACAATGTTGGATGACAGACGGCGGCGATCATGTGACGCGTATCTGCTCGACCCGGTGCGAGGACGGACTGTCTCTGTAGGGTGGCGCGGATGGCCTGATAGGCGTCGATGCCACGCCGTGCTGCGGTGCCGATGATAGAGCGTATAGCGGCGTAGAGATTGGCGCGGCTGTGGTGCACGGATCAGGCGTGTGGGCGCAGTGGCTCCACCCCCGTCTGGGGTTAGGCGATGCGGGCGTAGCTCGGGCGTCCCAGCTCCAGCATGCGGTTCAGAGCATGGAGGTGCCGTCGCGTATTGTGTGGAAATTGCCTGGGGGCTCGTCTCCGGCGTGGTGAGGCTACCGGCTCAGGCAGCGCGGTCAATGGGAACTGCGGCAGCGATCGGCTCGGCGAGGGACTGCCAACC
>JAABUN010007574.1_pt1 | contig 11601 bp, 11 predicted proteins | sample 5559311 | NCBI WGS metagenome assembly JAABUN01 (sample SAMN10711877, study PRJNA513370) | rock metagenome | isolation source: Antarctica rocks | place: Antarctica: Victoria Land, Siegfried Peak sud | reverse complement strand
CGTGAGGCAGAGCCTGGGCGCCGTTCGCCTCGTCTTGTGGGACGAGCAGAAGCGCCGCCTGATCTCCTTCCGTGAGGCGCGGGTCTCGGGCGGCCTTTAAGCGGAAGGATCGGCCACAACTCGCGACCGGGCGTTCACGCACCTCTGATCGCGACGCAGGTTCGGTGGTAAGGCTTCACCTGCGTTCGCCGACGGTCGAAACTTCATATAGCAACGGAAGGTGAACGGAGGGAAAAATCGAAGTTGATCCTCATTGCCAAATCCTCCTGATGAGCAATCTGAAAACGAGGAGCATCAGCCAAGGACCGATGCCCTCAACGAAAGCCGGACCCAGTTGCATCCGGCCGCCGCCGAAACGGTTCGTGTGGACGGCCGGTCAAGAGCACTTGAAAAGAAATTTCCGAGGGCCGAAAGCCTTGGTCCGCAGTGGACCTTCTGGAGAGGCGGAGGCACAACTGCCGTTCGCCAGTCCAGAGCCTCTCTGCCGGCTTCCGACCAGCTCCTCCAATCCCCACGCGCAACACCGCCACACCTTGGCGGACAGTCGTTGCCGCCAGCGGCCAACTCGGCCTTAATGCGCTATGACAATGCCCAAATGCGATGCGAGTTCATCGTAAGCTGGACGGCCGTTTTACAAATCTTGGCGGTCGCCGGGCCACCAACGGTTTCATGTATCGTCGAGCAGCTTTCCAACACCGGCTGGCAGCTTGGCGGGCGGCGGCTCGGCGCTTCCGCCAAGGTTCAGACGCGCGCCGCGTTCGTAGGTGAGGTAGCGCCACAGCCACTGCAACGTTACGAGCAGTCGCTTGTCGAAACCTGTTAGCAAATGGATGTGGACGATGGCCCTTAATAGCCAGCCCAGCCGACCCTTGAGCTGCCATCGCCCGAAGTCGAATACAGCGGCGTTGCGACCGACCATCGCGGTGTTGGCGCGACTCTGTAGCGAAACGAGGGGACGGGAAGACTGCGCAGAAGATTGGCCCTAAGCGCCCGGCCGAGATGGCGACCCTGCTGGTCGGCGACCTGGGCGAGCGCGGGTAAAGGCTTGCCGTTGACGCCTCCAAAGGATGCGGCACCGCCGAGCACGTATATCCCTTCGAGGCCCGGCACCGAAAGATCCGGGCCCACACGGATTCTGCCGCTGGGATCCGGCGCGATCCCAAACCACTGCGCCGCCGGTGATGCCCCGCGCCCCACACAGTTGTGCCGGCGGAAACAAAACGACCGCCGATGGTGACGCCGTGCGCCTCAACGTTCTCGACGACCGTATTGGTGAAACCGGTGACGTCGAGCGTCTCCAGCTTGTCCAAAGCATAGCGTGACAGGGCCTCGGGGAACCCGGAGAGAAGGCGCGGCCCCGCTTCAATCAGCAGAGTTTTGGCCGAGCGCGAGTCGATGTTGCGAAAGTCATTGGCCAGGGCATGCCGCGTGAGTTCGGCGGTCGAGCCGGCGATCTCGACCCCGGTTGGGCCGCCACCGACCACGATTGTGGTCAGTAGCGCATTTTTTGGGGGAGTGGCGATTGGTCGCTCCTCATCCATAGGGTGAGAGCTGCCTGCGCGTCTATGGTTGTCGCTCAAGCAGAAGCGCGAATCTCAGAAGATGTAGCAGACATGATGCCGAAACTTCGAGCGAAGGGTGGTTTCGCGCAAGCAATCTAGCCGGCTCGTTCCACAACATCGCTGATCGCCGTCACAACCTGCTCGGGCACGGCGTAGTGGAACAGGTGGCCTTGCTCCGGTACGACCCGCAGCTCTGCTCCGGCGATGTCGCCGACGAGCCGCTTCGCGTGCTTGTCTACATGCACGATGAGGTCGCCTGCGCCGGCCATGATGATCATTGGCAGCGCGAGCTCGCCGTAGCGGCGGCTGAGAGAAAGAGCGCTCGGCACCATGAGCGCGGTGTCTGCGGCGGTGGCGCGGACTTGTGAAGGGCGGAGCGCCATCGCCTTGGGAAACGCGGCGAACTTGTCCGATACAGGCGCGGGCGCAAAACTCGCCTTCACCGCAGCCGGCCCGGTCAGAAGGCCTACGAGCGGCGCGACCGTATGGGCTAGCAAGTCTCCGAGCACTGGAACGGCGGGGAGAGATGCCGGCACCACGTCAGGGCGGGCAGAGCCGTAGTAATAGCCTGATAGCAGCACCAGGCCGGACACCGCCTCGGGACAGTCCAGCGCCATGGCGAGCGCCACCAATGTACCCCAACTGTGACCGACCACGACCGCGCGCTCAATGCCAATCTGCTTCAACGCACGTGCGATAAGCTCTGCTTGCGCGGAGGGAGTCCAGATCCGTGAGCGTGGACGATCGCTGTAACCAAAGCCCGGGCGATCAAATGCGATCACACGATGATGCTCGGCTGCGAGCGGAAGCACGCCACTCACTTCAAAGTCTTGCAGCATCACGCCATTGCCATGAAGCAGCACAACAACGGGCCCCTGACCTCGGTCGACGTAGTGAAGTCGCACGCCGTCGACCTCGATAAACTTGCCAGGAGGGGGCGTCGCCGCTTCGGCGCGACCCACACTTGCTCGATTGAACAACGCGCTGCTCAGGAGCCCGGCGGTACCAGCGCCAGCAACGAGCCAGCGCTTGTTCTTGTCGGCCCACCTCCTCCAAGCTGGTGCAGGGCCAGCGGCAGTGGAGGAGGTCGCATGTAATTTCGAGTTCGGCTTGTGTGTCATAGCAAGCGAACCGTTGTGCGCTGCACAAAGTTGCACCGCAGCTGGACCGCGCCCGTCTGTGCTCAGCACTCAAAACCGAGATGCTTTCGTCTGGGTTCAAGTCCTTAAAAGGTGGGGACGGTTCCGAACGAACGACAGCTCTCAGGCAACATGGAGAATGACCTGAATATCGAAAATGGGGCGCAAAGCAGTCCTACCCGACAGTTCGACGCTCCCTCAGGTCACGTTCTGCGGAGAATAATTTCCCAGATTCCGGTGTTCCCATCATACTCATGTCGGGTGCACCAGCTTCCTCTTGCAGCGGCAAGACGCGGACGGCGTTCTGCTGCGTTGTCGATGCGATCGTCCCGGTCCGGGCTCAGGCTGGCTCGCCGGCGTGGCGAGGCTGCATGGTGGCGGCCGGATCACCCCGGGAGCGATCACCACGGCCCGCGATGGGAACGAGTGCGCTCGGCGTTACCGTTTGCGGGCCTTGCGCGCCGCGTAGCGCGCGTCGCGCGCCGCTTTCAGCTCCGTCTCGTCGGGCACCCGGGGCGCGGCTGGCGACGGTTCGGCGTCGCCCACTTCCGGGTCGGGCGTCCTGGCGGCCAGCTTGGCCGCCTTGGCCTCCCGCTCGGCGAGCTGCCGGGCGGTCCGCCGTTCGACCGCCAGCGCCTCACGCGCGGCGAACGCGGCCTGTCGCTCGGCGATCGCTTCGTGATCGGGTGCCGGCTTGTCGCGCAATTTGTCGAGTGCACTCTGCTTGGCCGCCCGGGCCATGGCGGCGCGCTCTTCGAAATCGGGAGTCTTGTAGCGGGTCATCGACGTGTCCGTTGAGGGCGCGGTGTGGGGCGAGTGAGCGCTCTATCGACACGCACGGCGTTTGGGAACGGCTGGACTCCGGTGCCGCGGCCCAAGCGCGGCGGTCACGGTGGATCGGGCACCGGATAGGCGGTGGTGAACTTCACGCGCTCCATCGCGACGCGCGAGGTCACGTTCTTGAGCGGCATCGACGCCACCAGCTTGCGGTAGAACCCGTCATAGGCCGCCATGTCGGGAATCGCGATGCGCAGCAGGTAATCGACGTCGCCGGCCATGCGATGGATCTCCATGACTTCCGGCATCGCGGCGACGAGGTCGGCGAACCGCGACAGCCAGTCCTGCGAATGGTCGCCCGTCTCGATCTCGACGAACACCGTCAGCCCGAGTCCGAGCGCCTCGGGGTCGACCAGCGCCACGCGGCGCTGGATCACGCCGGACGCCTCCATCCGCTGGATGCGCCGCCAGCACGGCGTCTGCGACAGCCCGACTCGCCGGGCGATCTCGACCACTGGCAACGAGGCGTCCACCTGGAGGATGGCGAGGATCTTGCGGTCGGTCGCGTCCATGCTCAAAATCTCCGCGAATTGCACGTTTCTTCCAATTCCAACGCCCGGCGGCGCAACGTCCATGTTATCGCTCCGCTCCCACATTGCCCCACCGAAGGCGGCGCTCCACATGGGTTCGGTCGCAGTGAATTGGAAGAATATGCTCACCGGGCCCGCCCCGACCATCGCCGCCGATCCCGTCGCGGGCCTGGATGCGGAGAGCGACGACCACGCTCCCCGGCTCGCCGCGCTCACCGCCGGGCTGGCGCTGGCCGATCCGCGCGAGCGGCTGCGTGTGTTCGCCGAGCGCCTGCCCCGGCGGCTGGTGTTCACCACCAGCTTCGGCATCGAGGACCAGCTGCTCACCCATCACATTCTCGGCGACGGCTTGCCGATCGACGTCGTCACGCTCGACGCGGGTCGGCTGTTCCCCGCCACCTACACGCTCTGGCAGACCACCGAGGAGCGCTATGGCCGGCGCATCCGCTCGATGCAGCCCGACGGGCCGGCGCTGGCGGCGCTCGTCGCGCGACAGGGCATCAACGGCTTCTATGGGTCGCGGGACGCGCGGCTGGCCTGTTGCGGCGTCCGCAAGGTCGAGCCGCTCGGGCGAGCGCTGGACGGCGCGGCGGGCTGGATCACCGGGCTGCGAGCCGACCAGTCGGGTGCCAGGGGCGCGGTCTCGCTCGCCGCCTGGGACGGTGAGCGCGAACTGCTGAAGCTCGCGCCGCTGTTCGACTGGAGCCGCGAGCGGGTGGCGGCCGAGTGCGACCGGCTGGCGGTGCCGATCAACCCGCTCCACGCCCAGGGCTATCTGTCGATCGGCTGCGAACCCTGCACCCGCGCGCTCGCACCCGGCGAGCCGGAACGCGCCGGGCGCTGGTGGTGGGAGCAGGACGAGGCCAAGGAATGCGGGTTGCATGTCGGGGCCGACGGCCGCCTGGTGCGTGGAGCGGCACCGGCGTGACCCCGGCGATCGAACCCGCGCGCCACGGGCTGACCCACCTCGCCGAACTCGAGGCGGAGAGCATCGAGATCATGCGCGAGGTGGTGGCCGAGGCCGAGCGCCCGGTCATGCTCTATTCGATCGGCAAGGACTCGGCGGTGATGCTGCGGCTGGCGCAAAAGGCGTTCTTTCCGGCGACCCCGCCCTTTCCGCTGCTCCACGTCGACACGACCTGGAAGTTCCGGGCCATGTACGCGCTGCGCGACCGGGTGACGGCCGAGACGGGTATGCGGCTGATCGTGCATCGCAATCCGGAGGCCGAACGGCTGGGCATCAATCCGTTCGACCACGGCGCCCGGCACACCGACATGTGGAAGACCGACGGGTTGAAGCAGGCGCTCGATCGGCATGGCTTCGACGTCGCATTCGGCGGCGCGCGGCGCGACGAGGAGAAGAGCCGGGCCAAGGAGCGCATCTTCAGCTTCCGCTCGGCGCAGCATCGCTGGGACCCCAGGAACCAGCGCCCCGAACTCTGGACGCTCTACAACGCCCGCAAGGCACCGGGCGAGACGATCCGCGTGTTCCCGCTGTCCAACTGGACGGAGCTCGACATCTGGCAGTACATCGCCGCCGAGCACATCCCGATCGTGCCGCTGTATCTGGCCGCGCGCCGCCCGACGGTGGAACGCGACGGGCTGATCCTGATGGTCGACGACGACCGCTTTCGCTTGCGTGCGGGCGAGGCGATCGTCGAGCGCTCGGTGCGCTTTCGCACGCTCGGCTGCTATCCGCTGAGCGGCGCGGTCGAGAGCGAGGCGGGCACCCTGGCGGAGGTGATCCACGAAACGCTCACCGCGTCCACGTCCGAGCGCGAGGGTCGCGTGATCGACCGCGACGACGGCGCGCACGCCATGGAGCGCAAGAAGCAGGACGGCTATTTCTGATGGGTGCGCCGGTGCTCGACCCCCCGTCGCTCGAAGACGCCGCACGCGCCGTCGAGCGCCACTTTGACGCCGCCGAGCGCAAGTCGCTGCTGCGCTTCATCACCTGCGGCTCGGTGGACGACGGCAAGTCGACGCTGATCGGCCGGCTGCTGTATGACTCGCGCGCATTGTCCGACGATCAGGCCGCCGCGCTGGGCGAGGCGAGCGACGGCCCGCTCGATTTCGCGTCGCTGGTCGACGGGCTCGCCGCCGAGCGCGAACAGGGCATCACGATCGACGTCGCCTATCGCTTCTTCTCGACCGACGCGCGCAAGTTCATCGTCGCCGACACGCCGGGCCACGAACACTACACCCGCAACATGGTCACCGGTGCGTCGACCGCCGACCTGGCCGTGATCCTGGTCGACGCGCGCAAGGGCATCCTGCCGCAAACCCGCCGCCACAGCGTCCTGGTCCACCTGCTGGGGATCCGCCGGTTGGTGCTCGCGGTCAACAAGATGGACCTGATCGGCTATGATCAGGCGCGGTTGGAGGCGATCGTGGCGGACTATCGCGCGTTCGCCGACGCGGCGGGCATCGAGCGGTTCACGGCGATCCCGCTCTCCGGCCTCGCCGGCGACAACGTGACCCACCGCTCGGGCGCGATGCCGTGGTATCACGGCCCGGCGCTGCTCGAGCATCTGGAGACGGTCGGCGTGTCGGAGACCCCCGCCGACGAGCCGTTCCGGATGGCCGTGCAGTGGGTCAACCGCGCGCACCAGGATTTTCGCGGCTATGCCGGACGGGTCGCGAGCGGGCGGGTCGGCGTTGGCGACCGGGTCGCGGTGCTGCCGGCGGGGCGCAGCGCCACGGTCGCGCGCATCGTCACCTACGACGGCGACCGCGCGGAGGCGGTGAGCGGCCAGTCGGTGACGCTGGTCTTCGCCGACGCCATCGACTGCTCGCGCGGCGACCTCATCGTCTCCGGCGGCGCAATCCATGAAGCGGCGAGCGCGCTGGCCGCCACGCTCATCTGGATGGCCGACGAACCGCTCGTCCCGGCCCGCGCCTACTGGCTCAAGACGGGCACCCGGACAGTGTCGGCGCAGGTGAGCGCGCCGGGCTCGGTCGTCGACTTCGCCACCATGGGCACGCGCGACGCCGGGACGCTCGGGCTCAACGACATCGGCGAGGTCGAGGTCGAGCTGGATCGCCCGATCGCGCGCGTGACCTACCTCGAGAACCGCAAGCTCGGTGGCTTCATCCTGATCGACAAGCTGACCAACGCGACGGTCGCGGCCGGGTTGGTGCGGTCGTTCCCGCCGCGCGCGCGCCTGGAGAACGAGGGCGACGCGCACGGCGCGATTGAGTGGGCATCGGATTGGCCGGGCTCGACCGTCTGGGCGGCCAGGCGCGTGGAGCGGCTGCGCGCGCTCGGCCGGGCCGCCCTGGTGCTCGACGAACCGCTGCTGCGCGCGGGCCTTGCCGCCGATCTGGGCCACGGGCCGGCGGCGCGGGGCGAGCTGGTGCGCCGCGCGCGCGAGGCGGCCAGGCTGATGAGCGCGGCGGGCGTGCACGTGATCCTCGCCGTCGGAGCGACCGAGGCGGAGGCCCGCCCCGGACTCCGCATCGACCGCGATCCGGGCGACGGGTGGGAGACGATCGACTGGGTGATCTGAGCGGCCACGACAGCGCGCGGGCGAGGCGCTAGGCTCGCCTCCGCCACCGCGAAGGACCCGCCATGACCACCGCCCGTGCCGCCGTCTTCAACTCCACCGGCGGCCCGTCCGTCATCCGCTGGCGCGACGTGGCGCTGGGTGAGCCGGGTCCGCAAGACGTGCTGTTCGAGACCGCCGTCGCCGGCCTCAACTTCATCGACACCTATCATCGCGCCGGCGTCTATCGGGTGGCGCTCCCGAGCGGGCTCGAGCTTGAGGCGTCGGGCCGCGTGCTCGCCGCCGGCCCGGCGAGTGGCTTTGCGGTCGGCGCCCGGGTGGCGACGTTCGGGCCGACGCTGGGCGCCACCGCCACCCACCGGCTGCTGCCCGCCGACAGTCGGCTGCGCGTGCCCGACGACGTCGACGACGAGACGGCGGCGGCGGCACTCCTGAAGGGCTGCACGGCGGAGGTCCTGGCGGAGCGGTGCGCGAGCGTGCGCGCCGGCGACACCGTGCTCGTCCACGCGGCGGCCGGCGGCGTCGGCCTGATCCTGGTGCAGTGGCTGACCGCATTGGGCGCGCGCGTGATCGGCTCGGTTGGCAGCGAGGCGAAGGCGGCGGCCGCGCGCGAGGCCGGCGCGGCGGAGGTCGTCGTCACCGCGACCGAAGACGTCGCCGCGCGGGTGCGCGAGCTGACGGACGGCCGGGGCGTGCCGGTGGTGTTCGACGGGGTGGGCGCGGACAGCTGGGAGCCGAGCCTGGCGAGCTGTGCGCCACGCGGCCTGATCGTCAGCTACGGCAACGCCAGCGGGCCGGTGACCGGCGTGGCGCTGGGCACGCTCGCCACCCACGGCTCGCTCTTCGTCACGCGCCCCACCCTGTTCGACTATTATCGCGACCCCGCCGAGCGCGCGACGGGCGTGGAGCGGCTGTGGGCGATAATCCGCTCGGGCGCGGTGCGGGTGACGGTGGGGCAACGCTATGCGCTGGAGGACGCGGCGAAAGCCCACGAGGATCTGGAGGCGCGCCGGACGACCGGCTCGACGGTGCTGGTGGTGTGAGAGGGGGCGACGCGAGCACATCGGTTTCCGTCGCCCCGACCTTGAGCCGGGATCCGGCTGCCTGCCCGGGCTTGCCGCCTCCGCGCGGGGGAGAAGCCAGGCCCCGGGTCAAGCCCGGGGCGACGGGTGGAGAGAGTGGCTGCTTTCGCCCCGATGCTGTTGAAAAACTCCCCAAGCGGGTCATTTGAGGTCTTCTGGAAAGCCTACACCGTTCGTCTCGGTGGTTAAGTAATTGAAATTTCACGACCTCAGTTTTACCGAATTGGCACAAGAGCCGCATTCCAAAGCACGGGCCGACTTTTTCAACAGCATCGCCCCAATACCGGCCATTCGCGCCCCTATGCCCGCTGCTCAGCTTCGGACGCTCATTAAGTTGAACGCCGCGGCGGCTACGCGCCCAATCCACGACGTTCACTAAATCCGACGCAGATTCCGATAGCAGCCGTTCATGTAAACAAGGCAAGAGGGCGCCGCAGACGGCCGCTTCTGGTGGAAAGCGCTCTGGCAAGTTTTTTGGAAATGCGATGGACGAGGCTGACATTTCGCAACCGCTTTTGCATCAGCAAAACCGAAGGGAACTTTTTGGCAACGGCTACAATATTCCTTACCACCAGCTGGGATCCCGCAGCCTTCTCGCGATAGGTTTAAGTAACTGCTGGTTGAGATTGGAGATGAGGGTGCGCGGCAGCGATCTCAGGAATAAGGAGCAAATTCTGGCAAATTTTCTCGACGCTCGGAACTGCGAGACATCTAGCCCCCATCCTTCGACGGAAGAAGACGGCGGTGTCCGTCCACCAAGCTCTGTCGCAACCGTTCCTACGGCGCTACGGTCATGTGTCTTCCGGAGGGATCCCGTTTGATGAAACACTTACTTGTCGCCCTTTTCTCCGCCTTGTGTGTCTTCGCGTCGTCGGCGCAAGCCGCGTCGCGGGAGGGCGATGTGATCATTCGCCACGTGACGGTGATCGATGTCGAAGCGGCGGTAGCTTTCGACGACCAAGCTGTTGTGCTGAAAGGCGACGATATTGCTGCGGTCGGGCCCGACGCGGCCATAGCGCTCGATTGGCGAGCGAAGCGGACGATTGACGACACCGCGCGCTATTTGATCCCGGGCTTGTGGGACATGCATGTTCATTTCGGGGGCGGTCCCGGCCTGATCGAAGAGAATGAAGCGCTGCTGCCGCTCTATCTCGCGCATGGCATCACCACGATCCGCGATGCGTCGGGCGACTTGCCTGAACAGGTTTTGGCGTGGCGTGGCGACATTGCTGCCGGTCGCATATTTGGTCCGCGCCTGCTGACGTCGGGAGCTAAAATTGAGGGGATGGCGCCGCTGTGGAAGGGGACGATCGAAGTCGGCAGCAAGGCGGACGTCGATGCCGCGCTCGCACGGCTGCGATGGCGCGACAAGGTCGATTTCGTCAAGATCACCGACAGCACGCTGAAGCCCGAGTTGTTTCTCTATGCAATCACTAAAGCGAAAGAGCTTGGCCTGCGCACGTCGGGCCATATCCCAATGGCGCTGACCGTCGGGCAAGCGGTCGATGCAGGGATCAGTTCGATCGAGCACCTCGACTATGCGTATAAGGCGGGGGTAAAAGACGAGGCGGACATTGCTGCCGATTTTGCGGCGGGCCGTATCGACAGGACAGAAGCAAATCGCCGCATCGATGCCGGTTTCGACGTTGCGACAGCAATGCGTGCCTTTCGCCGCTTTGCCGAAGCGGGGGTTTTCGTCACCCCGACCCTCAACGGGAGCCGTATCATCGATTGGCTCGACAGCGAGACGCACGCCGACGACGCCTATCTAGCCTATATCGGACCCAAGCTGCGTGAGACTTATAAGTGGAGGATCGAGCGCGCGGCAAAAGCCGATGTCGCCGCGATCGCCGCTCGACATGCGTATTTCGATCGCGTGGCGGCGATCCTGCCAATGTTGGCCGAGGCAGGAGTGACGATCATGGCCGGCACCGACGCCGGCTTCCTCAACAGTTTCAACTATCCGGGTGCCGGGCTGCATGACGAAATTGCGCTTTTCGTAGATCGTGGACTGACCGCGGCACAGGCGCTTTCATCGGTCACACGTGCTGGACCGGCCTGGTTCGGGAAGCTCGATCGCTATGGCGGCATTCGGCCCGGCATGGCGGCCGATCTGGTTCTGCTCGATCGCAATCCGCTCCAGGACATCGCTGCGACCCGCGCGATCCATGCGGTGGTCCTGCGGGGACGGGTGATTGATCGTGCCGAGCTGGACAAGATGCTGACCGATACGCGCGCGCAAGTGGCAGAGTGGAATCTCCGGGCTGTGGCGCCTTGATATAGGTTCTGAGGAACAGAGCTCAGCCCCGATCGCGCATGACCGCTTCGACTTGCGACCCGCGCGGATCAGCCTGAGGATTCTATTCTCGTCGATTTCGGCGCCGCCCCCGGGTCCGCAGGTTGCGGCGCGATCGCCGAGACGAGGCCGAAGAGGATCAGTGATCCTATTTTTCCCGCTGCGGACAACATAGCCTTTAACGGAGGTAATCGCTATTCGCCTGCCATTTTAAGTGGGTCCGCTATCCCATCATCGGCGACCAGAAGCAGCCCGTCCGCTTTCGGCCGATGCTGTTGAAAAAGTCTGTGTTGAAGTTGTCGAGGTGATCTGATTCAGTGTTTCCGTGGCGGCGGGAGCGGGCTGATGATGGGCGAGAGGCGAGTGGCGCAGGAGTCACTCTTTTCCGGCTTCAACCTTGAGCAGCATGTGCCATTGGATCACCTGCTGCGCTCCGTCGATCGGTTCGTCGATTTGTCGGGTCTGCGCGAGCATCTGCGGCCATAATACAGCGAGATGGGTCGACCCTCGATCGATCCCGAGCTGATGATCCGAATGCTGATCGGCGGCTATTGCATGGGCATTCGTTTGGAGCGGCGGTTTTGTGAGGAGGTGCATCTCAACCTCGCTTATCGCTGGTTCTGCCGGCTCGGACTCGACGGTGGAGTAC
>JAABUN010007573.1_pt1 | contig 11605 bp, 14 predicted proteins | sample 5559311 | NCBI WGS metagenome assembly JAABUN01 (sample SAMN10711877, study PRJNA513370) | rock metagenome | isolation source: Antarctica rocks | place: Antarctica: Victoria Land, Siegfried Peak sud | reverse complement strand
AGAGTGTCGGCGGGTTCGGGCATGGCGGTTCTGCTGGTCTGACCAGCCTTTCCACGGGGGTTCTTCGGTCGTGCCTTGCGCGGCGGTGGATGGGTCAGAGGGTTTGGGGCGGTGCCTTGGTCTGACCGAAGACGGCTGTCCAGAGCGTCAGCCACCGCTCGGCCCAGGGCCAGTGCGCTGGCAGGTGCAGCACGGGGCGCCGTTGCGGCCGGGCGAGCCTGGCCGGGACGTTGACGATCTGGCGGCGCAGGGTCGCGCCTCTGGCTGGCGTCGGTCGGTTCGGGTCGAGGGTGTCGGCGGCGCGGAGCAGGTTGTGGGTGATCATCGCGCAGATCGCCCAGGCGCTGTTGGCGGCGAACCGGCCTGAGGGTTGGTGGGCCAGGGGTCCATCGATCAGGTCGGCGAACACCGTCTCGATGACTGCGTGGCGGCGGTGGGTGAGGTCGGCCTGGATGGTGGTTTCGTCGTTGTTGGTGAAGAACGGGTGGTGGCGCCAGACCGGGAACAGCTCTGCGAGCTTGTTCTGGTCACGGACCCGGCGCACGACCAGCCGGGCGGTGACCGGGTGGGTGGTGGAGGCGAACGCGGTGAAGGTGGTCTCGGCCACTTCCGCGTCGGAGATCAGCTCGCCGGTGTCGGGATCGAGCACTGCGCCGGGGTAGTGCACCGGCGTCCACGCGTGGTCAGCGATAGCGCCGATCGCGGCGGTGACCGCGGGGTTCTTGGTCAGCACGACCGAGAACCGCACCTTCGCCTTCACGCATGCGCCGACGACCGCGCTGTTGCCGTAGGCCGAGTCGCCGCGCACCAGGATCTGCCCGCTCGCCCCGGCGGCACGGGCGAGGGTGATCGCCTCGCGGACCATCGACGCTGCGCCCTTGCCGGAGCCGGCCTTCCCGGCCCGCAGCCGGATCCCCGCGACCACCGGAGCCGATCCCCGGGTGCTGATCGTGGTCGCCAACGGCGACAATCCCTTGCGCAGGACCTGCTTGCCCGAGATCTTGGTGTGCCCGAAGCTGGCGCCCTGCTTGGCGTGCCCGTAGACCGGGCGCAGCAGCGAGTCGATGTCGACGTAGGCCTGCTCCTGGATCCCGGGTAGCAGGTCGGTCCGCTGCACCAAGCTGATCAGGTGCGCCCGCGCCACCGAGGCCAACTGCAGGGTGTGGCCGTGGGTGAACTCGCGCAGGAACTGACCCAACGTCGCCGGCGCGTAGACCTCGGCGAACAGCCGCTTCATCCCACCAGAGCGGATCACCTGCAGATCGTCGATGCTGTCCGCACCCGCGGCCATCCCGGCGATGATCGAGGTCAGCTTCGCGGCCGGGTTCACCCCCGCCGACGCCACCCGCGGCGCCACCGAGGTCAACCTGACCCGCTCAGCGACCAGTTGCGAGAGCCCGGCCTGCTCGGCCAGCGCCATCACCGGAACCAAGCCCGCGCACGACACCAAGCGCTCGTCGTCAAACAGCGGCGTGGCCTTGGACCACGCGTGAGGTAGTTTCACTTCCAGTGCCTTCTGGTTTCAGATTGGTCAGGAACTCAGCACTCCCGATTCTTCTGCCCCAGAAGGCACTTCTACGTCTGCCCCGCCGCACGGGCCTCGTTCACCAGCAGCTCGTCCACGGATCGAGGCTTAGGACAGGCGCTGCAGTTCGCGCAGTCGGAGTACGGAGCGAAGGTTGAGCTCGCGCCGGGTGGCGGCGCTTTCCAGTCCATCGACGATGACGGCTGCGCCGATCCAGTGTGCTCCCGCCTGGTTGACCAGCCCTTGGCAGGCGAGTGCCTGTCCACCGGAGGCGGCCCAGTCATCAACGAACAGGACTCGATCGCCGCCACGGAGAACGGATCGTCGGACGGCAAGTTCGAGCTGGCGGTCTCGGTAGTCCGGTCGCGTGCGCTGGGTGAGCCAGGCATCGTCGTCGGATGCTCGCTGGGGCTCCTTGCGGACCTCGGCGAACCCAGTTCCTAGGTGGGTGGCGACCAGCGCTCCCACCAGCGACCCGTGGGACTCGCTCCCAAGGACGACAGTTGCTTCCGCGTCGGGAAACAGGCCGGCCAAGGCTGCTCCCACCTGGTGGAGCACGGTAGCTTCCCGCCACCACAGCGAGTAGTCGGCGAAGTACGCGCGTTCTTCCGGCCAGGCTGGAGGGTCTGACCGCCAGCGAAAACTCTCCAGCAGCGTCGACCGCAGCTCCGTCATGAGCGAAGTGTCGCAGTCGGCGACTCGATAGCTGCGCTCCGCGGAAGTGCGACACTTCGCCGCGAGCCGGCGTGCCAGGACGAAGGCTGGGTCCGAATCTAGGAGGTCTACTTCTCGGCCTTCTTCCCACCCTCGCGGGGCGGAACCCCTATTCGCGTTACCGCCGAGTCGACCCGACTTCGCAGGATAGCAAGCCAGTGCGTCGTACCGCCGCATGTGACGCATCCAGACGGTCGTGGTCGGAAGCGTGTCCCGGCACTCATCTGCCGCGAGTCCCGCGCTTCAGCGCTTGTACGACGTCCCGCAGGACGAACGTCTATCGGGAGCGCCGCAGGTCAGCCGGGGTGCGCTGGCGATCGTGCCCCGTAAGACCCGTCCGGTTTGGATTCCCGCTCAGGGGGGTTATGCGGCACATGATCGTCGTCCCACTTCCTAGGTAGTGGGACGGCACCTCGACCCCCTGCCCGCCCGTCCTGGCCCAGCGCGTACGTGTCGTCCCAAAGGTCAGTTCCACAAGCGCGTACCGGAAGGCCCGTACGAGCAGGACCTCCGTACCTTCCTCGTGTGGATCTTGGGTATGCGCGGGTCTCGACGGCGAAGCAGGACTTGAGGCCTGTAGGTCGACGCTCTGCACCAGGCCGGGATCGCGCCGGAGCGGATCTACCTGGACGAGAAGTCCGGTGCCACGACGGACCGGTCTGGGCTGAAGGCGGCGCTGGAGTACGCCCGTGACGGCGACGTGATCGTGGTGCACACCCTGGACCGGCTCGGCCGCACCGTCCGCGACACCCTTAACTTGATCCACGAACTCGCCGAGCGCGGCGTCGGAGTGCGCAACCTGGCCGACCCGATCCGGGTCGACTCGTCCAACCCGTCGGACCCGATGGCCCAGCTCGCGGTCGTGCTGCTGGCGCTGTTCGGGCAGATGGAGCGTACGTACAACTTGGAGCGCGCCGCGCACGCCCGCGCGGTCGCGACCGCCAAGGGCCGGCGGATTGGCAGGCCGCCGGTCGTCGACGCGGACAAGCTGGCGTACGCGGCTCACCTGCGCGACGCCGGCCACAGCATCGCCGAGATCGTCGCCAAGTCTGGGATCCCTCGTACCAGCCTGTACCGGCACCTGCCGCCCCGATCTGCGGAACAGCTCACCGAGGCGCCGGCGAGCGAGCAGCGGTAGCTCAAGGAACCCCACGACGCTGGCCGAGCTCGACGAGCGGCAGCGCGCGGTGTTGATGCGGCGCTGGGCAGTGCTGCGCCCGGTCGTGTAGGACGACGTGCCTCTGACCGTGGCGGCCCGCGACGGCGGGGTGCCGCTGTGCTCGGCGCAGCGGTGGTTGGCCCGCTACCGGGCGGCTGGCCTGGCGGGCCTGGCCCGGGTTGACCGTTCGGGCCGCGGTCGCCGCCGGCTGCCCCAGGAGCTGGTGCGGCTGGTGGAGGGCCTGGCGCTGCAGCGTCCCGACCCGGGGTCGCGAGCATCACCCGCTGGGCGCCGTGCGGCCTTCGAGCACGGCTGGCCGGTCCCGGCCTACAGCACCGTTACCTGGCGGACCAGGGGTCGAGACCGATGGGGACAACCGCCGGCGCGGTGTTGTGTGCACCAACTGCGAGGAGCACCGGCCCCTGCGTTGAACAGCGGCCGGCGCTCCTCGGGCTAGCGGCCGAAGCCGTCCTCGCGCTGCCAGCGCGGGCCGGTCGCTGCCGCTGGGTTGGGCGTGGGCTGGTAGGGGTCGGTGGTGGGCGCTGGTGCGGTGACCGCGGCGGTTGCCAGCAACGGGAACGTGGCCCGGTGCATGCGGGTCAGCTCGTTCAGCTCGGCGTCGGTGATGTTCGCCTGCTCGATCCCGGCGCTGGCAGCCTGAGCCGCTGTCGCGGGGTCGGCCGGGGCGTCTGCGGTCAGGCGCAGCGCCACCGCCTGGGGGATCTGGACGTGGCTGGGCATCTGGGCGATGAGTGCGCCGACCGTCGGCACCTGGCCGACCCGGTCGTTGCCGACGACGTTACGCAGCAGGTTGTTGTCACGGTTCCCGACTGGCTCGGCTTGCGCGTAGTAGGAGGCGACGGCGGGGTCCCAGCCGAGGTGCCAGCGCTGGTTGGCGGTGTCGAAGCTGTAGCGGCTCATGATCGTTTCGTCCCCCGGGGTGGGTGTGCTGTGTTGGGTGGTGGCGTGGGCGAGGCGCTGGGTCAGGGATTGGTTGTCCTCGACGAGCGCGGCCAGCCGTGTCTCCTGGGAGTGTGCCCGGCGGGACAGGTCGTCCAGGTCGCACAGGAGTGTGCGTGTGCGGCGTTCGACTTCTTGGGCGTAGGCCGCGATTTCGGTTACCGCCCGCAGGGCCCGTGCGGCTTCCTCGGTGAGGTGGTGGAGTTCTCCAGCGAGCATGGGTGTGCGTCCCTTCGTGACAGGGGCACGGGCGGTGGTGGTCAGGGTGACCAACCGTTTCTTTCGCCGTCCCCGGTAAGCAAGGCGACGCGGGTGCAGTAGGGGCCGGAGTGCAAGGTGGAGCGCCCGGAGCGCAGCGAGGACGTACGACCTTGCGGGCAGGTCCCGCGCCCGCAGAGTTGAGCGCCGGGGAGGGGGAAGAGGAGAAGCAGTGACAGCGCCGGCGGAGCCGGCTCAGGAGGGCAGGCCTAAGGAGTTAGCATCAATCCCACGGTGTTGATCATGCGCTGTGTGGTGTCCAGCGCGTCGTGGCAGAGCGTCGTGGTGGCGGCAATTGTGCGAGGACGTCGACGTTTATCGCCGTGGCGCGAGGGCTCCCTGAGGTCCAGTTCGTGGACGATCTCATTGCGAGCTACGAACACGTCACGCAGGCCCTCTATGTCCTTGCGCAGTGTTTTGTCGGTGATGGCCAGAGCACCAGCGACCAGTTGCACTTGCTCGACCGACTGCAGTGACGAGCCCGTCAGGGTACGGATGTAGTCCTCGATGAGTGCTTCGCGCGAGTTGCTCGCGGTTAGGAATCCGGCGAGTAAGGAACCACCTACGTCATCCTTGAGTCGCCTCTGGGCGTGCGTACTGAACTTGGACCTTGCCCCTTCGCTTAGGGGGAGGAGCGTTGGGAGCGCGTCGCGGATGAGTTGCTTAAGCGCTGCATCCACGCCTGCGCCAGCGAAGACGACGGCGGCACGCAGTAGGTCCACTTGACTGTCGCTTAACCTGCCACGGGTCTCCGGCGATCGCGCTTTACGAACGATCGCGAGGTTGGCGAACGCCGCGTTGACGGAGTCATAGGCGCCGGCGAGGAATCGCTGTGCTGTCTCAAGGCTCGGGTGCTGATGCAGCAGGTCCACCGGCGTGAGGCCGGGCAGATCACTCACTTTGGTGACGTGCTTTCTCGCCAACCTGAGCCCGTCTGGGGCGGCCCGGCGCTTTCCGCGTAGGCGCGTTGAGGCCGACTTTCTTCAGCTCGTCAGGGGTCCAGCCGACGCGCTGGGCCGCTGCGTAGGCGGCTGCATCTACACGCTCCGCTTCGTCGAGCTGCGCTCGCCTGTCGGCGACGGCTTGGCGGCTGACGGCGAGGTCCCGGACCGCGCCGATCTTGTCGTCGAGCAGAGCCCGCGCCGCGGCTTCTATGTGGGTGGTGTCGATGGTCATGCGGTGAGGTTAGAGGCTCTGGCCTGTTCGGTGCCATAGCGGTTGCCCAGACAATTACTCAGATAACCAGAGCGGAGCAAGCTATACATTTAGGTGCCCTAAATGGGTTCCTGGCTCGACACGCGTGTCGAACCGGGGGCACACTGTTGTGTGAATCCCCGCGGATTGGCGGGGTCGCTGCGCTGGGCCAGAGGGGAGGCGTTGTGGCCGAGGAGACACCTGATGCCACCCCTTCTCGGGGCGTGTTCGCCCGCCGCCGGCGAAGCAACGTGGCGGGGGGCCGGCAGCACTCGCACCGGGTGAAGGTGACCCCGCAGGAGGAGGCGTTGTTGGTGCAGCTGGCGGGGGCGCAGCGGGTGAGTGTGCCGCGGCTGCTGGTGGAGTCGGCGCTGGCAGCCAAGGGAGAAACGTCGACGCAGCGCCGTGAGGCGATGGTGGAGCTGTTGGCGATCCGGCGGTTGTTGGCGGCGGTCAGCAACAACGTGAACCAGATCGCGCGGCACGCCAACGCGTCAGGGGAGTTCGCGGTGGACGCGGCGGGGGTGCTGCACGGTGTGCGGCGGCTGGCGCAGCGGATCGACACCACCTTGGACGAGCTGGCCAAGCAATGAGCGCACGCCGATGATGCCGAACATCACCCGCGGGGAGCGGATGAGCGGGTTGCTGGTGTATCTGGCGGACACCGACCCGGTGCGGACGAAGAACGTGCACACCGAGCCGCACCTGGTGGGCGGGGACGCGGCGGTGATGGCCTGGCACGGCGACGCCGAGCTGGACCGGAACGCGGCGCTGGCGATCGCGCGCGAGCTGGACCACCCGCGGCGCCTGTTCGGGGTCGAGGTCGCGGGCGGGTCGGTGTGGCACTGCTCGTTGAGCCTGCGCGCGGCGGAGGGCCAGCTGAGCGATGAGCAGTGGGGGGCGATCGCCCAGGATTTTGTGGACGGGATGGGCTTCACCGAGGAGTCGGGCAAGGCGACCTGCCGTTGGGCTGCTGTGCGCCACGGGGTGTCGAGCAACGGCAACGACCACATCCACGTGGCGGTGTCGCTGGTGCGTGAGGACGGCACCAAGGCCGGGGTGTGGAACGACCGCCCGCGGGCCCAGGCGCTGGCGGGTGAGCTCGAGCGCAAGTACGGGCTGCAGGTCCTGGAGTCCCGCGGTGCCGGGATCGGCAGCCGCGGGGTCAAGCCCGCCGAGCAGGCCAAGACCGCGCGCACCGGGGCGGCGGAGCCGGCGCGGTTCGCGCTGGCCAGGACCGTGCGCGGGTGCGCCGCCGCCGCGGCGGACGAGGCGGAGTTCGTGCGCCGTCTGCGACGTGCGGGCGTGCTGGCCAGGCCGCGGTACGCGGCCGGCCGTGACGACGTCGTGGCCGGGTACTCGGTGGCGCAGCGACCCGGGCCGGGGGAGCGGCCGATCTGGTACGGCGGTGGGCACCTGGCCCGTGACCTGACGTTGCCGCGGCTGCGGACCGACTGGCCGGACACCCCGCAGGCGGCGACGGCCGCTGTGGCGGAGTGGAACGCGGCAAAGCGCAACCGCCGGGTCGTCTCGGTTGGGCGTGAGGTCGACGAGCCGGACCCCGCACTGTGGGAGCGGTACACCGCCGAGGTGGAGCAGCTGAGGGAGCGGCTGCGGTCGGTCCCGGCCGGCGACAAGGCGACGTGGGCGCACGTGGCACGGGAGACCTCCGGGGCGTTCGCGGCGTGGTCGCTGCAGGTCGAGGCGACCCCCGGCCCGCTGGCCGCGACCGCGGACTCCCTGGCCCGCTCGGCGCAGTTGCGGGCGTACCAGGTGACGGGCCCACGGGCGCCGCTGCCGTCGGCCCGCGGGGCGGCGCTGCTGCTGTCGTCGGTCGCCCGCGGCGGCAAGGGTGCGGTCGCGCAGGCGGTGCTGCTGCGCCAGCTGGCGAACACCGCAGCAGCGCTCTACGGCGCGCACAAGGCCGCAGGTGAAGCGCAGCGGGCGCGGGAGATCCTGCGCGTCGGCAAAACGGAGCTGGCGATGGTGCAGGCCGCCCTGACCCCGCGGACGCAGGCGACAGCCCAGACGGGGGAGCACCCGCCGATCCCGACCGGGTTGGACCCCGAGGCGGCCGAGGCACTGCGGCTCGCCCGGGCAGCGTTCGTGCCGATGCGCGAGCCCGGGTCCCCGGTTCCGGGCCGGCTCGCCCCCCAGCCGCCACGCACCGCGGCGCGACCCGGGCGCGGCCGGGACAACGACCACGGCATGGACCGATAACGCGCGACAGCGCACAACAGGGGGAGCAGGGTTATGGCAGAGGAGAGCGACGGGGTCGACGAGGCGGTCGAGGGTGTCCTACGGGTCGGGTTGACCGCGGCCGGGCGGATGGCCGAGGTCATCGCCCGGGCCCGTGAGCAGGCGGCACGGGAGGCCCAGGCGGGCAGTGAGCACGAGGCCCGCGAGCTGGCCGAACGGTTGACGGCCGAACGGTCCGCAGCACGCGCCCAGCTGGCACCGGTGCACCGCGCCGACTGGTGGGACCAGGCGCAGCCGGCCGCCATCGCCACGGCCTGGGAGACCGCCCGGGCGTGGCAGCAGATCGACCCGGATGCCGCCCGGGCGGCCGACCGCATCCGCGACGAGGTCCGCACCCGGTACGGCGTCGACGTCGACGCCCCAGGCGGTGACCCGGCCAAGGTTCGGGAGGCCCTAGAGCGGCGCGGGCTCGCCCTGGAGGACGCCACCGGCCGGCGCGGCACGGCCGCGCGCGAACAGGTCGAGGCAGCGCGACTCCTGGCTGAGGCCGACCGCATCGACCGCGCCCAAGACGCCGCAGCCGAGCCTGAACAGGCCGCCACACGGTCCGCCGGCGAGGACCTGTACGACACCGTCGAGCGTCGCCAGGACCTCGCTGCGTCGCTCGAGGGCGTGGCCAGCAGCGAGGCGATCCAGGCGCGGGTGCTGGCGGACGCCTCCCAGGGACGTCCGGCCCATGAGGCCGTGTCGCGGGCTCCGGGGAAGGCGCCGAAGGGCAGGGCGGTGAAGAAGTCGACAGCACGGGTCAGGCAGCGCGGAGGGATGGACCGGTGAGCACAACGCGCACGACGAAAGGGGGGGTGGCCGGTGGTCGCCATTCGTTCGTCGGGATGGCCCCCTGGCTGATGACTGTTCACGGAAGGATGGCGCCCCCGCCGTGCCGCCCGCTTCGTCGTTCAGGAAGACGTGAGCTGGTGCACCCGCTGGTGTGACACCCCGAGGATCGTCCCCACGTCGCGTAAAGGCACGTCGGCTTGCACGAGGTCCTTGGCGAGTGCTGCGGCTTCGGCCGAGACGCGACGTTCCAGTTCTTGTGCCTTGACCCGTTCTACGAGGATGGCAGTGCGACGCTGTTCCACCGCGTGGACGCCGGCGACGTCGTCGTAGTGCAGCGTGACGGAGACCTCGTCGGGGTCCACGTCGAGGGTGACAGCGACGAGCTCGGCGGCCATGGCCGCAGCCTCGGAGAGTCGGCGTGCCTGGGTGAAGTCGTTGATCGCGGGGACGTGGACCATCCACCACTTGCCGTCGCGGGTGACCTGAGCGTCGTAGTTCGTCATTGCGTCTGGGCCTCCTGGCCTTCTGGTGGTATTGCGGTGGGCCTCTGGGGGCCTCAGTTCTGCGCCTTGCGTGCTTCGCTGATCGCTTGTTCCACCTTCCGGACCACGGCCGGTGAGATGGTCCGGTGCCCGTCGGGGACGGACACCTGCACGGAGCCGTTGGCCCACATCGTGTGCGAGCCCTTGGTGCGCAGGGGCGTGAAGCCTGCGTCCTTGAGGGCCCGAACGATCTTGCGGGTCGGTTGCTCCGTGGTCATAAGAATAGTCTACGGCGCTAGACTACGACTAGTCAAGCATCCTAGACACTTTCCACTGGCGCACCCAGTCCGTGACGGCGAGGTGACCGGCCATGGCTGCACCACGCCCCTGGACCGACACCGACGACACCACCCTGCGCCAGCTGCACGCGGCCGGGAAGTCTCTCCACGCCATCGCCGGCGACCTCGGCCGGTCGAAGGCCGTCGTCAGCCGCTACGCCAAGCAGGCCGGCCTGTCGTGGGACCGGGCCGTGCTTGTCAGCCAGCGCCGGATCGATGGCTCTTCCAGCCGAGCCCGCTGGAGACCGGCAGGTTCAGGATGCGACTACACCCGCTGCCCCCGCCGACGAACTCGGCAGGGAGGCCAGAGTTGAGAAGCGTTCGGTAAATTGAAAGTTCACCGATAATAACGATTATGTCATTTCGACGCTCAAGCGTTCGGATGGTCCGCTGTGCCACGCGACGGTGAACCGGGCGTGCTCGGTCATTTCCCTGCCCTGGTCCCAGGCCAGGGACCGCTTCAGCAGCGAGGCAACCGGCCCATCGCGATCTGCAGCAGGGCGGCGACCCGAATGGCCGTGGGGGAAGATATGGTGCCCCCGGGTGCTGTGCGGCTGGACCCTCGTCGGCTGGGGCGCGTTCAACCTCGTCGAGGGCATCATCAACCACCACGTCCTGGGCATCCACCACGTGCGCAGCGGCGAGCACGAGGCCTGGTACGACATCGGCTTCCTCGTCCTCGGCGTCCTGCTCGTCGTCGGTGGCTGGCTGCTGCAACGCACCGGCAGCCCCATCGACCTCACGGACAGCAAGGACGGGTCCACAGCCGTCCGGTGACCACCACGGGCAATCTCCCCCTCGGCTCCGGAGCGGCAGAACATTGAGCGGCCTCAGGCTTCCCTGGACAAGAACACACCGGCGTACATCCTTCAGATCGCTGTGACCGATGCCGATGATGCGACATGAGACCCTCGGTGCGCATCCCTGATCGGATCCATATGCGCTTCACCACCTTGACAGTCGCGCTGCTCGCGGCAGGCCTGTCGGTCGGTCTCGCGGGAAGTGCTCAGGCAGCGACGCCGACGGTGCCGCTGGGCTCCGCCGAGAGCTTCGCCGTCCTGGCTGCGACCGGGGTGTCGAACGTCCCCGTCTCCGCGATCGTCGGGGACGTGGGGGTGACGCCTGCACCCGGCGCTTCTCTCACCGGACTGACCTGCGAGGAGGTCGACGGCACCATCTACTCCGTCGACGGGAGCGGGCCTGCCTGTCGTGTGACCGACGCCGAGCTGCTCACCACCGCGAAGGCGGACCAGACAGCCGCCTACTTGAACGCGTTCGGCCGGGTGCCTGACACCACGTTCGTGGACGGCGACAACCAGCTCGGCAGCCAGACCCTGGTGCCGGGCGTCTATCGGTTCGGTTCTGCTCCGACGGCGAACCTCGTGGGGAACCTGACGCTTCACGGTGACGCGAGCTCTGTGTGGATCTTCCAGGCGACGTCGGACCTCGTGACCGCTGGCTCGAGCACAGTGACCCTCACCGGTGGGGCGCAAGCCTGCAACATCTTCTGGCAGGTCGGGAGCTCGGCGACCCTGGGTTCCAGTTCCAGCTTCGTCGGGACCGTCCTGGCGCAGACCAGCATCTTCGTCCAGAGCCGGGCGACCATCGAGGGTCGGGTTCTCGCAGGAACCGGCGCCGTCACACTCGACATGAACACCATCACGCGCCCTGACTGTGCGACCACACCGGTTCCTCCGGGTGACCAGCCGCCTCCGGTCGCTCCGCCGGGTGACCAGCCGCCTCCGGTCGCTCCGCCGGGTGACCAGCCGCCTCCGGTCGCTCCGCCGGGTGACCAGCCGCCTCCGGTCGTCCCGCCGGGTGACCAGCCCCCGCCGGTCGTCCCGCCGGGTGACCAGCCGCCGCCGGTCGTCCCGCCGGGTGACCAGCCCCCGCCGGTCGTCCCGCCGGGTGACCAGCCCCCGCCGGTCGTCCCGCCGGG
>JAABUN010007572.1_pt1 | contig 11607 bp, 10 predicted proteins | sample 5559311 | NCBI WGS metagenome assembly JAABUN01 (sample SAMN10711877, study PRJNA513370) | rock metagenome | isolation source: Antarctica rocks | place: Antarctica: Victoria Land, Siegfried Peak sud | reverse complement strand
CGAGCGGAACGCGACGACCCGGCCCCGCGGTCGAGCTGGCGACCGACGGCCAGCAGCAGGATCCAGGTGGCGGCGACAGCGAGCAGGGCACTGAAGGCGTACGGGCGGGCCTCGATCCCCATCCAGGTGGTGCGGGGAAGGAGGACGAACACGGCGGTGCCCGCGACCGCGATCCGGTGCTCAGCGATCCGACAGCCGACGAGGTAGACCCCCGCCGAGGCGAGGGCCGTGGCCAGCAGGCTGGGCAGCCGGAGCAACCAGGCGTCGGGCGGGAACACCCCCAACCACAGGTGCATGAAGGCGTAGTAGACGGCGTGCACGGCGTCGATGTTGCCGACCATGTCCACGAGCTGCGGGAAGCTTCGCGAGGCGGCGGAGATGGTGGCGGCCTCATCGGTCCACAGCGAGGGTCGCCATGACCAGGCGCCGTGGAGAAGCACACTGACCAGGACCGCGCCGCAGACCACGCGTCGGTCCGGGCGCACGCCAGTCGTGCTCGCCACCTGATCATCTCCGTCACGCTCGACCTGCTCGGACCCCATCCCCCCGGCTGGCCGGTCAAATTGTGCCCCAGGCCCCGCATGTGGACCAACCCCCAGCGCCGTGGTGAACCCAGTTGACCCCCGTCCGTGACTTAGACTGCGCCGGTCGCGTCCGGCGGCAGACCGACAGAGGTGACGATCCGGGAGGACTGAACTCCGCATGGACCTCCAGAGCTATGTGGCGGCGATCCGCAAGAGCTGGCTCCTGATCGTCGTCACCACCCTGCTCGGGGTCGGGATCGGGACCGCCCTCCTCGTGTCCACGGACAAGGAGTACGCGAGCACCGTCGACTTCTACGTCAGCACCCCCAACAACCAGGGCACGAACCCGCAGTCCTCCGGCCAGTTCGCGGAGTCCAGGGTCAACTCCTACATCGTGCTGCTGTCCAGCGAGCAGCTGGCCACACGGGTGGTGGCTTCGACCGGGCTGGACCTGACCCCGGTCCAGCTGGCCGGGAAGATCTCGGCTGCCGCCGAGATCAACACGGTGATCGTGAACGCCACGGTCACCGACACCGACGCCGACCGCTCCCTGCGGATCGCCCAGGGTGTGGCCGACAACTTCGGGGCGATGGTCGACGAGCTGGACAACTCGGGGCGCGACGACGAGATCGTCGTGATCAACGTGGTCTCCGGCCCCACCCTGAACACCAACCCGGTCTCACCGGACCTCAAGCGCTACATTGGCGCCGGACTGGCCGCGGGACTGCTCGCCGGCCTCGTGCTCGCCATCCTCCGGGAGATGCTCGACACCAGTGTCCGGACCGAGGAGAACGCCCAACGGCTGGTGGGCGCCCCGGTCATCGGCGACATCGCCTTCGACTCCGACACCCGTCGGGCCCCGCTGATCATCGGCGCGAAGTCGGGCTCGGTCCGGGCGGAGTCGTTCCGGCAGCTGCGGACCAACCTGCAGTTCATCGACGCAGCCAAGTCCGCGAACGTCATCCTGATCACGTCGTCGGTGAGCGCCGAGGGAAAGACGTCGACGGCCGTCAACCTGGCGATGACCTTCGTGGAGTTCGGCGAACGGGTGCTGCTGATCGACGCCGACCTGCGACGGCCGAAGGTCGCCAAGCTGCTGGAGCTGCCGGGCGAGATCGGGCTGACCAACGTGCTCGCGGGTCAGGTGGAGCTCTCCGAGGTGATCCAGCATTGGGGGTCCAGCAACCTCTATCTGCTGGCCAGTGGTTCCACACCGCCCAATCCCTCCGAGCTGCTGGGTTCCCACCGGATGTCGGAGCTGGTGACCCAGCTCGGCTCGCACTTCGACAAGATCGTGATCGACTCCCCGCCCGTGCTGCCCGTGACCGACGCGGTGGTGGCCTCCGCCCTCGCCGAAGCGGTGCTGCTGGTCATCCGACACGGCAAGACGGGGCGGGGCCAGGTGACGGCGGCCGCCCGGGCGCTGCAGAACGTGAACTCCCGCGTGGTCGGGTCGGTGTTGAACATGCGCCGGTCGGGTCGCTCCGAGAGTCGGCGCTACGGAGCCGACCAGGTCACCGGCACCACGGCCGTCTCGCTGTCCAAGCCGACCAAGGCGGACGAGAGGCCCATCGAGTGGCCGGCGCCGGCCACCGTGGGCAAGAACGGGACCGCACCGAAGAAGGCGGCAACGACGCTCCAGGTCGAACCCGACGCCCCCGTCAGGCCCAGGACCATCGGCCTCGACGGCGAGCAGAGCTAGGCCGTCGGTCGGGGTCCGGTGCGGACAGGATGCCGCCCAGGGCTTGGTCGATCAGGGCGGCGCAACGGGCGAAGTGCTTCAGGCCGCGCCCGATCGGGTCGGGGATATCGTGCTCACCTGGAGGAGCGGGTTGCAGCCGGGACCTCATCGCAGGCACGGACTCGACCAACCAGGGGCCGAGCTCGACCGCGGGAGGGCGGGCTTCACGGCCGGCCGCCGCAGTCAACCGGGCGAGCTCCAGCAGGGTGAAGGTGTGGGTCCGTACGGACGGCGCCAGCTGGCAGACCTGACCTCGTTGCTCGCCGGTGGCCGTGAGGATGAGGTCGCTGTTCATCACCGTCGCCTCGGACACCGCGGAGGAGAGCCATCCGTCGACGACCACTCCCCGGCTGCGCAGCACCCGCTCCGCCAGCGGGTGCATCGGGTGGGCGCTCTGGGCGCGGAGACCGGCAGAACTCACCACCCAGGTCAGGCCCGCAGCCTGCATCCGGGCCCGGAGCAGGTGCTCGGCCATGGGAGACCGGCACAGATTCGCCGTGCAGACGACGAGCACGGCGAAAGGGGACGACGCCGCGTCGGGCGGGGTCGTCATGTCACCTGGGTCCGAGCTGTTCTGATTCACCACCCGCAAGGCTAAGCCGGGTGAAGATGGAGGGGCTAGTGGTGCGTGCCGAAGTCTTTGTGTCGCCAGGGCGGAGAGACTCACGCACCGTGCCACCAGCCGCCGGGGTCGGATCATCCGAGCAACGTTGAGCCAGGAGACAGATGTCGCGCATCCAGCCAGGACCCGCCACCGACCCGCGGCGCCGACGGCGGACGCTGGTCCTCGCGGCCGCGCTGGCGGTCGTGCTGGTCATCGCCATCGTGGCCCTCGCCGTCTCGCGGGGCGGCTCGCCCGGCACGGCTCCGAGCCCCACCACACCGGTTCTGCCCACCCCGAGCCCGACCGCTGAATCAACCGCGGCAACGACAGCGGCAACGGCATCAGCGGGGCCGAGCCCGAGCCGCCCGCCGACGCCCACTGCGGCCAGTGCCCCCAGCCGGGTACCGGCGACGTCGACGCCTTCGTCGGTACCGGCCCAGACCCCGACCTCGAGCCCGCCCGTGGCCCCGACCGCGACCTTCTCGAGTTCGGATGCCCCGTCCACCCCGCCCTCGGCGACGGGCAACCAGACCACCAAGGCGCCTGTCCCCCTCGACAGGAAGACCGAGGTCACACCGGGGCTCAGTGCCCGGGTCGACCGGCTGGCGGCCGTCACCGGGGAAGCTCGGGGCCCCGGCGAGGTCGGCGGTCCGGCCGTCCGCTTCCGGGTGGTGGTCAGCAACGACGGACCGGTCGCGATCCCGCTGACCAGCACGGTGGTCAACACCTACTTCGGGCCCGACCGCATCCCCGCGACCGCGGTCAGCGGGCCGGGTGTAGTGCTGCTACCCGCATCCGTGGCCTCGGGGCGCAGCGTGTCGGGAACCTTCGTGTTCGTGGTGCCGCCTGAGGACCGGGCCAGGGTGCTCATCACCGTCGACTACGCCGTGGACACCTCGGTGGTGGCCTTCGAGGGCCGCGCCCCCAGCTGAGGACCTGCGTACGGCGACGCCGGTCAGTAGGTCCCGACCGTCTGCGAACCCGGGCTCCGTCCGATGGCGGCGGCCACGTCGGCGGGCAGCGGCACCGCCACCGAGGCGCTCGACCGCATCAGGTCACGCATGTCGGTGATCGCGATGGTGTCGGGGGTCTGCGCGTTGGTCCAGCCGGCGTTCTTCGCCTCCAGCTCGGTCGGGGTCTCGTAGCGCACCAGGGTGTGGTTGTCGCCTTGTCCCCAGGCCACCATCGTCGGCTGGGAGCGGTTCTTGTTCACCCGCCGGTTGAACAGGTTTCCGTCGACCGTCAGGTTCATGGAGTCCGCGGACCGGTTGGTCTGACCGTCGAGAGCGTAGAACTGGAAGTACCCGCCGTTGCCGAAGGCGTTGTTGGATACCTGGATGTTCTCGCTGATCCAGGTGACGGTCGGGTCCGGGATCGGTTGCCGGGGATCGTGCGCCTCGGGGACCGACGGATCAGCCTGCCGCCGGCGGTCCTGGGCGATCTTGATACCGAAGAGGGAGCTGCCACCGACCTCGTTGTTGAAGATCTTGACGTCACTCGTGTCGAAGATCAGGATCCCGGTGGTGCCACCGAAGGCGGTGTTGTCGGCCACGATCCCCTTGGCGGACACCTCGAGCTCGATCTGGGTGGTGCGGTTGTCCTGCACGTCGTTGCCGACGACCTTGATGTCGTAGCACGACGCGTCGAGCCAGATACCCGCACTGAGGTTGTCCTTCACCTCGGTGTTGGCCACGGTGATCCCCCGGGAACGGGTGATCTTGATCCCGCCCGATACCGGGGCATCCTTGAAGTCCTGGCTGTTGTTGTCGTTGACCACCGAGTTCGTGATCACGCTGTTGTCGTCCTGCGTGCCGCCGATGCCGAGCTGACCGTTGCGGGTGACCACGAGCCGGTCCACGGTCTTGTTGATGTTGCTCATCGCCACACCCTGCATGGCGTTGTCGGTGATCACCAGATCGCGCAGGGTCCCACCCACGTTGGAAAGGCGGACAGCCGCACCCACCTCGAAGGTGGTGGCGTAACGCCGGACACCGAGTCCTTGGATGGTCGAGTTCTGCCCCGAGACCTTGAACGCCATCTGCAGGTCGGAGGCCCGGACCTCGTGGCCGGCCGGGTCGCTGCCGATGGTGATCGTGTCCGCGCCGTCGTCGACGGCGAAGGTGCCCGGGGTGACGTCACCGGCCGAGGCAACCTGCCGGAGCTGTGCGCCGTCGAGGAAGACCTGGTCGGCGTCGGCGGCCAGCGGGTTCGCGCCGATGAAGCGCGCCTTGAAGGCGGCACTGCCGCCCATCGAGCTGTCGAACTCGGCATTCCAGCCCGAGTGCACCCAGTTGGCTCCAGACCTGGTCCAACCGTTGACCGCGGACGAGCCGTCGAACCAGACGGCTTCCCGGGGATAGCTCTGGATCGTCAGGGTCTTGTTGTTGGGGACCGTCACGGACTCGTGATAGACCCCGCCGCGCAGGACCAGGGTCTGGCCCGAGGCCGCTCGGTTCACGGCCGTGCCGACGGTCCGGTACGGGGCACCCTCGGAGCCTGGGTTGTTGTCTGAGCCGCTGCCGGCATCGACGAAGACCGCGTTCGCGGGGATGGCGTACGCGGTGGAACCGACCGTCGTGCCGCGGCTCGCCGTCGGCGCGGGGGCCGAGGGTGCTGGCGGAGCCGGGGGTGCGGGCGGGGCCGAGGGTGCGGGCGGGGCCGAGGGTGCGGGTGGTGCAGGCGGTGCCGTCGGGTCGGAGCCGAGCGGCGCCGAGGAACCGACCGACAGGTCGTCGCGGATCATGCGGACCGGGGCGTTGGTGGACCGGGCGTAGGTCCAGATCCCGACCGTGCCCGGGTCCTGGAGGCGGCTCTCGCTCGCGTCGGTGTGCTGGATCTGCCAGGACGGGCGGGGCGACCCCTCCAGCCAGACCCGGGCCCGTACCGACACCGGTGAGGTGCCGGTGACCTGCAGCTCGCCCCGCACCGACTGACCGTCCCGGACGGTGAAGGGCAGGTCGACGCTCACCAGGGTCGCATTGGTGGCGCCGTTCTTGCGGTTGACGGCCAGGTTCGCCTCGCCGGTCTGGGAGAACCGCACCCGGGCGGTGTATCCCGAGCCCGACCCCTGCTGCCGGGCCGCCCAGCTGGCGAAGACGTCGTACGTCGACGCAGCTCCGGCGTCCAGCCGGAAGGTGTCGGAGATGTCGGTGTCGGCGACCTTCACCTTCGAGAGGGTCGCACCCATGGTGCTGCCCGACACCAGGGTCGCCACACCGGTACCGTCCGCGGTGCCCGCGGTCGAGTTGGAGACGTAGACCGCGTAACCACCGCCCAGGTCCGCGTTGCCCCAGCCGGAGGCCGACGACCGGCTGAAGGAGTCGTGCGCCACGTCGTGCCATCCGGCGGGCACCTCGGCGAAGCTGGGGGTGGTGGCGGCGAGCGCGGCGCCACCGGTCAGGGCGGCAACCACCAACCCGGTCGCTGAGCGTTGACGCCACCCGGCTGAGCCGGATCGGAGCTGGCGCTGGGGTCGGAAGAACGTGGACATGGAGGTCTCCTCGGCTGGGGGGCAGGCCCCACATCGAGGAGAGCGAAGCACCCGCTTCGTCACCACCTGGGCCACAGTCTGGGCTGACGATAACGGAAAGATAACGAAGGTCACAAACGGAGCACGGCCCCGCCGTCGCTCAGCGGGGTCGCTACCGGTCGGCGAGGAGCGTACGGAGCAGCGTGCTCGAGGTGTGCGCGGTGTAGGGGAAGTAGCAGACCCGAACGCCGACCGTCGCCATCTCGGCCTCGAGCCGGTCCCCCTTGGCCGTCCCCCGCCAGTCGTCGCCCTTGAACAACACGTCGAAGCGGACCCGCTCCCACACCTCCAGCTTCCGGGAGGAGAAGTCGGTGACGACCTCGTCCACCATGTCGAGGTGGTGTACGACCTCAAGGCGTTCGGCGAGCGGGATCATCGGGAGCTTGTTCTTGGCCTGGTAGAGCGCCTCGTCGGTGACCGCACCCACGATCAACCGGTCGCACTGCTCGCGGGCCCGGAGCAGGATGTTGAGGTGACCGACGTGGAACATGTCCCACGCACCGGGTACGTAGCCGACAACCGGCTTGGGGTCCGGCGCACGCATCAGGCGGCGGCTTCGGTGTCGACCCGCCGGAGAGCATGGCGGAGGATCGGGCTCCGGCTCGTGCACGACGGGGTCAGGGTCACGATGTCCCTCGCCACCAGCGGGACCGGCTCGTCGTCGACGGCGAAGACGACCACGTCGACCCCGAGGTCGGGGATCGCCACCGAGTCGCGAACGGAGATCTGGTCGACGCCACGAACGTGGCCGACCAGAGCGGCCCGCTCGTCTTGGCCGACCACCGGGTCTCGTCCGGAGAGGCGAGCGACGAGATCGTCACTCAAGACCCCGACCACGAGGCGCGAGCACCGCTCGGCTGCTTGCCCGATGAGGTCGAGGTGACGGACGTTCAGCAGATCGAAACCGGCCAAAAGGTACCCAACAGTCATCGAACTTCCCCCCGGAAATGTTCCTGTTCCCCCGCAGGAACAGTTGGATTCGTCAGAATCCAGCCTGGTCAGGTTAACCCATCCCCTGGCTGCGGTCCGCCCGACGGCTGGGGTGAGCGCTAGATCACAGTGCGCACCCCGGGACGCACCCCGACAAGCCGGGCCCGCCCAGTGCTCAGGTGGGGGAACCGGCCACCGAGTCGACCAGGTCACCGATCTCGACCCGGTAGCGGTCGACCGAGAACCGACGGGCGGCGCTGTCCTGTCCGGCCGCCGCCAGCCTCGCGGCCAAGGCCGGATCATCGATCAACTTCCTGACTGCGGCCGCCATCTCCTCGGGGTCGGCCGGCGCAGCGAGCAGACCGGTCTCACCGTCGCTGATGCTCTCCAGGTGTCCCTGGGAGGCCGCGGCGACGACGGGGCGCCGGGCCAGCTGGGCTTCCACCACCGCATTGCCGAACGGTTCCCGCAGCGAGGGCGCCAAGACGATGTCCGCCCGGTCCAGCACCGGCCAGATCGGCGAGCAGTAGCCGGAGAACCGGACGAGCCCCACCAGATCGGGTCGCTCGGCCCGCCGGCGCAGATCAGCCTCGAACCACTCGTAGCCGGCGAAGGGCGTACCGGCGAGCTCCAGCTCCACGTCGTACCCGTCGCGGCGCAGCGCGGCCAGGGTCTCCAGGGCGACGTCCGGTGCTTTGCGCGGCGAGAGTCGTCCGACGACCGCCAGCCGGACCGGCTCCCCGTGCCGCGGCTCCGATGATGCACCAGCGGGCCCCGGAACCCCGTTGTAGATCAGGTGGGCTCGGTCGACCAACCGGGGCTGGGCGTCCGCCATGCTGTCGAGGGCGGCTCGACTGATCACGATGACCGCGTCAGCCAGCAGCAGCGGAGCCACCAGAGCCCGGCGGACGATGCGACGGGCTTCGGTCTCGGCCTCGTGCAGATGACCGACGGTGGGGGTGCGGCTCAGCCGGCCGGCGAGGAGCCACCACGGCAGCGTCACGGTGTTGACCAGGAGGACTGAGATCTCCAGGTGCCGGATCAGCCTCAGGCAACGAGGCAGTGCGGCGAGGGCAGTCAACCCCATCTTGATCAAGGACCCGGCCCTGGCGTTGCCCTTGCGCAGCACCGGGAACCGGATCAAGACGACCTCGGCACCGACCTCGTGGAGCCGCGGGACCAAACTCCCGCTCTGGGGCAGCGCAACCACGACCCGCCAACCCCGCTCCACCAGCGCCGCAGCGGACTGCACCATCTGGAGATCGGCGCCGTACACGTCCGGCGACGGGTTGACGATCAGGATGGTCCGGGTTGCCACCTCCGGCGTCACGGGGTCGGGAACGGGTAGCCGGGGTTCCTGCGCCGACCCGACGGTCGCCGTCGTGGGAACTCCCCCCGGCTGAGCCTGGCGCACAGGTCGGCGTACTGGGCGGCCACGTCGGCCCAGTTGTAGCGCCGCACGCTGTCCTGCAGGGCCAAACCCCGGTCCTCCGCCTGTTTCGGGTCCCCCTCGGCCTTCATCACCAGCTGAGCGACGTCTTCTGGGTCCTGGAAGTACTCGGCATGAACCCCGAGCACCTCGCGGTTGAAGTTGACGTCGTACGCGATGGTGAAGGTCGCCGCACCGGCCGCCCGCAGGAGCGAGGGATTCGTGCCGCCGACCGAATGCCCGTGGAGATAGCTGAGCGCATTGGCGTACAGCTCGTTGATCTGTTCCTGGTCCCACAGTCCACCGAGCAGGCGCACACGGTCGTCGGCGGCCGCGGCCACCTCGGCGGTGTAGGCGTCCGCGTACGGGGCAGAACCCACCACGACCAGAGGCAGCAGCGCGTCGCTCCGCACGTACCCCTCGACGATCTCGCGCACGTGGTTCTCCGGCTCGAACCTCGCGACGACGAGGTGGTAGCCCTGGGGTTGCAGACCCAGCTCGGCCACCCGGTAGGATCCGACGGATTCCAGGATCGGAGCACCGTAGGTGATCAGGTCGGTGGGCGCGCCGAACTCCGCCTCGAAGTAGTCCGAGATGCCCTCGGCGATCAACGCGTCCGACCAGCGCACCGCGAGCGCCTCGGCGGCTCGGTAGTAGTGCTGGCCGGGCCGGCCCCACTTGGCCCGGCGCCACTCCAGACCGTCGACGTGGGTCGCCACGGGTATCCCGCGGGCCCGGATCACCGGCAGCAGCGGCGAGTTGGCGGCGTTGAAGACGACCGCCGCGTCGGCCCCGGTCAGCGAGCGGTGGAAGACCGAGAGCGCCGTGTGCGACAGGGTCTCCAGAGATCGCCGGTGGACCACCGGCAGGTGGATCAGCTGCATGCCCAGGTAGTCGTCCAGTCGCTCGCGTTCGGACGCGTCCGTCGGCCGGCAGTAGACCCGGACGTGGTGTCCGGCGGCGGCCAGCCGGCTGCCGACCTCTTCGACGCAGGTCTCGAAGCCGCCGTAGTGGGCGGGGACGCCGCGGGTGCCGATCAGCGCGATCCTCACCGTCTCGGCCCCGAGAGCTGGTCAGCGTGAAGCAGGTCCAGGCCGTGGACGTCACGGCGCCACTTGCCGGCGACCAGGAGCGTGTAACCCACCATGGCCACCGCCAGGAACGTGTAGACACCCAGGAACACCGGGTGAGCCCCGAGGAGGACGAACACGAGGCACAGCACCCCGTAGTCCGTGGGCAGCTTGAGCAGAGTCTTCGTCCGGTCCGCCGGTTCTCTCGGGGGCGTGGCCAGCCCGGCCTCCGAGCGACGGACCCGCGCCATCAGATCAACCAGGATCATCCCGAAGAAGTGCACGGACGAGGCCACGGTGAACACGATCGGAACCAGCAGCCAGCTGGGCGCCAGCTCGAAGTTGCGGTAGCAGGTGATCAGCACGGCGAGGTGGACGGCGACGACCTTGACCGAGTCGATCGTGTGGTCGAGCCACTCGCCGACGAGACTGCCACCGCCCTGGAGCCGGGCGAGCTGCCCGTCCGCGGAGTCCAGGGCGTAGCCCAGCACCAGGGCGACCGACACGACGAGGCCCACCCACCAGCTGGCGGGGCCGAGGGCCAGCACGAACAGTCCGACGAAGGTGCACACGGCGCTCAGGCCGGTCACCTGGTTGGGTGTCAACCCCAGCTGGTCCGCCGCGGCCGCGAACACCCGTCCCAGCGGGCGGTTGACGTACAGGGAGTAGGGGGGAGCTCCTCTGCCCGCCTTCTGCGCTGAACGCAGCTGGCTCAGGGCGGCGCCAAAGCCGCCGGCGGTCCTGGACGAGGTCATGACGGGGCGGGCCTTCTGTACGAACTCATGAACGTTCCTGCTCTCGACGGTCGAGCCCGCACCCCGTCGGACATCCGCAAACGATATCCCACCACCCCCGGTCAACCGGTTCGGAGAGCGCTGGGCGCACACATCGAGTCCACCGGGGGTTCACCTGGGGCGGCTCCTGCGTTCACCGGAGCCTGCAGATCGTTCAACTACAGTGCCTGCATGAGCACCCGCTCCCTCCAGCTGGATTCCCCCGCCGACAATGTCGTCCTGCTCGACCCCGATGGCGCGGCGATCGGCGAGATCGCCCGCAGTGTGGTGCACAGCCGGGACACGCCGTTGCACCTGGCCTTCTCCTGCTACGTCGAGAACGAGGCGGGCGAGGTGCTGGTCACCCGTCGGGCGCTCAGCAAGAAGACCTGGCCGGGGGTCTGGACCAACACCTGCTGCGGCCACCCGCGTCCGCGCGAGGACATGGCCGAGGCCATCCGCCGCCGGCTGGACGAGGAGCTGGGTCTGGTCGTCGACGAGCTGACCTGCGTGCTGCCCGACTTCGCCTACACCGCCAGCGACGCCAGCGGGATCGTCGAGAACGAGGTCTGCCCGGTCTTCTGGACCCGCGTGACGCATCCAACCCCCACCGTCCGGGCGAACCCAGACGAAGTCATGGACTGGAAGTGGGTGCAATGGGACGATCTCGCGGCAGGCGCGCAGCGGACGGCGTTCGCGTTCAGCCCCTGGGCGGTTCAGCAGGTCAACCTGCTGGACGCCCTGGGAAACCGGGGTACGTGAGCACGGCACCGGCCCCCGGGGTGAGCGGCGGCGAGCTCGCGGCGACCCCCGGTCGGGTCGTCGCCCTGCACGGTCGGGCGGTCGAGCACAGCCTCGACTTCATGCGCCTGGTCGACCGCCGGCTCGACGAGGCGGTGGCCGACCTGGCCCGGGTCTGGCACACCGACCTGGCCGAGCACCGCCCGGTCGACGTGCTGGCGGACCGGGACCTTCCCGAGCTCCTCACCTCTCTCGCGGCCAGCGGC
>JAABUN010004464.1_pt1 | contig 11608 bp, 7 predicted proteins | sample 5559311 | NCBI WGS metagenome assembly JAABUN01 (sample SAMN10711877, study PRJNA513370) | rock metagenome | isolation source: Antarctica rocks | place: Antarctica: Victoria Land, Siegfried Peak sud | reverse complement strand
AGAAAGGGGTCGAGGTAGTGGCGCTGAATTCCGGCGAAGGCACGGCGGACCGGAAAGCCCTCGCCCTCATAGCCCTGGGGCGCGGTCGTGACGGACAGGACCGGGCGCTCGACGTCGCCGAGTCCGGCGCGCGGCACGCGCGGCAGGGTCAGCGTGTCCGCGGTCACAGCAGGCATGGCGCGCTCCTCGTCGCAATGATTGCGCGTGCAATCGTCTGCTTCCAACCCACGACTAGTCGGGCCGATTCCCGCCGGACACGGGCGCGTCGGTCAGGGTGACCAGCATCCGCACGTTGCCCAGCGTGTTGGGACGCACCCGCTCGAGGTCCAGGAACTCTGCGACCCCCTCGTCGGAAGACCGTAGGAGCTCGGCCACGGCCGTCGGGGCCACCGGCAGTTCGTTGATCGGCACGAAGCCGTGCCGGGCGAAGAACCCGGTCTCGAAGGTGAGGCAGAACAGTCGCCGGACGCCGAGCTCGTGGGCCTGCTCCATGAGCCGGACCAGCAGACCGGCACCGATCCCCCTGCCCTGAACGTGCGCGGCGACGGCCAGCGTGCGGACCTCGGCCAAGTCCTCCCAAAGCACGTGCAGGGCACCGCACCCGACGACCCGCTCCCCGTCCACGGCGACGAAGAACTCCTGCACGTCCTCGTACAACGTGACCATGTCCTTCGCGAGCAGCCGGCGGTCGCCGACATGAGCGTCGACCAGCATCCGGATACCGGCGACGTCACCGACCCGGGCCTGACGCACCTCGGCCGGAAGCTCGTCCGGCCAATCCGTGGGCTCTCCCATGACAGAGCCTCTCATGCCGGGGCACACCGACACGGTGGCCTCCGCTTCCGCATCTGCCCACCGCGTCGTCGTCATCGGCTCAGGGTTCGGTGGACTGTTCGCTGCCAAGGCGCTGCGTCGGGCCGACGTCGAGCTCACCCTGATCGACCGCACGATGCACCACCTGTTCCAGCCGCTGCTCTACCAGGTGGCCACCGGCATCCTGTCCGAGGGCGAGATCGCCCCGCCGACCCGCGACATCCTGCGCCGGCAGCGCAACACTCGGGTGCTGCTGGGCATCGTCGAGACCATCGATCTCACGGCGCGCACGGTGACCTCGACGGCGGCCGGGACGACGACAGTGAGCCGTTACGACAGCCTCATCGTGGCTGCCGGCGCCGGCTCGTCGTACTTCGGACACGACCGCTTCGCCGAGTTCGCGCCCGGCATGAAGACCGTCGATGATGCCCTGGAGCTCCGTGGCCGGATCTTCTACGAGATGGCTGAGCTCGAGACCGACCCGCTCGCCCTGGATGCCTGGCTCACCTTCGTCGTCGTCGGCGCGGGGCCCACCGGCGTCGAGATGGCCGGCCAGATCGCCGAGCTGTCCCGACGCACACTGAAGGGCAACTTCCGGTCCTTCGACCCGAGGACGACCCGCGTGGTGCTGCTCGACGCGGACGACGCGGTGCTCGCGAGCTTCGGCGACAAGCTCTCGAAGCACGCGCTGCACGAGCTCGAGGGCATGGGCGTCGAGGTGCAGCTGTCCGCCAGGGTCGTCGAGGTGGACGCCCGCGGCATCGAGGTGCAGGACGCCGACGGCAGCCGGCGCCGCATCGAGGCGCGGACCAAGATCTGGGCGGCCGGTGTCGCCGCCTCCCCGCTCGGGCGCCAGCTCGCCGAGCAGGCCGGGATCGCGGTCGACCGCAGCGGTCGGGTGCCAGTGCAGCCGGACCTCACCCTGCCGGGGCATTCGGAGGTGTTCGTGATCGGCGACATGATGGCGCTCGACGGGCTGCCCGGCGTCTCACCGGTCGCGATCCAGGGCGCCCGGCACGCCGCCAGGCAGATCCGCGCTCGCATGTCGGACCGACCGGCCGGCCAGCCGTTTCGCTATGTCGACAAGGGCTCGATGGCCACCATCTCGCGGTTTCGTGCCGTCGCGAGCGTCAAGAAGATCCGGCTGAGTGGATTCGTCGCCTGGCTTGCCTGGCTCGCGGTGCATCTGGTCTACCTGACCGCCTTCAAGAACCGCTTCACCGCGCTGGCCCACTGGGCCGTGAGCTTTCTCGGCAGCGGCCGCTCCGAGCGGACCTCGACCTGGCAGCAGGTGGTCGCCCGCACCGGCCTGCAGCGGCTCGAGCAGATGGAGGCCAGCGAGCCCGACGCGACCCGGCCGGAGCTCGGCTCGAAGGACCGATAAGGATGGGCACGCCACGCCACCCCGTGCATGCACCAGGAGGACCACCCATGTCCGACGTCAAGCTCGACCACCCCGGCGGCTCGCTGCCGCTTCCCGTCAAGTCGGCCACGGCCGGGCCAGGGGGCATTGAAGTCGGCTCGTTGCTGGCAAGGACCGGGCTGGTGACGCTCGACCCGGGCTACGTCAACACCGCCTCCTGCGAATCCGCGATCACCTACATCGACGGTGACGAGGGCGTCCTGCGCTACCGCGGCTACCCGATCGAGGAGCTGGCCGAGCGAGCCAGCTTCCTCGAGGTCGCCTGGCTGCTCATCTACGGTGAAGTGCCCACCCCTGCGGAGCTGGCGGTTTTCAAGACGAAGATCCGCAAGCACACGATGCTGCACGAGGACTTCCGCGAGTTCTTCGGCGGCTTTCCGACCGACGCCCACCCCATGGCCGTGCTGTCCTCGGCCGTCAGCGCGCTGTCCACCTTCTACCAGGACAGCCTCGACCCGTTCGACCCCGAGCACGTCGAGATGTCGACGGTGCGGCTGCTGGCGAAGATGCCGACGATCGCTGCGTACGCCCACAAGAAGTCGGTGGGTCAGCCGTTCCTCTATCCCGACAACACGCTGGGCTACGTCGACAACTTCCTGCGGATGACCTTCGGCGTCCCAGCCGAGGACTACGTGATTGATCCGGTGGCGTCCAAGGCGCTCAACCTGCTGTTCCTGCTGCATGCCGACCACGAGCAGAACTGCTCCACCTCGACCGTGCGGATGGTGGGCTCGAGCAACGCCAACCTGTTCGTGTCGGTGTCGGCCGGCGTCGCGGCCCTGTTCGGACCGTTGCACGGGGGCGCCAACCAGGCGGTGCTGGAGATGCTGGCAGCCATCCAGTCCGACGACGGCGATGTCGCCCGCTTCGTGCAGCGGGTCAAGGACAAGGAGCCCGGGGTCAAGCTGATGGGCTTCGGGCACCGCATCTACAAGAGCTACGACCCACGGGCGGCGATCGTGAAGAAAGTGGCCCAGGAGGTCCTCGACTCACTCGACAAGCCCGACCCGCTGCTCGACCTCGCCATGGAACTCGAGCGGGCCGCGCTGAGCGACGACTACTTCGTCGAGCGCAAGCTCTATCCCAACGTGGACTTCTACACAGGTGTCATCTACAAGGCGCTCGGTTTCCCGGCGCCGATGTTCACCGTGCTGTTCGCCCTCGGTCGGCTGCCCGGCTGGATCGCCCAGTGGCGCGAGATGATTGAGGACCCGGCGACCAAGATCGGCCGGCCGCGCCAGGTCTACGTCGGGACCGAGCTGCGCCACCTGACCTGACGACCCGCATACACCAGACTAGGCGCGCGGCGCCGAGGCCGCAGCTACCGAGGAGTGGTCCTATGGCGCAGCGTTTCGAGTACCTCGTCGTCGAGATCCGGGAAGGGCTGCTGGGTGGGAAGATGTCCGGCGACAAGGTGGAGAAGGTACTCAACGAGAAGGCGCGGGGTGGCTGGCAGCTGAAGTCGATGACCTCCGTCGAGGTCAAGGGGCGGATCGGTCCTGGCGCCTCGGAGGGCGTCCTGGTGACCTTCGAGCGCCCCGTCACCTGACCCGGCGTCAGAACAAGACTGGCATCGGGCTCGGCGTCGGGCTGGGCTCCACCGGCGGCTCCGGACTGGGGGCCGGCTCGACCGGCGCCGGCGCCGGCGGGGGCGGGGGCGGAGGTGCAAGCGGAGCCGTGCCGCCACCATCGCCGGACGGCGTGTCGGTGCCCGGCGCGGTGCTGCCCGCCGTGAAGACGTGCTCGCCGCCGTACAGATGGACGGCCATCCCGACCGGCATGGCCTGCAGCAGGTACTTCGCGTCCGCACGGGACACCCGCACGCAGCCGTGCGAGGCAGGGCCGGCCGGGACGCTGTCCGAGCCGTGAATCGCCCAACCCTTGTAGAAGTACTGCGGGTCGTACAGGATGCCGAGGTCGGCCTTGCGCACGCCGACGATGCGACGCTCGATCGTGTAGTAGCCGGTGGGGGTCAGGGCGCGCGCCTTGCTGCCGTTCTTCTGGCTGTAGGTCGCACCGTTGCCGGAGCTGACCGCCATGATGCGCTCGATCGAGCCGCCCTTGACCAGGTAGAGCACCTGCTTGCTCAGGTCCACCTCGACCCGGTCCGCCGGCCCGGCGTCACGCAGGACCGGCAGCGCAGGCGCGGTCAGCGCCTGTAGCGTGCTCACTCCGACAGCGCCGTTACGGGGCAGGCCCTGCACTTTCTGGAAGGCCATCACCGCGCTCTTCATCGCCGGGCTGAGCCGGCCGTCGACCGGGCCGGCGTAGTACTTCAGCTCGGTCAGCTGACGCTGCACCGCCACCACGTCGAAGGCGGCGGCTGGGCTCGTCTTGGGCGAAGGCTTTTGGGGACTCGGGGAGACCGGCGGGCTGACGCTGACGACCGGGGAGGGCGAGAGGGAGGGGGATGGCGAGGGCGCCTCCGGGCTCGGGCTCGGGGACGGGGACTCGAACTGGCTGGCGAGCGACGCCGCGTCGACCTTCGCGGGGCCGGCGACGTCGCTGCTGCACCCGGTCAGCACGACCGCGACGACGAGAAGTACTAGCACGACGGGGGACGGACGGCGCACAGCGATCTCCTCAGAGCGGAACGGGTCTGGCGTCGAGGAAGACGCCCCGAACGGCCGCGAGGTTGCGCCGCGGGTGCACCCTATCGGTCGCTCAGGCCAGCAGGGCGTCGATCGCCTTGAAGACGCGCTTGTCGGAGATCGGATAGCGGGTCCGCATCGGCTGGGCGAACAGGCTGATCCGCAGCTCCTCGACCATCCACCGGAGCTGCTCGGACTCGGCGCCGGCACTCATCCGGCTCCGGGCGTCGTCGACCTCCGCCTGCACCCGAGCGATCTGCGCGGTGGCCAGCCGGTCGCGGGCCGGGTCCTTGGGCAGCTTGTCCAGGCGTACCTCCATCGCCTGCAGGTAGCGAAGGAGGTCCGTCAGCCGGGCTCGGCCCGTCCCGGTCACGAAGCCGGGGGGGACCAGGCGGTCCAGCTGGACCCGCAGGTCGGCGACCGACGTCGCGTGGGCCGGGTGGCTGTCGGCGTCGAGCCGGGACCGGACGCCAAAAGCGGCCGTGAGCACGTTCGTCGCTGCGCTGAGCACCTGCTCGACGGTCATCAGGAGATCGGGCCGTACGGCCTCGCGCAGGCGCTCGAAGCCGCCCGCGTCCCACGCCGGTCCGCCGGCGGCTGTCATCAGCGCGTCGAGGGTCGCGGTGACGCATTCCTCCAGCGTGCCAGCGACGGTGCCGGGCGGGCGGGCGAGCGCGAGCTTGGTGGCGTTCGGCAGGCGCCCCGACAGCGCCTTGACCGGAGAGGGCAGCGTGAGCCGGAGCAGGCGCCGGGTCCCCTGCCACATCGCCTGCTGTTGCTCGTGCGGGGTCCCGAAGACGCGCACGCCGACGGTGGCGCCCTCGTCGACCAGGGCCGGGAAACCGCGCACGTCCCCCTCGCGCACCTCCCGCGGCAGCGCATCGAAGTCCCACGTCGTTCGCCCGCTGCGCTCGAAGCCCCGCGCGGCGGACGACAGGGCCTGCTGGACGTCCGGCCGGAGCTGGGCCTGCAGCGCCTCGAGGTCCTTGCCCTCGGCCAGCGGGCGGCCGGCGGCGTCCTCGACGCGGTAGGTGAGGCGCAGGTGGTCCGGCACCCGGCCGAGCTGCCAGTCCTCCCGGCGGACGTCCAGCCGGCGGGTGTTCAGCAGCTCGGCCTCGAGGGCGTCCAGCAGCGGGCGTGAGCGGGGCTCGAGCACCGCGAGCAAGGCGCCCGCCGTGTCCGGAGCCGGCACGCAGCGGACCCGCAGCGGCTTGGGCAGGGACTTGATCAGTGCGGTCACGAGCTCCTGCCGCAGACCGGGCACCTGCCAGTCGAAGCCCTCGGGGCGAACCCGATTCAGGACGGGCAGCGGGATGTGCACGGTGACGCCGTCGGCGTCCGAGCCGGGCTCGAACTGGTAGGTCAGGGGCAGCGCCAGCTCGCCCTGGATCCAGACGTCCGGGTGGTCGAGTGCGGACAGGACCTCGGCCTCGCCACTGACCACGTCGCTCAGCCGGAAGCTCAGCAGGTCGGGCGTCTCCTGCCGGGCCTGCTTCCACCAGCTGTCGAAGTGCCGCCCCGACACGACCTCGGCCGGCACCCGGGCGTCGTAGAACGCGTACAGCGCCTCGTCGTCAACGACGATGTCCCGCCGGCGGGCCCGGTGCTCGAGCTCCTCGACATCGCCGAGCAGAGCCCGGTTGGCGGCGAAGAAGGCGTGGAAGGTGTCCCAGTCGCCCTCGACGAGCGCGTGCCGCAGGAACAGCTCACGGGACAGCACCGGCGCGATCCGGTTGACATTCACCTTGCGTTTCGCCACGAGCGGGACGCCGTACAGGGTCACCCGTTCGTAGGCCATCACCGCGGCCGGCGTGCGCTCCCAGTGCGGCTCGGAGTAGTTGCGCTTCACCAGATGGGCGCCCAGCTCCTCGGCCCAGCCGGGGTCGATCCGGGCGACGATGCGTCCCCAGGTGCGGCTGGTCTCGACCAGCTCCGCGGCCATCACCCACTGCGGGGTCTTCTTGCTCAGCGCCGAGCCGGGGGCAATCGCCCAGCGGGCCCCGCGGGCACCGGCGTACTCCCGCTTCTCGACATCGCGCAGCCCGATCCGGCTCAGCAGCCCGGCGAGCAGCGAGCGGTGGATCCGGTCGGGGTCGGTCGGTGAGCTGTCGAGCGAGAGGTCGAGCCTTTTCAAACTTCGGCGCAGCTGCGTGTGCAGGTCCTGCCACTCCCGCACCCGCAGGTAGTTGAGGCACTCGGCCCGGCACAGACGACGAAAAGCGCTGCTGCTCAGCGACTTCTGCTGCTCCTGCAGGTAGCGCCAGAGGTTGAGGTAGGCCAGGAAGTCCGACGTCTCGTCGGCGAAGCGCTTGTGCAGCTCGGCCGCCGCCTGTTGCCGGTCCTGCGGGCGCTCGCGCGGGTCCTGGATCGACAGGGCGGCCACGATCACGAGCACCTCGCGGACGCAGCCGTTGCGATCCGCCTCGACCACCATGCGGGCGAGCCGCGGATCCAGCGGCAGCTGCGCCAGCGTGCGTCCGACCGAGGTGAGCCGGCGGCGCCGGTCCTGCTGTCGCAGGTCGAGCGCCCCGAGCTCGTGCAGCAGGTCGAGGCCGTCCTGGATGTTGCGTCGGTCCGGTGGCTCGAGGAAGGGGAACGCCGCGATGTCACCGAGCCCGAGGGCGGTCATCTGCAGGATCACGCTGGCGAGATTCGTGCGCAGGATCTCCGGGTCAGTGAACTCCGGCCGGGCGAGCAGGTCCTGCTCCTCGTACAGGCGCACGCAGACGCCAGGCGCCACCCGGCCGCACCGGCCGGCGCGCTGGGTGGCGCTGGCCTGGCTGATCGCCTCGATCGGCAACCGCTGGACCTTGGTGCGCTGGCTGTAGCGGGACACCCGCGCGGTCCCCGGGTCGATGACGTAGCTGATGCCGGGGACCGTCAACGACGTCTCGGCGACGTTGGTGGCCAGCACGATCCGGCGGCCAGGGTGCGGCGCGAACACGCGGTGCTGCTCGGCGGCGGACAGCCGCGCGAACAGCGGCAGCACCTCGGTTCCCTCGGGCACCATGGCGCGCAGGGCGTCCGCCGTGTCGCGGATCTCCCGCTCGCCGGACAGGAACACGAGCACGTCCCCGGGTCCCTCCCCCGACAGCTCGGCAACCGCCTCGACGATCGCCTGCACCTGGTCGCAGTCCTCGTCGAGGAAGGGCCGGTAGCGCACCTCGACCGGGAACCCGCGACCTGACACCTCGACGATCGGCGCGCCACCGAAGTGCTCGGCGAAGCGCTCCGGGTCGATCGTCGCGCTGGTGATCACGACCTTGAGGTCGGGACGCCGGGGCAGCAGCTGCTTCAGGTAGCCGAGCAGGAAGTCGATGTTCAGCGACCGCTCGTGCGCCTCGTCGATGATGAGCGTGTCGTACGCCGACAGGTTGCGGTCGCGGGTGATCTCAGCCAGCAGGATGCCGTCGGTCATCAGCTTGACCAGCGTGTCCTCGCCGACCTGGTCGTGGAAGCGCACGGTGTAGCCGACGGTCGTGCCGAGCGGCGTGCCCAGCTCCTCGGCGATGCGCTCGGCGACGCTGCGGGCAGCGAGGCGCCGTGGCTGGGTATGGCCGATCAGGCCGTGCACGCCCCGGCCGAGCTCCAGGCAAATCTTGGGGATCTGCGTGGTCTTGCCCGAGCCGGTCTCACCGGCGACGACGACCACCTGGGCGTCCCGGATCGCGGCAGCGATATCGTCCTTGCGCTGGGTGACGGGCAGCGCCGCCGGGAACTCCAGTCGCGGCACCGCATCGCGGCGCCGTTGCAGGCGCAGCTCGCTGTACGACGTCGACATCCCGCCACCACGATAGAGGTGTTCCGTGCTCGGTCTGCCAGCCAATGTCGTGGCCTGCCTGTTCGACCTCGACGGTGTGCTCACCGACACCGCGGCGGTCCACAACACCGCCTGGAAGTCGACGTTCGACGGCTTCCTGCGCGAACGGGCGACCCGCACCGGGGAGCCGTTCGTGCCCTTTGACCCCGGGGCGGACTACATCACCTTCGTCGACGGGAAGAAGCGGGAGGACGGGGTTCGCGACTTCCTCGCCAGCCGGGACATCGTCCTGCCCGAGGGCAGCGTCGACGACGCCCCGGGCTCGGCGTCGGTGCACGGCGTCGGCAACCAGAAGAACGTGCTGCTCCTGCGCACCATCGAGACCGACGGGGTGCGGGTCTACGAGGGCAGCCGTCGCTATCTCACGGCCGCGCGCGACGCGGGTCTGCGGCGGGCGGTCGTGTCGAGCAGCGCCAACACGGCTTCGGTGCTCGCAATCACCGGGCTGGACGCGCTGATCGAGATCCGGGTGGACGGCGTGACCGCCCGCGAGCGGTCCCTTGCCGGCAAGCCGGCCCCGGACACCTTCCTCGCGGCCGCCGCCGAGCTCGGCGTCTCCCCCGATCAGGCCGTCGTCTTCGAGGACGCCCTCGCGGGCGTCGCCGCCGGACGGGCCGGCGGCTTCGCCCATGTCGTCGGGGTGGACCGGGTCGGCCAGGCCGACGCGCTGCTCGCGCGCGGCGCCGACGTCGTCGTCCAGGACCTCGAGGAGCTGCTGTGATCGAGAAGGGTGTCTTCCCGGTCGAGCCATGGTGCATCCGGGAGACGTCCCTCGACCTGACCCAGCTCGCGCACGCCGAGTCGATCTTCGCGCTCTCCAATGGGCACATCGGGTTGCGGGGCAACCTCGATGAGGGCGAGCCGTTCGCCATCCCCGGCACCTACCTCAACTCCTTCTTCGAGCAGCGTCCGCTGCCCTACGCCGAGGCCGGCTACGGCTACCCGGAGTCGGGCCAGACCCTCGTCGATGTGACCAACGGCAAGCTGGTGCGCCTGCTCGTCGACGACGAGCCGTTCGACGTCCGCTACGGCGAGCTGCTCGACCACGAGCGCAAGCTCGACCTGCGCGGCGGTGTGCTCCGCCGGCGCGCCGACTGGGTCTCCCCCGCCGGCAAGCGGGTGCGGGTGTCCTCGACCCGGCTGGTGTCCTTCGCCCACCGCGCGGTGGCCGCGATCAGCTACGAGGTGGCGGCCGTCGACGAGCCGGCGCGGATCATCGTGCAGTCCGAGCTGGTCGCCAACGAGTCGCAGCCGAAGCTCTCCTCCGACCCACGGGTGGCGGCGGTGCTGGAGCGTCCGCTGCAGGCGGTCGAGCGGGACGTCGAACAGCACGGAGCGCTGCTGATGCACCGCACCCGCGTCAGCGGGCTGCTCATGGCTGCGGGCATGGACCACATCGTGGAGGCGCCGGGCCGGTTCGTGGAGGAGACCGACGCCCGAGAGGACTGGGCCCGTACGACGATCGTCTGCACCCTCGCCCCCGGGGAGCGGCTGCGGGTGGTCAAGCACCTGGCCTACGGCTGGTCCAGCACCCGTTCGGCGTCGGCGGTGCGCGACCAGGTCGCCGCGGCGCTGACCGGTGCCCGCTTCAGCGGCTGGGAGGACCTGCTGCGCAGTCAGCGGGAATATCTCGATGAGTTCTGGGACGCTGCCGACGTCGAGGTCGAGGGCGACCCCGACGTCCAGCAGGCCGTGCGTTTCGGGCTGTTCCACGTCCTGCAGAGCGGCGCCCGGGCCGAGCGGCGGGCGATCTCGGCCAAGGGCCTGACCGGGCCGGGTTATGACGGGCACGCCTTCTGGGACACCGAGGGCTTCGTCTTGCCCGCGCTCATCGCGACCGTCCCGGAGGCCGCCGCGGACGCGCTGCGCTGGCGGCACTCCATCCTCGAGCTGGCCCGCGAGCGGGCCCGCACGCTGGGCCTCGCCGGGGCGACCTTCCCGTGGCGGACGATCCGGGGGGAGGAGTGCTCGGCCTACTGGCCGGCCGGCACCGCCGCCTTCCACGTCAACGCTGACATCGCGATGGCGGTCGAGCGCTACCGGATCGTCACCGGCGACGACTCACTGGAGCGCGACTGTGGCCTGGAGCTGCTCGTCGAGACCGCCCGGCTGTGGGTGTCGCTGGGCCACCACGACTCCGCCGGCGCCTGGCACCTCGACGGCGTGACAGGCCCGGACGAGTACACCGCGATCGTGGACGACAACGTCTTCACCAACCTCATGGCCGCCGCCAACCTGCGGGCCGCCGCTGCCGCCTGCACCCGCCACCCGCAGCTCGCCCACGACTTCGGCGTCACCACCGAGGAGGCCGCCCGGTGGCGGGACGCCGCCCACTCGGTCCACATCCCGTACGACGAGGCGCTCGGCGTCCATTCGCAGTCGCAGTCCTTCACCCGCTACGGCGAGTGGGACTTCGAGCAGTCCCGGAACGACTACCCGCTGCTGCTGCACGAGCCCTACGTGCGCCTGTATCGCAAGCAGGTGCTCAAGCAGCCTGACCTCGTGCTCGCGATGCACTGGTGCGGCGAGTCGTTCACGCCGGAGCAGAAGGCGCGCAACGTCGACTACTACGAGCGGCGAACCGTGCGCGACTCGTCCCTGTCGGCCTGCACGCAGGCGGTGATGTGCGCCGACGTCGGCCATCTGGAGCTGGCGCACGACTACGTCCACGAATCGGCGCTGATCGACCTGCGGGACCTGCACCACAACAGCGGCAACGGGCTGCACATGGCCTCGCTCGCCGGCACCTGGAGCGCCCTCGTCGACGGCTTCGGCGGCTTGCGGGTGCAAGGTGAGCGTCTGACGCTCGACCCGCAGCTCCCGGCCGGGCTGAGCCGGCTGGCCTTCCGGATGCGCTGGCACGGCATGCGGCTGCAGGTGCAGATCACCGGCAGCGAGGTCCGGCTCAGCCTGCGTGACGGCACCGAGGGCACCCTCTCGCTCCTGCTCGTCGGCGAGGAG
>JAABUN010007571.1_pt1 | contig 11609 bp, 10 predicted proteins | sample 5559311 | NCBI WGS metagenome assembly JAABUN01 (sample SAMN10711877, study PRJNA513370) | rock metagenome | isolation source: Antarctica rocks | place: Antarctica: Victoria Land, Siegfried Peak sud | reverse complement strand
TTCGTCGACGTCGAAGCCGAGGTGGTCCAGCTGCGGCACGAGGTTGAGCATCGTCTCGTGCGCCTCGGTGGCGATCCGCAGCTCGGGCTCCACCTCGGCGCCGCCCCGGTCGCCGTGCACCGAGACGCTCAGCCGGTCCTCGGGCGCGTGCAGGGAGTAGCTGGCCTCCAGCAGCAGCGACGCCCCGTTGGCGAAGCGGATCATCGCGTTGCCGAGGTCCTCCACCGAGCTGGCCACCCCGGTGTCGGTGGCCCGGTACCGCTGCGGCCCCACACCGGGCCGCTCCCCCAGCCGGGTGTAGGTGTTGCCGCTCACGGTGACCGGCTCGGGACGGCCCATCAGGTACCAGCAGAGATCCAGCACGTGGCTGCCGATGTCGACGAGCGGGCCGCCACCGGAGCGTTCCCGGTCGCCGTACCAGCCGCCGGGGTGACCGGCCCGGCGCAGGTTGGTGGCCCGGGCGTAGTAGATCTCGCCCAGCTCGCCGGCGTCGACGAAGCGCTTGAGGGCCACCACGTTGCCGGAGAAGCGCCGGACGAAGCCGACCATGGCCACCCGTCCACTGACTGCCGCGGCCCGTTCGACGGCCAGGGCACCGGCCAGGCTGGTGGCCAGCGGCTTCTCCACCAGGACGTGCCGGCCGGCATCAAGGATGGCGACGGCCAGCTCGGCGTGCGTGGCGTTGGCAGTGCAGAGGCTGACGGCCTGGACCCTGTCGTCGGCCAGCAGGTCGGCGACGCTGGTGTGGACCTGCCGCACACCGTAGCGATCGGCCAGCGCGACCGCCCGCGTCGGATGCCGGTCGCAGACCGCGACGACCTCCGCCGCCGACTGCCGCGCGTAGGCGTCCAGGTGGGCGCTGGCGATGCTGCCCGCCCCGATGACCGCCACCCCCAGCGGAGGCACCCTCAACCTCCGGTGCAGGTTGAGGCCCGGCTCAGAACCACGTCATCGGGTTGGTGAGGGAGCCGTCCAGCCAGACCATCAGGTGGAGGTGGCAGCCGGTGGACAAGCCGGTCGTGCCCACGTAGCCGATGACCTCGCCCTTGCTGACGCGCTGACCCACCGAGACGGTGTAGCTGATCGCGTGGTTGTAGCCGGTGGTGACGTAGCGCCCGTCGACGGAGCCGTGGTCGATCATCAGCCGGTTGCCGTAGGCGGAGTTGTAGTACCGCTCGGCCACCGTGCCGGCGTAGGGGGCGCGCATCGCGGTGCCGCAGCCGGCGCCGAAGTCGGTGCCGTCGTGCAGCTTCCAGATGTGCCGCACCGGGTGGAAGCGGTTGCCGTACGGGGAGGTGATGGGGGCCGATACCGGGTAGCCGAACCCGTGCGAGGCGCTGGTGATGGATGCGCCCGAGCCCGAGCCCGACCTGCTCAAGCTGGACGAGTAGGAGCGGGACGAACCGGAGCTGGCCGCTCGAGCAGCCGTTCTTCTCGTTGCCGAGGTGGAGCGGCGCTGCTGCGCCGAGCGTGCCTGCTGGGCCGAGCGTGCCTGCTGGGCCGAGCGTGCCTGCTGGTCTGAACGTGCCTGCTGAACTGCGCGTGCCTGCTGGGCTGCGCGCGCCCGCTGCTGGGCTTCGCGAGCCTCCTGCTGCGCAGCGCGCACCTCCTGCTGGGCCGCCCTGGCCCGCCGCTGGGCCCGAGCCTGCTCCTTGACCGTCCTGGCCTGCCGGCTGGCGCGCTCGGCTTCAGCGTGGGCGCGCTCAGCAGCCTCCCTGGCTGCAGCTTCCCTGGCTGCCGCCTTCCTGGCGGCGGCCTCGCGCGCCGCGGCCTCCCGGGCCGCCGCCTCACGTGCCGCGGCCTCCTGGGCGGCGGCTCTGCGGGCTGCGGCCTCGCGGACGGCGGCTTGCCGGGCAGCAGCCGCCCTGGCCCGCGCCTCGGCGGCCCGTCGGGCTGCTGCCTCGGCTTTCGCCTGGGCCACCCGGGCGGCGATCCGCTGCTCCACCGAAGCGCGCTCCTGGGTGAGCTGGGCGTACTGCGCCTTGTCCGCGGCGACGTCGTGGGCCGCTGCGGCCTGGACGGACTCCCGCTCCTGGACCAGTGAGCTGACCGTCGACTCCTCGGTGGCCGCCTGGGCCTCGAGCGACTGCTTGTTCTGGAGGTTAAGAGCAGCCTGCGCCCGGTCAGCGGCGATCTGGGCCTCGAGCTTGGCCTGCTCGGCCTTCTTGGCCTCCAGCTTCCCCTGCAGAGCCTTGAGCTGCTGGAGCGCAGCACCGGTGGTGTCGAGCATCGTCGTCGACCACTGCAGCCGGGTGGACAAGTCCGAGGTGGAGGCGTTCTCGAGCAGCAGCGCGATCGGCATCAGGTTCGTCTGCTGCTGGTACTGGTCGCGGACCAGGTCGCCCGCCATCCGCTTCTTCGCGTCGAGCGCACGCTGTCCGGCGACGACCGCAGCTTTCGCCTCGGCCAACTGGGCCTGCGCCTTCTCCAACCGCACCGCCATCGCGGCGTCGCGCGTCTGAGCGGCGGACAGCTCGTCCTGGGTCTGGGCCAGCTGTGCCTGGGCAACGTCCAACCGGCTCTGCGCCGAGGAGAGGGCGGCGCCTGCAGAAGCCAGCGCCTGGCTGGACTCGCTGAGGTCGCTCTGGGTCCGAGCCAACGCCGCGGCCACCTCGTCTCGACGCTCGGTCAGGCTGTCAGCAGCCGCGACCGGCACGAAGAGCGTCAGCGTCAGAGCGGAGGTCACCGACAAGGCCAGCACCGTCACCGAGGCGGCGCGGAGCCGCCCGGTGACCGGCACGATCCCGGGCGTGCCTGACGGCGACCTCGACCAGACCTGCCCTAGAGCGGCACGCAGCCGCACGAAGCGACCCTCACGAGGCGATGCTCCGATGGTGCCCGGAACGTCCTCACGGACGTAGGGAAGATCCGGAAGCACAGCCAAACCCCAATCCCAGCTCGATGTTTCACGCCGGAACCGGGACGGAGACGTCCGCAATCTGAACCCTCGAGTAAGGCTGAGGGTTAGCTCAACGTCAGACTCTCAAGTACTTCCGGGTGGTGACCAGCGTGGGAATGATAGACAGCACTAGGCCCACGGCAGCAACCCCCGCCATGGCCCAGCCCGCCTGCGACCAGCCAATCCATGGTAAAGCCTGGAGTGAGACTTCAGCTTTACGCATGATGACGAAGTAGACGCCTGAGGCCAGTGTTGCGCAGGCCAAGCCTGCTCCGATGATCGCGGAGATCATCGCTTCCAGCAGGAACGGCAAGGTGATATAGACGTTGCTGGCCCCGACCAGCCGCATGATGCCGATCTCGCGTCGGCGGGCGAACGTCGCCAGCCGGATCGTGTTGCCGATCTGCAGGGCGGCCGCGAAGAGCAGCAGTGCAGCCGCCCCGAGGGTGCCCCACTGCAACAGGTTCAGCCAGCTGAAGAACGGATCCAGGTACTGCCGCAGGTCCTGCACCTTCTGCACGCCCTTCAGCCCGACCACCGAGCTGACGACGCCCTGGTACTGCTCGGGGTCCTTCAGCTTGACCCGGAAGGACTCCTGCATCTGCTCGACGGTGAGGGAGTCCCGGATCGGGGAGCCGGCATAGGCCCTGGTGAACTCGGCGTAGGCGTCCTCCCTGCTCTCGAAGAACACCCCCTCCGGCGCCACCTCAGGGTTGGCGACCAGCGTCTGGCGGATCAGGTCCTTCTGCGGATCGGTAGCGCTCTGGCCCGGGTCGCACTGGTCGCCTTGGACGTCGGGGGTGCAGAGGAAGATGGAGATCTCGATCTTGTCGTACCAGTCCCCCTTCATCAGCTCGACCTGCTGGTTGGCCAGCAGGCCCGCCCCGAACAGGGAGAGGGACACCCACATCGTCATGATGACCGCCAACGTCATCGTCAGGTTCTGGCGCAGACCAGCGGCGGTCTCGGAGAAGATGTGGCGGAAACGCATGCGTAGTCCTCAGTCGTGCGGGTGGGTGGGCCGGCGCGAGCCGGCCACGGGGAGGGGCCGGCTCACTGGTAGCCGTAGACGCCCTTGCTCTGGTCGCGGACGACCCCGCCGTCGTCGAGCTCGATGACCCGCTTGCGCATCTGGTCGACGATCGTCGAGTCGTGGGTGGCCATCAGCACCGTCGTGTCGGCGCGGTTGATCCGGTCGAGCAGCTTCATGATCCCCACGCTCGTGGCGGGGTCGAGGTTCCCGGTGGGCTCGTCGGCGATGAGGATCATCGGCCGGTTGACGAACGCCCGGGCGATCGCGACCCGCTGCTGCTCGCCGCCCGACAGCTCCTCGGGCAACCGTCCACCCTTGCCGTCCAGGCCAACCAGGTCGAGCACCTCGGGCACGACGCGCTTGATCGTGGAGGCCGGCTTGCCGATCACCTGCAGGGCGAACGCGACGTTCTCGGTGACGGTCTTGTTGGGCAGCAGCCGGAAGTCCTGGAACACCGTGCCGATCTGGCGGCGCATGGCCGGGATCTTCCAGCTGTGCAGCCGGTTGAGCTCGCGGCCGGCGACGAACACCCTGCCGCGCGAGGGCCGTTGCTCGCGCAGGATCAGCCGCAGGAAGGTCGACTTGCCGGAGCCGGAGGCTCCCACCAGGAAGACGAACTCTCCCTTGTCGATGTCGACGCTGACGTCGTCGAGCGCCGATCTGCGCTGCCCGTCGTAGGTCTTGGTCACACCCTCGAAACGAATCACTGCCCTGCCTCTAACCCCGTTGACGTCTCCGACGGACCCCGCAGCGCCGGACGGCCACGGACGAGTGTAGGTGACCTGGCGTAGGTGCACCCCTGTCAGCGGCGAGCCGGGCGCGCCGTGGAAGGGCCTGGTCCCTGGCTAGCCGGCGGCGGTCTCGCTGGTGCGGCGCCAGCGGATGCCGGAGTCGATGAACCCGTCGATGTCGCCGTCGAACACCGCGTCCGGGCTGGAGACCTCGAACTCGGTCCGCAGGTCCTTGACCATCTGGTAGGGGTGGAGCACGTAGGAGCGCATCTGGGAGCCCCAGCTGTTGCCGCCGTCGCCCTTGAGGGCGTTCATCTCGGCCTCGCGGTCGCGGCGCACCTTCTCCAGCAGCCGGGACTGCAGCACCCGCAGGGCGGCCGCCTTGTTCTGGAGCTGGGACTTCTCGTTCTGGCACGACACCACGATGCCGGTGGGCAGGTGGGTGATCCGGACGGCGGAGTCGGTCGTGTTGACGCTCTGCCCGCCGGGGCCCGAGGACCGGAAGACGTCGATCCGCAGGTCGCCCTCGGGGATCTCGATGTGGTCGGTGGCCTCGGTGACCGGCAGCACCTCGACGCCGGCGAACGAGGTCTGGCGTCGGCCCTGGTTGTCGAACGGGGAGATCCGGACCAGCCGGTGGGTGCCCTGCTCGACCGACAAGGTGCCGTAGGCGAACGGCGCCTTGACCGCGAACGTCGCGGACTTGATCCCCGCCTCCTCGGCGTAGGACGTGTCGTAGACCTCCGTGGCGTAGCGGTGGCGCTCGGCCCAGCGCAGGTACATCCGGAGCAGCATCGCGGCGAAGTCGGCCGCGTCGATCCCGCCGGCCTCGGACCGGATGGTCACCAGCGCCTCGCGCTCGTCGTACTCCCCGGCCAGCAGCGTCCGGACCTCGAGCGCCTCGATGGAGCGACGTAGTGCGCTGAGCTCGGCCTCGGCCTCGGCCATGCTGGCCGCGTCGCCCTCCTCCTGGCCCAGCTCGACCAGCACGGCGAGGTCGTCGAGCCGGGAGCGCAGCGCCTCGACCCGATCGACGTCGGACTGCAGAACCGAGAGCCGGGAGGTGACGCGCTGGGCGCTGTCGACGTCGTCCCACAGGTCGGGTGCCGACACCGCCTCCTGCAGCTCGCCGATCTCGACCTTGAGGGCTGCGGGGTCGAGGACGGCCTCGATCGAGCTCAACGACATGTCGAGCGTTGCGAGGTCTGAGGAGAAGTCTGGTCCAGCCACGGTCGTCCACTCTACTGAGTCGTCGCCCGCGGTGCCCGCCAGGCAGGCGCGGTGTCCACGCCGGGCAGGCGGCCCGGCCGACACTAGGCTGCCGGGCAGCGGAGGCCACCGCTCAGCGGGGGCGGAGCCCGGAGGAGAGGACGCGGGGATGAGCGAGCAGGTGCTGGCCGTCGACATCGGCGGGACGAAGATCGCCGTGGCGCTGGTGGACGACCAGGGTGCGGTCCGCACCGACGCCGTCCGTCCCACCCCGCGGTCCACCGACGCCGACGAGGTCTACGCCCCGGCCGCGGCCGCGATCCGGGAGGTCCTCGCGGACCACCCGGCCGACAGCCCGGCGCTGCGGGTGGGGATCGGCTCGGCTGGACCGGTCGACACCCCGGCCGGCACCGTCTCCCCCGTGAACATCGGGGCGTGGCGCGACTTCCCCGTGGTCGAGCGGGTGGCGACGCTGGTGGCCGAGGTCACCGGCGTGCGGCCCGTCGTGGGGCTGGCCGGTGACGGCCACTGCTTCGCCCTGGGCGAGCACTGGCTGGGGGCGGGGCGTGACGTCGACACCATGGTCGGGCTCGTCGTCTCGACCGGCGTCGGTGGCGGCGCCGTCATCGACAACAGGCTCTTCGCCGGTACGAGCGGCAACGCCGTGCACCTCGGCCACATCAGCGTCAACGCGTGGGGGCCGCGCTGCGTCTGCGGCTGCCACGGCTGCACCGAGATGTACGCCCGCGGGCCGGCGATGGTCGCCGCCGCGCAGGAGCGGGGCTGGGTGGGCGAGGACGCCAAGGCCCTGACGGCCGACGCCCGGGCGGGCGACCCGGTGGCGCGGGAGGTGATCGAGATCGGGATGCGGGCCCTGGCCGCCGCCATCGCGACCACCGCCACCGAGCTGGACGTGCGCACGTTCGTGGTGGGCGGCGGGGTGTCGCGGGCCGGCGAGGTGATCTTCGAGCCGCTGCGCCGCCACCTCCAGGAGTTTGCAGTGCTGGACTACGTCGTCGACCTCGAAGTCCGCACCGCCGTCCTGGCGAACGCCGGGCTGCTGGGTGCGGCCGCGCTGGCCTTCTCCCTCAGCCCGGCCTCCTAGTCGTCGTCCTCGCGCTGCAGCTCCTCGATCCGGACGTAGCGGTCCTCGCCCGCTCGGCGCTGCGGCCAGTCGCTGACCCAGACGACGGCGAACGCGACCAGTGAGCAGGCCAGCGCGAGCACGGGCCCCAGCACCGAGAGCCAGACAGCCGCGAAGCCGACAGCGACCAGGACGAGTACCGCCGCGAGGCCACGGAGCGAGAGTCGGCCGTGCCGTGCGCGGGCGGCGACGTAGACCACCCAGGGCAGCATGGCGGCGAGCACCAACCCCCAGACGAGGCGGGACATCCCGTCGGCGAACGCACCGGCGGTCAACCGGACCATCCCGGTGAGGCTGAGCAGGCCCGTCAGCGCACCGGCAGCCGCGGCCACCGCGCGCGGTACGGAGGTCGCGTCCTGCCCGGCGCGGGCGGTGGGCTCGCCCGCGGCAAGCGGCCCGCCGGTCGGCGTCCCCATGGCGGCCCCCTCGGCTCGGCGGGTGGATGTTCGGGTCGGGAGGCGGACACCCCCGGGCCCGGGGTCAACCTAGTGCAGGTGAGCCCCCGCGCCCAGCGGCGGTGAAGCCGCCGGCTGCGGGCTCGTGCCGCTTGGCGCTCCGGCGGACCGGCACTAGTCTGAGCGGCCGACCCGAGGATGCTGCCCAGCGCTCGGATCGACGGCGCGGGAACATAGCTCAGCTGGTTAGAGCACCTGCCTTACAAGCAGGGGGTCGGGGGTTCGAGTCCCTCTGTTCCCACCCTCGTGTGGGCCTCAGACGAAGAGGGGCTCCAGCCCGAACGCGGTCTCCAGCTGCTCCATCGCCTGCTCGTCCGGGCGGCCGTCCGCGCGCTCCGCGGCATCGAGGACCGACGGCAGGATGTGGATGTCGCCCACGGTGTTGAGGAAGACACCTTCCCGGCCGAGCACCCAGGCGACGGCCGTGTCGATGGCGTCCTCGTCGCGCAGCGGCTCGTACCAGGTCGCAGCCGTCTGCTCGCGGTCGCCCCACGGCGCCCGGGTGATCGCCTTGATGGTCTGGACCGCGACGCCCCGCTCCGCGCAGGTGGCCGTGAGCGCCTCGAAGTCGTCGAGATAGGCGGTGTTGCGGCTCATCGCGAAGTTGTAGGGCAGCAGGACGGAGTCGAACGCGTACTCCCCCAGCGAACGCAGGTGCTGCGCGGCGACCGTCACCCCGTGGCCGGTGACCCCGATGAAACGGACCAGCCCCTCGTCTCGGGCGCGGACGGCTGCCTCCAGCGCCCCACCGGCGGCGAAGGCGGTGCGCCACTCGTCGGGCTCCACCAGGTTGTGCAGCTGCAGCAGGTCGACATGGTCGGTCTGGAGCCGCTCCAGCGAGTGGTTGATCTCGGCCCAGGCCTCGTCGCGGCTCCGTTCGCCGGTCTTGGTGGCCAGGAAGTACTCGGAGCGGTGCGTCGCCATCCACGGTCCCAGTCGCAGCTCGGCGTCGCCGTAGCTGGCTGCGGTGTCGAGGTGGTTGATGCCGTGCCGGCGGACCAGCTCCATCGTCTGGTCGGCCTCGTCCTGGGTGACGGCGCCCAGGGCCGCAGCCCCGAAGATGACGCGGGTGCTGTCGTGGCCGGTGCGGCCGAACGGCATCGTCTCGATCATGGGCTGCTCCTCGTCGTCGGTGCGGGTGGCCGGCGCCGTCCACAGCGCGCACAGCATCGGGGCGGTGCTGGCGGGAGCGCGGCCTGCGCACACACCAGCGGCCTGTGGCCGATCCTAGGCCCCCCCGTGGTCACCCCGGCGGCCGGTGCTCACCGGCAGCGACGCGGGGACGATCATGGGGGGGTGACCCCGGTGCTCCCACCCACGACGCGCGACGTGGAGGCGGCGGCCGACCGGCTGCGGCCCTACGTGCGGCGCACACCCCTGCTGCGGCTCAGCCTCGACGGCCGGCCGCTGGTGCTGAAGCTCGAGCAGCTGCAGCTGAGCGGCTCCTTCAAGCTGCGCGGCGCGTTGAACGCCGTGCTGGCCGGGCACCTGCACGACCACATCGTCACCGCGTCCGGTGGCAACCACGGGCTGGGGGTCGCCACCGCGGCCTCCCTGCTGGGGATCACCGCCACCGTGTTCGTGCCTGACTCGGTGCCCGAGATCAAGGCCCGCCGGATCGCCGCCACCGGCGTCACGCTGGTCCGCACCGGTGAGACCTACGCAGCGGCGGCGGCAGCGGCGGCAGCGCTGGCCGCCCGTCCGGGCTACCGATACGTACCGGCCTTCGACGACCCGCTGGTGGTGGCGGGCAACGGCACCGTCGCCGCCGAGGTGGTGGTCGAGGCTCCGGACGTCGACACGGTGGTGGTCGCGGCGGGCGGCGGCGGGCTGTCGGCGGGCAGCGCCCTGGCCGTCGGCGACCGGCTGCTGGTCGTGGCCGAGCCCGAGCGGTGCAGCGCCGTGCACGACGCCCTGCTGGCGGACCGCCCCGTCGACGCGCCCGTCCAGTCGTTGGCGGCCTCGGCTCTGGGCGCGACGCAGATCGGCCGGGTGCCCTTCGACGTGCTCGCGCCACGGAGCCGGAGCGGCGCCGTCCGGTCGGTGCTGGTCAGCGAGGCCGCGATCGTGCAGGCCCGCGACCGGCTCTGGGAGGAGTGCCGGATCGCCGTCGAGCCGGCCGCCGCCGTGCCCCTCGCAGCCTGGCTGGCCGGTGAGGTGCCTGGTGAGCTGGTGTGCCTGGTGGTGTGCGGCGCCAACGCGGAGTGGACCCCGCTCTGAGCCTGCTGCCTGCTCAGGCGACGGACAGTGCGCGCAGGTGCTCGGCGATGCTCCGGGCCTCGCCGATCCCGTTCAGCACACGCCACGTGATGGTCCCGGTCTCGTCGAGCACGAACGAGCCTCGGCGAGCCACGCCCGCGTCGTCGTCGAAGACGCCGTAGCGCTGGGCGATCTCCCCGTGCGGCCAGTGGTCGCTCAACAGGTCGAAGGTCAGCCGCTCGGCGTCGGCGTAGGCCCGCAAGGTGAACATCGGATCGCAGCTGAGCCCGAGGACGCGGGCGTCGAAGGCCTCGAACCGGGCCAGGTCGTCGCGCAGCGCGCAGAGCTCGGTGGTGCAGATGCCCGAGAACGCCCACGGGTAGAAGACCAGGACGACGGGGGCACCCTGGAGCCCGGAGAGGGTGACCTGCTGGCCGTGCTGGTTGCGGGTGGTGAAGTCCGGGGCCGAGGCCCCGACCTGGGGCACCCCGGCGTTCACCGGCGGGCGCCCTTGGGCCGGACCAGCTTGGTGGCCGCCCAGTCGGTCGAGACCGAGGCGCTGATCGTCTGGGCAAGACCGGCGGTGACGGCGGACTCGGCCAGGTCGGCAGCGTCGACGTAGCCGTCGCGCCCCACCTTCGGGGTCATCAGCCAGATGTAGCCGCTCACCGTGAGGTCGGTCAGCGCGTCGACAAGACCGTCCACCAGGTCGCCGTCCCCGTCCCGCCACCACAGCAGCACCAGGTCCACGGGCTCCACCGCTTCCTCGACGAGCTCGGCGTCGACGGCGTCCTCGATCATCAGCCGCACCGCGTCGTCGACGTCGGCGTCCCAGCCGATCTCCTGGACCGCCATCCCCGGACCGAGGCCCAGCCTGTTGACGAGGGCCTGGTCGTGCTCGGGCACGCTCATCTCGGTGCGCAGCCTCCTTCGTCTGTGCGGGCCGCAGAACAGGTTCTGCGTGCTGCGGCCGCGGTGTGGGTCAACCTGGGGCCCAGCCTGCCAGAGGCGGGCACCCGGTGGAACCCCATCGGCCTCCCCGGGCCCGATCGCGCCCGTGCTGAGCGGCCGGATCCGCAGTCCCCCTCATTGGCCCCGGGTGACAGGATGGGGTGTCGCCTACCCCAGCGACGCCGGAGAATGCCAGCGTCACCGTCGCTGGAGATCGTTAAGGAGCTCGCATGGCCAAGCCTGGAACTCGTCCGGCCATCACCGCCGAGGGGCTGTTGAGCCAGATCCCCGACATCGACCCGGACGAGACCGCCGACTGGCTCGAGTCGCTCGACGGGCTGCTGGACGAGAAGGGCAAGAACCGCGCCCGCTACATCATGCTGAAGCTGCTGGAACGGGCCCGTGCCGCGGCCGTCGGCCTGCCCGCGCTACGCAGCAGTGACTACATCAACACGATCCCGCCCGAAGCCGAGCCCTGGTTCCCCGGCGACGAGCACATCGAGCGCCGGCTGCGCGCCTACATCCGCTGGAACGCGGCGATCATGGTGAGCAAGGCCAACCGCAAGGGCCTGGAGGTCGGCGGCCACATCGCCACCTACCAGAGTGCCGCCAGCCTGTACGAGGTCGGCTTCAACCACTTCTTCCGCGGCAAGGACGCCCCCGGTGGCGGCGATCAGGTGTTCATCCAGGGCCACGCCTCCCCGGGGGTCTACGCGCGCGCCTTCCTCGAGGGCCGGATGACGAGCGAGCAGCTCGACGGGTTCCGCCAGGAGGTGTCGCGCGGCGCAGGCGAAGGACTGTCCTCCTATCCGCACCCGCGACTGATGCCCAAGTTCTGGGAGTTCCCCACGGTCTCGATGGGCCTGACCGGCATCAACTCGATCTACCAGGCACGCTTCAACCGCTACCTCCGCAACCGCGGTATCAAAGACACCTCGAACAGCCGGGTGTGGGCCTTCATGGGCGACGGCGAGATGGGTGAGCCCGA
>JAABUN010007570.1_pt1 | contig 11609 bp, 10 predicted proteins | sample 5559311 | NCBI WGS metagenome assembly JAABUN01 (sample SAMN10711877, study PRJNA513370) | rock metagenome | isolation source: Antarctica rocks | place: Antarctica: Victoria Land, Siegfried Peak sud | reverse complement strand
CCCAGGCCGACTCCGCCCAGATCGCTCCGGCGATGATCGCGAAGGTCCAGATGGGGAAGGCGAAGGCGATGACGGCGTAGGTCACGCGGTCGAGCGCGGGAGCCGACGGCAGGGCCGACGCGACGGACACGGGGAAGCGCGGCGCACGCCCGGTCCCGACCTGGTCGTCGAAGCGGGAGCGCAGCAGGTAGAGCAGCGCGAGGATGCCCGACAGCAGGAACGCCCCGGACGAGAGCACCGCCGCGAAGACGTGGATCTTGATCCAGTAGGAGTCGAGCGCGGGGACGAGCGGCCCGGCAGCGGTGTAGAGGACCGTCGCGGCCAGTCCGAGGTAGAGCACGACCGGGACCATGAGGAAGGCCCCGAGGCCGCGGTCGACCTTCCCCGCGGCGACCAGCACCAGGAAGATCAGCACCACGGACAGCGCGGTCGCCGAGGAGAACTCGTACATGTTGCCCCACGGCACCCGGTCGGCCGCGAGGCCGCGGGTGACCACGGAGCTGACGTGCAGCACCGCGCCGAGGCCGGTGAGGCCCATGCCGACGGCTCCGGCCCGGCTCGAGCGGCGGGCGGGAACGACAGGTGCCTGGGGCTCCGGGACCGCGGGACCGCCGGCTCCGGCCATCACCCGGGTGCGCTCGGCGGTCGCCGCGCGGAGCGAGGAGCCGGTCGCGGCGGCCTCCGCCAGCCGGAAGGACCGGCGGGAGGCCTGCTCGCCGGCGAAGGCCAGCATGGCGAGCGCGTAGAGCAGGACCGTCACGAACAGCAGGTCGTCGCTCAGTCCGGCGAGGGACGGGTCGCTCACGCGGGCTCCTCAGGTCTCGCAGCGCTGGCAGCAGCGGTGGCGGGGTGGGTCGGGTGGGGCGGGGCGAGCTGGCGGAGCCGGTCGGTCAGCCGGGTGAACTCGGCGTCGAACGCCTCGCTGCCCGTGCGAGCGAGCCCTGCGACCTCGACCACGGTACGGCGCGGAGAGCCGGGTGCGCCTGCTGGCCCGTCGGCCGCCGGACCGCCCGCGGCCGGTGACAGCCGCACCCAGAGCCGACGGCGCCGGACGAACAGCGACAGGCACAGCCCCACGACCATGCCGGTGCCGGCCAGCAGGGCGAGGAGCTTGCCCGGGTCCTGGGTCACCTGGAAGGTCGCCCACTCGGTCGTCTCGACGAAGGTGAGGCTGCCTCCGCCGGGGAGCTCCCAGGTCTGGCCCGGGATGAGCTTCTGGGGCGTCGTGAGGTCGCCGATCGGCTCCAGGCCGGAGCGGTCCTCCAGCTGGTACACCGACGCCGGCGTCCCCGCGTCGATGCCGAGGTCGCCGCGGAACCCGACGACCGTGAGCGCGGGGTTCTCCGGGGCCGGGTAGACGGACGTGACCAGCCCCGTCGCGGGGTCCTGCACGGTGGTCGGGGTGAAGACGCCCTCGAAGGCGAGCTGCTCGCCTGCCGCGTCGGGCACCTTGATGACGCAGGAGGACAGGAAGGACGCGTCCTGCGGCAGGCACGGGACGGTCTGCTCGAGGACGTTGCCCTCGCGGTCCACGACGCGCACCCTCGGTGCGTAGCCGTGGCCGAGCAGGTAGGTCTTGGCGCCGTCCACCACGAGCGGGTGGTTGACCCGCAGGTCGTACGGCCGCTGCTCGCCGTCCTCCCCGGCGTAGCGCAGCTTGGCGAGGAAGGTCAGCGCCTTGCCGTCGTCGGCGTAGGTCCCCTGGAAGTCCTCGAGCTCGAAGCTGAACGGCACGAGCGCGTCGGCGTCGAAGCGGCGGCCGGGCCGGATGTCGTCGTAGGCCAGCACGGTGTTGGCGAACCCGTCGCCCTCCTTGACCAGCACCGTGCCCTGGAAGCCGAACAGGCCACCGAGCGCGATGCCGATCAGCAGCGCGACGAGCGAGAAGTGGAACAGCAGGTTGCCGGTCTCGCGCAGGTAGCCCTTCTCGGCCGACAGCGCCTCGTCGCGGCGGGCCACCCGCCAGCGACCGCGACGCAGCGTCGAACGGGCGGCGGCCAGCACCTGCTGCGGGTCGGCCTCGGTCTCCCACCGGGTCGACGCCGGCATGCGGGTGAGCACCCGCGGGACGGCGGGTGGCGGGCTGATCATCGCCCTCACGTGGAGCGGTACCCGCAGGGACAGGCAGCCGATGAGGGAGACGAACAGCAGCAGGTAGACGGCCGCGAACCAGGGAGCGGCGAAGACGTCGAAGGCGTAGATGCGGTCGAGGGCGGGGGCGAGGGTCGGGTGCTCGGCGAAGTACTCCTGGACCGCGATCGGGTTGAGCCCCCGCTGCGGCAGGAACGACCCGGGCACGCTGGCGAGCGCGAGCAGGAACAGCAGCAGCAGCGCCGTGCGCATGCTCGTCAGCTGCCGCCAGGTGCGTCGCGCCGCCGCGAGGGCGGAGGTGCGCCGGGCCGGTCGGGGAGCGACCGGCTCGGGCGCCGTCGACAGGCGGGTCGCGACGGCGTCGCGCTCGGAGGTGACCGTCATGTCAGACGACCGTCTCGAAGCCGGAGACCCAGCCCCGCAGCTCCACCATGACGTCCTCCCACAGGCCGCTGACCAGCAGCAGGCCCACGAGCACCAGCAGTGCCCCGCCGACCTTCATGACCAGCCCGTAGTGGCGCTTCACGACGTCGAACGCGCCCAGCGCGCGACGCATCGCGAGGCCGGTCAGGACGAACGGCACGCCCAGTCCGACGCAGTAGGCCGCGGTCAGCAGGGCTCCCCGCCCGGCGCTGGCCTCGCGGTAGGCGAGCGTCTGGACGGCGGCGAGCGTGGGGCCGAGGCACGGGGTCCAGCCGACACCGAACAGGACACCGAGCACCGGCGCGCCCGCCAGGCCCGGGTGGGGGAGGCGGTGGAACCGGACCTCGCGCTGCAGACCCGGCACGAGGCCGAGGAAGACCAGGCCGAGCAGCACGGTCAGCGCGCCCAGCACCAGGTCGACCGTGCGCTGGTGACCGGCGAGCACCGAGCCGAGCCCGCCGAACAGGGCCCCGCCCGTGACGAAGACCGCGCTGAAGCCGGCGACGAACAGCAGGCTGCCGGCGAGGACGCGGCCCCGTCGCACGGGCGCCGGCGTCCGGACCAGCAGGTCGCCGTCGGAGGCGGCCGAGCCGGGCCGGGCCGCGACGGCCTGGCCGCCGCTCTGGCCGGGCACGGCCTCGGCGGTGCTCCGGGCGCTCGCGCTCCGGGCGGCCCGCGTGTCCCCCAGCTCCTCGCCGGTCAGCCCGGTGACGAACGACAGGTAGCCCGGCACCAGCGGCAGCACGCACGGCGACAGGAACGACACCAGCCCGGCGATCACCGCGACCGGCATCGCCAGCAGCAGCGACCCGTCGGTGACGACCTCGACGAAGGACTCGGCGACGCTCATCTCAGGCTCGCTCGGCGGCGATCTGCTCGACCGGCGGGAGCAGGTCCGTCAGCCGCACGGCCCCGGCGAAGAACGCGGCGATGCGACCCTCCCGGTCGATCACCAGGGTCGTGGGCGGCGTCTGCGGGATGGCCCTGCGGAAGCGCAGCAGCAGCCGGCCGGGCTGGTCGTGCAGCGAGGGGTAGCTGACCTCCTGCTTGCGCTGGAAGGCCTGCGCCGAACCGAGCTCGTCCTTGACGTTGATGCCGACGAAGCGCACGCCCCGGTCGGCAGTCAGGGACGCGACCTCCTCGAGCGTCTCCGCCTCAGCACGACAGGGCGCGCACCAGGACGCCCAGAAGTTGAGCACCACGACCTCGCCGCGCATCGAGGCCACGTCGAGCGGCTCGCCCTCGAGCGTGGTCCCGGACAGCTCCGGGACGGGCAGCCGGTCCGCCTCGGCGATGATGCCGTCCGCCCCGGTCGCGAGCGTCTTGAGCTGCGGGGTGGTCGGCCCGTCCGCGGTCGCGCTCTCGCCCCCGCAGGCCGTGAGGGCGAGGGTGCACGCCAGAGCGGTAGCGAGCAGGGCCGGGCGGGTCACCCTCCCAGTATCAGGGCAGCGCCCAGCGGCTGCCTGCCGGTGCGCGAGGGGCGGGGGCGTGGCGGCCGTGGGGGCCGCCCCGCTCACTGGGAAGTGGCGATCTCGCACCGGGACAGGCCGCCCAAGATCGCCACATCCCCCTACGCGCCCGCTCCGGGGCTGCCCCCTACGCGCCCGCTCCGGGGCTGCCCCCTACGCGCCCGCTCCGGGGCGACGCGCGGCGGCACCGGCCGGCTCGCTGTACGCCACCGTCACCACCCGGTCGTCCTCCCACGTGATGCTGGTCAGCGAGGCGAGCCCGCACTGGCGGCGGTCCGGGCGGTGCCACAGGGTGCGGCCCTCGACGTGACGGCGCACGGTCCAGATCGGCAGCTGGTGGCTCACGCAGACCGCCTCGTGGCCGAGCGCCTGGTCGCGGGCGCTCTCGGCGGCGACCAGCATGCGCCGGGCGATGACGTCGTACGGCTCGCCCCAGCTGGGGGTGAACGGGTTGCGCAGCTGCGGCCAGTGCTGGGGGTTGCGAAACGCCCCGTCGCCCACGCCGACCGTCTTGCCCTCGAAGTAGTTGCCGCTCTCGATCAGCCGCTCGTCGCAGCCGATCGGCAGCCCGAAGACCTCCGCGATCGGCCCCGCGGTCTCCTGCGCGCGCTGCAGCGGCGAGGCGATCACCGCCGTCACGTCGCGGTCGCGCAGCGCCTCGGCGGCGTCGTGGGCCATCTTCAGCCCGTCGTCGGACAGCCGGAAACCGGGGAGCCGGCCGTAGAGGACCCCGGTGGGGTTGTGCACCTCGCCGTGGCGCAGCAGGTGGACGGTCGTACGAGTGCTCATGCGCGGTCCTCGGCGGTCGGCGGGGAGATGAGCTCCGGGCTGCGTACGGCCGCAGCGGCCCGGGCGGCGTGGGGCAGCGCCTCGGCGACGCGTGCCAGCGCGGTGTCGTCGTGCGCGGCGCTGACGAACCAGGCCTCGTACGCGCTGGGTGGCAGGTAGACGCCACGGCTCAGCATCTCGTGGAAGAAGGCCTTGTAGCGCAACACGTTCTGCGTGCTGGCCGTCGCGTAGTCGACGACCGCGTGGTCGCAGAAGAAGATGCTGAACAGGCTCCCCGCGGTGTTGACCCGGTGCTCGACGCCCGCCGCCGACAGCGCGTCGGAGGCCAGGCCGGCGACGGCCGCGGCGGCGGTGTCGACGTGGGCGTAGACCTCCGCTGTGCACAGCTCGAGCGTCGCCCGACCGGCGGCGACCGCGAGCGGGTTGCCGCTGAGAGTGCCTGCCTGGTAGACGGGTCCCTGCGGGGCGAGCCGGGACATGACGTCGGCCCGGCCGCCGAACGCTGCCGCCGGCAGACCACCGCCCATCACCTTGCCGAACGTGAACAGGTCCGGCGCGACGCCCTCGAGCCCGTAGTGGCCGGCAGCGCTGACCCGGAAGCCGGTCATGACCTCGTCGAGGACGAGCAGCGCGCCGTACTGCTCGCAGAGGGCCTTGAGACCGGCGTTGAAGCCGGGCAGCGGCGGGACGACGCCCATGTTGGCGGCGGCCGCCTCGGTGATGACGACTGCGATCTCGTCGCCGGTCTGCTCGAAGGCGAGTCGCGCCGCGTCGAGGTCGTTGTAGGGCAGGACGATCGTGTCGGCCGTCGTCGCCCCGGTCACCCCGGGGGTGTCGGGCAGGCCGAGCGTCGCGATGCCGCTGCCGGCGCTCGCGAGCAGCGCGTCGACGTGGCCGTGGTAGCAGCCGGCGAACTTCACGACCTTGCTGCGCCCGGTGAACCCGCGGGCCAGCCGGATCGCGCTCATCGTCGCCTCGGTGCCGGAGTTCACCAGGCGCACCTGCTCCACCGGGGCGACCCGGTCGACGATCAGCTCGGCCAGCTCGACCTCACCCGCGGTGGGCGTGCCGAAGCTCGTCCCCTTGCCGGCCGCCTCGCGCAGCGCCTCGACGACGTGGGGGTGGGCGTGGCCGAGGATCATCGGCCCCCAGGAGCAGACGAGGTCGACGTACTCGCGCCCGTCGGCGTCGGTCAGGTAGGGGCCGGTGCCGCTGACCATGAAGCGGGGCGTCCCGCCGACCGCCTGGAAGGCGCGCACCGGGCTGTTGACCCCGCCAGGGATGACCGCGCCGGCTCGGGCGAACAGGGCCTCGGACGCGGGAGCCTCGAACGGGAACGTCATGGGGCCCATCCTTGCCTGCGCGCCGCTGGCTACGCCTCCCGGGTGGCGAGCAGGGTCATGCGGTGCGCCGCAGCCGCAGCAGCCCGAGCACCGGCAGGACCAGCGGGATGAACCCGTAGCCGGCCCCGAACGAGGACCACACGGTCTGGTCCGGGAACGCGTCGGGCAGCAGCAGCGAGACCGCGCCGACCACGACCACCCCCGCCAGCTCGAAGCCGCACGCGTAGAGCGCCAGGCGTCGCATCGACCGGGCGAGCGCAACCGTCGCGACGAGGTAGACGGCCGCGGCGAGCGCCGAGAGCAGGTACGCGACGGGCGCGTCGTCGAAGCGGGTCAGCAGCTGCAGCCCGGCCCGCGAGGACGCGGCGACCGCGAAGATGCCGTAGACCGCGACGAGCAGCCGGCCGGGCCCGGCCGCGACCGGCTCGCGACCGCTCGGCTCGCCGGTCCTCGCGTCAGCCAACGGGGGTCCAGAGCGACAGCAGCCGTTGCTGCAGCACCGCGACGACCAGGCAGACGACGGCGAGGATCAGCGTGCCGTAGCGGCTCTTCTCCTCGAGCGCCCAGACGGCGCCGCCCGGCACGAGCAGCACCGAGACGACGAGGTAGCCGAGGAACGCGCCGAAGTCCGGCAGCTCCGCCCCGCGCAGCAGCGAGACGACCGCCACGGCCCCCTGCACGAGCAGCAGCGCCTGGAGCAGCAGGACCCCCTGCAGCACCGGCTTGCCCGGTCGCCGGTCGAGCGCAGCGAGCACCAGGCAGGCCACGCCGAGGGCGACCGTGACGACGGCGATCGCCACCGCGAGCGGCGTGCTCACGTCCTGGTCACGCCTCGCGGCCGGTCATGCGTCCAGCCACCCGGCGGCCTCGGTCGCCCAGTAGGTCAGGACCATCCCGGCGCCGGCCCGGCGGATCGCGGTCAGCTGCTCGAGGATGATCCGCTCACGGTCGATCCAGCCGTTCGCGGCGGCCGCCTCGACCATGGCGTACTCGCCCGAGACCTGGTACGCCGCGACCGGCACGTCGACCGCCTGCGCGACCGCGCGCACGACGTCGAGGTAGGCCCCGGCCGGTTTGACCATGACCGCGTCGGCACCCTCCGCGACGTCGAGCAGCGCCTCGCGCACGCCCTCGTCGGTCGATCGGGCGGCGTCCTGCTGGTAGGCCGAGCGGTCACCGAACTGCGGGGCGCACTCGGCGGCGTCGCGGAACGGGCCGTAGTAGGCCGAGGCGTACTTGGCGCTGTAGGCGAGGATCGGCAGGTCACGGAAGCCGGCACCGTCCAGCGCAGCGCGGATGGCAGCGACCTGACCGTCCATCATCCCGCTCGGCGCGACCACCTGCGAGCCGGCCTGCGCCTGCGCGACGGCGACCGCGGCGTAGCGCTCGAGGGTCGCGTCGTTGTCGACCTCGCCGGTAGCCGTGAGGAGCCCGCAGTGGCCGTGGTCGGTGTACTCGTCGAGGCACAGGTCGGTCATGACGACGAGGTCGTCCCCCACCTCGCGGACGACGTCGCCGAGGGCGAGCTGCACGATGCCGCTCGGGTCGTCGGCGCCGCTCCCGCGCGCGTCCTTGTCCTCGGGGATCCCGAACAGCACGATGCCGCCGACGCCCGCGGCCACCGCCTCTGCAGCGGCCTTACGCAGCGAGTCACGGGTGTGCTGCACCACGCCCGGCATGGACGCGATGGGCGCGGGGGCGTCGATGCCCTCCTTGACGAAGACCGGCAGGACGAGGTCCGCAGGCCGGACGCGGACGTCCGCGACGAGCCGGCGCAGGGCAGGGGTACGGCGCAGCCGCCGCGGCCGCGCCCCGGGGAAGCGCGCGCCGGCGCGACCGGCGGGCGAGGTCACCGCTTGGCGGCCGCCGCCGCGGCGCGCGCCACCTTGCGGCGGTGCGCGGCGCTCGGCAGGGCCGGGGTGGTGGTGCGCCGCTCGGCGGCGAAGGCAGCGAGCGACTCGACCAGCGTGGTGACGTCCGGCCGGGGAGCGAGCACGTCGACGCGCAGCCCGAGCTCACGGGCGGTCGCGTCGGTCGCCGGGCCGATGCAGGCGAGGATCGTCGTGTCGTGCGGCTTGCCGGCGATGCCGACGAGGTTGCGCACCGTCGAGGACGACGTGAACAGCACTGCGTCGAAGCCGCCGCCCTTGAGGGCTTCCCGCGTCTCCGCGGGCGGCGGGGCAGCGCGCACGGTCCGGTAGGCGGTCACGTCATCGACCTGCCACCCGAGCTGCTGGAGCCCGGCGGCAAGGACGTCGGTGGAGATGTCGGCGCGCGGCAGCAGCACCCGGTCGACCGGGTCGTCGCACTCGTCCCACTCGGCCAGCAGGCCCTCGCTCGACTGCTGACCGGTCGGCACCAGGTCGGCGCGGATGCCGAAGTCGAGCAGCGCCCCGGCGGTCGTGTCGCCGACCGCGGCGACCCGGACGCCGGCGAAGGCGCGGGCGTCCAGCCCGAACTCCTCGAGCTTCTCCCGCACCGCCTTGACGGCGTTGACGGACGTGAAGGCCACCCAGCTGTAGCGGCCGTCGACGATCCCCTTCACCGCCCGCTCCATCGGGGCGGGGGTGCGGGGCGGCTCGACGGCGATCGTCGGCACCTCGACCGGGACCGCGCCGTACGACCGGAGCTGAGCCGACAGGGCGCCCGCCTGGTCCCGGGTGCGCGGGACCAGCACGCGCCAGCCGTACAGCGGGCGGGACTCGAACCACGAAAGCTTGGCGATGCGCTTCACCGGGTCGCCCACGACCATGACGGCGTCGCCGGTGAGGTCGGCGCCGGAGGCGGCGGACTCCAGCGTCTCGAGCGTGGCGACGACGGTGAGCTGCTCGGACGTCGTGCCGCGGACGGTGACGGCCACGGCCTCGGTCGGCTTGCGGCCGTGCTCGACGAGCGCAGCGGCCGACTTGGTCATGTCGCTGCCGGGCCCGCTCAGCACCAGCGGACCGGTCGAGCCGGCGAGCGAGCGCCAGTCGGTGCTGTCCTCGACCCGCGCGACGGTGTGCGGGAGCCCGACGGCGACACCGGCGTAGCCGGGCACGGACACCGTGGTCGGGACGCCGGGGACGATCTCGAGCCGCTGGGCGGCCTTGAGGACGGACTCGGCCTCCTTGGCGCCCTGCGGCAGGGTGAGGGGATCGCCCGGCAGGAGCCGCACGACGGTGCGCCCCGCCCGGCTGGCGGCGACGAGGGTGGCTCCCTGCAGCTCGCCCGGCTCGGTGCGCAGGACCTCGGCGCTCACGCCAGCGAGGACGGCCTCGCCGCACCGGGTGTCGGCCACCACGAGGTCAGCGCCCGCGAGCAGCCACGCGGCGCGCACTGCGAGCAGCGACGGGTCACCGGTGCCGGTGCCCACGAGGGCCACCTGCCCGGCGCGGGTCGGCGACGTGGCCTTGCTGGCCTTCGGGGTCATGTGCGGATCACTCCCATCAGGTCCGCGGCGCCGAGGTCGAGCAGCTCGGCAGCGAGCCGGCGTCCCACCTCCACGGCCTCGGACGTCGGACCGGTCGCCGAGAGGCGGACCGCGTCTGTTCCGTCGACGGCGGCCACGAGGCCCCGTAGGTAGAGCTCTGGTCCGTCGTCGCCCTCGGCCACCTGGGCGAGCGCACCGACCGGCGCGGTGCAGCCGCCCTCGAGCGCTGCCAGCAGCGAGCGCTCGGCGGCGACGGCCGTCCGGCTGTCCGGGTCGTCGAGTGCGGCGAGCAGCGCGACCAGCTCGACGTCGCCGCTGCGGCACTCCACCGCCAGCGCGCCCTGCGCCGGCGCCGGCAGCATCGTCAGCGGGTCGATCACCTCGGTCGCGTCGTCGAGCCGGTCCAGCCGGGCGAGCCCCGCGCGGGCCAGGACCACCGCGTCGAGCTCGCCCGAACGCACCTTGCCGACCCGGGTGCCGACGTTGCCCCGGACCGGCACCACGTCGATCCCGAGACCGAGGCCGAGCAGCTGGGCGGTGCGGCGAGGCGAGCCCGTGCCGACGCGGGAGCCAGCGGGCAGCTCGCCGATCGTCAGCCCGTCCCGCGCGACGAGCACGTCCCGCGGGTCCTCGCGCTGGGGCACCGCAGCGATCACCAGCCCCGGCGCCGGGGCGGTGGGCAGGTCCTTGTAGGAGTGGACGGCGAGGTCGACCTCTCCGGCGAGCAGGGCGTCGCGCAGCGCGGTGACGAAGACGCCCGTGCCCCCGATCTGGGCGATGGCGGCGCTCGAGACGTCGCCGGCGGTGACCACGTGGACCAGCTCGACGTCGCGACCGGTGGCGGCCCGGACCAGGGTCGCGGTGGTGCCGGACTGCGCGAGCGCGAGCGCGCTCGCGCGCGTGCCCAACCGCAGGGGGCGCGGGGCGGTCACCGGAGGGTCCCGTCGGCGTCGAGTGCCGTGTCGTCGAGGACCGTGTCGTCGAGGTCGGTGTCGTCGAGGTCGGTGTCGTCCAGCACGGTCGCCACCGGGCTTGCGGTCACCGCCGCCGGCGCGGCACGGTCGAGCCCGAACAGCTCGCGCAGCGCGTCGGCGTAGGACAGCCCGGCGGGGGCGTCGGTGAGCTCCTTGACCCGCACGGTCGGGGTGTGCAGCAGCGTCGACACCACACGGCGCACGGCCGTCTGCACCTCCGCGGCGCTCTGGGCGTCGAGGTCGGGTAGCCGGCTCGCGAGGCGGGACAGCTCGGCGGCGACGACCTGGTCGGCCCGGCTGCGCAGGGCCACCACGGTGGGGGCGACACGCGCCGCCCGCTGCCAGGCGAGGAACTGCCCCACCTCGTCGGTGACGATCGCCCGGACCGCCGCGACGTCGGCCCCGGCCTCGGTCGCCGCGAGCTGCTCCTGCAGCGAGGACAGGTCCACGAGGGTGACGCCGGGCAGGTCGCGCACACCTGGGTCGATGTCGCGCGGCAGGGCCAGGTCGAGGACGGCGAGCGGCCGGCCGTCCCGGGCGGCCACCGCTCGGGCCGCGACGTCGCGGCTCACGACCAGACCCGTCGCCCCGGTGGAGGAGACGACGACGTCGGCCTCGACCAGCGCCGCCTCGAGCCCGTCGAGGCCGATGCCTGTGCCCTGGAGGGACGCCGCGAGGCGGGTGGCGTTGTCGGGGGTGCGGTTCGCGACGACGACGTCGCCGACCCCGGACCGCCGCAGCACCGCACCGGCCAGCGCCCCCATGGAGCCGGCGCCGACGATGAGCACGCTGCGGCCCTCGAGCGGCCCCACCGCGGACACCGCCTGCTCGAGCCCGACGGTGACCAGCGAACGGCCCGCACCGTCGATCCCGGTCTCGCTGTGGGCGCGCTTGCCGACCCGCAGCGCCGACTGGAACAGCTCGTGGAGGGTCGGGCCGGCCGGCTCGTCGCGCGCCGTCGTGTAGGCGCGGCGGAGCTGACCGAGGATCTGCGACTCGCCGATGACCATGGAGTCGAGCCCGCAGGCCACCTCGAACAGGTGGAGGACCGCCGAGCCCTCCCAGTGGACGTAGAGGTGCCGCTTGAGCTCGTCGAGCGGGACGCCGG
>JAABUN010007569.1_pt1 | contig 11610 bp, 5 predicted proteins | sample 5559311 | NCBI WGS metagenome assembly JAABUN01 (sample SAMN10711877, study PRJNA513370) | rock metagenome | isolation source: Antarctica rocks | place: Antarctica: Victoria Land, Siegfried Peak sud | reverse complement strand
CCAACTCCGCCGGCGTCGGCCGCCGCATTCGCTTGTAAACCGAGGCCGTCACCCCGCCGGCCAGGGGAAATTCCCCCGCAACCCGTTCATACGCCGCCCCGATGTCGCGGCCGGAGCGTAAACTTTCGGCCGTGATGACGACGCACTGCTGCTCCTCGGGGCGCAGGTGCGTCTGCGCCGGGTTGCCGACGACGAGGTAATCCGCCCGCAACACCGGCGCGGGGAAGTCGCTCACCCGGTCGACCTCGCCGGCCAACAGCACCCGCCGGCGGAGGATCAGGGCTTCCCCGAGCGAATCATTCGCGCTCTCGAATACCGACCCGTTGAGCGTCGGCGAACTCGACACCACGGCCACCGTCCCGCCGGTCGCCGCGGCGGTCGCTTCGACGTGCATGAACAGCCGGCGCAGGCCCGGCAGGTCGTCCCGGACGAGCGGCTCGAACGCCAACGGCGACACGGCCGGCCGCAGCAACTGCTGCAGCGGGGCCGACGTGGGCGCGAACATCGCCGCCATCGCTAGCACCCCCCACCCGCCGGCTCCGACTAACATAACAACTTTTAGCCACCGCGCGCGGCTGCGCAGTAGCCGGGCCAGGCCGAGCGTCGGCAGGAGCAAATAGGCGGGCAACAGCAGGTACAAATGGTGCGGGCCGAAGTTCTGGACGCCGAGGAAGTGGGCCAGCATCACCGGCACCATGCCGCCGATCGTGAGGCCGGTGCGCCGGGTGTCCGGGAACCACGTCAGAATGACGAAACCCACGAACGCGGCGACCCCGGCGGCCGGCCCGGCCACGTCGAGGGTGTTGAGCAGCCGGTCGGCGAACGGGTCAAGGGTGCGGTAGGCGAAATAGTCGGACGCATAATCGGCCGTCGCCGCCCGGCGGACCCACCCGACGGCCACCAAGGCGACCCCGGCGAATATCCACGCCCCGATCAGAACGACCGCCCCGACCGCCCGCCAGCCCTTCCCCGTTACCCACACCCACGCCGCGTCGGCGGTCATAAAGAGGGCGAAAGCTGTGACGAAAAAGGCGTACCACCGGCGGTATAACGCCATACCGGCGAGCAGAACCGCCACGCCGACGACGCGCCGCCACGACACCGCCCCGGCCGGCCGGCCGAGGTACAGGGTCAGGGCCAGCACCCCCAGAGCGACCCCGCCGAGGTCCGGGTAGCCGCGCAGGACGGGTGCCCACGCCAACGGCGACGTGAGCGTCAGAACACCCCCCAGCCCGACGCCGAACCCCCCTCCCCCGGTCAGCCGCACGGCCGCCCAACCGACGGCCGCGGACACGGCCGCCAAGTACGCCGCCGCAACCGCCGGCACGTAGACGCTCCGCCCATTGCCCGCGACGGTCATGACGGATGCCGGTAATAGAACCGGCATGGTGCCGTAGTCTTCGGCCTGTGTACTTTGCCGGACATGATGCCACACCCCGACCGGCGGATCGGCCCGCAGCCGGTCGGCCAGGTCGCCTGCCTTGGCCCAGTAGACGCGGAAGTCCCAGTGGTAGACGCTAAGCTCCTGCCCCACGTACCACGCCGCGAACACCCCGGCGGCAACCGACACGCCTAACGTTGCGGGCAACAGCCACCGCCGGCCCGGCGCGGGGGCGAGCGCGGGGACCGGCGGGGCGACGGCCACGGTCGCCGCCATCAGCCCGCCGGCGGCCGCCGCCCCGACGATGGCGTGGGCCGCGAACAGCGCCGCCGTCAGGGCCGGGCGCAGGCCGGCCGGCAGCTTCCAGAACGTCGTTTCGATTGCATCGCCCCACCACGCGGCGGCGAACAGGCCGACGGCTGCCGGGACGGTTGCGGCCAGCCACCGGCCCGGCCCGGCGGCCCGGTACGCGGGGACGATCGCCCGGTGCCAGTAGGCGCGGGCGGGCCAGAGAAACAGGAGCGACAGCGTGAGTTCGCCGACGATCCACGCGGTCTTCGACGGCGGCCTAACGACGTAGTGGACGTGGGCCAGGAGGGCGAACGCGGCCGCGTGGGCGAGCAGCAGGGGGGCAACCCACCGGCTTGCCACCTACGCCACCTCGCGGCCGGCCCGGCCGAGGACCGGCAGGGTGTCGGCCATTTGCCGGCCGCGGACGACGGACTCGATCACGAACAGCGGCCGGCCGCGGGACTGGTCGAACAGCCGGCCGAGGTACTCGCCGATCACCCCCAGCGCCAGGAACTGGCCGCCGGCCAGGGTGAACACGAGGCCGGCTAACAACCCGCCCGTCGGCACCGCCCCCTCGCGCACGCTCCACGCCGCGGCCAGCGCCCAACTCAGGGCCGCGCACAGCCAGCAGCCAGCCCCGGCCCGGAACGCCAGGGCCAGGGGCTTGGTGGAAAAGCTCACGACCGCGTCGGCGGCGAACCGGGCCATCCGGGACAGCGTGTAGTGGGTCTCCCCGGCGGCGCGGGGGCTGCGCTCGTAGTGGTACGGCACCTGCTTGAACCCGAGCCAACTGACCATCCCGCGGACGTACCGGTGCCGCTCGGGCATGGCCAGGAAGTGGTCGACGACGCGGCGGGTCATCAGCCGGAAGTCGCCCGTGTCCTGCGGGATCGGGGTGTCGGCTAACATGCCGAGGACGCGGTAGAACACATGCGCCGTCCACCGCTTGAGCCGGGTCTCGCCGGCCCGGCTGACGCGCTTGCCGTAGACGACATCGGCCTGCTCCCAGTGCAGGAGGGCCTGCATCTCGGGGAGCGCTTCGGGCGGGTCTTGCAGGTCGGCGTCGATCACCAAGACTTGCTCGCCGCGGCAGACGCTCAACCCGGCGGTCAGGGCGAGTTGGTGGCCGTGGTTGCGGCTCAGATTGACGCAGACGACCCGGTCGTCGGCCGCGGCCAGGGCGGTCATGCGGGACCAGGTGTCGTCGGCCGACCCGTCGTTGACCAGGACGATTTCCGCGTCGGCGGCGTCGCACACCGGGGCGAGCCGGGCGTACAGGGCGGCGAGGACGGCGGCCTCGTTGTAGCACGGGACGACGACCGACACGGCCGGCGGCGGGGACGACATGACGCTTACCTCGGCGGTCGACCCGGCCGCCGCGGCGGGGTTCGTGACAGTCTACAGGATCGGCCGGCGGCGGCCGGCACGGTGAGCGTAACCGGGACAATCAACAGGGTCGGATCGGGTGTTTTGCGTCGCCGGGCTAGTGCCGGGACGCCGGCGGTGTCCCGGGCCGGGGGCGACAACGTGGCCCGCTCGCTCCGCGAGCGGATTCGGCAGCCCCTACCGCAGGTCGAACACCCGCACCTCCGGCGTGTCCACGACCACCTTCCCCCGCCGGCCGAGGGCGGCCGCCAGGTCCGGCTGCCGCTCGTACTCGGCGAAGTCGACGACGATGACGTAGTCGATCCCCACGGCGATGTAGCCGGCGAGCCGGTCGTCGGCCGTCACCGCCGGCTTCTCCATGCCCGCGTCGACCAGGAACGTCATGTCCGACCGCCGGGGCCAGACGGCCACCCGCAGGTCGGCCCAGTACTCGAACACGTAGCCGTACTCGTTGGTGACCGCGACGGCCCGGCCGCCCGGCCGCACGGCGGCCCGGACCGTGCGGGCGACATCCGCCAGCCGTTGCTCGCGGTCCCGGTCGGCAGCGAGTTGCGGCCGGTTCGCCTGCGCGTGCCGCCACGGGCCGACCCACGGCGTCTTCGACGCGACGACGTACCGGGCCAGGCCGGCGCAGACGACGGCGGCGATGATTAGGTCCGTCCGCCGGGACGGTCCGCCGACCGCCGCCGCCAGCCGGAGGAGCAGACTCGCCACCCAGCCGACGCCGAGGGCGACGGGCACCAAGAGCGTCGTGTGGTAATAGTCGTGCGTCGAGCAGTGGTACGTAAATATCCCGACGTAGGCGACGTACCCGGCGAACAGCCCGGCGGCGAGCGGCCACCCCGACCGGACGGCGAGGGCGGCCCCGACCAGCCCGACGCCGAGCGTGCGGAGGCCGACCGTCCCCCGGGCCATGCGGAGGAGGCGGTCGTAGAACGCGGCGTCGGCCAACAGGTGCGGCTGAATCTCGCCGCCGCGGTCGCTCAGTAGCAGGGCCACGTAGACGCCGGACGGCAGGGCCAGCAGCAGCGTGAAGCCAAAGATACACGCCACTTTGCGGGGAAATCCGCCGGCGACGCGGGGCGACAACATCAAGGCTGCGAACCCGGCGGCGAGCGGCGGCAGCAGCGTCCCCGGCTTGACCAGCCCGGCCAGCCCGCACACCAGCCCCGCCACGGCCGTTTCCGGCCAGCCGACGCCCCGCCCCGGCCGGGACAGGTGCCAGACGCCTAGCGCCAGCGCGAACACGGCCGCCGACTCGGTCTGGAAGCTGCGCGACACTAATAGCCCGAACGGGGCGAACAACAAGACCGTCAGGGCCACCGTCCCGGCCCACCAGCCGCCGGTCTGGCGGACGACGGCCCCGCGGACCAACCACCCCGCCCCGGCCCAGAAGGCGGCGGCGAACAGCTTCGACGCCCACGGGATTTCCTCACCTGCAACGGCGTAACTCGCGGCCACGAGCGCCGGCAGGACCGGGGGACTGATGATGTGCCGGAACTTCGCTTGCTCGAACCACGCTACCCGCTCTGGGGTCCGGGCGGCCGGGTCGGCGGCGACCCACAGGGCGCGGGCGGCCAGGGCCGACTCGTACTGGACCGAGTTGAAGAACGGGAACGGCCACTCCCTGACATCGACGAGCCGCCAGCCGGTGCCGACGACGGTGGCCAGGACGGCCACGCCGAGGGCGAGCCGGTTCGCTAACGGCGGCCGGGGGCGCGGCGGGGCGGTCAAGCGTCGTCGCCCAAGACATCGGTGGCGAGCAGTTCGTCCAGGGTGTATGGGCAGGTCGCCGGGAACGCCGCGGCCGGCAGCCCCGTCTCGCCCGCCGCCCGTTCGACCGCCTTCCGGTAGGCGTCCGCCAGGACCGCCTCGGCATGGTTCCGCAGCACGCCCCGGCCGGCCAAGCCCTCCAACTCTTGTCGCTGCTCGATCATTTTCGCCCGGCAACTCCCGGATCGTTGGTCCGGTTGATGGCCCGATTTCAAGATGTGGGCGAGGAGGGAGACGAGGCGATTGACGACCTCGCGCCGGTCGCCTGCGGCCATGTCTTCCAGGTACTCCGCCAGGGACGTGGTATCCACCTCGTCCAGCCGGCCGCGGCGGACTAACGCGGCGGTGGCGTCGAGCCAGGCGGTCTCGTCGGTCTCGTACAGGCTGACGGGGGCCGTTGGGGTTCGCCGGACCATTGGCCTAACTCCTTGTCGCTGAGCGGGTGGTACATCGATGGTCACGAGTTTAGGCCATCACTGCTGAACAACGACACATCGACCCCCGCGGTACCCGGGGCCGGGGGCGGCCACCCGTTGACCCGGAACTGTTCGAGCACCGCGGCGGGCGGGTGAACAACCATCCCCTGATTGTGATGGATGGCAACGCAACCCGGCCCGTGATAGTCCACGATAACCCGGGCAGCATCTAGCCACGACAGCCCGGTCCAAAGACACCCGGACTCGGCGAACCAAAACGCCGCCGCCTCGTCCAGTCCGGCCGCAGCCAGGTGTTGCTCGACCCAAGCCCGATCCAGGGGGCGGAGTGGCTCCGGTTCATGGCCGGGGCCTAGTCGCTCGGAGCGTAGGTCGAAGAAGCCGATGGTCAAGTAGTGGATAAGGCTCATTGCTACGCCGCCTCCGGCTACTTGATTTCCCCTCACGCCCCCGCGAACCCCAGGTTCCCCGGCGGCGGGGCCACTTCCGCCGTCGACTCCATCACCGCCTTCGGCTCCTCGTCCGGGTTCCGTTCGAGGTCCGCCACCGGAATCTTGCGGAGCAGCTTGTTGAGCGCCTCGCGGTCGAGTTCCTCCTGCGCCAACAGTGCGTTGGCGATCAGGTCGAGGTCGCCCCGGTTGCGGCCGATCAGGTCGGTCGAGCGGGCCTCGGCGTCGCTCAGGATGCGTTGGACTTCCTCGTCGATGATGCGGGCCGTCCCCTCGCTGAAGTCGCGGCTCTCGGAAATCTCTTTGCCCAGGAACACATGCTCCTCGCCGATCCGGTACGACACCGGGCCGAGGCGGTCGCTCATGCCGAACTGCGTCACCATCAGCCGGGCGATGCGGGTGGCCTGTTTCAGGTCGCCGATGGCCCCGCTCATCGGCTCGCCGAAGACGAGCTTGTCGGCCGCCCGGCCGCCCATCGTCACCACCAGCCGCGCGGTCAGTTCGCTCAGGCTCACGTCCACCTTGTCCTCGTTCGGCTCGAAGATCGTCACCCCGCCGGTCCGGCCGCGGGGGACGATGCTGACCCGCGTCAGGGGGTCGGCCTTCGGTTCGAGCCAGGCACACAGGGCGTGGCCAGCCTCGTGGTAGGCGGTCCGCCGCTTCTCCACGTCCGAGAACATCTCGTCCCGCTTGGCCCCGAGCCGGACGCGGTCGGCGGCCGTGTCGAAGTCGGCCTGCTCGACGACGTTCTTCCCCTCGCGGGTGGCCACCAGGGCCGCCTCGTTGCACAGGTTCCGCAGGTCCGCCCCGCTCATGCCGATCATCCCGCGGGCGATGCGTTCGAGGTCGACGGCGTCGCCGAGCGGCTTGTTCCGGGTGTGGACTTTGAGAATCGCCAATCGCCCCTGCCAGGTCGGCTTGTCGACCGTGACGTGCCGGTCGAACCGGCCGGGCCGCAATAGTGCGGTGTCCAGCACGTCCGGCCGGTTGGTCGCGGCCAGGACGATGACCGTCTCGTTGGCCTGGAACCCGTCCATCTCCGAGAGAATCTGGTTGAGCGTCTGCTCGCGTTCATCCGACCCGCCGCCCACGCCGGCCCCGCGCATCCGGCCCACCGCGTCGATCTCGTCGATGAAGATGACGCACGGGGCGGCCTCCTTCGCGGTCTTGAACAGGTCGCGGACCCGGCTGGCCCCGACGCCGACGAACATCTGGATGAACTCGCTGCCGTTGATGTTGAAGAACGGCACGTTGGCCTCGCCGGCGACGGCCTTGGCCAAGAGCGTCTTGCCGGTCCCCGGCGGGCCGACCAGGAGGACGCCCTTGGGCACCTGGGCACCTAGGCGGGTGAACTTGTCCGGGTTGCGCAAGAAATCGACGATCTCCTGCAACTCGCGCTTGGCCCCCTCCATGCCGGCCACGTCGTCGAACCCGATGCGGCCGCGGGTCTTCTCGTACCGGCGGGCCGGGCTGCGGACGTAGTTCGACAGGAACCCGCCGCCGGCCGGGTCGCGCATCTTGGGCAGGATGACGAAGAACAGGACGGCCGCGAACACGCCGAGCATGACCAGCGACAGCACCATCGGCCCGACGACTGGGAACAGGTCGTCCTCCTTGCTGATGACGACCTCTTCGGCCTTGTCGTCGGGCCGCAGGCTCCGGGCCTCTTTGTCCTTGTCCTGGAGGCGCTTGATCAGCACGTCCTGACTCTCAGCGTAGGGCAGATTGACGGTGAACTGGCCGCCGGTCAGGCCGAGGTCGGTGGCGACCTTGCCCTTGGGGTCGCGGACCTCGCCGGCCGCCCGGTCCCGGCCGATGATGGTGAACTTCTTGATATGGCCGCCGTCGGCCAGCCGCTCGAACTGGGTGTAGGTGAGAACCTTGGTGTTGCCGAGGTAAACGAGGACGACGGCTACGGCCAGGAGGATGAGCAGGGCCACCCAGCCGCCGGGCAGCAGCGGGCTGGACCGGCGGCCGGACGGCCGGGTCGGCGGGGCGTCGGGCGGGGCCGGGCGGTCGGGGGGCATGCCACGTCCTGGACGGGAAGGGAGTCGCTACCCCATCTTAGGCGCGGGGGCAACCTCACCCCCCGGCCCCCTCTCCGAAACGGAGAGGGAGTGATCGGCGTGGCGAGGTTCCGACGGGGCTGCGAATCGAATCGAACCACGTCCCTGGCGTACTCCCCCTCTCCGTTTCGGAGAGGGGGCCGGGGGTGAGGTCGCTTACTCCACCGGCTTGTCCGCGGCCGGCGGCGCGTCGCCCGGCGCGTCCTTGGTCTTGATCAGCTGGGCCAGTTGCGCGAACGAGAAGACCGGGGCCTTACCGGCCTTCTGCGTGTCGCTCAGCTTCGACACCGCCCGCGGGACCGGCGGGCCGGCCGGCTTCTTCGGCGGCGGGGCGGCCGGCGTCCCCTCGGCCGACGCCGGGGCTTCCCCCTCAACCGGCGGCTTGCCGGCCGGTCGGGGCGGGGCACCGGGCGGCTTCGGGCTGTTCCGCCAGCCGGGGGCACCGGGGCCGCGCTGCGGCGGCCGACCGCCCGGCCGACCCCCGCCTCCACCGAATCCGCCGCCCCCGCCGCCGAACCCGCCGGGCCGCGGCGGCCCGCCCGCCCCGGCCGGCTGCATCGGCCGTTGCGGCATCGGCGGCCGATCTCCCTGCAGCCCTTGGGGGCGTTGCTGTTGCGGCGGTCGGTCCATCGGCGGCCGGTCGCCCTGGGGCCGTTGTTGCGGCGGCGGACGGTCCCCCTGGGGCCGCTGTTGCTGCTGTTGCGGCGGCCGGTCGCCTTGCGGCGGTCGGTCGCCCTGGGGCCGGTCCCCTTGCGGCCGTCCCTCGCCGCGCGGCCGGCGTTCGGGCGGGCGGCGCTCCTGGCCCGGCCGGATCATCGTCAGCGACACCCGCCGGCGGTCCGGGTCGACGGTCATTACCCACACGCTCACCACGTCGCCGACGGCGACCACGTCGTAGGGCGACTTGATGAACCGGTTGGCCACCTGGCTGATGTGGACCAGGCCCGAGTCCTTCAGGCCGACATCGACGAACGCCCCGAAGTCGACGACGTTCAGCACCTCGCCGCGGAGTTCCATGCCGGGGGTCAGGTCTTCGAGCTTGAGTACCCCCTTGCGGAAGATCGGCAGCGGCCGGTCCTCGCGCGGGTCGCGGCCGGGGCGGGCGATGGCGTCGTAAATGTCCCGCACCGTCGGGGCACCGGCGTTCAGCTTGGCGGCCAGCTCGTCCGGGTGGTTGCTGTTCAGCTTCTCGTGCAGTTGCGGCAGCTTCGCGCGGTCGAGCAAGTCCTGGGGCGTGAACCCGAGTTCGGTGAGTACCTGCCGGGCGAGGTCGTAGCTCTCGGGGTGGACCCACGTCGTGTCGAGGGGGTCGTCCCCGCCGGGGACTTTCAGGAATCCGGCCGCCTGGGTGAACCGGATGTCCCCCATCTGGGCGACGCTCCGCAACTGCTCGCGGGTGCGGAACGGGCCGTTCTGGGACCGGTGTTCGACGACCTGCCGGGCGACCAACTGGTTCAGCCCCGAGACGTGCTTCAACAAGGGCACCGACGCGGTGTTGACGTTCACCCCGACGGCGTTGACGCACGACTCGATGACCGTCTCGACCGACTCCTTCAGGTACTTGGCCCGCACGTCGTGCTGGTACAGCCCGACGCCGACGTGCTGCGGGTCCACCTTCACCAGTTCGGCGAGCGGGTCTTGCAGCCGCCGGCCGATGGAAATCGTACCGCGGGTGGTGGCGTCGAGGTTCGGGAACTCCTCCTTCGCCACCGGGGAGGCGGAATAGTCGCTCGCCCCGGCCTCGTTGACGACGACGTAGGCGAGGTCCGCCGGGGCGGGCGGCAGGCCGTCGAGATTGATTTCGGGTTCGCGCGGCGGTTGTGGGGCGGGGGCGGACGGGGCCGGTTCGGTCACGGGGTCGGCCGTCAGTTCGTCCATCGACGGGGCGTGGGCCGTCACTGTCGGCTCCGACTCGGCCGGTTCGGCCCCGCCGTGCGTCACATGCATCGTCTCGGCCGGGCCGTGGAGACTAGTGTGGGTGGTCACCGTCTCGACCGGGTGGTGCGGCACGTCGGCCGTCGCCGGGGCGCTCGACGCCTCGACGGCCGGGGCGTCGTGGGTCGGGGTGGCGGCCGACGCCGTCGGGATCGGGGACTCCGCCGGCGGCGGGTTCTGCCGGCGGTCTTCGAGGTCGGCGATCAGGTCGCTCACCAACTGCTCGGTCTCCCGGCAGGCCGTCCCGTTGCCGATGGCGATGACCGGCGTCTGGTACTTGCGGACCAGTTGTTCGAGCTTCCGCTTGGCCTCGGCCGCTTTTTTCTGCGGCGGGTGCGGGAAGACGACGGCGTCCTCGAGAAGCGTCCCGGTCTCGTCCAGCACCGCCAGCTTGCAGCCGGTGCGGATGCCGGGGTCGATGGCCAGCACCCGCCGCCCCCCCAAGGGCGGCCGCATCAGCAGGCTGCTCAGGTTCCGGGCGAAGATGTCGACGGCGTGGTCCTGGGCGTGTTCGGTCAGCTCGCGGCGGATTTCCCGTTCGAGGCTCGGCAACAAGAGCCGGTCGAGGGCGTCGTCCACCACGGGCAGCAGGAAGTCCCGGTGCGGGTGGTCGCCGAGCGGCAGGTTGTTCCGGGCGATCTCCTTGGCGTGCCCGGCGTTCCACTCGGTGCGGAGCCGCAGGATGTTCTCGCGCTCGCCGCGGTTGAGCGCCAGCACCCGGTGCGGCGGGATGACGCCGCACCGCTCGCGGAATTGGAAGTAGTCGCGGTACTCGGCCCCCTTCCCCTCCGGGGCGTTGTCGGCCTTGATCGACACGAGTTCGGCCGTGTCCCACAGGAACGCCCGCAGCGGCCCGCGGACCCCGGCGGATTCGGCGATGACCTCGGCCAGGATGTGCCGGACCCCGGTGACCACGTCGTTCACGTCGTGGAGTTGCTTCCACGGGTCGACCATGCCGGGCAGGATTTCATCCAGGTTGTCCACGGCCGGGTCGCGGGTCCAGATGGCGACGGCGAGGGGTTCCAGCCCCTTCTCGCGGGCGTCGGACGCCAGGGTGCGCTTCTTGGCCTTGAACGGCAGGTACAAGTCGTCGAGCCGCTTCATCCCCTCGGCGGCCAGCACCGCTTCGACGAACTCGTCGGTCAGCTTGCCCTGGTTGGCGACGCTGCGGAAGATCGTCTGCTTCTTGGCCGCCAGGTCGCGGAGGAACCGGACGCGCGTCTCGATGCGGCGGATGTGCGTCTCGTCCAGCCCCCCGGTCCGCTCCTTGCGGTAGCGGGTGATGAAGGGGACGGTGTTCTGGTCGTCCAGGAGGCGGACGACTTCCTCGACCTGGGCCTTGCGGACCTGCATGTCCTGGGCGATGCGGGACAGGTCGGCCGGGGTCGGGGCGGCCGGCACCTGGGGGACGGGCTGCGGCGGCAGGGCCGGCACCACCGGCGGCGGCGGGCCGCGGTCGGCAGGGGTCTCGGCCGCGGGTCCGGCGGCCGGCGCGTCCGTCGGCGGCTCCTCCGGCGTGGGTTCGGCGGCCGGGGGCACGGTCGTCTCGTCGACCTCGGCCCCGACCGGGGCGGATTCGGCCGGCGGGTCCGCCGGCGGGGTCGGGTTCTCCCCGGTCCCCGGCTCCGGCGCGGCGGCCGACTCGGGCGGAACCGGGCGGTCGGCGTCGGCGGGCGTCGGGTCAGCGGGGGTCATGCGGCCGTCCGTGAGGCGTGGGGTTGGCGCGGGGCCGGCCCGGCGGTCCGGGCGGGCGTGGCCGTTGGGCGCGTCGGCAGGAGCTTTTTTGTAAGGCGGGCGGCCGGAAGTGTCAAGGATGGGAGGGGCGGCCGCACGCCCGGCGGAAGCAACCTCACCCCCCGGCCCCCTCTCCGAAACGGAGAGGGGGAGGAAGCCTG
>JAABUN010007568.1_pt1 | contig 11610 bp, 9 predicted proteins | sample 5559311 | NCBI WGS metagenome assembly JAABUN01 (sample SAMN10711877, study PRJNA513370) | rock metagenome | isolation source: Antarctica rocks | place: Antarctica: Victoria Land, Siegfried Peak sud | reverse complement strand
GACGAGGGGCGGGCGCGCCGAGGGCGGGGGCAACCGATCCGGGGCACGTAGGGTGATCCGCATGACCGCACCTCCTCGCCCCCACTATACCAGCCGCTCGCCACCAAGTCACGTTGTAAAACTAGTGGGCCGGTGGTCCAGCAAGAGCAGCGACGAGAGGGCCGGGGCGCAATCATGCGCCCCGGCCCTTCTTCGGATCACTCGCCGCACTTTGCCCACTTGCCCCACTCTGTCGCTCATTCTTTCTGGACCACTACACCCCCTCGCTTCACTTCGTCGGCAGATAGGCGTTGCTGTAAGTCTTCGCCAGATCGATGTCGCCGCCCAGGATCTTGAGTCGGAGCAGCAGATCGCGCGTCGAGGTCCAGGCGGCGGGATCGGCGTAGCCAAGGCCGTGCGCCGCGGTCTGCTCGCTCTGCAAGACCGGCAGGGTCGCGTCGAGCACGGCGCGGAGCTGCGCGCGCTTGTCCGCCGCGCCGGGGATGGTCGGGGTCGAGAGGGTCACCGCCGCATCCGGGTCGGCGATCGTATCCTGGATGCCGCGCATAACGGCGCGCACCACCGCGCGCACCAACGCAGGGTCGCCGCTCACGGTCTTCTCGTCGGTAACGAGGCCATTCGACGCCAAATTGACCTTGTCGAAGACATTGATCGTCGTGATCGATTGGCCGAGCGCGCGGAGTTGCACCGGCTCGTTATTGGTGTAGCCGACCACCGCATCGACCTGCCCCTGCGTCAGCGCCTGGACCTGCGTGAAGCCGATCTCGCGCAGTTGCACGTCCGATTCCTTCAGCCCGGCACTGTCGAGCAAGGCGAGCAGGCCGATGTAGGTCGCGCCGTAGCGACCGGGGACGCCGACCGTGCGCCCTTTGAGATCGGCGACGGTGCGGATGTTGGCCTTGTCCAACGCCATCACCGTCACCGGATACTTCTGGAACCACGTCCCGACGTAGACGAGCGGCACCCCCTGCGAGCGGGCGATCATCACCTCGTCGCCCCCGGCCACCCCGAAGTTGAGCGCGCCGGTGCCGAGCAGCTTCAGCACATCGACCCCGAAGCCCTGCTTGAACTCGACATCGAGCCCCTCGTCGCGGAAGTAGCCGCGCGCCTGCGCCACGTAGAAGGGCGCGAATTGCACGTCGGGGATGTACCCCAGGCCGATCGTCAGCTTCCGCAGCGGGCCACCGGCTCGCGTCGCGGTCGCCCCGGCCACGGCGGTCCCGCGTGTGGCGACCGCAGTCGGCCCACCAGTCGTCCCTGCCGCCGTAGCCGGGGCCGTGCTCGCGCCGCCCATCCCCGTCGTGGGGGTGGCGGTCGCGCCACACGCGGCCAGCAGCGTCAACAGCAGCGCGCTCAATACCAGCATCGTCAATCGCTTCATCGCCCCTCTTCTCGTCAGCTATCGCATCGCTCGCCGGACAAGCCCGGCGGCGACAATCCACGTATTACCAGCGCACCAGCGCGCGCTCCAGCACCGCCACGAGCCCATAGGCCACCCCGGCCATCGCAATCAGCGTCACCAGCGCGACGAAGAGGAGCGGCGTGTCGAACAGTCCCCTGGAGACATTCAGCAACAGGCCCAGTCCCCGATCGGTGCCCATGAATTCCGCCACCGTCGCCCCGGTGACGGCCAGCGTGAAGCCGATCTTCGTGCCGCCGAGGAGCGTCGGCAGCGCCAGCGGCACCTCGACGAGGCGGAAGGTCTGCCAGCGATTCGCGCCGTAGACCTGCGCCACCTCGCGCAGGGCGGGATCGATCCGGCGCAGGCCGCCGATCGTGTTGATCAGCATCGGGAAGAAGACGACCAGCGCCGCCACCACCACCTTCGGCAGCAGGCCGAAGCCGAGCCAGAGGAGGAGGATCGGCGCGATCGCCACGATCGGCAGCGCCTGGCTGGCGGCGATGTACGGCGAGGCGAGGCGTTCCAGGAAGGGCGAATGGGCCAGCACATAGCCGAGCACCGTCGCCACGGCGAAGCCGAGCGCGAAGCCGAGCAGGCTCTCGACCAGGGTCGCGCTGGTGTTGGCCCACCACGTCCCGTCCGCCAGCGCTGTCGCGAAGCGCGTCGCCACCCGCCCCGGCGGCGGCAGGATGAACGCCGGGATGTCGCGCGCCGTTACCAGCCACTGCCACGCCGCCACCCCGACGACGATCGACAGCGGCACAGTCAGCCAACCGAGCGCGCCGGGCGGGAGCCCTCGCCCGCGCCGTCCTCCGGTGCGCGGGCGCGACGCGGTCCCGGTGTCGGTCGGTCGTAGATTTCGCGTCGCCGAGCGATCGAATGCGGTCACGCCGCCCCCTTCCCGCGCCGTCGCGCGGCAACAAAAAACCCGAAAGCCATCATGGCCTTCGGGGCAGGGGTGACCACAACGCTGGGGCCAGCCCCGCCCACGATACACGCGGTATCGTACGGCGACGCTAGCACGTTGCGTGCTGTCGAACGATCTTCTCCCATCCGGACTGTCACCGTCGGCTCCGGCATCGCACCGGATCTGCCACATTGCGCGGCTCGCGGGCTCGGCACGAAAGGAGTGCCATACCGCCGGTAGGGAATCGCACCCTGCCCCGAAGATCGATCTAACTGTACGGGGTGGGGTGGGATGTTGTCAAACCAGGTGGGTAAGAGCACGGATGAGCGCGCCGACACGCAGGTGCTACTGCCTACCCGCGCGCGGCGTCACGGCGTAGAGCGCTGCCAGCGCGTCGGCCACGCGGTCGGTGCGGCAGGCGTCCGCCAGACGGACCGCGCCCGCGCTCGCCGCCGCCCAGGCGTCAGGATCGCCGAGCAGCGTGGCGATCGCCGTCGCCAGCGTGGCGGGGTCGCGCGGGGCGAGGGTCAGGCCCGCGCCATATTCCGCCACGAAATCCGCGATCCCCGCGCTAGTGCTCGCCACGACCGGCGTGCCGTACGCCCCCGCCTCCACCCCGTGCCGATTGAAACCGTCGAGGGTCGAGGGGATCACCGAGAGATCGGCGGCGGCGAGGAAGCGCCCCTGCCCGTCGAACGGCAGGGTGCCCAGCAATCGCACCCGCTCCCCGAGGCCGAGCGCCGCGACCTGCGCCCGCAGCGCGTCGATCGTGCCGCCCCGGTCGGGGCCGTAGAGGAGGAGATAGGTCGCCGGGTGCCGCGCGATCACGGCGGGCAGCGCGTCCACCAGCGTGTCGAACCCTTTGATCGGCAGCACGCGCCCGCTCGTGATCAGGATCCGCGCGTCGGTGGGGAGGCCGAGTTCCGCCAGGGTCGCCGCGCGCGACGCCGCCCGCAGGGCAGGCAGCGGCTCGGTCGGGTAGAACCCGGCGGTGACATTGAGGGGGATCGTCGCGATCTTCGCCGGGTCGCAGCCGAAGCCCGCCGCCGCGCGCGCGAGAATCGGGGCCATCGCGCGGACGCGGCTCACGTCCTTGAAGACGCGCCGCAACTCCCGCTGCGTGGCCGGGGCGCTGGCGTAGCCGTAGGGGGTGGCGTCGTCGGGCTGCAACACATCGCCGCCGTGCAAGGTCACCACCGTGCGCGCGGCGGTACCCGCGAGCGCGCGCCGCACGATCGCGCCCAACGGGAAGGCCATCTCGATTTGCAGGATCAGCTCGGGGTCGGCGGCGAGGCGCGCGCGCAGCCACGGGCCAAGATAGCGCGCCGCCGTCAGCAGATACGGGTAGACGAGGCGCGTCCGCGCGTAGCGGTTCGCCAGGCGGTCGCACAGCCCGCGCGAGATCGCGACCCGGTAGACCGGCAATTCGCCGTCCGGCTCGTAGGCGATCGGCTCCCGCTGCCCCGGCTGCGCGAGGGTGACGATCGCGCTCGGGTAGCCGCGCGCGCGCAGGGCGGCGAGGAGTTCGGTGTGGACCGGGATCGCCATCGAGCCGGGGCGATAGGCCGCCGTGAAGTAGAGGAGCTTCGCGCCATCGCGCGGCAACGCGCCGTTCGGCATCACTTGCGCTTCGTCATCGGTCGCACCCCGCCGTCACGCGCCACCATCAGAGGAACCGCAGAATCTTGCTTGCTAGCGGCAGGCGCAACTCGCCGATCCGCCGCCGATCCGCTGGGTCGAGCCCGCCGCTCAGCCGGAAGACGCCGAGATAGACAAGCGCGCCGACCCCGCCGAGAATCGCGTTACCGAGCATCAGCACGATCCGCTGCCCGGTGGGGAGGCCATTCGCATCCCACGGCAGCGGCGGGCGGAGCGGGCCGAAGGCGAGCGGGGCGATGACCAGCGCCATCGCGCCCGCCGCCGCCGCCACGCGCGCCACGAAGCGGGCCGGGTAGCGGATCGGGAAATCACGCAGCGCAAAAACCATCGCCACGCCATCGCAGCAGAGCCGCACGCCGCCCATGACGAGCGCCGCGCCGACGATGCCAAAACGCGGCACGATCACGATCACGAGCGGGATCGCGGCGATCGCGCAGGTACGGGCGATCAGCATCGGGCGATAGCGCTCGTAGGCCATCAGGATCGCCAGCGGCACGCTGATCGCCGCGTCGAGGCAGAGGCATACGGCCAGGATCTGCGCCGCCCCGGCACCATCGATGTACTTCGGCCCGAGCAGCGCGAGGAGGTTGTAGGCCAGCAGGGCCAGCCCGACCGCCGCCGGGAGCATGATCGCCGCCAGGAACTTGCAGAGGATCGCGTACGCCTCGCCGAGCTGGCGATCGTCGCCGCGCGCGTGGAGGCGCGCGAAAAGGGGGATCTGGATCCCAGCCAGCGGCGACCAGAGCGCGCCGAGCGCCTGATTGATCAACGAATGGGCGAACTTCAGGCTCGCCACCGCCCCGACGCCGGGCAGGAGGAGGAGGATGAAGTCGAGCGAGTAGAGGTATTCGGTGAGCTGCTGCCAGTAGCTCAGCGCCGAGTAGCGGACGAGGCGGCCCGGCACTCGCGCGCCCTGTGCGTCGAGGGTCGGTGTCACGGCTAATTCGTGGCGCACGCGCGTCGTCTGCCACGCCGCCAGCGCCGTCGCCACCAGCGGGATCGTGACCAGCACCCCCACAAAGCCGAGCACGCCCCAGCCGACGGCGACGACCGCCAGCCGCAGGAGCGGGCCCAAGATCTGCACCACGAAGGCGATCGCCCCGGACGCGCGCTGCTTGAAGTAGGCGGTGAGGGTTTGCATGAAGACATCATAGATCGCGCCGAGGAAGACGAGTGCCATCAGCGCCCAGAAGAAGACCCATTCATACCGGAAGAGGACAGCGATCAACTTCTCGTCCTTGAGGTCATTCTGCAAATAGGCGAAGAGTTGCGCGCGGAAGATCAGCGCAAGGACCACGATGACCGCGACGACGAGGAGCTTCTGCGCCAGCACGATCACCAGGGTGTTGCGGACGCCGTCGCGCCCGTAGCGCCCCTCGATCTCCGGCAGGAACTTCGCCAGCCCGCGCTCCACCCCGAAGTCGGCGAGCAGCCCGAAGGTGCCGGCCAGCGCGCCGATCCGCGTCACCGTGCCGTACCCCTCCTTGGACAGCAGATTCGCCACCACGATCGCCGAGAGGAACCCGGCCAGCAGCTTCGCCCCCTGCCACCCGGCATTCCAGAGCATCGCCCGCGAGACCTGCCCCGACAAGGTCGCCCCTGCGGGCGGCGAATCCGCGAGCGATGCGCCGAGGTCGGGCTCGGCGGGACGGCTCATCGCTCCCCCGCCCGACTCGGCACGGCGTCGGGGCGGATCAGGAAGTTGAAGCGGCTGCGGACGGCGGTGAAGAAGCTCATCCCGTCGAGGATCACCAGCGCGAACGGCTGCTCGCCGCGCCGCACGCGCACCATGTCGCCCCGGTGCAGATCGGGCGCACCCTCGATCTTGCCGTCGAGGTAGAGCCAGCTCGGGCGATCGTTGGCGATCACCAGCTCGATCCGCGACTCTTCCTCCACCACCAGCGGGATGCGAATCGGGGAATGCGGATTGAGCGCCACGATCACGAAGCCGCGCACCCCGCGCGTCAGGATCGGGCCACCGGCGGACATCGAGTAGGCGGTACTCCCCTGCGGCGTGGCGATGATCATCCCGTCGCCGGGATAGACGTTGACGTACTGCCCGTCGATGTACAGCTCGACCTCGATCAGCTGCGGCCCGGCGCGGATCACCACGTCGTTGATCACCCAACCCGCCGCGAGGGTCGCGCCATCGCGGATCAACTCGGCCTCCAGGGTGGGGCTCTGCTGGACGAGCGCGTGGCCGTCGAGGAGCGCCGTGATGGCGTTGCGCCAGTCGCGGCGCTCCACCATCGTCAGGAAGCCGACGTGGCCGAAGTTGATCCCGAGCAGCGGCACGCCGGGGAACATCCGCGCGGCGCGCATCATCAGGCCGTCGCCGCCAAGGACCACGAGCGCGTCGAGCCCCGCCACCCCCTCGCGGAGCATCGTCGCCTCGTCGCGGCAGGCGATCGTGCGCTCCCCCAGCCAGGCGGCGATCTCGCCCTCCAACTCCTGTGCCTGCGGCTTGTTCAGCGCGGCGATGATCCCCAGCGCCTTCGCTTCACGCATCGCGTCCATGCCCGTCCCCGTTCTCGCGGTCCCGCCGACATCCGTCACAACCGCACCGTCCCAAGCGCCCCATCGAGCGCCGCGACGATCCTCTCGACCTCCGCCTGGGTCAGCACGAGCGGCGGCGCGAGGGTCAGCACGCTTTCGAGGCGGCGCACCGTCGCGGAGTTCTTGCCGAGGAGCACGCCGCGCGCCTGCGTCTCGCGCATCACCCCGTTAACGTGCGCGGCGGCCAGCGGTTCGGTCGTGCCTGGTACCGCCAGTTCAACGCCGATCAGCAGCCCGCGTCCGCGCACGTCGCCGACGATCGGATGCTCGGCGGCGAGCTCGCGCAGCCCGGCCAGCAGCGAGGCCCCGACGCGCGCTGAGTTCTCGACCAGCCCGTCCTCCTCCAGGATCGCCAGATTCGCCAGGGCGACCGCGCAGGCGACCGGGTGCCCGCCGTAGGTGCTGAGCTGGTTGAACTGGACGTTCGCGGCGGGGTCGCCCTTGAACGCGTCGAAGACGGCATCGCTGACGGCGGTGGCCCCGAGCGGCACGTAGCCGCTGCTGATCCCCTTCGCCATCGTCATGATGTCCGGCACGACGCCCCACTGCTGCCCGCCGAACCAGGTGCCGGTGCGCCCGAAGCCGGTGATCACCTCGTCGTGGATCAGCAGGATGCCGTGGCGGTCGCAGAGGGCGCGGATCGCGGGCCAGTACTCGTCCGGCGGGACGATCAGGCCGCCGCCGCCGATGATCGGCTCGCCGATGAAGGCGGCGATCGTCTCCGGCCCCTCGAACTCGATCGTCTCCTCCAGCTCGCGGAGCAGTTGCGCCGATGCCTCGCTCGGCGTCAAGCCGGCGAAGAGGCGGAAGAGATCGGGCGGACGGACGTGGATGTGCCCGCCGATCAGCGGCTCGAAGCGCCCCTTGCGGACCTCCTGGCCGGTCGCGCCGAGCGCGCCCATCGTCCAGCCGTGGTAGCCGCGATAGCGCGAGATCACCTTGAAGCGGTTCTCGTGCGGGAAGCGCAGCCGCGCGTACTGCCGCGCGATCTTCAGCGCCGTCTCCACCGCCTCCGAGCCGCTGTTGACGAAGACGACGTGATTGAGGTCGCCCGGTAGCAATTCGGTCAGCTTCGTGGCAAGATCGAACGCGACCGGCGCGGGGCGGGTGAGCGGGGTGTAGGGGAGCTGGCGCATCTGCCGAGTCGCCGCCTCGACGAGGCGCTCCTGCCCGTAGCCGACATTCACGCACCAGAGCCCGGCCATCGCATCGATGTATTCGTTGCCCGCGTCGTCGGTCAGGGTCGCGCCTTGCCCGCCGGTCATCACCATCGGGGTCTGCGGGACCGCGTGCTGCGTGAAAGGTCGCCAGAGCGCGTCGAGCGCCCGCGTGTCGATGGTCATGCGCTCCTCCTCAAGTCGGCAGTCGGCGGTCGGCGGTCGGCAGAGAGTCCGTAGTCGGTGGTCCGTAGTCCGCAGAAGAGCCAGGCCACAAAGTGATAGCGGTCGGCCACCGCAGAGCCGTGCCCGGTCGAGAGTGGCCCTCCCAGCGCGATCGCTCCGCCGAGCCTCGTCTAACCGACGTCACCCCGTTGCGCGGCAAGTATAGCTTCCGAGCGCGCCATTGCCGATTGTGCGCTAGAATCGGGGCGAGTGACGAGTCGGCGGTCGGCAGTCGGCAGTCGGCAGTGGTGACGCGGTGCCCATCAGCGAACCCTGCTACGGACTACGGACCATCGATCACGGCCCGTTCTCTCTGCCGACCGCCGACTGCCGACTGCCGACTACCCCGGAGGACTGCCATGCCAACCGTCGCCGTGACACGGATCATCCCGGAGGCCGCGTTAGGGCCGCTGCGGGCTGCCGCCGAGGTGCGCCTCTGGGAGGATGATCTGCCGCCGAGTCCCGCCGAGTTGGCCGCGCTGCTGCGCGGCTGCGACGGCGCGCTGACGATGGTGACCGATCGGATCGACGCGGCCCTCCTCGACGCCGCGCCGGGGCTGCGCGTCATCGGCACCTTCGCGGTCGGCTACGACAACATCGACGTGGCGGCGGCGACCGCGCGCGGCGTGGCGATCTGCAACACGCCGGGGGTCCTCACCGAGGCGACGGCGGACGCGGCCTTCTCGCTCCTCCTCGCCGCCGCCCGGCGCATCCCGGAGGGGATCGCCTACGTGCGCGACGGCGAGTGGCGCGCGTGGCGACCGATGATCCTCCTGGGACGCGACATCCACGCCGCGACCCTGGGAATCGTCGGACTGGGGCGGATCGGACGGGCGGTGGCGCGGCGGGCGCGCGGCTTCGAGATGCGCGTCCTCTATCACGGGCGCGAGCGCCAGCCGGACGCCGAGCGCGACCTGGACGTGGAGTACGCGCCGCTCAATGAATTGCTAGCTGCGTCGAACTTCGTCACCCTGCACTGCGCGCTGACCCCCGCGACGCGCCACCTGATCGGCGCGCGCGAGTTCGGGATCATGCGCCCCGACGCGATCCTGATCAATGCCGCGCGCGGCCCGGTGGTCGACACCGACGCGCTGGTGACGGCCCTGCGCGACGGCCAGATCGGCGGCGCGGCGCTGGATGTGACCGACCCCGAACCGCTCCCCGCCGACCACCCGCTGATCGGGCTGCCGAACGCGATCGTCGTGCCGCACACCGCCTCCTCGACGGTCGCCACGCGCGACCGGATGGCCGATCTGGCGGCGCGCAATATCCTGGCCGTACTGGGCGGCACCCCGCCCCCGGCGCTCGTCAACCCGGAGGTATTGACGGCGCGCTGAGCGGTTTCCTCGGGAGGAGTGCGGCACAACGCGCCGAAACGAGTACAATAGGGTGTCAGAATCGCGGCGCGTCACTCGCCTTCGCACCCGGCTGCGGGTCGGCAAGCGCGCCTATCGCTTGCACTGTCGCAGCGCACCCGCACCGTATGCGGGCGTGGCAATACTCGGAGGCTTTCGGATGACGGCAACGCAAGGACCACGAAGGGTAGTCGTGACGGGGATCGGCGCGGTCTCGCCGGTCGGCCTGAATGTCGCGGAGAATTGGGACGCGATCGTGGCCGGGCGCTCGGGGATCGCGCCAATCACGCACTTCGACGCGGCGGGACGGGGCTTCGGCACGCAGATCGCCGCCGAGGTCAAGGGCTTCGATCCCACGATCCGGCTGACCACCAAAGAGGTGCGCCGGATGGACCGCGTCATCCAGCTCGCGGTCGTCGCCGCGTTCGAGGCGGTGGAGAGCGCGGGATTGGCGATCACCCCGGAGAACGCCGACCGGATCGGCGTGATCGTCGGCTCCGGCATCGGCGGCCTCGCCACGCTCGAACAGCAGGCGCAGGTGCTGGCAGAGCGTGGCCCGAAGCGGGTCAGCCCCTTCCTGATCCCGATGATGATCGCCGACATGCCCGCCGGGCAGATCTCGATCTCGCTCGGGGCGCGCGGCACCAACTTCTGCCCCGTCTCCGCCTGCGCCACCAGCGCCCACGCGATCGGCGAGGCGGCGGAGAGCATCCGGCGCGGCGCGGCGGACGCGATCATCGCGGGGGGGACCGAGGCGTGCATCACCCCGCTGGCGATCGCCGGGTTCGGCTCGATGACCGCCCTCTCCACGCGCAACGACGAGCCGTCGCGCGCCAGCCGCCCGTTCGACGCCGAGCGCGACGGCTTCGTGATGGGCGAGGGGGCCGCGATGGTCGTCCTCGAAGCGCTCGACTACGCCCTGGCGCGCGGCGCGACGATCCTCGGCGAGGTGTTGGGGTACGGCTCCACGGCGGACGCCAACCACATCACCCAACCGTCACCGGGCGGCGAGGGGGGCGTGCGCGCGATGCGGATCGCGCTCGAACAGGCGAGGTTACAGCCGAGCGACATCGACTACCTCAACGCGCACGGCACCTCGACGCCGATCAACGAGGTGCTGGAAACGGCGTCGATCAAGACCGTCTTCGGCGAGGGGGCGTACCGCCTGCCGATCAGCTCTACCAAGTCGATGACCGGGCATCTGCTCGGCGCGGCGGGCTCGCTGGAAGCGATCTACTGTCTCAAGGCGATCGAGACGAGCACGCTCCCGCCGACGATCAACTATGAGCACCCCGACCCCGCCTGCGACCTCGACTACGTCCCGAACACCGCGCGCGAGGCCACGCTCAACCGCGTGATGACCAACTCGCTCGGCTTCGGCGGGCACAATGTGTCGTTGGTGCTTGGCAAGTACGAGGGGTAAGATCGCGTCGCCTGAATGCTAGCCAGGTAGCATCAACCCCGTGGTGCAATAGCATGCAAGTAACACATTCCGGCAGTGCTGCCAGCGGCTCGCTAGTTTCGTGGCGTCCTCGCTCACATCAACGTTACAGCGGTCACACGTCAAAGGTATGCCGCTGTGGCGTGTGGCCCAGCGGCGAGGTCTTGCTATCGAGTAGAGCGCCGAGGAACCTTTCGATCGCCGCCGTTACGGCGTGGCCGATGCGGTGGCCGACGAGACGATCCGCCCCTGGTTCCAGACGATGAACGTGCCTTGCGCGCAGTTGATCTCGCCCTTCCCAGGGAACGTGCGCGCCGGTAGGTCGTCCGCCTGGCGGGACAGGGTGAAGCTGAAGCCGATGGTCAGATTCTGAGGAGCCAACGGTTGCAGATCGAGGAGCCTGATCTGCTCGTGCTGCCGCTGCCGCTCCGCGAAATAGGCGAGGAGCGTGGGCCGCGTGTGGAGATTGAGGTGGTCGATCCTCGCGCTCGGGTTGGCGGCATCCAGCGAGAACACCTCCAGGCGGTTGACGTTGCGCGGGTCCGTGGGATCGACGCCTTGCTCCGGGAAGAATTGCACGAGCGCAGCCTGGTCACCCCGGTTGAAAGCGTTCAGGAAGTCGGACACGATCTTCCTGGCCTGTGCGGCCCCACACGATCTGGCGATTGTCGACGGGCCGAGAGTGCTGCGCGGGGTAGCTTGCACCCCCATCGTGGCAGACGAGAGCGGCGTTGGGATGAACTGCGTCGACCCGACCTCGGTGGGGGTGACACAGCCACTTACAGCCTATCCAGGAAGTGAACGTGCACGGCGGAGCTTGCGGTAGATGATGAGGCAGGCGGCGAGTTGGACGAAGCCGAGGTAGTTGGTGCCTTTCTTCTCCCAGCGCACGAGCAGCCGCCGGAAGC
>JAABUN010007567.1_pt1 | contig 11612 bp, 9 predicted proteins | sample 5559311 | NCBI WGS metagenome assembly JAABUN01 (sample SAMN10711877, study PRJNA513370) | rock metagenome | isolation source: Antarctica rocks | place: Antarctica: Victoria Land, Siegfried Peak sud | reverse complement strand
GCCGCCCCGAGGAAACTCGCTATGCCGTTCTCCCCCTCTCCGTTTCGGAGAGGGGGCCGGGGGGTGAGGTTGCCTTGGCCGGCGTCGAGCAAGACCCGTACACTACCCACACAGGGGCGGCCCCGGCACCACCCGGGTTCCGCCCCGCCGTCGTTTCGGGGAGCGCCGATGCCAGACCGCCGGACCGCGCTCCACGCCGCCCACGTCGCCCTCGGGGCCAGGATGGTCCCGTTCGGCGGGTGGGAAATGCCCGTCCTGTACAAGGGCGTCCTCGACGAACACAAAGCCGTCCGCACGACCGCCGGCGTGTTCGACATCTCACACATGGCCCGCGTCGACCTGACCGGGCCGGGGGCGCTGCCGCTCCTCGAAGGCACCTTCACCAACATGGTCGGGACCATGACGCCGGGCCAGGTGCGGTACGGCTTCGTCTGCAACGACGCCGGCGGCATCAAGGACGACATCCTGGTCTACAAGTGGGCGGCCGACGACTACTCGGCCGTGGTCAACGCCGGCAACCGCGAGAAGATTCTCGCCCACTGGCAGGCCCACAACGCCGGCCCCGGGGCGACGGTCACCGACCGCACCGACGAAACCGTGATGGTCGCGGTGCAGGGGCCGCGGGCCGTCGAGATGGTGGCGACGCTGGTCCCGGCCGACATCACCGCGATGAAGTATTACACGGCCGTCCGCACCACGTACCGGGGCGAGCCGGCCGTCGTCAGCCGGACCGGGTACACGGGCGAAGACGGGTTCGAGGTCACCGTGCCGGCCGCATCGGGCGAGAGCCTGTGGGCCGAACTGCTCTCGTTCCAGGCGGTCCCGTGCGGGCTGGGGGCGCGGGACACCTTGCGGCTCGAAGCCGGGATGCCGCTGTACGGTCACGAACTGGCCGAAGACGTGACGCCCTTGGAGGCCGGCCTCGGGTGGGCGGTCAAGCTCGGCAAGCCGTTCGTCGGCCGGGACGCCCTCCAGGCTGCGGCGGTGAGGAAAGTCCGCGTCGGGCTGGAACTGGCCGGCAAGCGCGCGGCCCGCGAAGGGTGTCCGATCCTCGTCGGCGGCCGGCCCGTCGGCGTGGTCACCAGCGGGTCGTACGCGCCGGGCCTGGACAAATCCGTGGCGATGGGCTACGTGCCGCCGGACGCGAGCGCGGCCGGCCAGGCGGTCGAGATCGACATCCGCGGTACGGTCACGCCGGCCGTCGTCGTCGGGTTGCCGTTCTACAAGCGTTAGTTCGTCCCACGGCCCGGGGTTTCGTCGCATGGACAAGTCGCACTTCCGTTACGCCAAGTCGCATGAGTGGGCCGCCCGCGAGGGGGACACCGTCACCGTCGGCATCACCCAGTACGCCGTCGACCAGTTGACCGACGTGACGCACTTGCAACTCCCCAAGGTGGGGGCCGCGGTCGAGGCCGGCAAGGTGTTCGGCGAGATCGAGTCGGTCAAGGCCGTGTTCGACCTGTACGCCCCGGCGTCCGGCCAGGTCGTCGAGGTGAACACGCGGCTGGCGTCCGACCCCTCGCCCATCAACGCCGACTGCTACGGCGCGGGGTGGATGCTCAAGGTACGCCTCGCGCCGGGGGCGGGGCTAGAACAACTGATGGACCAGGCGGCTTACGACGCACAACTGGCGAGCGAGGGGCACTAACGGGGCGGCCGCGTTGGGGCATCTGGCCCCGAAACCCACCGATGATCATCGGTGGGCTTTGCCCCGCCGTTGCCCCCACCCCTCTCGCGACGGTTCACCCCCATCGCCAACCTCCCGCCGGGAGCCCCGCCCCGTGAACTCGTACCTACTCAACACGCCCGAAGACGTGGCCGCCATGCTCGCCCGGATCGGGGCTACCTCCGTCGACGACCTGTTCGCCCACATCCCTGCTGCCGTGCGCCTCGACCGGCCCCTCGACATCCCGCCGGGGCTGTCCGAGATAGAACTGCAACAGCACATAGAACTGCTCGCCGCGAAGAACCTGTCGGCGTCCGACGCGGTCTGTTTCCTCGGGGGCGGGGCTTACGACCACTTCATCCCGGCGGTGGTCGACGCGATTGCGGGCCGCAGCGAGTTCTACACGGCGTACACCCCGTACCAGGCCGAAGCGTCGCAGGGGACGCTACAGGCGGTGTACGAGTACCAAACATTGATGGCCCAGTTGACCGGTATGGACGTGGCCAATGCGTCGCTCTACGAGGGCGGGTCGGCCGTTGCCGAGGCGGTCCTGATGGCGATGGGCATCACCGGCCGCACCGGGGAAGTGCTGGTGGCCGAGAGCGTCCACCCCGAGTTCCGGCGGACCCTCGAAACGTATGTGGCCAACCTGAACTGCACGGTCCGCACCCTCCCCACCCCGGACGGCGTGCTGAATCCCGACGACGTGGCCGCGGCCGTGACGGATACCACCATCGCCGTCGTCGCCCAGTCGCCGAACTTCTTCGGCCACCTCGAAGACATGGCCGCCATCGGGGCGGCGGCCCGGAAGGTCGGGGCGTTGTTCGTCGCCGCGTTCGACCCGGTCAGCCTCGGCATCCTCAAGAAGCCCGCGGACTACGGGGCCGACATCGCCGTCGCCGAGGGGCAGGGGCTGGGCATTCCGTTGGGGTTCGGCGGGCCGTACCTCGGCATCCTGACGTGCCGGCAGGAGTACGTCCGCAAAATCCCCGGCCGGCTGGTCGGCGAGACGACCGACCGCCACGGCAAACGGTGCTGGGTGCTGACGCTGCAGACCCGCGAGCAGCACATCCGCCGGGAGAAGGCGACGAGCAACATCTGCACGAATCAGGGGCTGTTCGCCCTGCGGGCGGCCGTCCACCTGACCGCCCTCGGCCCCGCCGGGTTGAAAGAGACGGCCGAGTTGTGCGCCCGCAAGGCCCACTACGCCGCCACGCAGTTGGCGGCCGTACCGGGCGTCGGGATGCGGTTCGCGGCCCCGTTCTTCAAGGAGTTCGCCGTCCGCGTCCCGGCCGACGTGCCCGCCTTGCTCGGGCACCTGCGGGAACAGGGGTATCACGCCGGCCTGCCGCTCGGCCGGTGGTACCCGCAGTTCGCCGACAGCGTCACCGTGGCCGTGACCGAGAAGCGGACCAAGCGGGAGATCGACGGGCTGGCCGGGGCGGTCAAGGGCCGGTTGCTGGCGAAGGAGTTGGCTCGGGTGTGATCTCATTCAGGGGGCCGAGATGCCGACGCCGTTTCCGGGGATGGACCCGTGGCTGGAAGGGCCGGAACTGTTCCCGGACCTGCACGACACGCTGATTATCTACATCCGCGAGGCGTTGAACGCCGCCATGCCGCGGGGGTACGCAGCCATCGGCAGTACCCTGGTGTGGACCGAGGAGGCCCAGCGGCGGGAGCCGGATGTCAGCCTCGTCCGGCGGGACGACGAGTACCCGACCGGGGTGGCGACGGCCGTCCTCCCCGGCCTGCTGACCCTGGGCGACGACCCGGCCGAGGAGCCGGTCGAGCAGTCGTACCTGGAGGTCCGGACCACGGCCGACCGGCGGCTGGTGACAGCCATCGTCATTCTCACCCCGGCCAACAAGCAGCCGGGGGAGGCCGGACACGGGGCGTACCGGGCGAAACAACTCGAGTTCCGCCGGGCCGGGGTCCATGTCGTCGAGATCGACCTGCTGCGGGCCGGGGCGCATGTGATGGCGGCACCCCGCGGCCGGCTCGAACGAGCGGCCGGGGCGTTCGACTACCACGTCAGCGTGCTGGTCCTGGGGGAGCGGCCGCAAGTCCACGCGGCCGGGGTCCGGCTGGCCGACCGGCTGCCGGCGTTCGGGGTGCCGCTCGACCCGGGGGTGCCGCCGGCGACGGTCGACCTGCAGCCGATGCTCGGCCGGGCCTACGACACCGGCCGGTACGCCGACCTGGTCGACTACGCCCGGCCGTGCGACCCGCCCCTCACCGCGGAGCAACAGGCATGGGCGGCCGGGGTGCTGGCGGGGCGGGAGGGGACGACACAGCGGGTAGAATAGACCCTTGGAGTTCCTGACAAAACCCCCGAAACCGCTGGGAACAGGCTGAATTTGAAGTTTTGCCAGGGCCTCTTAACCGCGAGGACCGCCTCGCCATCAGTCCAGGAGCCGCCGATGTCCGCCGACGAACTCCGCAAACATATCACCGCCATACCCTTCTTCGCGTTCCACGTCCGGACGGCCGACGGCCGCCGGGTGCCGGTATTGGGCCGCGACTTCGCGCTGATCTCCCCGCCGGGCCGGCACGTATACGTGTTCCAGCCAGACGGGTCGCACGACGTGTTGGACATCAACCTGATTCCCGGCGTCGAGTTCGGCCCGCCGCCGACCGAAGCCGTGGCCCCGCAATCCTCCGACGCGACCGCCTGAACCCATGAACAACACCCAATCGACCGACCTCGTGTTCGACCTGTCCCGCCCCGGCCGCCGCTGCCATCGGCTGCCGCCGTGCGACGTGCCGGCCGACGGGCCGCTCGACGCCCTCATTCCCAGTGCCCATTTGGCCAGTGCCCCGCCGCCGCTGCCCGAAGTCGCGGAGATGGATTTGATCCGCCACTTCACGAACCTGTCTACGCGCAACATGTGTATCGACACCAACTTTTACCCGTTGGGGTCGTGTACCATGAAATACAACCCCAAGCGCCATGAACGCCTCGGAGGCCTGCCGGGGTTCGCGAACCTGCACCCGCTTCAGCACGACGACACCATCCAGGGGATGCTCGAACTCTTGTACGGCATGCAGCATTATCTCGCGGAGATTTCCGGCCTGCCGGCCGTGTTGCTCCAGCCGGCGGCCGGGGCGCAGGGGGAGTTGACGGCCCTGTTCGTCGCCGCCGCGTACTTCCGCGATAAGGGCGAAACCCGCCGCCGCAAGGTGCTTGTCCCCGACAGCGCCCACGGCACCAACCCGGCGTCGGCGGCCCTGGCCGGGTTCGACGCGGTGACCGTCAAGAGCGGGGCGAACGGGCTGGTCGATCTGAACGACTTGCGGGCCAAGCTCGGCGACGACACGGCCGTCTTCATGATTACCAACCCGAACACGCTCGGGCTGTTCGAGACGCAGATTCAGGCCATCACGGACATGCTGCACGCCAGGGGGGCGTTGGTGTACCTCGACGGCGCGAACATGAACGCCATCCTCGGCGTCACCCGGCCGGGGGACTTCGGGGCGGACATGCAGCACTACAACGTCCACAAAACGTTCACCGGCCCGCACGGCGGCGGCGGCCCGGGGAGCGGCCCCATTGCCGTGCGCGACTTCCTCGCCCCGTACCTGCCGGCCCCGGTTGTGGTGAAGGTCGGCGACCGCTACCGGCTCGACTACGACATGCCTAAGTCGATCGGCCGGGTCCGCAGCTTCTTCGGGACCATCGGGATTCTGTTCCGCGGCTACTGCTACATCCGCACCCTCGGCCCGGACGGCCTGAAGGCCGCCAGCGAACACGCGGTGTTGAACGCCAACTACCTGCTCGCCCGACTCAAAGGCAGCTACGACGTACCACACGGCGACCGGTGTATGCACGAGTTCGTGGCCAGCGCGCGGGGGCTGCTGCGCGAGAAAAAGATACGGGCGATGGACATCTGTAAGCGGCTGCTCGACTACGGCTTCCACGCGCCGACGGTGTACTTCCCGATGGTCGTGTCGGAAGCATTGATGATGGAGCCGACCGAGACCGAGAGCAAGGAAACCCTGGACGCCTACGCCGACGCGCTGATTCGCATCCGGGACGAGGAGCCGGAGTTGCTGCGGACGGCCCCGCACACGCATGTGATCAGCCGGCCGGACGAGGTCAAGGCGGCCAAGGAGCCGGTCCTACGGTGGACCGCGCCGGGGGCGAAGCCGGTGGCCGTCGCGGCGGGGTCGCCGGCCGGGGAGGGCGGGGCCGTCGGGGGGAGCTGACGGCCCACGGGGCGGCCGGTGCTTGAGCTTGCACCCCGGCCGGCGGCGGGTATACCGCGGACCCGTCCCCCCGCCCCCGCCGAGGTCCGCCCGGATGCACTCGCTTCCCGTCCTCGCCCTGCTGGTCCTCGCCGGCGACGCCCAGGCCGACGCCCCGCCGGCCACGGTCGAAGTCCAGTACCGGACGGTCGCCGTCCGCGTCGGCCCGGCCGCCGACGCCCTGGCCGACGCCGGGGTGCGGAACCTGAACGGCGAGCCGGTCCTGTTGACGCCCGCCCAACTCGCGGCCGTCGACCTGGCCGGCCGCGGGTCGGCCGACGCCGGGGCATCGCCCTGGGTGGCGCTGGCCGCCGGCCAGACGGCGAACGTGCTGCTCGGCCAGCAGGCCCAATTCACCACCGGCCACGAGCGGAAGCCTGCAGCCAGCGATGTGGTGCCGCGGGCCGAGACGGTCGCCACCGGGTCGCAGTGGGATCTGCGGGCCGACCCGACCGCCGACCGGGGGGCCGTCCGCCTGGCCGTCCAGTTCCGGGACGTGGCCGTCGACCCAGTCGTCCCGGTCGGGTATCAGGTGCTGGCCGGGGTGTCGGGGGCCAGCGGCGGTCCGGTCCGGTTCGGCGTCCAGCGGCCGTCCGTCCGCCGGCTCGAACTCGACCGCACGGCCACCGTCCCGGACGGCCAGACGGTGGCGTTTTTCGCCGGCACCCGGTGGCGGGTGGCCGAGGTGACGCGGACGGCTGGGTACGCCCCGCTGGCGGTGCTGAACCGGTTGACCACATCGAAGACCGAGGCCGTCGACGAGGACGTGTACGCCCTGGTGACCGTCAAGCGGACCGGTGCCCCGGCCCCGACGGCCGCGGATTGGGTGGCCAAGTACCACAAGGCGCTGGCCGACGGCAAGCCGGCCGACGCGGCCCGGCACGCCCGGACGGCGCTGGACCTCGACCCGGCCTGCTTCGCCGGGCCGGGGAAGTGAGACGCGGGCGGGTCGGCCGGGACGGGGCCGCCCCAATCCCTCCGACGTTCGTCGGTGGGCTTTGCCCGATGTAACGAACCGGCCATCCACCCCGACCCCCGACGGTCCGCCATGACTTCCCGCTACGTCGTCGGCCTCGACCTCGGCACCACCAACTGCGCCCTGGCCTACGCCGACACCGGGGCCGGGGGCGACGCCCGGGTGCGGCCGTTCCCGATCCCGCAGGTCGTCGCACCCGGCGTGGTCGAAGCGCGGGGTCTCTTGCCGTCGTTCCTCTATCTTCCCGGCCCGACCGAGCAGCCGGCCGGGGCGCTGCGGCTGCCGTGGGACGCCGACCGGGACTACGCCGTCGGCGAGTTCGGCTGGAACTTCGGTGCCCGCGTCCCGACCCGGCTGGTGGCCAGCGCCAAGTCGTGGCTGAGCCACTCCGGGGCCGACCCGCGGTCGCCCATCCTGCCGTTCCGCGCCGCCGGCACTGACCGCAAGGTCTCCCCGCTCGACGCCTGCACCCGGTACCTGCGGCACCTGGCCGAGGCGTGGAACGCGGCGATGGCCCAGGACGTGCCCGACCACCGGCTGGAAGTCCAGGACGTGATCCTGACCGTCCCGGCGTCGTTCGACGCGGCCGCCCGGGACTTGACCATCGAGGCCGCCCGGGCCGCCGGGCTGGAACACGTCACCCTGTTGGAGGAACCCCAGGCCGCGTTCTACGCCTGGCTCGACAGCCTCGGCGACGCCTGGCGGGAGGCCGTCCGGGTGGGGGATTTGATCCTCGTCGCGGATGTCGGCGGCGGGACGACCGACTTCACGCTGATCGAAGTCGCCGACGACGCCGGGGCGCTGGCCCTGACCCGCATCGCCGTCGGCGACCACCTGCTCCTGGGCGGCGACAACATGGACCTGGCCCTGGCCCACGCGGCCGCGGCCGCCCTGGGGGCGCAGGGGGTCAAGGTCGACGCCGGCCAGATGCCGCAACTGACGTATGCCGCCCGCCAGGCCAAGGAGCAACTGCTCGCCGACCCGACATTGGCGAGCGCCCCGGTCACGCTGTTGGGCAAGGGGCGGTCGGTGGTGGGCGGGACGGTCAAGTACGACCTGCCGCGGTCGGACGTGGAGCGCGTCCTGCTCGACGGCTTCTTCCCCGACGTGCCGGTGACGGCCGAGCCGAAGCGGGCGCGGACCGGGGGGTTGCAGGAACTCGGCCTGCCCTACGTCGCCGACGCCGGCATCACCCGCCACCTGGCCCACTTCCTGAGCCGGCAGACGGAAGCTCTCGAGGAGCGGGCCGCCCGCCACGGCGGCCGGGGGGTGACGAGTGCGTTGCCGACGGCCGTCCTGTTCAACGGCGGCGTGTTCAAGGCCGACGTGTTCCGCGACCGGCTCCTCGCCGTGCTGGACAAGTGGAACGGCTCGACCCGCGACGTGCGGGCGCTCGCCGGGGTCGATCTGGACCAGGCCGTCGGCCGCGGGGCCGCGTACTACGGCCTGGTCCGGCGCGGCAAGGGGGTGCGCATCCGCGGCGGCACCGCCCGGGCGTACTACATCGGCGTCGAGAGCGCCGCCCCGGCCGTGCCGGGTGTGGCCCCGCCGCTCAAAGCCTTGTGCGTCGCCCCGTTCGGGATGGAAGAAGGGACCGAGGCCGACATGCCGGGGCAGGAGTTCGGGCTGGTCGTGGGCGAAGAAGTCGAGTTCCGGTTCCTGGGATCGACCCTCCGCCGCGACGACGCCCCCGGCACGGTGGTCGAGGACTGGGAGGAGCAGATCGACGAACTCGCCCCGGTCCGGGCCATCCTCGACGGCCAGGCCCAGCAAGGGCGGGTGGTGCCGGTGCATTTGCACAGCGTGGTCACCGAAGTCGGCCAGCTCGAGTTGTGGTGCCAGAGCCGGGACGGCGGCCGGCGGTGGAAGCTGGAGTTCAACGTGCGGGAGAAGTAGGCGAGCGGGGGGCGTTAGCCCCCTGAGGCGGGAACCCATCACGAGCCTGCCGCCGGCGTAAACCTCAGGGGGCTAACGCCCCCCGCTCGCCGGCCCCTGGCCCCTACCCGCCCGGCCGGTTATCATGCTCCCTGCCTCTCTCACTTTCCCCACGCCGTAAGGAAGTCCCTCCCATGTTCGAGCGCGGAAACCTGTCCCGCCGCGGGTTCATGAACCGGTCGCTCGCCGGCCTGACCGCCGCCGGCCTGCCGCTGTGGTATGCCAAGGAAGTCCACGGGGCCGACGAGGCCACCCGGGCCGCCAAGGCCCGGAAGGCGAACGCCAACGAGAAGCTGAACGTCGGGTACGTCGGCATCGGTAGCCCGCAGTCCCGCGCGTACGCCATGTACGGCGCGTCGAAGAAGTTCAAGCAGAGCGTCCACAACGTGGCCGTGTGCGACGTGGACGCCCCGCACTTGGCCCGGGCGGTCAAGGACTTCAAGGCCGACGGGTACGAACCCAAGGCGTACACCGACTTCCGCCAACTCACGGACGACCCGACCGTCGACGCGGTGGTCGTCGCCACGCCGGACCACTGGCACGCCCTGGTGGCCATCGACGCGATGCGCAAGGGTAAGGACGTGTACTGCGAGAAGCCGCTGACGCTCACGATCCAGGAAGCCCTGGCCCTCCAGAAGGTGGCCAAGGAGACCGGCAAAATCCTCCAGACCGGCAGCCAGCAGCGGACCGAGATGCGGCAGTTCCGGGAGGCCGTCGAGGCCGTCCGGGCCGGGCGGATCGGGAAGGTCAAGCGGATCGAGTGCCGGATCGGGGCGGTGGACCCGTCCGACGCGATCCCGGTGACGAAGGTCCCGGAGGGGCTGAACTGGGACATGTGGCAGGGGCCGGCCCCGGAGCGGGAGTACCGGTCCAATGGGACGGGCGGGCGGTACGGCAAGACGAACTGCCACTACGAGTTCCGGTGGTGGTACGAGTACAGCGGCGGCAAGATGACGGACTGGGGTGCCCACCACCTCGACATCGCCCAGTGGGCGCTCGGCATGGACGGGTCCGGCCCGGTGGCGGTGGAGTGTATCGACGCCGCGCCGCCGAAGGCCCCCAAGGGTGAGGGGTATAATTGCCACCCGACGTTCAAGGTGAAGTACACCTACGCCGACGGGGCCGAAGTCATGGCGATGGACGGCCGCGGGACCACGGTCAAGGGGCTGGTCAAGCGGGACGGGAAGCCGCCGACCACCCGCAAGCGGAACCGGGACAAGGACGGGAACCCGATCGAGGGGTACACCGAGACGCCGGTCGACGGGGTCGACGGCGGCGCGAACGGGGTGATGATCTTCGGCGAAACCGGGACGATCTTCGTCGACCGCGGCCAGTTGCTCGCCAGCGACGCGAAGGTTCTGGAGCAGCCGAAGCTCGACACGCCGCTCTACCCGTCCCGGCCGACGGACCACTTCGGGAACTTCCTGGACTGCGTCAAGACCCGCGAGAAGCCGATCTGCGACCCGACCGTCGGCGGCGGGTCGGTCATCGTCTGCCACCTGGGCGTGATCGCGCTCTTGTCCGGTGTCGGGTCGAAGTACACCTGGGATCCGGCGAAGAACGAGTTCACCGGGGCGAACGCCGAGAAGGGGAACAAGATGAAGAGCCGCGAGATGCGCAGCCCTTGGAAGCTGGACGTGTAGAAAGCCCCGCAAAGCCCAGGGACTGCAGTCCCTGGGCTTTCCCCGTTCACGGCAACTCGACCACCTTGACCCCCGTCTTCCGCCACAACTCCTGCACCAGCTTGTTCTTCTCCTGCTCGCGCAATTGCTCGGTCAGCTTGTACAGGATGAACTTCTGCACCTTCTCGTCGAACGGGTGGACGCCGGCGACTTCCCGCTCGGTCACCTTGATGACGTGAATCCCCGTCGCCGTCGGCACCAGGTCGCTCACCTGACCCGCCGTCAGGGCCAGGACGGCGGGGGCCAGTTCGGCCGGCCGGATGTCCGCCGGGGTGGTCCCGATGCCGGCCCCGCCGCGGAGCTTGCTGTCCCCGTGGCCGTGCTCCCGGATCAGCCCGGCGAAGTCGGCCCCGCCCTTGGCCTGCTGCAGCAGCCAGTCGGCGTACAGCCGGGCCTTGGCGGGCGTGTCGAACCGGGAGTAGCTGACGAACAGGTCGAGCCAGACGACCCGGTCGTCGGTCTTGAACTCCTTGGGGTTGGCGGCGTAGTACCGCTCGACCTCGGCCAGGCTGATCGTTTTGCCTTTGTCCTTCAGGAGGGAGTTCAGGTAGATGTCGAGCAGGGCCGACCGCTCCAGTTGCCGGAGCAGCACCTGGTACGAAATCCCCTGCGACTGGAACGCCTTGGCCAGCTCGGCCTCGGACTGGAGGCCGGACTGCTTGCGGATCGCCGCGAACTTGCCGGCGGCCATCTGCTTCGACTGCTCGGTCAGGTCGTCGACGGCCCGGCCCGGGCTGTTCTTCTTGACCCGGGCGAGGAAGTCGGCCAGGAGCAGTTCCCGGTGGATCAGCTTGACCAACTCCTCCTCGAATAGCTTCTTCTCACGGCCCTTCTGGTCGGCGGCAGGGTCCGGCGTATCCCCGTTCGCGCGTTCGGCCCCTAGCCGCTGGCGGACCATCTGCCAGACTTCTTCGTCGGTGATGACGACATCCGACCCGATGGTGGCGACGGTGCGAATCTGGACGGTGGCCTGGGCCGGTGTGGCGAACCCGGCCGGCTTGACCGGGGCGGCCTCGGAGACCGCCACCGCGGGCGGCGGGCTGGGTTCGGCCGGCGCGGGACGCAGGGGCGCGGCCGGGGCGAGCGGGGCGAGCGGGGCGAGCGGGGC
>JAABUN010007566.1_pt1 | contig 11615 bp, 13 predicted proteins | sample 5559311 | NCBI WGS metagenome assembly JAABUN01 (sample SAMN10711877, study PRJNA513370) | rock metagenome | isolation source: Antarctica rocks | place: Antarctica: Victoria Land, Siegfried Peak sud | reverse complement strand
GAACTCGCGACATCCACCTTGGCAAGGTGGTGCTCTACCAGCTGAGCTACGTCCGCAGGCAACCTTGTCCAACCGGGTTTGGCCGCGATCAGAAACCATAGCCGAGGCCAACGCCGTAGTCCAACCCGATCCGCGCCACCGCCGCCCGCGGCGAGCCGCAGCACCAATCTCCAGCGCTACCCTGAATGGGTGGAAATAGCACGCCAGCGCACGGTGCCTGAGGGCTCGACCGACCACCTGCGGGTGTGGGTGAACGGTCGGCTTCACCGCGATCCGGCGGATGCTCACGTACTGGCCCTGGACCACGGACTCACGGTGGGCAACGGGGTGTTCGAGGCGCTGAAGGTCACCGAGACTGGCCCGTTCGCCCTGCAGCGGCACCTGGACCGGCTCACTCGCTCGGCGGCCGCCCTCGCGCTGCCCGAGCCTGATCATGACCTGATCCGCACGGCCGTGGGGGCCGTGCTCCGAGGTCGCGCCTTCACCGACGGCAAGGTCCGGATCACCTACAGCGGCGGGCTAGGTCCGCTGGGCTCCCAGGCGGCGTACGGCACCCCCACCCTGGTGGTGGCCGCGGATGCGAGGACGCTCTCGGGCGCGTCCGCCAAGATCGTCACCGCCCCCTGGGTCCGCAACGAGCGCGGCGCTTTGACCGGGGTCAAGTCCACCTCCTACGGCGAGAACGTCCGAGCGCTGGCGTACGCCAGTGAACGCCAAGCCACGGAGGCCATCTTCGTTAACACCGTCGGCTCCCTCTGCGAAGGCACCGGCTCGAATGTGTTTTGCGTGTTCGGCGATCAGATCATCACCCCGCCGTTGTCGGCTGGTCCGCTGGCCGGGATCACGCGCGCCTTGGTCATCGAGTGGAACGACGTCACCGAAGCCGACCTTTCGCTAGCCGAGGCGCTCGCGGCCGACGAGGTGTTTCTTACGTCGTCGCTGCGCGACGTCCAGGCCGTACACCGATGGGACGCCCTCGAGCTCGACGACGTCAGCCCAATGACGCGTCGCGTCGCGGACACCTTTGCCGAGCGCTCCGCCGCCCAGCCGGAGCCCTGAGCCCGCCGGAACGTGGTCGGACGTCGCCGAAAGCCGGGCGGAAAGTTGGCGGTCATTACGGAGCGGCGACCGTGTGGTCGGTAAAGCAGATTCAGGACCACCGCGGGGATGGGATATGGTTCTCTAGCCCATCAGCGGGCGATTGGCGCAGTGGTAGCGCGCTTCGTTCACACCGAAGAGGTCACTGGTTCGAACCCAGTATCGCCCACCCGTCTGAGCCCTCGTTGTCCCCTTGGCAACGGGGGTTCAGTGGTTTGTACCCGCCGCAGTTGTCGTCGCAGGAAGGAAGTCGTCGTGTCCGGATCCGCCACCGTGGTCAGCGCCCGTTCGTCGCATCAGCAGGTGATTGAGACCACGACGACCGGGGTGGACCTCTTCGGCGACGACCGCACCGTAATCGCCGTCCGGGTCAATGGAGCAATCCGCGACCTGTACCTCCCGCTCCTGCCCGGCGACGAGGTTGAGCCCGTTCTCAGCTCCTCACCCGACGGCCTGGGGATTTTGCGGCACTCCGCGGCGCACGTGCTGGCGCAGGCCGTGCAGTCGCTGCATCCCGACGCCAAGCTGGGTATCGGGCCGCCGATCACCGACGGCTTCTACTACGACTTTCAGGTCGCCGAGCCGTTCACCCCCGATGATCTCCGTGCCCTCGACAAGGAGATGGTCAAGATCATCAAGGAGCGGCAGCGCTTCCGGCGCCGGGCCGTCTCTGATGAGGATGCTCATACGGAGCTGGCGGGCGAGCCGTACAAGCTGGAGCTGATCGGGCTCAAAGGTTCCGCGAGCAGCGACGACGGCTCCAGCGTCGAGGTCGGTGCCGGCGAGCTCACCATCTATGACAACCTGCGCCGCGACGACTCGGTGGCGTGGAAAGACCTGTGCCGGGGTCCGCACGTGCCGCACACGGGCTACATCTCGGCCTTCTCGCTGATGCGTACGTCGGCGGCCTACTGGCGCGGCGACCAGGCCAACGCCCAGCTGCAGCGGGTGTACGGCACCGCCTGGCCGAGTCGGGACGAGCTGAAGGCGTATCAGACCCGGCTCGAGGAGGCGGCCAAGCGCGATCACCGCAAGCTCGGCACCGAACTGGACCTCTTCTCGTTCCCCGACGAGCTCGGCTCGGGACTGGCGGTGTTCCACCCCAAAGGCGGTGTGCTGCGCAAGGTGATGGAGGACTACTCCCGGCAGCGTCACATCGACGAGGGCTACGAGTTCGTCTACACCCCGCACATCACCAAGGCACAGTTGTTCGAGACGTCCGGGCATCTCCAGTGGTACGCCGACGGCATGTTCCCGCCGATGCACCTCGATGCGGAGCTGAACGAGGACGGGTCAGTTCGAAAACCGGGCCAGGACTACTACCTGAAGCCGATGAACTGCCCGATGCACAACCTGATCTTCCGCTCGCGCGGACGCTCCTACCGCGAGTTGCCGCTACGTTTGTTCGAGTTCGGCGGCGTCTACCGCTATGAGATGTCCGGCGTCATCCACGGGCTGACCCGAGTCCGCGGCATGACCCAGGACGACGCGCACATCTACGTCACGCCTGACCAGCTCCACGCCGAGATCACCTCGTTGCTCACCTTTGTGCTGGGGCTGCTCGCCGACTACGGCCTGGACGACTTCTATCTCGAGCTCTCCACCCGGGACCCGGAAAAGTCGGTCGGCACCGACGGGCAATGGGAGACGGCGACGGATGCCCTGCGACAGGCCGCCGACTCGACCGGCCTCGAGCTGGTGCTCGACGAAGGCGGCGCCGCCTTCTATGCCCCCAAGATCTCGGTGCAGGCCCGCGATGCCATCGGCCGTACCTGGCAGCTGTCGACCATCCAGGTCGACTTCCAGCTGCCGGAACGCTTCGAGCTGGAATACACCGCCCCCGACGGCAGCCGGCAGCAGCCGTACATGATCCACCGGGCCCTGTTCGGCTCGATCGAGCGATTCCTCGGGGTGCTGACCGAGCACTACGCCGGTGCCTTCCCGCCCTGGCTGGCACCGGTGCAGGTGATTGCCATCCCGGTGGCGGCGGAATACAACGACTACTTGGACGGTGTCGCGCAGCAGTTGCGTGCCGCCGGCGTACGGATCGAGGTCGACACCAGCGACGACCGGATGCAGAAGAAGATCCGAACGGCGCAGAAGGCCAAGGTGCCGTACATGCTGATCGCGGGCGGCGACGATGTGGCTGCGGAAGCGGTCTCGTTCCGCTATCGCGACGGCACCCAGAACAACGGCATCGGCGTGCCGGCGGCCATCGCCGAGATCACTGACGCGATTGCCGTCCGCCGCCAGGTCTGACGCCGCGTCGTCGAGCCCCCGGGTGGGGTCACAGCCAGCTGGGTCTTGGACAAGCCGAAGAAAGGGAGAGAGATGGGGGAGGAGTACGAGGACGCGGCGACGCTGCCGGGGGTGCCCGACGCCTTCGAGCGATTATGGACCCCGCACCGGATGGTCTACATCAACGGTGAGAACAAGCCACCATCGGACGACGCCGCAGCCTGCCCCTTCTGCAACATCCCGAAAATCGTCGATGACGAGAGTCTGATCGTCCACCGCGGTGAGCTGGCGTACGTCGTCCTCAACCTCTATCCCTACGCGCCGGGTCACCTGCTGGTCTGCCCCTATCGACACGTCGCTGACTATCCCGACCTCACGGTCGAGGAGACTGCTGAGGTAGCCGCCCTCACGCAGCGGGCGATGACGGTGCTGCGGGCGGCCAGTGCGCCGCACGGGTTCAACCTCGGCATCAACCAGGGCGGCGTCGCCGGGGCCGGTATTGCGGCTCACCTCCATCAACACGTCGTGCCGCGCTGGTCCGGTGACGCCAACTTCCTCCCCGTCATCGGGCAGACCAAGGCGCTGCCGCAGCTGCTCGGCCAGACCCGCGACATCGTCGCCCGAACATGGCACGAGCTGGCCGGCTGATGCTGGAACGGTTCCGGTCGGTGTGGGCCCGGTTGCTGACCCCGGTCGCCATCTTATTGAACAAGCGCGGTGTCTCCCCGGACGTGGTCACCGTGATCGGCACTCTGGGCGTGATGGCGGGCGCCTTGGTGTGCTTCCCCCGCGGCTGGCTGTGGCAAGGCGTCGTGGTGGTGGCGATTTTCGCCTTCTCCGACATGATCGACGGCCTGATGGCCAAGCTCAGCCGGAAAGCCAGTCCGTGGGGAGCGTTTCTCGACTCCAGTCTGGACCGCCTCGGCGACGGTGCGGTGTTCGGCGGGATCCTGCTGTACTTCACCGGACCGCAGGACTCTCCGCTGTGGGCCGGGGTGACGCTGGCGGCCCTTGTCCTTGGCCAGCTGACCTCCTACGTACGAGCCCGCGCCGAGAGTCTCGGATTCTCCGCCGACGGTGGCCTCGCCGCCCGCGCCGACCGGTTGCTGATCATCCTCGGCGGCGCACTGCTGACGGGGTTAGGGGTGCCCTATGTGCTGGAGGTGGCGTTGGTCGGCCTCGCGGCCGCCAGTGCGATCACCGTCGGCCAGCGCATTGCCCGGGTCCGTGCGCAGTCGTTGGCTAGCCAGAGTGCAGGAGCCGACGGTGTCGAGGCTGGCTGACGGCGCCCTCCGTCTGGGATACCGCGTCGGCTGGACCTTGGCCTGCCGGGTGCCCGAAGGATGGGTGGCCCGCATCGCGGCCCGGACCAGCCGCCGCACGCGGCGTCGCAACGGGCAACACGTACAGACCCTGCGACGCAACCTCGCTGCCGCCACCGGGGCACCGGTCACCGACGCGTTGGTCGAGGCGGGCCTGGCGTCGTACCTGCGCACCCTCTACGAGGTCTTGGCGCTGCCCGGGTGGAGCGCGGAGCAGGCGGTGGGCCGGGTCAGCACCGTTGGTGAGGACATCCTGCGCTCCGCCTTCGCCGCCGGCGGTGCGGTCGTCGCCTTGCCGCACAGCGGCAACTGGGACCTGGCCGGGGCTTGGGCCTGCCGGACCGGCATGCCGGTCACCACCGTCGCCGAACAGCTGGCCGATGCGGAGTTCCGGGCTTTCGCGAGGTTCCGACAAGGACTCGGCATGGAGGTGATATCCCAGCGCGATCCGGGTACGGTGCCGGCACTGGCCGAGGCCATCCACCAGGGCCGGCTGGTCTGCCTGGTGGCCGATCGGGACTTGGGACGCGCCGGGCTCCCGGTGACCTGGCGGGGCCAGCCGGTCACCATGCCCGCCGGTCCGGCCATGGTGGCGCGGCGCACGGGGGCAGCACTGATCCCGGCCGTCTGCCACTACACGCCGACCGGGATGACCATCGTCTTCGGGCCAGTCGTCGCCCACCAGCCGGGCCGGTCGGGACTTGAGGCCATGACGCAGCAGGTGGCCGACTTCTTCGCCGCCCGCATCGCCGAGCACCCCGAGGACTGGCACATGATGCAGCCGTTCTTCGGCCAAAATCGGGGGCCCGCTAGCCCCGAGACCGCCGGCCCAGCGCCCACCAGCCCAGGAACCGCCACCCGCAAGGCGCACCGGTGATCGACCGGGTGGGGTCAACCTTGCGCTCGATGCGAATAGGACTCGTCTGTCCGTACTCGTTCGACGCGCCGGGCGGGGTGCAGAACCACGTGCTTGGCCTGGCCCGCTTCCTGCGCGTCCAGGGCCATCAGCCGCACATCCTCGCTCCCGGGGACCTCAGCCCACGCTCTGACCTGCACGACTGCTTCACCTCCGCCGGAGCCGCCGTCCCCGTCCGCTACAACGGATCGGTGGCCCGGGTGAACTTCGGCCCGTTGAGCGCCGCGCGGGTACGCCGATGGTTGCGCTCGCAGGACTTCGACCTGATCCACCTGCACGAGCCCATCACCCCCAGCATCTCGGTCCTCGCCCTCTGGGCGGCCGAGCTGCCGGTCGTCGCTACGTTCCACACCGCGACTCCGCGCTCGCGGTCCATGCAGCTTGCGGGCGGGGCGATGCGGGCCGCGATCGAGAAGATCTCCGCCGGAATCGCCGTGTCCGAGTCGGCCCGTCAGGTCGTGGTGCAGCACCTCGGCCGAGACGCTGTAATTATCCCTAACGGTTTCGCCGCCGCCGACTTCGAACCGCGTACCCCCCCGACGCTGCGCTGGCGCGGTGGCTCTCGGCCCCGACTCGCCTTTTTGGGCCGGTTGGACGAGCCCCGTAAGGGTCTGGATGTGCTGATGGATGCGTTGCCTAGCATCCGCGCGGACGTGGGCGCCCTAGATGTCATGATCGCCGGGCTGGGCGACCGCCGGCTGCCCGCCACCGTACGCGCGTTGGGGGCGATCAGCGACCCGGCGAAGGTCAGCCTGCTCAGAAGTACGGACGTGTTCGTGGCGCCGCACGTCGCCCGGGAGAGCTTCGGGATCGTCCTGCTGGAAGCTATGGCCAGCGGTGCACCGGTCGTGGCGTCGGATCTGCCCGCCTTCACCGACATCTTGGACGGCGGCGGTGCGGGCGCGCTCGGACAACTGTTCGCCACCGGCGACCCGGCCTCACTGGCCAGTGCGGTGAGCACGGTCGTGATCCGGCCCGATGCCGAGCGCACGGCGCGGGCGCAGCGGGCCGCCCGCGGGTACGACTGGAGCAAGGTCGGCGTCGCCATCACCGAGGTCTATCGAGCCACCGGCGTCAGCCCACCACCCTCGCCGCAGCGGTTCGAGATGGCGGACGTTCAACAACTAGGGTGGGCCCGTGGAACCCAGCGCTGACGCGACGGTGTCCCCACCGCCCCCATCCGGCTCCGGTCCGGCCGCACCCGGCCCGGTCCCGCCCGCGCCGCTCAGACCCAGTTACGACACTGACCGGATCTGGACCCTGCCCAATCTACTGAGTTTGCTGCGGCTAGCGGGCGTACCGCTGTTGCTCTGGCTGATCCTTGGGCGCCAGGCCGATGGCCTGGCCGTGCTCGTCCTCGCGGCGGCTGGCTTCACCGACTGGCTCGACGGCTATCTGGCGCGCCGCCTCAACCAACGATCGCGGCTCGGGCAGATGCTCGATCCGGTGGCTGACCGGTTTTACATCCTGGCCACCTTGTTGGGCCTAGCCATCCGCGACATCATCCCGTGGTGGCTGGTAGCGATCCTGGTGGCCCGCGACCTTGTCATCTCCCTGCTGGTGCCGATCCTGAAGACCCGGGGCTATTCCTCGTTGCCGGTGCACTTCCTCGGCAAGGCGGCCACCTTCAACCTGCTGTACGCCTTCCCGCTGGTCCTGCTGGGCGACGGCGACGGCACCCTGGCGCTGGTGGCCCGGGTGGTGGGCTGGGCCTTCGCCTGGTGGGGAACGGGCTTGTACTGGTGGGCGGGCGGCCTCTACCTGGTGCAGACCTACCGGTTGCTCCGCAGCACGCCGAGGGTCGACCGGCGGCTCGCCGTGACCGCCCCGCCTCCATGACCAGACCGAACCTCAGGTGAGCGCTCGGCCGCCGGGCCGGGCGGCGGATGCCAGCATGGACCTGCTCAAACAGATCGTGCGCCAACCGGTGGACCCGGACTACGCCAGTGTCGCCGCCCGCGGTGACCGGGTCCGGGCGTTCTCGTTGGCTACTGGGGCTGGCCGCCGTCGTCATCGGTGCCTTGTTGGCCGTGTCGGTGCTGCAGACCACACGCACCGCCCCGGTGCTCGCCGGCGAGCGGAAGGAGTTGATTAGCGGATCCAGACCGCGGAGAGCAATCAGGACCAACTGCGTGACCGTACGATCGCGTTGTCGTCCGACAACGGCCGGCTGCGGGCGGCCGCTCTGGGGGACAGCGGCACGGCGCGATCCTTGGAAAGCCAGATCAACACCTTGGACCCGTTGGTCGGGACTGTCGCGGTCAAGGGGCCGGGCCCGCTGATCGTGGTGGACGACGCCGCCAACGGCCTGCGCGACGGTTGTGACCGCGTACTGGATATGGATCTGCAGATCCTCATCGACGGGCTGTGGCAGGCCGGGGCAGAAGCAATCTCGGTGAACGGCCACCGGCCCTCGGCGCTGACCGCGACCCGCGGAGCCGGTGAAGCGATCACCGTGGACTACCGCTCCCTCACCCGGCCGTACCGGATTCAAGCCATCGGTGACCCCCGAACGCTCCAGGCTCGCTATGTAGAGTCGGGTGGGGGAGTGTGGTGGAACGACCTGGCTCAGAACCGCCGGACGTCGTATGACATCACTGCCGTGGAGGAGATGACGTTGACCGCTGATGCGGGCATGGTGCTGCGCTACGCCAAGCACGCCGGGTCATGATTCCGGTCCTTGGGCTGATCGCGGGAATCGTGCTGGGCCTCGTGTTGGAACCCACGGTCCCACCCGCGTTACAGCCCTACCTGCCGATTGCCATCGTGGCGGCGATGGATGCCTTGTTCGGAGCCTTCCGGGCCTATCTGGAGGGCATCTTCACTGACCGGATGTTCGCGGTCTCCTTCATCTCCAATGTCTTGATCGCCGCTGCCATCGTCTACGTCGGCGACCAGATCGGAGTCGGCTCGCAGTTGTCAACCGCCGTGGTCGTGGTGCTCGGTATCCGTATCTTCACCAACGCCGCCGCGATCCGGCGGGCGCTGTTCCATGCCTGAGCGTCCGCGCCGAGCAGAGGGTTCTGAGCCTCGGGACCCGCGTACGCCGCCACGCGCTACACCACCCTCGGGGGCGTCAGCCAACCGCCGGCTACGCTCGCTGGTCCGCAGTCAACGGCGCCTCGATGCGGCCTCGGGCACTGCCCCTCCAGACTGTGGTTGCGACGGGTTGGGAGCCCGGACGAGAACAACCGTGATGCGGAGACGGGTGCCGGCGCGGCGACGTCGCCACCTCCGCCGGGGACCATGCCCGCCGGGCGCCGGTTGGCGAACTCGTTGCTGCATCCGGGCCGAGGTCAGATCATCGCCGCCGCCATCTTGTGTGTGGTCGGCATGGGCGGGGTGATGCAGATCAAGAGCAACCGCGCCGACGACACCTACACCAACGCTCGACGCGAAGACCTGATCCAGCTGCTGGATGGGCTGGGATCGGAGTCGCGTCGGCTCGAGGGGGAGATCACCGAGCTGGAGCGGACTCGGACGAGCCTGCAGTCCGGTGCTGACACCCAGCGGGTTGCCCAGCTGGAAGCCCAGAAGCGGGTCGAGGAACTGTCGATCCTGGCTGGCACCGCGCCCGCCGAGGGGTCCGGAATCAGGTTGCGCATTGGTGACCCCAACCAGCGGGTGGACGACAACATCGTCTTTGGACGCGGTGGAGGAGATGCGCGACGCCGGCGCCGAGGTCATCGAGGTGAACAACACGGTGAGAGTGGTGGCATCGACCTGGTTCGCGATGAACGACCACGGCCAGTGATCGACGGCAAGCCGGTCTCCACGCCCATCACCATCGAGGTGATCGGCGACCCGCACAGTTTGGAGGAAGCGGCCCGATTCCGTGGCGGCATCGTCAGTGAGATCACGGGGCCGAGGATCGGTGGACAGGTCCAGCTGGAGCAGCTGAGCCGAGTGGTGATCGAGTCCTTGCATACCCCGCGCGAGAATCAGTACGCTCAGCCCGCATCCCCGCCGCCTACCCCCCGTTGAACGTTTGGAACGGCCATGCCCCTCGATCCCTTTCCCTTGAGCTGCCAGGAGTCACCGTGTCGGACTATCCCGAAGACCTGAAATACACCAGCGATCACGAGTGGGTGCGCAGTGGTAACGGCTCCACGGTACGGATCGGTGTCACCGACTACGCCGCTGACCAGCTGGGCGACATCGTGTTCGTCTCGCTGCCCACGGTCGGTGAGACCGTGGCGGCCGGGGACTCCTGCGGTGAGTTGGAATCCACCAAGAGCGTGTCCGACCTCTTCTGCCCGGTGCCCGGAGTGGTTTCCGCGGTCAACACCTTGCTGGCGGCGAATCCGGAGACCATCAACGCCGATGCTTACGGCGACGGCTGGCTGTTCGAGGTGGATCTGGACGAAGGCGCCGATCTCGACGGCCTGCTGGACGCGGATGCGTACGCCGAAGAAGTGGCCAGCTGACCGGGTACCGATGAAATAACCGCGGCAGCGCTCTAGACTCCTCCTCACGCTCGTGCCTGCCCGGGGGAAGTCTGAAGCGAAAGCCGACCTTTATGCCGTTTTGTACGAATTGTGGCCACGACAACCCGGAGGGGAGCAACTTCTGCGGCCAGTGCGGCGCTCCGCAGAGTCCGGAGGGGACTGCTACCTCGCCGACCCCGGCCGACCACCCCAAGCCCGTGCCGACCGGCGACACCACCAAGACGCTTCCAGCGGTGACCGAGGACCGTGACGCCGACGGCCTCAGCGCCGGGGATGAGGCCGCCGTCAACGCCTTGCCGCCGGGTTCGGCCTTGTTGATCGTGCAGCGCGGCTCCAACGCGGGCAGCCGCTTCCTGCTCAACACCGACACGGTCAGCGTGGGTCGCCATCAAAGTTCTGACATTTTCTTGGACGACATCTCGGTGTCGCGTCGGCACGTCACCTTCACCCGAGGGGCGGACGGCATTACGCTGAAGGACCTGGGCAGCCTGAACGGCACCTACGTCAACCGCGATCTGGTGGATGAGTACGTGCTGCGTAACGGCGACGAGGTGCAGATCGGGAAGTTCCGGTTGGTGTACTTCGCGAGTCCCCAGGGCGGCGTGGAATAGGTCGGTTCGCCCATGCCGTCGAAGTCCAGCCTGCGCAGCATCGGTCAGGTGCTCGCTTCGCTCAAGGGCGACTTCCCTGACGTCTCGATCTCCAAGATCCGCTTCCTGGAGACCGAAGGACTCATCATGCCCGAGCGGGCACCGTCCGGCTATCGGCGGTACGCCAGTGCTGACGTCGACCGGTTGCGCTACGTACTGGCGGTCCAGCGAGACCACTATCTACCGCTCCGCGTGATCCGCGAGCACCTGGAGATGATGGATCGCGGCATGTCGCCGCCGACCATGGATTCGATCCGCCCGACGGCGACATCCTCGCCACCGCCGCCCCACGGCGCGCCGCCCTCGGGCGGCGAACCAAGCCCCAGCGGACCGCCCGCCCCACCAAAACCGCCGCTGCGGCTGTCGCGGATCGACTTGCTGGAGGCCAGCGGCCTCAGCGAGCCGGCGCTGGCCGAGCTGGAGCGAACCCAGATCGTGCTCCCCAAGCGGGGTACATCGCATTACGGCCGGGAAGCGCTGACACTCGCCATCGCCGCCAAGAAAATGGCGGAGTACGGGATCGACGGACGCCATCTGCGGGCCTTCAAGATGTCGGCGGATCGCGAGGTCGGCCTGGTCGAGCAGGCCATCGCGCCGCACGTACGCCGCGCCGGTGGCAACCGTGACGTCTCGGGGGAGGTCACCCAACTGGTGATCAGCTTCCACGCCGCTTTAGTGCGCACCGCCATGGAGCGCTGAGAAAACCGAGGGTCGAGCCGGTCAGCGCGGCCGGCAAGTAGGGTTATCTCATGCGCGAACTCGATGTCGTCGGCGTACGGGTGGAAATGCCTTCCAACTTCCCGATGGTGCTGCTGCGCGAGGTCGGCGGCAGCCGGTATCTGCCCATCTGGATCGGCGCCGGCGAGGCTTCGGCCATCGCCAACGCCCAGGAAGGCGTGGTACCCCCCCGGCCGCTCACCCATGATCTGATGGTGGATACGCT
>JAABUN010007565.1_pt1 | contig 11615 bp, 11 predicted proteins | sample 5559311 | NCBI WGS metagenome assembly JAABUN01 (sample SAMN10711877, study PRJNA513370) | rock metagenome | isolation source: Antarctica rocks | place: Antarctica: Victoria Land, Siegfried Peak sud | reverse complement strand
CTTCAAAACGCTAATAATCTGATGCTCGCTGAATTTACTTTTCATCACTGTTTTCGGTTCTCCTTAACTTTCTATTTTGACCGAAAACTGTAATCTTGTCTGGCTCTATTTTACGGGATGGTTACAGGCGCGCGTGAGAGAAAAGTTTTGATGAAGATTATTTAGCGGCGCGAAAAGACGCAAAAAAATTAGTCGCAAACAAACGCAGACAAGCACGAGAAATTTGATTTCAAATCGTATAGTTTGTCTGGTTTGCGGCTAGTTTTTTGCTCGAAAACTGCGAAAGATTACGAAATTTCAGCCGATTACAATTTGCCTTCGGCTTCCTTTTCACGAATATCTTCGTCGACGGTTTCTTCGTCGCCTTCAGCCGAGCCGGGCGTTCTGCCGGGGTCGCCGCTGTCGTTCATCGGCGTTTTGTTTTTGTCGTTTTTGTCTGCCGAATCGTTTTGTTTGTTTTCAGAATCGTTTTTTGCCGGTTGATTGTCGCGTAAATTATTTTCTGCCGTCGTCATAAATTTCTCCTTAATTTTTGCTGCTTTATTCAAATATACACAAAGCCGAAAACAGTGTCGCTTAAATTTTCATCCGCTAAGTTCAAAATCAAATTAAACTCGCCCAATTACCGTTGTTCCAATTGTAAGTTTCCAGCGCGGAAAAGCGTTTTTTATAATCGTAAAACGAATTTCCATCATAAGCGTAGCCCGAATAATAAAAATCTTTGCCGCGCGCGAACGCGTAATCGATTTCTAAAAGCATCGTGAAAATGCCGAGACTGCGCGCGGCTTCCGTCGGCTCGAAAATCGCGTAGACGCCGGAAGTCGCCGTTTCGCCGACATCGAAAAAGCTCGCGGCGAGCAATGTTTTATCCGCGTAAACACAGATTTCCAATGCTTCGCACGGAGTGTTTGCCGCGTTCCAGTCGAGAAAATCGTAAATCGAATCGGGCGTATCTCTGGTAAATCTTTGTTTATGACGCTCAAAAAGATTTTCCTTTTCCCGCGTGATTTCAATCGGGCGCACAATCGTTTGCAAATCTTTATTTTTTCTTAAAATTCGACGCTGACTTTTAGAGAAAGTAAAATCGCAAAGGCGCACGCGAAGCGGCAGGACGCGGCGAATTTCGCACTCGTAAAAACCGAAATTGTAGCGAAAATAATGCGCGCCGAAATGCCGCCACGCTTCGGCGAGAAGCTCGTCGGTTTGCGGCGGCGAAACTCCGAGCGCGTAAAATTCTTCGTTGACGAACGAAAACTCGTCTAATAAAAAGAAATTATTTTCGAGCATCGATTTTAAAGCGGACGAAAGCGAAAAAGCGAACGATAATAATAAAAGAATTTTTCAATCTGTGTCCAGCCGTTTTCCAAACGGTTGTCAATTGGCGCGGCGCGTGGCAAACTTTGAGGTTTGGAAGGAGAGGAAAAAATTGTTTGTAGAAACCAAGACGAAAACAAAACTGCTCAAAAGAATGGGCGAAGCCATCCGCGATTTTTCGATGATTGAAAACGGCGACCGTGTGATGGTGTGTCTGTCGGGCGGCAAAGACAGCTACACGATGCTCGATTTGCTGCTCGACGTGCAGAGGCGCGCGCCCGTCAAGTTTGAAATTCTCGCCGTCAATCTCGACCAGAAACAGCCGGATTTTCCCGAGCGCGTTTTGCCCGATTATTTAGAGAGCGTCGGCGTCAAATATAAAATCGTCGAAGAAGATACATATTCGATTGTTACGCGACTTGTTCCCGAAGGCAAAACTTTCTGCTCGGTTTGTTCACGCTTGCGACGCGGCATTCTTTATAACGTCGCCGTCAAAGAAAACTGCACAAAGATTGCGCTCGGTCATCACGCCGACGACGTTATCGCCACATTTTTATTAAATCTTTTTTACGTCGGACAATTAAAAGCGATGCCGCCGATTCTGCGTTCCGACGACGGCAGAAACACGGTCATTCGCCCGCTCGCGTATTGTCAGGAAAAGGACATCGCGCGCTTTGCCGAAGAAAAACAATTTCCGATAATTCCCTGCAATCTGTGCGGCTCGCAGCCGAATTTGAAACGCGCGCGCGTCAAAAAATTGATAAACGAACTCGCAAAGGAAATTCCGAACGTTCGTTCGTCGATTATGACGGCGCTGACCAACGTAACCGGCTCGCATCTGCTCGACAACGGGCTTTATGATTTTAAAAATTTCGCGCCGCTTTTGAAACAAATTCCTGCCGGACACGGCAGCGTCGAACGCGAACTTGACGCCGTTTTCGACCATTCCGAACCACAGCTAAACAGTCTCGAAACGCTCGTTCAATTGCAGTAACGCAAAGAAGAAATTTTTCGTAACGGATGAAAAATGACGGACGAGATATTTATCATTTTTCCTTATTTCAATTTGCAAAAGTCGCGCTATTTCCGGCTCGAACGCGACGACGAATGCGTCTTCGCCCACGACCTTTGCCGCCGCTTTCATTTCCGCTCGTTTGTAATTGGTTTTCCAGTCAATCAAGCCGTAAAAATTGGCGTTGACGCGACTTGATTACGACGCGGGCGCGGAAAAGTTTTCGCCATTAAAGTTTTCCACCTGTGGAAAACTTTTAGAAACTGTGTGGAAAATAAGAATAACGGATTTAAATCGGGTAAATTTCAGAAAAATAAAAACGCCGCTCGTTTGTTTTTAGAAAAATTAAACAGGCAGCGCTTCATAAAACTTTGTTAAATTTTTCTACCAGTTTGTCTGCGTCTCCTTGACCGCTTCGCCGTGTTCGACCAGAAATCTTTCGGCGTCGATTGCAGCCATACAGCCCGAACCCGCCGCTGTAATCGCTTGCCGGTAATAATGGTCTTGCGCGTCGCCGCAGGCGAAAACTCCGTCGATGTTCGTCTTCATCGTGCGTCCTTCGGTCTTTAAATATCCGGTTTCGTCCATTTCGAGAACGCCTTTGAAAAGGTCTGTGTTCGGTTTGTGTCCGATGGCGACGAAGACGCCCTGCGTCGGAAAAAGACTTTCTTCGCTCGTTTGCGTATTGAAAATTTTCACGCCCGTTACGCCTTCCTCTTTTGTTCCGACGATTTCTCGAATGCCCGTGTTCCACATAACTTCGATTTTCTCGTTGTTGAAAACTCGCTCCTGCATAATTTTTGAAGCGCGAAACGAATCGCGGCGGTGCATTAAATTAACTTTTGAGGCAAAGCGCGTTAAAAACATCGCTTCTTCCATAGCCGTGTCGCCGCCGCCGACGATGACGACATCTTTGCCGCGAAAGAAAAATCCGTCGCACGTGGCGCACGCCGAAACGCCGTTGCCCCCCAAACCGACGGGAGCGGGTTCTTCGCCTTTGACGCCGAGCCATTTGGCGGACGCGCCTGTTGAAATGATTAAAGTTTCGGCTTTTATAAGCGTTGTGATTTCTTCGCTGTCCTGACTTTCTTTAGCACGAAGCGTGAACGGTCTTTTACTTAAATCCACCGAATCAATCCAGACATTCAAAATTTCCGTGCCGAAGCGCGTCGCCTGCGCCCTGAATTGGTTCATCAATTCGGGTCCAAGAATTCCGTCTGCGAAACCCGGATAATTTTCAACGTCCGTTGTAATGGTAAGTTGTCCGCCCGGCTGCGGTCCGTCGATGACAAGCGGTTCGAGCTGCGCGCGCGAAGCGTAGATTGCCGCCGTCAAGCCTGCGGGACCTGAACCCAAAATAACGACCTTACGATTGATTTCCGTCTGCTGCGTCATAAAATTTTTTACGGTTTCTTAAGAATTTGAATTTTCAGTGAACTATTTTTTAACTGCGCCGGTAAAGCGTCGGCGTTTGGTAATAAAAAATATTTTCCCGTTTCATAGCGTTTCGATAAGAAATTATAGTATAACTATCAAATAATAAATTAGTCGAACGCGGCAAAATTGTCGCCTTCGGCAACCGGAACAACTTAGCTGCCGCCGCGAGAAAAAATTATCGAAAACGCGTATTTTTCGCCCGCATTCGTGCTAATCTATTCATTGCTTTACACATTTCAAAACGCCCGGAGTTCGATTTTGTCTTTATGACAACTAACACGCAAACTCAGTTTGAGGAAAAACGCTTTGCGCTGCGGATGGCGTTGCGCCTGCCGATTGTCGTTTCGGGACGCTCGGCGGACGACGACAACGCGGCGTGGAGCGAGCCGACCGAAACCGACGATATTTCGACGACAGGCGCGCTGTTTCACTTAAATCAAAAAATCTCTGCGGGCGAAAATCTATATCTGCGCTCGCATCGTCCCGACGGCGTTCCCGTCGAAGTCAAAGCCGAAGTTGTCCGAAGCGCGCCTGCCGCTTACGGCACGACGCGCGTCGGCGTCGCGGTCGTCGAAGCAAAAGACAACTGGCTTAGATTTTTCGTCTCATGGATTGCCGACGACCAGAAGGACGAGGAAGAGTGAAAAAAGGATAAAGGATAAAGGATAAAGGATAAATAAATATTACTTTTTATCCTTTATCTCTTATCCCTTTTAAAAATTATGCTCGAAACTATTTCGATTGAAAAGCGCGAGGGCGGCGTTGCCGTTTTGACGATAAATCGACCCGATAAACTTAACGCTTTAAATTCTCAGGTTCACCTCGAAGGCGTCGCCGCGCTCGACCAATTGAAAGCGGACGATGCGGTCAGAGTTCTTATAATCACGGGCGCGGGCGAAAAATCTTTCGTCGCGGGCGCGGACATCAGTGAATTTGCCGGAAAGACCGTTGCCGCGCAGCGAAACGTTTTTCAGGAACGCTCGCTTTTCAACTCGCTCGACGCATTTCCGAAGCCAGTCATTGCGATGATAAACGGTTTCTGTTTGGGCGGTGGTTGTGAATTGGCGATGGCTTGCGATTTGAGAACGGCGAGCGAGCGAGCGCGCTTCGGACAGCCGGAAATAAACTTGGGCATCATTCCCGGCGGCGGCGGAACGCAAAGGCTGACGCGACTTATCGGCGAAACAAAAGCGATGGAAATGATTTTGACCGGCGATATGATTGACGCGCCGACGGCTTTCAATCTCGGCTTGGTCAACGAAGTTTTTCCGGCGGAACAATTGGAAGAAAAAACCTTCGCGCTCGCCGCTAAAATCGCCGAAAAAAGTCCAATCGCTCTGCAAATGGCGAAAGAAGCCGTCAAGCTCGCCGCGCGTTCAAATCTGGACGAAGGCTTGCGCCGCGAAATCGACCTTTTTGCCGTCTGTTTCTCGACCAAAGACAAAGAAGAAGGCGTCGCCGCGTTTCTTGAAAAGCGCAAGCCGCTCTTTAAGGGAAGATAAATTTAATTACGAATTACAAAAGTCTTTCTGTAATTCGTAATTCGCACATTGATTAACGATTTGCTCATTCGTAATTCGTAATTTATAATTTGTAATTGACTTTCGGGGTCGTAGCTCAGCTGGGAGAGCGCTGCAATGGCATTGCAGAGGTCAGGGGTTCGATCCCCCTCGACTCCATACTTAAATTTAATGGAAATTAGAAAAGACATTTTTCGAGATGTCTTTTTTGTTTTTACGCAGTATGTTTTTTTTTGCCGCTGTTTTGTTAAATCAGAAAACTTCGATAGTATTTGCTGGCAATCGAAAAATTATTTTCCGCCGATTGAAATCGGACGCCCTCAAATCGATCGAAGCAAGGAGAACTTTATGAAGATGCCGAAAGTTTATTTGTTTATAATCGCCGCGACTGTTGTTTGTGCGTCTTGCGCGCCTCAAACATCGAATACAAACGCAAATTCAACGAGCGTTTCCAACGTAAATACGGCAAACGCAAATATCGCCGCCGCGCAGAATTTGTCGGAAGGAGCGCGCCCGCAGAAAATCGCCGATATGATGAAGGAGCGCGGCGAGCAAGACGAGGCGAAACCGACTTTGAAAATTATCGAACCGATGGACGGCGCGAACGTCGGCGGCTCAACCGTGAAAGTAAAACTCGAACTCGGCGGCGAGCTTAAAGGCTATAAGCCGATGAAGGATATGGCGACGGGAATGGGAAATCACATTCACCTGATTTTGGACAACCAGCCGTATGAGGCTTTTTACAACGCCGAAAACGAATTCGAGTTTCGCAACGTCGCCGACGGCGAACACACTTTGCGCGTTTTTCCGTCGCGCCCCTGGCACGAAAGCTATAAAAACGACGGCGCGTTTCAAGCGATAAAATTTACCGTCAAAGGCGGCGCGGCGACGGCGACGGCGACGAATTCAAATCAAACGGCTAATGTTTCGATGAACACGACCGCAAACCTAAATGCTTCGGCGACGCCCGAAAGCAAAGATATGCCGAATTCAACGGCGGGCGCGGTCGATTTCAAAAAGCCGCTTTTAACTTATAGTCGTCCGAAAGGCGAATACAAAGGCGCGGACAGCGACGCGATTATGATTGATTTCTGGCTGTCGAACGCTAAACTGCAAGGCGACGGCGGCGAGTATCGCGCGCGTTATTCGGTTGACGGCGGCGAAGCGAAATTTATTGACAAATGGCAACCGATTTGGCTTTCGGGCTGGAGAGACGGAAAACATACGGTCAAGCTCGAACTGGTCGACAAAGACGGAAACTTGGTTGACAACGGCGGTTACAATTCGACGACGCGCGAAATTACCGTTGCGAAATAAAGCAACAGGACGCAGACAAACACAGATTCTTCGGATTTCTGCGGAAATGAAAATTTAATTTGTATTGCTGAAAACAGTTCAAATTTATTTTTAATTTATCCGTGTTAATCCAGCCTAATCCGCGTTTGTCCGCGTCCTGTTTCCCGTTTGCAAATCAAACTATGACTTGAAGTTAAAGCGTTTTTCTTTTAACCTCACTAAATCAAATTTTTACAACGAACTTTTCTGGAGTTAATTAAATTATGCGTCGTGATACGACCACTTGGTTCAGTCATAATCTCGGGATGGATATGCCGCTTGTCGCTTACGGAGACAAAGGTTTTCCGCTGCTGATGTTTCCGACCGCCGCCGCCGATTTTCTCGAATACGAGCGTTTTTTGCTGGTCGATACGTTAAAGCCGTTTATCGAAGCGGGAAAATTGCGCGCTTACTCGATAAATTCGGTCAATCGTTATTCGCTTTTAAACGAGCAGGCGTCGCCGCAGTGGAAAGCCGAGCTTTTGACGCGCTATGACCGATATATTATGGAAGAAGTCTTGCCGCTGATTCGCGGCGAATGCGGGCAAGAAGCAAAACCTTTGACGACGGGCGCAAGTTTGGGCGCGTTTCTGGCGGCAAATTGTTATTTCAAACATCCTGACCAGTTTCGCGGCACAATTGCGATGAGTGGCAGCTACGACATTCGTTCGTATCTGCGTGATTACACGGACGACAACGTTTATTTCAACAATCCGATTGAATATGTTCAAAACCTGAACGACGATTATTTTTTGCCGACGCTGCAAAAGGCGGATTCGATTGTCGTCGTAACCGGACAAGGCGCGTTTGAAGCGCCGGAGAGAACCAAGCAATTCTGCGGCGTTCTGGCACAAAAAGGCATCCCGCACCTATGCGAAGTCTGGGGCAAAGACGTAAATCACGACTGGGATTGGTGGCGCAAAATGTTGCCGTTTTATCTGGAAGGGTTTTTAGGGTAATGGAAAATGGAAAACGGAAAATGGAAAATTAAAGAGCCTTTCTTATATTTTCCATTTTCCGTTTTCCATTTTCCGTTTGTTAATTATCTCCGTCGCCCTTTTTGCCTTTGCGCTTCGGCGCTTCGGCGGCGGGTTTTTCCGGTGGAGCTTCGGCTTTTTTAACGGGCGTGTTTGCCGTTACGGGTTTGACGGGCGGTTTCGACGCATCCTCACTCGGCTTACTTGGCAGCGGCGGCGGCGGCGCAATTGTCGGCGTATCGGTCGGGTCGATTGTCGTCGGCACGTCGTCGCCCGTCGTGCTGCTGCTGCTGGTTGCGGCTCGGCTGGTGCGGCGCGCCGGTCTGTTGCTGCTGCTCGAATAATTGACGATGCTGCCTAACTTCTCGCCTTCGAGCGCGGCTTTTTCGAGTTTTTCCTGTTCCTCGCGTTTGCGCTGTTCGGAGAGAGCTTTTATTTCGGACGGAATCGGCGGCGGTTCGGGGAACGTTTCTTTCGGCTTGTCTTTCATATAAACGTTCATAAAAGTGTTGAAATACGGCAGCGCGCCGTGTCCGCCGGTCATATACGAACCCAAATCTTCTTTTTTAGTCGGATTGCCCATCCAGATGCCGGTTACATAAGTGGGCGTGTAGCCGATAAACCAAACGTCCGTATGGTCGTTGACTGTTCCGGTTTTGCCGGCAAGCGGCTGACCTGCCGCGCTCGCGCCCGCGCCCGTGCCGCCCGCGCCCGTTACGGCGCGCATCAACTCGACCATCGTCAAAGCGACGTATTCGCTCGTAACGCGCGAAGTTGTTTCTTTGGATTCTTCAAGAAGGCTTCCGTCGCGGCTGTAGACTTTTCTGATTAAATGCGGCGTAACTCTTACACCTTTGTTCGGAAAAGCCGAATAAGCCGAAGTCATTTCAAGCAAAGAGGCTTCGCTCGCTCCCAATGCCGACGCCAGACTCGGCGCCATCGGATTCGTGATTCCGAAACGGCGAACCATTTGCGCGCCCGTCTGCACGCCAACCTGGTCGAGCAGATGAACCGCCGCCAGATTATAAGATTTCGCCAGCGCGGTTTTCAAAGGCACGTTCGGATGGCTTAAGCTGCCGTCGTAATTGTGCGGCATCCAGCCACCGCGTTTTATCGGCGCGCCCGAAACCATCGTTTCCGGCATCATTCCCCATTCGACCGCCGCCGTGTAAATAAACGGTTTATACGCCGAGCCGGTCTGCCGCAAACCCTGCGTCGCGTTGTTAAAACGATTCGTATGATAATCGTAGCCGCCGACCATCGCGGCGATTTCGCCCGTGTGCGAGTTCAGCGAAACGATTGAAGCCTGCACTTCCGGCACTTGCGAAAGCTGCACCTGCAAAGTTTGATTGTCGGCGTCCGCTTCTTTGATTTCAAATTCGAGAAGGTATCCGACCTTTAATTCGCCTTTCGGTTTTTTGCCGCTTTTGCCCATTTCCTTAGCTGTTACGATTGCCGTGTATCTGCCGAAACGAACGACGGCTTCGTCGCGCGCGGCGTCTATTTTTGTAACCAGACCTTTGATAAATTCGCCTTTCGCGTATTCGTCGCCATACCAATCGGCGTGCTTGAACGTGTCGAGCTTTCGGGCGATTAGTTTTTCGTCGGTAATCGGCTGGTTGTTTTCGTCAACCAGAATATTTTGATAATCAGAGCGCCACGACCGATTTCGGTCGTATTGCCGCAAGCCTTCGCGGATAGTTTTCGTGGCGACTTTCTGCGCGTCAACGTTGATTGTCGTATAAACTTTCAAGCCGCCCTGCGCGACGCGCGTCGTGTATTTTTCTTCCAAATATTTGCGGACTTCCTCGACCGGATAATCCCACGCCGTCGATTTCGGCAGCGATTGATAATATGCGGTGTCGGCGAGCTTTATCGGTTTGGCTTTGGCAGCGGCGGCATCCGCTTGCGAGATTTTGTTGTATTTCGCCATCTGGTCAAGCACGATGTTGCGCCGCTCTTTCGCCTTTTCCATATTGCGCGTCGGCGAATACTCCGGCGATTTCGGTATCGCGGCAAGCAGCGCGGCTTCTTCCAAATTCAACTCTTTGAGCGGCTTGCCGAAATAGGTGCGCGCGCCCGCTTCAAAGCCGTATGAACCCGCGCCCAGAAAGACGTAGTTCATATACATTTCGAGAATTTGTCTTTTCGTATAAAGCCGCTCGATTTCCAGCGCCATCGCCCACTCGTTAAATTTTCTGGTAAAAGTCTGGTCTTTGTATAGAAAAAGATTTTTCGCCAACTGTTGCGTAATGGTCGAAGCGCCTTCCATTTTGCCCGGTTTGGTCAAGTTTTTGACGACCGCGCCACCGATGCGATACGGGTCGATTCCCATATGGTCGTAAAAACGATAATCTTCGACCGACAAAAGCGCGTCTTCGACAACCTTCGGAATGTCCTGCTCTTTTATCGGAATACGTTTTTCGAGCGCGAACTCGGCTAAAATCGTCTCGCCGTCGTCGGCGTAAATAGTCGTAACCTGCGGCGGACGATAAGTCGCCAGCGCCGAAACTTCGGTCGCGTAACGAGAATTATTCAAATAATACGAAGTCAAAACGCCGGTCAAACCGCCCGCCGATAAAGCAAGAATCAACGCCGCCGGCAGCCACAAAAAGCGCCAAACGCCGCGCCTCTTCCTTTCCACCGTTTCAACTTCTCTGGTCGCAATCTCTTTCATACTTTTTAACTCTCTATTATTTGTAGTAGTCCGCAAATGTCTTTTCTTAATTTACAAATCTACGCATTTTCACGCTGATAACGAAACCGATGGCGATAAAGGTTGCCAGAACCGCCGAAAGCCCTGCGCTCATCAGAGGCAGCGGAACGCCGATGACGGGCAGAAAACCTAAAACCATTCCGACGTTCATAAATATCTGAAACGTCAGCTCGCCGACAATCGCCATAATGACGAGCATTCCGGCGCGGTCTGGCGCCTGCCGCGCGCCCGCAATCAGGCGCGACATCAAAAGGGCGTAAGCCAGTAGCAACGATACACAGCCGATAAATCCGGTGTTTTCCGCCGTAACCGCGAAGATAAAATCCGTGTGCGGTTCGGGCAGAAATTTCAGCGCGCTCTGCGAGCTTTCCGTGTCGCCTTTGATGCCGGATATGCCGCCTTTTCCAACCGTAATCATTGACTGAACCGTGTGATAACCGTAGCCTTTCGGGTCAACGTTGTCCGGGTCGATAATAACATTTACGCGCTCGAGCTGATACGGCTTTATCTTTCCCGTTTTCACTCCGACCCAAAAAGCGGCGGGAACGAAAATCAAACCGGCGACGAGCGTGAAAACAACCCATCGAATTTTAACCGCCGACAAAAATAGGACGACGGCGAGCAGCGGAAAATATGTGATTGACTGTCCCGCGTCCGGCTCTAACATAATCAACGCGACGGGCGCGAACAGAATCGCCGCGCCGATGAAAATTTCTTTGACGCTCAAAAATCCGCTTTTGCGCGTTCCGAAATACTTGGCGAGCATTAAGATTACGGGAATTTTGACGAATTCGGACGGCTGAAATTGTCCGACGAGCGGCAGTTTCAGCCACGCCGTCTGCCCGTTGACTTTGACGCCGAGCGGCGTCAAAACCAAAATCAGCAGCACTAAACCGAACACGTAAAAAAGCGGCGCGGCGTCAATGATGCGGCGATAATCTGTAAACGAAATCACGAGCAGCGCGACAAGCGATATAAACAAACCGACAATCTGTTTCTGCCAGTAAGTCTCAAACGGCTGCGCGTTGTAAATCTGCCAGACGCCGAAAGACACGATTGCCACCGCCAGAAAAGCGACGAGCCAATCGAAATCTCTGAAACTACGTTTTTCTATTACCGCAACCATCTTTTTAGTTGATAACTAATAACTGATAACTGATAGTTTAAAGCCAAGTCTTTAATGCGAATCAGTAGTTGAAAAGACAGACAAACAGGTTGATTGGTAGAATTTTCTTGCTTATGGAAAATCAACTGATTCAACTTTATTTGTTTGTCTGCCGGATTTACGATACCCGTTCCAGCAC
>JAABUN010007564.1_pt1 | contig 11615 bp, 6 predicted proteins | sample 5559311 | NCBI WGS metagenome assembly JAABUN01 (sample SAMN10711877, study PRJNA513370) | rock metagenome | isolation source: Antarctica rocks | place: Antarctica: Victoria Land, Siegfried Peak sud | reverse complement strand
CACCGGCTGCGGCCTCGGGCTCACCGGAGCCGAGGTCCAGCAGCTCCTGTGCGGCGAGGAATGCGCTCAGCGGCACCTTCGCGTCGATGACGAGCTGCTTGTCGCCGGGAAGCTGGACCACCATATCGGGGCGTGCCCGCTCTCCATCGCCTCCTGCGGGGATGGAGACCTGCTCCAGGAAGTCCACGCGCGAGAGCATGCCCGCCGCCTCGACCACCCGCCGCAGCTGCACCTCGCCCCACTGTCCGCGGGCGCTGTTACTCCGCAGGGCGCCCGCGAGTGAATGCGTCGTCGAGAGGAGGCGGGCACCCGCCTCCCGCGATTCCTCGAGCTGCCGGGCGAGCTGCCCGTACTGTTCCACACGGTCGCGTTCGAGCAGACCGACCTGCCGCTGCACCTGCGTCAGCTTCTCGGCGACCGGCGCCAGTGCCCGCAGGACATCGTTGTCCGTCGAGGTCTTGCCGCTCAGCTCGCGGTTGTGCTGCTGCAGGAGGTCACGCTGCGCTGCGGCCGCCGCCAAGTCCGTCGTCGTGCTGCCCAGGCGTGCCGTTGCGTCGTCGAGTTCGGCGCGGATTTCCTCGGCGCGGGCTCGGAGGAGGCGTATCACCAGGAAGGCGCCGACGGCGCAGCCGAGGATGAAGGCGAGGATGACCAGGAGGACGCCGGTTGTGCTCATGCCCATACTGTCGCAGCAACCTCCGACATTCAGGGGCATCGACACCGCGGGCGGCCCCCGGACGCCCGGTAGACTTGTTTCCCGTGGCTCTTACTATCGGCATCGTCGGACTGCCCAACGTCGGCAAATCAACCCTCTTCAACGCGTTGACGCGCAACAACGTGCTGGCGGCGAACTACCCGTTCGCGACCATCGAGCCGAACGTCGGGGTGGTCAACCTGCCCGATCCCCGCCTCGCCCGTCTCGCCGAGGTCTTCGGCTCGCAGCGCATCCTGCCCGCCACGGTGTCCTTCGTCGACATCGCCGGCATCGTGAAGGGCGCCTCAGAGGGTGAGGGCCTCGGCAACCAGTTCCTCGCCAACATTCGCGAGGCCGAAGCCATCGTTCAGGTCATCCGCGTGTTCGACGATCCCGATGTGATCCACGTCGACGGCAAGGTCGACCCGCGCTCCGACATGGAGACCATCAACACCGAGCTGATCCTCGCCGACCTGCAGACGCTGGAAAAGGCTATTCCGCGCGTCGAGAAGGAAGTCAAAATCAAGAAGCGCGAGGCTGCGCAGCTGAACGCGATGCACACCGCACAGGCCGTCCTCGAGCGCGGAGACACCATTTTTGCGTCTGTCACGAGCGACAAGCTGGAGATGGAACACCTGCGCGAACTCAGCCTGCTCACCGCCAAGCCGTTCATCTACGTCTTCAACGTCGACGACGCCGTGCTGGGCGACGCGGACCGACAGGAGGAGTTGCGTCAGCTCGTGGCGCCGGCCGACGCCATCTTCCTCGACGCAAAACTCGAGGCCGACCTCGTGGAGCTCGACGAGGCCGAGGCCCGCGAGATGCTCGAGATGAACGGCCAGGAGGAATCCGGCCTCGACCAGCTCGCACGAGTCGGTTTCCACACGCTCGGCCTGCAGACCTATCTCACTGCGGGTCCGAAGGAGAGCCGTGCGTGGACGATCAAGAAGGGTGCGACGGCGCCCGAGGCGGCCGGCGTCATCCACTCCGACTTCCAGCGTGGCTTCATCAAGGCCGAGGTCGTGTCCTTCTCCGACCTCATCGACGCCGGCTCCATGAGCGAGGCGAAGTCGCGCGGCAAGGTGCGCATCGAGGGCAAGGACTACAGCATGTCCGACGGCGACGTGGTGGAGTTCCGTCACGGAATAACGTCTGCGGCCCAAGGCAAGAAGTGACCGGAGAACACTGGGATCTTACGGCTCATGTTCGCGGAGCCCTAAGCGAGGCGCTGGTCGCGGAGGCCATCTACCAGCGCCACTCGGATGCTGTGCTTCACACCCCTCGGCACCCGGGTTATGACGCTTCAAGCGATGAGGGTGGCCTGCGAGTGGATGCCAAGGTTGCTTCGATCCTATGCGTTGACCTAGACGGGTCTGGGGATATCACTGCGGTCGAGTGGGACGCTGGCAGCCGAGACGGCGTACTGCATAATTCGGCTACGCATTTGGGGCTGGTCGTCCTTGATGAGGCATCGACGACGCTGAAGATGTTTGACGATGAAGATGTCGTGCTCCGTGGTGAGGTTGTGGCTCAGGGACGTGTCTTCCTAGTCCCCGGTTCGGTTGCCGGTGACCAGTCGCGCCCGATTTGGAGTGTGCGCAACGGTCGCCCGAGCAAAGGCAGGTTTCGATACCTCAGCTTGGAAACGATCGAACCATATGAAGTCGAGTTCCGTAGCGGATTGCCAGCCGGCGGCAAGAAGTAGCTACCCAAGTTTCTTTGCCCAAGGGTCCATCCATTTGTGTACACAGAAAGAGTGAATCGTGGCGCTAAAGAAATCGGATCTGTACTCTTCGCTGTGGAGCAGCGCCGACGAGCTGCGTGGTTCGATGGACGCCAGCCAGTACAAGGATTACGTTCTCACCCTCTTGTTCGTGAAGTACGTCTCGGACAAGGCTAAGGCCGACAAATCATCGCTCATCTACGTCCCCGACGACGGCTCCTTCGACTACCTGATCTCGCTCAAAGGGAAGCCCGACGTGGGGGAGAAGGTCAACGTCGCGATCAGACGTCTCGCCGAAGAGAACGACCTGCTCGGCGTCATCAATAACGCCGACTTCGACGACCCCGCCAAACTGGGCTCCGGCAAGGAGCTGCAAGACAAGGTCTCGAACCTGATCGGCATCTTCCAGGATATGGACTTCAGCGGCTCCAAAGCCGAAGGGGACGACCTGCTCGGCGACGCCTACGAGTACCTGATGCGGCACTTCGCCACCCAGTCCGGCAAGAGCAAGGGCCAGTTCTACACCCCGGCCGAGGTCTCCCGCGTGATGGCTCAGGTGCTCCAGATCCCAGCGGATACCCCGAAGTCCAGCACCGTGTACGACCCGACCTGCGGTTCCGGATCGCTACTGATCAAAGTCGCCGACGCTGCCCCGAACGGGCTGACAATCTACGGCCAGGAGAACGACAACGCCACCTGGGCGCTCGCGCGGATGAACATGATCCTCCACGGCAACGAGACCCACGACCTCCGCCAGGGCAACACGTTGGCCACCCCGAAGTTCACCTACAACGGCAACCTCCAGACGTTTGACTACCTCGTAGCCAACCCGCCGTTCTCGGTCAAGACCTGGCGCAACGGCTTCGACTTCTCCTTCGGCCGTTTCGACGGCTTCGACACTCCGCCCGACAAGAACGGCGACTACGCGTTCCTCCTGCACATGGTCAAGTCGTTGCGGCCACGAGGCAAGGGTGTCCTCGTCCTCCCGCACGGTGTGCTGTTCCGCGGCAACTCCGAGACGAGGATCCGCACCGAGCTGATTAAGCGCGGCTACATTAAAGCGATCATCGGCCTGCCCGCGAACCTCTTCTACGGCACCGGCATCCCCGCATGCCTGATCGTCGTCGACAAAAAGGACGCCCACGCCCGCAGTGGGATTTTTATGATCGACGCGAGCAAGAGCTTCGCCAAGGACGGTCCCAAGAACCGGTTGCGCCCGCGCGATATCCACAAGGTCGTCGACGCCTTCACCAGCGGCAAGGAGATTGTGCGTTACTCCCGGATGGTGCCGATCAGCGAGATCGCGGATCCCAAGAACGACTACAACCTCAACTTTCCCCGCTACATCGACTCATCCGAGCCCGAGGACATCCAGGATCTCCGCGGGCACATGCACGGCGCTATCCCGAACCGTGACGTCGACGCACTCCAGCCCTACTGGGATGCGTTCCCGAACCTCCGCAGTGAGATTTTCGCACCGCTACCCGACGGCTACTCGGAGTTGAAGGTCGAGCCGGGCGCGATCCGTTTAACGGTCACCGAATCTGGCGAGTATGAGGCTTTCGATCACGACACCGCAAACACGGTGCAGCAGTGGTGGGCGAGCAAGCGCGGTCCGCTCGAAAAAATCGAACCGGACACCAAACCCGCTGACGTGATTCACGACGTCTCTGAGAAACTCTTGGATGCGTTCCGGCCACGACCGCTAATCGACGAGTACGGCGTCTACGAGAAGCTCATGACTTACTGGAACGATGTCATGCACGACGACTTGTCGCTGATCGTCAGTGAAGGGTGGACCCAGGCCGTGCAGCCGCGTGCCGCACGCACCTGGAAGGATAAGAACAACAAGCCCAAGTACGAAGACGCCCACATCGTCTTCGGCACCGGTGCGAAGGCGCAGCGCTGGGTCATGGACCTCCTGCCGCCCGTGCATTTGATCGCCCGCTACTTCGCCGCCGAGCAGGCCGAACTGGACCGCCTCACCGAGGCACGCGACGCAGCCATCCTCGAGGTTGCTGAGTACATCGAAGAGCACGCCGTTGAAGGCGGGCTGCTGTTCGACGCTGCAGACGACGAAGGCAAACTCACCAATGCTGCCGCGAAGGCCGCAATAAAGGAACTCAAGACTGCCAAGGGCGACCCCGACGAGATCGCGGCACTCGCTAAGGTTGTGGACCTCTACATGGCAGAGGCCAAGGCCAAGGGCGCGGTCAAGGACACGACCGTTGCTCTCAACGAGAAAGTGGTCGCAAAGTACAGGACCCTGAAGGAGGCTGAGGTGCAGAACCTTGTCATTGACGATAAGTGGGGTGCCACGCTCCAGCGTCAGATCAACGGTGAAGTAACGGCCCTTGGGCAGATCCTGATTGCGCGGCTCGGCGTACTTGCTGGACGGTACGAATTGTCGGTCGGCGATCTGGATAAATTGGTTAGCCAGCTTGGCGAAAAGGTAGCGTGCCATCTTGCCGACCTGGGAATCCGTGCATGACCGCGTGGGGCGCTTCGACTGTTGGTGAAGAGTTTTCCGTTCAACTTGGGAAGCGAGTGGACGCGGCTGTTGCGCGAGGAGTCCCGAAGGTTTGCATCAACAATCGGGGCGTGCGCTGGGGGTATGTCGATCCGTCGGTGGCGGCTGTTGAGCTACTGAACGATGCTGATATTCGTGAGCTGCGTCTGATTGAAGGCGACTTGCTCGTTTGCGAAGGTGGCGAGATCGGACGGTGCAGTGTCTGGCGCGGTGAAGTTCCAGAGGTCTACTATCTCAATACCCTCCATCGCTTGCGCTCCAGGCATGGATACGAACCCGAATTGGCTGCGGCATTTCTTGAGTATTTCGTCGCTACAGGAGCACTTCAGGCGATTGTTGGGAAGTCGAGCCTGGCTCATCTGACCAAAGAGAATCTTCTTCGGGTTCCGCTGCCCGTCCCGCCGCCTGCTGAACAGAAGGGTATCGTCACGGCGCTGCGTTCCGCGGATGACCTCAAGGTGTCGCTGGAGCGTCTGATCGCGAAGAAGCGTGATGTCAAGCAGGGCATGAGGCAGGAACTCCTCACCGGCCTCACCCGCCTCCCCGGCTTTACTGACGATTGGGATCCGGTCCGATTGCGTGATGTTGGGTCCACGTACGGGGGTCTAATCGGCAAGGACAAGGATGACTTCGGGACCGGTTCAGCGCTGTTCGTGACCTTTATGGAAGTTATGTCGGGGCCACGTCTTCGAGGCACTCGCCTTGAACGAGTTCGAGTGAGGAAGGGCGAGCGTCAAAATCGCATCGAACGCGGGGACGTTATTTTCAATGGATCCTCCGAAACTCCCGAGGAAGTAGCCCTGGCTGCGGCTGTTGACTTCGAAACATCAGGCGGCGTTTTCCTAAATAGCTTTTGCTTTGGGTTTCGGTTGAACCATCGGCATCGAATCGACCCTATGTATCTGGCGCACTACTTCCGCTCGAGCGGGGGTCGTGCGGCGGTGTCTGTATTGGCGCAAGGTGCGACACGCTACAACATCGCGAAGTCGAAGCTTGTCGACCTTGCACCCGTACTCCCACCGCTGGCTGAGCAGCTTGCTGTTGTCGAGATTTTGCAGGATGCTGACGCTGAGATTGAAGCATTGAGACGTCGCCTTGAGTCTGCGCGTGCCGTGAAGATTGGGATGATGCAGGAGCTGTTGACGGGTCGGACCCGCCTGCCAGTGACGGAGGAAGTATGAGCACGGTCGGTCAGAAGGAGCGTGAGACACAACGCCGTAGGCGTACCCGAGCTCTTCCAGGACAAGCTCGGGTACGCCTACGGCGGAAACTTGAAGGATCAGGATAACCGTAACGTCGACGAGGTGAAACTCCGTGCTTACCTGCTCGGTCGTGGGTGCGACGAGGCTCTGGTCTCTCGAGCGGTACAGCAGCTCCTGACCGCCGCGGCGTTCGGCGGCGGCTCTTCGTTGTACGACCAAAACCGCAAGGTCTATGAGCTGCTCCGATACGGCGCGAAGGTCAAGTCCGACTTCGGCGAGACAACCAAGTCGGTCCACCTGATCGACTGGACCAACCCGGCGAAAAATGATTTCGTCGTGGCCGAAGAAGTTACGGTCAAAGGTGAACACACAAAGCGACCCGACCTCGTGCTCTACATCAACGGGATCGCGCTTGGGGTGGTGGAGTTGAAGCGCTCGACGGTGAGCGTTGCCAGCGGCATCCGTCAAAATATCGGCAACCAGCGCCACGACTTCGTCCGCCCGTTCTTCACGACCATCCAACTGCTGTTCGCGGGCAACGATGTAGAGGGGTTGCACTACGGGGTGATTGAGACCCCGGAGAAGTACTGGTTGCGGTGGAAGGAAGAAAGCGAGAACACTGACCTCGACCTCGCTATCACCCAGATGTGCTCCAAGGAGCGCTTCCTGGAGATCATCCACGACTTCATCGTCTTCGATGCGGGCGTCAAGAAGTCCCCGCGCCACAACCAGTACTTCGGTGTCCGGGCCGCGCAGGATCGGATCGCGAAGCGCGAGGGCGGCATCATCTGGCACACTCAAGGGTCAGGCAAGAGCCTGACGATGGTGTGGCTAGCCAAGTGGATTCTTGAGACCCAGCATGATGCCCGCGTCCTTGTAATCACCGATCGCACGGAGCTGGACGAGCAGATCGAGGGCGGCTTCTCCGGGGTCGGCGAGAAGATCGTGCGTACCCAGTCGGGCGCGGACTTGCTTGCAATGCTCAACACATCCAACCCGCCGCTCATGTGCTCGCTGGTGCACAAGTTCCGCGGCACCGACGACGAAGCCCGCGACAAGGATGCCGAGGAATTCGCGAAGGAACTTAAGGCCAAGATTCCCGGCGGGTTCAGCGCCAAGGGTAATATCTTCGTATTCGTCGATGAGGCCCACCGCACGCAGAGTGGCAAAATGCACCGAATCATGAAGGACCTGATGCCCGGAGCGATGTTCATCGGCTTTACCGGGACGCCGCTGCTGAAGAGCGACAAGAAGACCAGCATCGAGACCTTCGGGTCGTTCATCCATACCTACAAGTTCGACGAGGCCGTCCGCGACGGCGTCGTACTCGATCTAAAGTACGAGACCCGCAAGGTTGAGCAGGAGCTTCAGGGCTCTGCCGCGGTCGACAAGTGGTTCGACGCCAAGACGCGCAACCTCACCGACCTGTCGAAGGCGCGGCTGAAGAAGAAGTGGGGCACGATGCAAAAGGTCTTTTCCTCTGCACCCCGCTCGGCGCAAATTGTTCAAGACATCCTCATGGATATGGAGACCCAACCGCGGTTGCTCAGCGGGCGGGGCAACGCCATGTTGGTGAGCGACTCGGTTTACCAGGCATGCACTTTCTACGAGAGCTTTGTGAAGAGCGGCTTCAAGGGCAAGGTCGCGATCGTCACCAGCTACAAGCCCAACCCGACCGCGATCTCAAAGGAGGACGCGGGCGAGGGCGATACCGAAGAGCTCCGCAAGTACGAGGTCTACCGGCAGATGCTTGCCGACCACTTCGGCGAGCACGCCGATAAGGCCATCGGCCGCGTTGAGGAGTTCGAAACCGACGTCAAGAAGAAGTTCCTTAAAGAACCCGGCCAGATGCGGCTGCTCATCGTGGTCGACAAACTCCTGACAGGCTTCGACGCGCCGAGTGCGACGTACCTGTACATCGACAAGACGATGCGCGACCACGGACTCTTCCAAGCAATCTGCCGCGTCAATCGTCTCGACGGCGACGACAAGACCTACGGGTACATCGTCGACTACCGTGATCTGTTCAAGTCACTCGACAAGACCGTTACCGACTACACCACCGAGGCCTTTGGCGAGTACGAGACCGATGATGTCGACGGGCTGATCAGTGACCGCAACGACCAGGACCGCAAGGATCTCGAGGAGGCCCTCGACACCGTCCGTGCTCTGTGCGAGCCAGTCGCACCGCCCAAGGGCACTCTCGAATACCAGCACTACTTCGTCGCGTTCACGCCCGGCGATGCCGACCAGATCAAGGACAACGAACCCAAACGTGTCCTGCTCTACAAGTCCGTTGCCACTCTCGTTCGCGCCTTTGGAGCCGTCGCCAGCGACATGGAAGCCGTCGGCTACACGGCGGCTGAGATCGCGTCGATCAAGGACGAGGTCGCTCATTACGCCGCCGTCAAGAGCGAGGTCGAGGCCGGAGCCGGCGAGAACATTGACATGAAGCAGTACGAGGCCGGGATGCGCCAACTGCTCGACACCTACATCAACGCCAAGCCCGTCGAACAGGTCACCGACCTGAAGAAGACTCTGGTCGAACTGATCGTAGAGCGTGGTCCGGACGCGGTCGATACGCTGCCACCTGGAATCAAGGGCAGCAGCTCGGCCACCGCGGAGACGATCATCAACAACGTCCGCAAAACCATCGTGGACGAGCACGCGATGAACCCGCGCTACTACGACCACATGTCCGAACTCCTCGATGCACTCATCGAGAAGCAGAAAAAGGACGCAGACGCCTACGCGGAGTACCTCCACAAACTCATCGAATTGACTAGGAAGGTCGGCACCCGAGAAGCAGCAGACGGCAAGACCTACCCGGAATGGGCGAACACGCCCGCGCGTCGGGCGATCGTGGACTTCGTGTGGAGGCCCGCCGATCTGGTCGTCGACCACGAGGCGTTGCATCACCGGATTCAGGCGAGCAAGGAACACGGATGGGCCGACGGCGGTGCTGGCAAGATGAAGGAACGCGCGCTCGCCCGTGAGCTGCGAAAGGAACTCCCCGGCATGGAAGAGAACTGCCTAGCTGAGTTTATGGAACTGTTGAAGAACAACGATGAGTATCGCTAGCGGCTACCTGACGGTTGCGGGACTTGATGTTGATGTCGTCTATAAGGACATCAAGAACATGCACATTTCCGTCTACCCACCGGTGGGTCGGGTGCGGGTCGCCGCGCCGCAACGGACGACTGAGGACGCGATCCGCCTCGCAGTCGTGCAGCGTCTCTCGTGGATCAGGAACCAGCGGAAGCAGTTTCAGAACGCGGACAGGCAGACTGAGCGCAGGATGGTCTCGGGGGAGACTCACTACGCGTGGGGGCAGCGGTACCTCCTCGATGTTTCTAAGTCGAGCGGTGCGTACGGTGTCGAGACCAAGGGCAATACGCTTCGGTTGATCACTCCATCCGGAACCGACGCCGCCGGGCGGTTCGGGGCACTCGATCGTTGGTACCGGCGTGAGCTGAAGGCCGCCGTGCCTGCGCTGCTCGAGAAATGGCAGCCGATCCTCGGGGTCCAGGCTGACAAGTTCGTCGTGCGCCGGATGAAGACTAAGTGGGGCACTTGCGTCACCACGTCAGGGGCGATCTGGCTCAACCCCGAGTTGGCGAAAAAGGACCCGCGATGCCTGGAGTACATCGTCGTCCACGAGTTGACGCACCTGCTGGAGCGTGGACACGGCGAGAAGTTCGTCGCACTGATGGACCAGACTCTTCCCGACTGGCGATCACGTCGAGACGAGCTGAACGAGGCTCCGCTCGGGCACGAGGAGTGGGGCGAAGGTGATCGGGCGGTATGAACGGGGCGGCGGCACGGCCAGCGGCCACCTGTCATCCATGACGCAGCGGGCCAGCCAGAGCCGGGCTTACCTTGAGACATCGAAGACCTCCGGATCGGGGGACATGGCTGTCGCAAGCAGCACCTTACCCGGAGGCCTTCTTTATGGTTCATGCCACTCCAAGCGTCCCTAACGTCGGTGGTCGATACAGCCAGACAGTGCTCGTCGCGTCCGCTGACCATTCTGTGGAGGTCTGTGTCACAAACATCTCCTCAAGGAGACGAGACCCGTGCACCGGCAAACGCCGGTGCACGGTCTCGGGTTGTTGTCTCAGAAGTTTCAGCCTCGGGTCGGGGTTTACGAAACTCTCGCTGTGGAACGGTGCCGGCACCGACGCCGGCTTGGACGCGTTCCCGGATGAGCTCGCGCTCGTACTCGGCAAAGGTCGCCATGAGGCTGAGCATGAAAGGCTCCCAGGGCCGGAGCCAGGTTGATCAACGCTCGCAGCAAAACAGTCGCTGAGAAGTAATCGTTCCGGACGCCGGACGCCGGCCGCCAAGCGCCGGGCACTCGTCCCCGCTAACGGCTATCACGAGCGGATCCACAAACACTTCCCTTGCCTTACTCTTTCCGTCGTTCCAGAGCACAAGGAAGTCCTGGTGTTCTACGCAAACTGGATCGCTCGAGACGCATTCCGTGGCAGTCACTGACCGCTGCGCTTCGGGTAGGGGCTGCCGATCCCACCTCCAGGGTCGCGAACCTGTCGCAGACGAACTTGGAGAACCTAGGGCGCTGGCAGATAGCAGATAGCGTACGGCGACTCGGATCGCTGTCTCGGACCTCGAGTTTCGATCGGCCATTTCACCAAACCTGTCTTGACTTGAAGACACGCTTCATCACGAACGGAACCGCGGGTTCGTAACGGCATCATCCGGGGCACGTGCTGAAGTTCCTTTCTAGTGCGACGGTCTCGGCAATGAAGTAACCACCAGTTGAGCGGTCCTAAAGCGACCTACTCGATGGCAGTGGTCGCCGATCTAGAGCGCCCCTGCTGTTAGCCGCGTGCTGCACAAGGGGCAGGTGCCCGAGGCGCAGCATGCTCCACTGTCCTATCATTCCTTGGGATTGGAGGTACTGGGTCTGAAGGGCACTGCCTTGACGGGTGACTTGCATCGTTATCTCGTCCGGGGTTCTCGGCAGCGACGGGACGGACCAGTCCGATGGTCCGTGGGTGATCACTGTGCTGAGGTGGAGTGCCTCATCGGTGTACTCGACGCCGGTTTTCATCCAGGTTCGGTCGTTGGTTCGAACCATGAGTCCGGCTTGGTCGTAGAGCGTTGTGAAGTCGCCGGATAGTGTCACCGTAGCCGTGAAGTCGCCAGCCACTTCACGGTGGAGGAAGTGTCCTGTGTCGTGCGTGAAGCCGTAGAAAGTTTCCCGTCAGAAATCTGTGTCGTGATCAGAGATCACGGTGAGTTCGTTCGGGGTGTTCTCCCATTGGGCTGGTTCGTTTAGCCAGATCATGTTCTCGAGCATCATCATCCTGTTTCGGGTGGTGGGCGGTCGGAATTTGTCAAATCAAATGAGACATGGTCGTTGGTGTTAATGAACAGCTAGCTCGGCGCGTTTTGCCGGGTCGTTGATCGCCGCCTTTTGCGGTAGTGGTGGTGGTGCAGGGC
>JAABUN010007563.1_pt1 | contig 11616 bp, 9 predicted proteins | sample 5559311 | NCBI WGS metagenome assembly JAABUN01 (sample SAMN10711877, study PRJNA513370) | rock metagenome | isolation source: Antarctica rocks | place: Antarctica: Victoria Land, Siegfried Peak sud | reverse complement strand
GCGGCAGGAAGGGCCGCAATTCGTTCAGGCTCGGCAGGTCGTTGTGGACGTCGGTGTCGATCAGGCGCAGCGCGGCGATCCGCTCCGCCGCCGTCGCCGCGTGCGGCTCGAGTACGATTCCCATGCTTCCCCTCCTTGTTGTCGGACGGTCAGCCTGGCCGCCCGTCCGTCGGCGCCGCGCCCGCCGCGCTCGTATCGGCGGGAGGCATCGCGCGGCCCCTTCTGCCCCCTGCCCCCAGGCACTATAGCGCATTCGCCTCGCGCTGGCGAACGATCCATCTCCTCTTCTGCCTCTTCCGCGCGCTGCCTGTCCGATCGGCCATACCTTTCCCCCGCCCCGGTCGCTATACTGGATGGCGAACTGGCGGACGACGTTGCGCCCGATGAGGCCGCGACGCGGTCGCCGCCGGATGACCGGCGCGCTGCGACCAACGCGATAACAGAAGGATGGCCGCCCCCGATGCTGCGACGCTTCTTCGCCTATTACCTGCCACATCGTCGGCTCTTCGCCCTCGACTTCTCCTGTGCGGTCCTCGCGGGGTTGCTGGAACTCGGCTTCCCGCTCGCGGTGCGCGCGTTCGTGGACGAGCTATTGCCGAGCCGCGAGTGGGGCCTGATCGCCTTCGCCGCCGCCGCGCTGCTGGGGATCTATCTGCTCAATACCGGCCTGATGGCGATCGTGACCTATTGGGGCCACATGCTCGGGATCAACATCGAGACCGAGATGCGCCGCAAGAGCTTCGATCATCTCCAGAAGCTGTCGTTCCGTTTCTACGACAATCAGAAGACCGGCCACCTCGTGGCGCGCGTGACGAAGGATCTGGAGGAGATCGGCGAGATCGCGCACCACGGCCCGGAGGATCTCTTCATCGCGATCATGACCTTCATCGGGGCCTTCGCGCTGATGTTCGCGATCAACCCGCCGCTCGCCCTGATCACCGCCGCGCTGGTGCCGATCATCGCGCTCCTCACCAGCCGCTATGGCGGGCGGATGACGCGGACGTGGGGCGCGCTCTTCGGCAGGGTCGGCGCGTTCAACGCGCGGATCGAGGAGAACGTCGGCGGGATGCGCGTCGTGCAGGCCTTCGCCAACGAGGACCACGAGCGTCGCCTGTTCGCCGAGGATAACGCCCGCTACCGCGCGACCAAGCTCGACGCCTATCGCCTGATGGCCGCCAGTATGTCGCTGAGCTACCTCAGTATGCGGTTGACGCAACTGGTGGTGATGGTGGCCGGGGCCTACTTCGTCGTGCAGGGGAGCCTCAGCGAGGGGGGCTTCGTCGGCTTTCTGCTGCTGGTCAACGTCTTCTTCCGCCCGATCGAGAAGATCAACGCGGTCCTGGAGACCTATCCGAAGGGGATCGCCGGGTTCAGGCGCTACACCGAGCTGCTCGACACCGCGCCCGACATCGCCGACGCGCCCGGTGCGCGCGCGGTCAGCGGCCTGCGCGGGGCCATCGCCTACGAGGGGGTCGAGTTCGGCTATACGCCGCAACAGCGGGTGTTGCACGGGATCGATCTGGCGATCCGGCCCGGCGAGACAGTCGCCTTCGTCGGGCCGTCCGGCGCGGGGAAGACGACGATCTGCTCCCTGCTGCCGCGTTTCTACGAGGTCGAGGCGGGGCGGATCACGATCGACGGGATCGACATTCGCGAGATGACGCTAGCCTCGTTGCGGCGGCAGATCGGCATCGTGCAGCAGGATGTCTTCCTCTTCGCCGGGAGCATCCGCGAGAACATCGCCTACGGGCGGCTCGACGCGGGCGAGGCGGAGATCATCGACGCGGCGGGTCGCGCGCGGCTCGGCGGCCTGATCGAGGATCTGCCCGCCGGGCTCGACACGATCATCGGCGAGCGCGGCGTGAAGCTCTCCGGTGGGCAGAAGCAGCGCCTGGCGATCGCGCGGATGTTCCTGAAGAACCCGCCGATCCTGATCCTCGACGAAGCGACCTCCGCGCTCGATACCGAGACTGAGCGCGCCATCCAGGGGGCGCTCGCCGAACTCTCGGAGGGGCGCACGACGCTGGTGATCGCGCACCGGCTGGCGACGATCCAGGGGGCCGACCGGATCGTGGTGGTGGACGAGAGCGGCATCGCCGAGCAGGGGCGGCACCACGAGTTGGTCGCCGCCGGGCGGACCTACTCGCGGCTGCACGAGGCGCAGTATGGCGGTGCCGCCCTGTAAGGGTGTGCAATAGGGTTGGTCCGTCAGCGATCGGGATTGAAGTACCCATGAAGGGCAGCCACTCCCGGCTAAGGGCCTATCCGGGAAGATATCACTGGGCGGCGCGGCGGGCGCGGCGGAGCTTGCGGTAGACCCTGACGCGGGCCAACTTTGCTGTTCTACCCATTGGCGGTATTCTCTCGCGGCGTGCTGTTCGCGCTCAACGCCTGCAACGATGGGAGGTAGACGCAATGCGACCCCTGCGGTATGCCATCAACGTCACGCTGGACGGGTGCTGCAATCATCGGGCCGGGCTGGTGGACGAGGAGCTGCATCGCCACTGGGCCGAGCGCCTCGCGCAGGCCGATGCCCTCCTCTTCGGCCGGGTCACCTACGCCATGATGGAGGAAGCGTGGCGGCTGCCGGCGACAGGAGTGTTGCCGGGTTGGATGGCCGGGTGGATGGAACCGTTCGCCCGGACGATCGACGCGGCGAAGAAGTATGTCGTGTCGAGCACACTGGACCGGGTGAATTGGAACGCGGAGCTCGTGCGCGGGGACCTGGGGAAGGCCGTGCAACAGCTCAAGGGGGAGCCGGGTAATGGCCTGTGCGTGGGAGGCGTGACGCTCCCGCTGGCGCTGGCAGAGCTGGGATTGATCGATGAATACGAGTTCGTGGTGCAGCCCAGACTCGCGGGCCACGGGCCGACGTTATTCGCGGGGCTATCGACGTATCTCGACTTGCAGCTCGTGAGCCGGCTGGAGTTCGGCTCGGGGGCGGTGGCAATGCGGTATGCGCCGAGAAGGTAGCCATCGGGCTTGTTAGCCCGCGTCGGCCACATCATGGAGCAACTCGGGCCGGGCTTCCAGATCTGGGTGCCGAAGGTGTTGGCGATGATCACGCCGCGCGAGAGCCCGAGGAGCCGGGAGCCCAGAAAGCCCCGGCGACGATCAGGGCGGTGATCGCCAGGCTGCGCGTCGCAAGAGCCGAAGCTCCGGTGCCTTCATCGCGGGCCGTTGCCTAACAGCCTGTCCGAGAAGTGAGCGTGCATGGCGGAGCCTGCGGTAGACGATCAGGGCGGCGAGGTGCACGAGGGCGCGGTAGTTCACAACCTTCTTCTCCCAGCGCACGAGCAGGCGGCGGAAGCGGTTGAACCAGCTGTGCGCGGCGGGTGGCGGTTGGGGTGTCCGGTCGGGGGCAGCGGCTGCGCGGCGCTCATCTTGGGCGGGATGTGCGCGGTGTAGCCCCGCCTCGCGGCAGGCGGCGTAGTCGTAGCCCCAGTCCAGGCAGAGGTGCCGCTCCTCGCCCGCGCCGGGGGCCGGGTAGGGCTGCGCGTCGAGCAGGTCGGCCAGCTTCTTCATGTCGGTGCGGTTCGCCCCGCTGATGACCAGCGCCAGTGGCACGCCCCGCCCGTCGGTCAGCAGGTGCCGCTTGGTCCCGCACTTGCCCCGGCCGGTGGGGTTGCGCCCGGTCGCCTCGGCCTCGCCCTCCGCCCCTTTTTCCCCAGCGGGGCCTTCACCATGCAGCCGTCGGCCGCCTGCCACCGCCAGTCCAACCCCGCCGCGTCGTCGTATACCGCCAGGAAACGCGCCCACGCCCGCTCGAGGCAGCCGCTCGCGGCCCACTCCTGGAGGCGGTCGTGGACCGTGGACTTCGGGCCGAACTCGCGCGGCAGCGCCGCCCACTGCCCACCGCTACGCGCGACCCAGATCAGCCCGTCGAAGATCGGCCGGTCGTCGCTGCGCGGCCGACCCGGCTTCTTGCACGGCTTATCGACCAGCAAGAGCGGGCGCAACTCCGCCCACAGCGCGTCATCCACCCGCCAGATCGTCGGGCGTCGCCCTTCGCCATCCCCCACCCCCGCGCACCCGCCGTCCAGCGATGGATACCACGGTTATGTCGTTCCTGATAGGCTGTAAGGGCGGCTTCGCCGCGACGAAGTGCCCTTGAAGGGCATAATATCTCCGTTGGGGACCGGGGTTGCTGCATGGAATCGAGCATTCCATGTGGCGCTGTAGGGGCATCGCCGCGCCGTGGCCGCGCTCGCCATTGCCCCTCAGCACGAGCCTCTTCACCGACCGGCTACCCTGGTATGACCATCGCTTTGACACCGAATCGGACCTGTGCTACCGTCCCGGAATCGGGTGCGGCGCCGTCGCAGTGCGCGTGACGCGGTTGGCCGTATCGCAGGATCGCGGTGTGGTGCGGGGGCTGCACGGCGCGGGAGGGGACGATGACCGCGACTGCAGTGACGACGGCGGGCGCGACGGAGCAGCGCGCGCCGCTGATCGATTGCGACGTCCATAACCGGGTGCCGGGGGTCGAGGCGCTGTTCTCCTATCTGCCGCCATATTGGGTCGATCACGTCGCGCAATCGGCCTTTAAGGGGGCGCAGAGCACCTACCACCCGAAAGCCGCGCCGCCCGTCGCGCGACCCGGCAGCACCCCCACGGATGGCCCAGCCGGTTCGAGCCTCGCCCTGCTGCGCGAGCAGCACCTCGACCCGCTCGGTATCGAGTTCGCGATCCTCAATTGCCTCTACGCGATCGATAGCCTGCATAACCCGGAGGCGGCGACGGCGTTCGCCAGTGCGGTCAACGATTGGCAGATCGCCGAGTGGCTCGGGCCGGAGCCGCGCCTGCGCGCGTCGATCGTGGTGCCGACCCAGTTGCCCGAACTGGCCGCGCGGGAGATCGAGCGGGTCGCGGACCATCCCAGCTTCGTGCAGGTGTTGCTCCCGGCGCGCTCGGAGCACCCGTACGGGAGCCGCCTCCATCGCCCGCTGTGGGAGGTGATCGCGCGGCGGGGACTCGTGGCCGGGATCCATTTCGGCGGTGCGCCGGGGAATCCCCCGTTCCCGTCCGGTTGGCCCTCCTATTACGCGGAGGAGTACGCCGGGATGGCGCAGGTCTTCCAGTCGCAGCTCGCCAGCATCGTCAGCGAGGGGGTCTTCGACCTCTATCCGGCGCTCCGCGTTACCCTGATCGAGAGCGGCTGCACCTGGCTCCCGGCTTTCCTCTGGCGCTTCGACAAAGAATGGCGCAATCTCCGCTCGCTGGTGCCGTGGGTCAAGCGCGCGCCCTCCGCCTACATCCGCGAACACGTCCGCCTGACCCTCCAGCCGTTCGATGCGCCGCCGACGACCGAGGATTTGCTGGCGACGGTGGCGCAGATCGGCTCCGACGAGATGCTGCTGTTCAGCTCCGATTACCCGCACCGGCACACCGCCGATCCCCTAACGTCTGTCCTGTCGCAGCTGCCCGCCGAACTGGCGTGGCGCATCCGTGGCGACAATGCGCGCGCCCTCTATGGCCTCCCCGCGTCGCCGTCCCGGTCCTGATCACGCCGTTGTGCAAGGAGAATGCTCATGGCTACCACCATGCCGCGCGCCGCGACCGCGACGCGGACCCGGCCCGCGCTGATCGACTGTGACATCCACAACGAGCTCGACTCCGAGCGCGATCTCTATCCGTATCTGTCGGCGCGCTGGCTCGAATACATCAAGACCTACGGGCTGCGCGGGCCGTCCGGTGCCACCTACCCGCGCTTCCTGAACCGGCGTAACGATGCCTACCCGCCGTCCGGGCGCGATGCCGGTTCCGACCCCGCGTTCACCTCGCGGCAGTTGCTTGACGAGTGGAACGTCGTCTTCGGGATACTGAACCCGCTGACCGGGGTGGGGTCGCAACTCAACCCCGAGTTCGATGCGGCGTTGGCGACGGCGGTGAACGACTGGCAGGCCGCCGAATGGCTCGATCGGGAGCCGCGCCTGCGCGCCTCGATCGTGGTGCCGTTCGAGCACGCCGATCTGGCGGTGGCGGAGATCGCGCGCCGCGCCCGCGACCCCCGCTTCGTGCAGGTGCAATTCAGCGGCAGGCCGCGCGAGCCGATGGGGCGGCGCAAGTATTGGCCGATCTACGCCGCCTGCCAGGAGCACGGGCTGACGGTGATGTCCCATGCCTTCGGCTCCGGCGGGGGGCCGATCACCGGGGCAGGCTGGCCCTCCTTTTACATCGAGGACCACGTCGGCCCGGCGCAGTCGATGCAGGCCAACCTGATCAGCATGGTTTACGAGGGGGTCTTCGAGCGCTTCCCGCGGTTGCGCGTCGTCTCGGCGGAGAATGGCTTCGGGTGGGCACCCTCGCTCGCCTGGCGGTTGGACAACACCCACGCCCTGCTCGGCGACGAGTTGCCGCACCTCAAGCGCAAGCCGTCCGAATACCTCCGCGAGCACGTCTGGTTCTGCACGCAGCCGGTCGAAGAGCCGGAGCACGCGTCCGACCTCCTGCGCACGATCGATCAGATCGGGGCCGATCGTCTGATCTTCGCCAGCGATTACGCGCACTGGGATTGGGATGCCCCGGACACCGTGCTGCCCCCGCGCCTGGACGAGCGTATCCGCCGCAAGATCCTCTATGAGAACGCGCGCGCGCTCTATCGCCTGCCGGATATGGATATGGCGGCGCGGGATTGAGATGACACGCTACATCGTGGCGCGCGCGGACGAGATCCCGGACGGCGCACGGAAGATCGTGGAGGTGGCAGGGCGCTCGCTCGGGATCTTCAACCTGGCGGGGGAGTTCTTCGCCCTGCGGAACCGCTGTCCCCATCAGGGCGGGCCGCTCTGCGAGGGGAAGACGTGGGGCCTCGCGCAGGCGCGCGTACCGGGCGAGATTACCTACAGTCGGGCGCGCGAGATCCTGACCTGTGCCTGGCACGGCTGGGAGTTCGACATCCGCACCGGGCGGTCCTGGTGCGACCCGGACCGCCTGCGCGTGCGCCGCTACGAGGTCAGCGTGGAACAGGGCGCGGCGGTCGCGCCCGGCGAGGACGTGCCCGCGCCGGGGCTGGTGCCGGGGCCATACACCGCCGAAACGTTCGCGGTGACGACCGAGGGCTCGTATCTGGTCGTGGAGATCGGCTCCTGAACGAGCGATGGGGTTGCGATCGACGATATATGGTCTGGTGCATCAGCGTAGAATCGCTGCATCCAGTCCCCTGCGCGGACTGGGTAAGGGCGGGTCAGCCAGTATGCGACGCTACGGTGCGTGACCGGCGCGCTAGATGATATGAGATACTGTGGGCGGTACCGGGGACGCTCTCCCAGACAGCGCGGTGAGACGCTTGGTGCCACATCGATTGTAGCGATCATCTGTAGCGATCATCCTTGCAACAAAATGGTAAGCCATGACCGCCGAACGCGACCGCCTGCGCGCCGATCACGCCGCCTGGACCCGCTGGGGGCCGTATCTCAGCGAGCGCGCCTGGGGGACGGTGCGCGAGGATTATTCCGCGAACGGCGACGCCTGGGGCTCCTTCCCGCACGACCACGCCCGCTCCCGCGCTTACCGCTGGAACGAGGATGGGCTGGCGGGGATCTCCGACGACAAGGGGCGGGTCTGCTTCGCGCTGGCCCTCTGGAATGGGCGCGACCCGATCCTTAAGGAGCGCCTCTTCGGCCTCACCGGGCCGGAGGGGAATCACGGCGAGGATGTCAAGGAGTATTACCACTACCTCGACGCCACCCCGACCAGTTCCTATTTGAAGATGCTCTATCGCTACCCGCAGGCCACGTTCCCTTATGAACACCTGCTGGCCGAGTCGCGCGCGCGCGGGCGCGACGACCCGGAGTTCGAGTTGCTCGACACCGGCATCTTCGACGACGGGCGATTCTTCGATGTCGTCGTGGAGTATGCCAAGGAGTCGCCGACCGACATCGCGATCCGCCTCACCGTCACCAATCGCGGGCCGGAGGCGGCGACGATCTGGCTCCTGCCGACCCTCTGGTATCGCAACACCTGGTCGTGGGGGCCGGGGCAACGGCGCGGAGAATTGACCACAGCGGCGATCCGGGGGGCCGATGATGCGACCTTCCCGGCGATCGGGGGCACCCATCCGCTCCTCGGCGAACAGCTCCTCCTCTGCGAGGGGGCCGATGAACTCCTCTTCACCGAGAACGACACCGATCTCCGGCGCCTTTACGGCGTGCCGAACCCGACCCCCTTCGTCAAGGATGGCTTCCATCGCTACGTGGTCAACGGCGAGGGCGCGGCGATTAACCGGGCCGGACACGGCACCAAGGCCGCCGCCCTCTACCGGCGCGCGATCGCGGCGGGGGCGACGCTGACGGTCCGGCTGCGCCTGATCGTCGCGCCCGGTGCCTCGGTTATCGGCGACGAGCCACCCGGCGCGGGGGAGGAGGATCTGCCGCCGCGCGTCCCGTCGCCCACCCCGCGCGACTGGCGGGAGAGCGCGACGCGGCTCGGCGTGGTCGGGACCGCCGCGCCGTTCAGTGGCTTCGCGGCCACCTTCGCCGCGCGCCAGCGCGAGGCCGACGACTTCTACGCGGCCCTGGTGCCGGGGCAGACGGCGGATCTCGCCCTCGTCTTCCGGCAGGCGATGGCGGGGCTCCTCTGGTCGAAGCAGTTCTACCATTACGTGGTGGCGCGCTGGCTGGCCGGCGATCCGGGCCAGCCGCCCCCGCCCCCGGAGCGGCGACTGGGGCGCAATCACGAGTGGGGCCACCTCTACAACGAGCGCGTGATGTCGATGCCCGACGCCTGGGAATACCCCTGGTACGCTTCCTGGGATCTGGCGTTCCATTGTCTGCCGCTGGCGCTGCTCGATCCGACCTTCGCCAAGGGTCAGCTCGATCTGTTGCTGCGGGAGTGGTATCAGCACCCGAACGGCCAGAACCCGGCCTACGAGTGGGCCTTCGGCGACGTGAACCCGCCGGTGCTCGCCTGGGCCGCCTGGCGCGTCTACCTGATCGAGCGGACCCATCACGGCGAGGCCGACCGGGAGTTCCTGGAGCGGGTCTTCCACAAGCTGCTCCTTTCGTTCACCTGGTGGGTCAACCGCAAGGACGCGGAGGGAAACAACGTCTTCGAGGGAGGCTTCCTCGGTCTGGACAACATCGGCGTCTTCGATCGGAGCAAGCCGCTGCCGACCGGCGGTTTCCTGGAGCAGAGCGACGGCACGAGCTGGATGGCGATGTTCAGCCTCAACATGCTGACGATCGCCCTCGAACTGGCGCGCGCGAACCCGGTCTACGAGGCGATCGCCACCAAATTCTTCGAGCACTTCCTGGGGATCGCCGCCGCGATGGCCGCGATCGGCGACCGCACCGGGGAGCACGGCATCGCCCTCTGGGACGAGGACGACGAGTTCTTCTACGACGTCCTGCGCCTCCCGAACGGCAACAGCTTCCCGCTGAAGATCCGCTCGTTCGTCGGGTTGATCCCCCTCTTCGCGGTGGAGACGATCGAGCCGGAGACCCTGGCGGCGCTGCCGGAGTTCCGGGGACGGCTCGAATGGTATCTGGAGCACCGCCCCGATCTGGCGAACCTCGTCTCGCGCTGGCAGGAGCCGGGCGCGGGCGAGCGCCGCCTGCTGGCAATCTGCCGGGGGCACCGCCTGAAGCGACTGCTGCGCCGGGCGCTCGATCCCGCCGAATTCCTCAGCCCGCACGGCGTCCGCTCGCTGAGCCGCGTCCACGCCGAGCACCCCTACACCCTCGATTATGCTGGGGTGCGCTACGTGGTCGAGTACGAACCGGCGGAGTCGCGCAGCGGCCTCTTCGGCGGCAACTCGAACTGGCGCGGTCCGGTCTGGTTCCCGGTCAACTATCTGCTGATCGAGTCGTTGCAGCGCTACCACCACTACTTCGGCGACGACTTCACGATCGAGTGCCCCACCGGCTCGGGGAACTTCCTGACGCTGGACGCGATCGCGGACGAACTCTCGCGACGCCTGATCGCCCTCTTCACGCGCGACGGTGCCGGACGCCGCCCGGCCTTCGGCGGGGTCGAGCGTTTCCAGGCCGATCCCGATTGGCGCGATCGGCTCCTCTTCTTCGAGTATTTTCACGGCGACAATGGCGCGGGCCTCGGCGCGAGCCACCAGACCGGCTGGACCGGCCTCGTCGCCAAGCTGATCCAGCAGCAAGGCCACCATCGGCACGACGTCAACGATAGCGTGCGCCCAACCGCCGCGTCCGGGATCGAGGAGGCGTAGCCAGCCGATATCCGTGTGTCTCTGTCGGGCGCGGTTATACCTTCCGACATGCGGAGCCGAGGCGATGCCAGCCCTACGTTGTCCTCTTTCCTGGGCGACGTTAGCTGACGACGGTGCGGGGGCGAGCGAAGGGGTAAGCTCGCTATCGGTTAAAGTATACTGATATGTACGTACGGTTACATGCCTAATTCGGTCTTCGCGCAGTTTGTTAACGTCGCATTATCTAGAAGGAGACGATAACTATGTCTCAATACCCCTATCTCGTCGCCCACACACGGCTGAAACCGTTCCTAGCAAAGATTCAGAGCGTAGGAATGCCACCTGTGGTGGATAAGAAATGGCGCACTACTATCGGATATGGTAATCCAAACGACGGGCGTATGATACCCCTTATCGAGTTCATCGGATTCATTGACGGCAATGGAAAACCAACCGACCGTTGGCAAGCCTACCGGAGCATCAGTCGGGCTAGACAGGTCATGGCTCAAGGGATTCGGGAAGGTTATGTTGATTTGTTTCACACCTATCCTGATGCTTACTCCCGGAGCGATGCGGAACTTGCCAACTATTTCCGTTCGGCATCTGGCAGCGGCGACGCCACCATCAATCGGATGGTCACGGCTTTTCGCTTGCTCTGCGAGATGGCCGATTTCACGACGGAGGAAGGTACAACACCCGCTCCCTTCGTACCGGCCAACACGGGACAGGACAGTATGATTGTGGAAGACGCGCCAGTCGACTCGCCTAATGACGCATCTAATGGCGCGGAGAATGACTCATCGAATGATGTAAACCATCATGCGCCCAACGGCACTACCGACGCAAGCTTTCACTCCATCACTCGCACACTAGCGACGGGCGTAACTCTCAACATTAACATCCAACTCACCGTGCCAGATACGACTGATGAGAAGGTCTACGATAACTTCTTCGCCGCCCTCAAGAAGCATCTTCTGTCCTGATGACGGAATTAGAATTCGGCGCGTTCCTGCAGCGGGTTAAGAAGCAATCAGAAGACTTCCAAGAGGAAGTCCACCAGCAACTCGCCAAGTATGAAGGGTCTGCGAAGTCTCGCGTCATCTCGCTCCGTGAATCGTATGCACGGCTGGCAGGCCTGTCGCTGCAACAGGACGAACTATTCCGGCAGGCAATGCAGTGCGTCGAACAAGGCATTTACCGCGCCGCAATTGTGATGGCATGGGCGGCGTTCATGGACGTGCTGGAACAGAAGTTGGGTGAAGATGGCTATGCCAAGGTACGCGCGGCGAAATCCGGCTGGTCGAAGCTGCTCACGGTCGAGGACTTGCACGAAATCACTAGGCCCTTGTGCTAGTTCGCGGGGAAGGCGAGCGCCTTGATCTGGAGCCAATCGGCCTGGCCCAACAAGCGATTGAGGTAGAGGCAGAGCGTGTGGGCGGCGAGCTTGGTCTGCAACC
>JAABUN010007562.1_pt1 | contig 11619 bp, 11 predicted proteins | sample 5559311 | NCBI WGS metagenome assembly JAABUN01 (sample SAMN10711877, study PRJNA513370) | rock metagenome | isolation source: Antarctica rocks | place: Antarctica: Victoria Land, Siegfried Peak sud | reverse complement strand
CCCTGCGGCCCCCCAGGGTCACCGACCCCGCCTCGCTGCCATGCCGGTTCGCCTGTCGGCCCGGGTCATGCTTCCCGCGAGGCCCGCACGCCGCGGCCACATCGGCCTCCATGAGAAGTCCTGGGCGAGGATCGTCCCGGTGTTGACCTCGGCGGCGCCGTAGGGGGGCCGTAGTTGTTGGCGAGGTCGAAGTGGTTCACGCCGAGGTCGAAGGCCCGGCGCATCACGCGCGCTGGGTCTCCAGCGGCTTGTCGTCCCCGAAGTTGTGCCAGAACCCGAGGGAGACGGCTGGGAGCTTGAAGCCGCTGCGGCCGCAGCGGCGGTAGGGCTGGACGTCGTAGCGAGCGTCATCGGCGACATAGGTCATGCCGCGACCCGGACCACGTTCCAGGAGAGAGCGGGCACGGTCAAGGTCAGGAAGCCGCCATCTACTCGGGCGCCGTCGATGACCCGCATCGTGACCCGGTCCGGCGCCTCAGCCGTGTTGCGGGCGTCGGGGTCGTCGTCGGCTAGGACGAGGTGCTCGATGACCTCCGGGGCCTTGAAGGTACGCAGGTCGATGCGTACCTGGGACTCTTCCGACTGCTGGCGGTTAACGATGAACACCGCGAGCGCGCCCGTGTCGGCGTCGTAGGTCGCGACCGCGTCGACGGTCGGCACCGGCCCGTAGAGCACGGTGTCCATCAGCGGTGCATGTGGTTCGACGCGGAGCACGCTCCCGCGGGCGTGTCTGGCCGTGGTGGCGAAGGGGTGGAACGTTGTCTGCCGCCACGCCGGCCCGTCGGGCTCTGTGCGGATCGGAGCCATGGCGTTGACTAGTTCGGAGATGCACGCGATCCCAACGCGGTCACTGTGGCGGAGCAGGCTGATGAGCAGGGCACCAACGACCACCGCGTCCGTGACGGAAAAGGTGTCCTCGGCAATCCTAGGGGCGACGGTCCAGTCGTCGGGGAGCCGGAGATCTTGTTGGTACCAGACGTTCCACTCGTCGATAGCCAGCTTGATCGTCTTCTGGTGCCGCCCTAGGGCTTTGATGTGGTCAGCCGTGGCGACGACTGTGTCGATGTAGCGGTCGAGGTGAGCCGACGAGGCGAGGAAGCTGTCCCGGTCGTCACCATGCTGTTCGTAGTAGGCATGGACCGAGATGTAATCGATCTGGTCGTAGGCGTGCTTCAGCACGGTCGCCTCCCAGGCCGCGAAGGTCGGCTGCGCCGTGCTGGAGCTGCCCGCCAGCACGAGCTCCAGACCCGGTTCCATCCGGCGGACACCGCGCGCGGTCTCCGCGGCCAGTCGTCCGTACTCTTCGGCGTTCTTGGCGCCCATCTGCCACGAGCCGTCGAGCTCGTTGCCGAGGCACCACACCTTGATGTCGTGGGGCTGCTCGACCCCGTGAGACCGGCGCAGGTCCGACCAGGTGCTACCGGAGGCGTGGTTGCTGTACTCCCACAAATCGAGCGCCTCCTGGATGCCCCGGGTACCGAGGTTGAACGTCATGATCGGCTCGACGCCTGCCTTACCGGCCCATTCCATGAACTCGTTGAGCCCAAAGGAGTTGTCGTCAATGGACTTCCAGGCGTTGTCCAACCTCACGGGCCGGTCAGCGCTGGGTCCGACGCCGTCCTCCCACAGGTATCCCGAGACGAAGTTGCCGCCGGGGTAGCGCACGGTCGTCACCCCCAGCTCCCTCGTCAGCTCGAGGACGTCCTGTCGGAGCCCTGTCTCGTCAGCAGTCGAATGACCCGGTTCGAAGACGCCGGTGTAAACGCAGCGACCCATGTGCTCGACGAAGGAGCCGAACAGACGAGGGTGCACCGCCCCGACGGTGAAGTTCGGGTCGAGCGTGAAGCCTGCGGAGGAGGGCTGGCCATTCATGGACTACTCCTTGGAAGCGGGTTCCCGACGAACGGGAAGGGTGAGGTGAGTTATGGGCGACAGCGAAGGTACCACTCATAAATAGGTTCGGGGGGCGCCTCTGGGGCAGGCGGAGCACGTCTTACGCCGGTCCTGACGGTGGTGGATTCACGCTGGTCTGAAGCGTCCCTTTTTCCGAGCCGGCGAAGACGTCGAGCACGCGCCCGTGAGCGAGAGGAGCGTCCACGAGATCGGCGGCACCTCCAGGGTCAGGCCGCTGGTCCCGAGGATCACCGGACTGCCGTTCGGGCGGGGCACGACCCGTTCCGGGTCCTCAGCCGAGTTGGTGACGCGTGGGTCGTCCTCAGCGACGGTCCAGCACCCCGCCACCCCCGTTGCCTCGAAACCGGCGAAGCCAATCCGCACCGGCGCGCCGTCACTCTGGGCACGGTTGACAATGAGGACGGTCATGGTCTCGCCCTCCGCGTCGTGGGTGGCGACCACGTCAACGAGGGGAACCGCTCCGTGGAGGGCGGTGTCGTAGCTGTCGCTCGACACCCGTGCGTCCAGCACGACGCCGGCGACGTGCTTCGCGGTGAGCGCGTAGGGATGGAAGGAAGTTTGTCGCCAGACGGGTCCGCCCGCCTCCGCCCTGATCGGCGCCATCGAGTTGACCAGCATCGACAAGCTGGCGGAACCGATCCGGCTGGCGTTCTTGATGATCGTCATGAGGAGGTTCCCAACGACGACGGCGTCCGCCACGGAGTAGACGTCCTCCGCAACCCGCGGAGCGACCGGCCAGTCCTCGCCCGCGATGTCCTCGCTGCGGTACAGGCCCTCACTCTTAAGCTCACGTTCGAGGTACCAGACGTTCCACTCGTCGAAGGAGATGTTGATCGTCTTGTCGCTCCGCTTGAGGGTCTTCACGTGGTCGGCCGTCGTCACCACCGCACGGACGTAGCGGTTCATGTGCTCCCCGGAGGCGAGGAACGCACCGTCAAAGACGAGTACGAACGAGCCCTCGACCTGGCCAAACAGCAGGCCCGCACCCCAGCCACCGGTCGGGTCAACCTGCCGCTGACCGACATCACCGGCGGGCGGGACTGGAAAGACACCCCGCTGCTGAAGTCCCGCATGGCCGGCGGGTTCTGCCTCCGCGCACCAGCCCAGGGCGCCTGCAGCTACGCCAACATCTGCGAACATTGCCCCAGCTACCGTGCCGAACCCAGCTCGCTGCCCATCCTCGCCGCCCAACGCGTCGACGCCGAAGCCCTCGCCCGCGACGCCGAGGAGCGAGGCTGGATCGCCGAAGCCGACAGACACCAACAACTCATCACCCGACTCGACATCTTGATCAACGAGGCCCGCACCGGATGACCAACACCAACACGCTCAACCAAGTCGAACGCGCCTGCGCCCAACTCCACCAACACGGACACAGCATCACCTTCACCGCCGTCGCCGACCTCACCGGCGTCGGCCGCAGCAGCCTCTACCGCGACCCCACCATCCGCGCCGTCATCGAACAACACCGCCACCGCAGCGCCGACAACGGCAGCATCACCGGCCTCACCGACGAGATCGCCACCCTCCGCGCCGCCGTCGACGCCCTCGCCGACAAAGTCCGCCGACACGACGAACAACTACGACGCCTCAAGACACCCAAAACCTGAAACCGTTAACCGGCCAACACCCACCAACCAGCCCCATTAGCCGGTTAATCCTACGACAACGCAATGGCCGAGTCATTCTTCGCCACCCTCAAGACAGAGTTCTACTACCGGCGAGTGTGGCCCACCAAGGCCAGCGCCAAGCTCGCCGTCGGCGCCTGGATCGAGGACCGCTACAACCGCCGCCGGCGACACACCTCGATCGGGCAGATCAGCCCAGTAACCTTCGAACTGCAATACTCAACCCAGACCGCGGCAGACACAAAAGCCGCATAACCCCGTGTCCACCATCCGGGGTCAGGGCCAATGTAGTAGTCAGCCTCGGTCTCGGCTATGTTAGAGACAGGTCGAGCGCACTGACGCAGCACCCTCCAATCCAACGTTGTCAAATGTCTCATGCACACTTGAGTTAGCTCACGGCCATGGGGCCGATTCCAGTAAGGTCGGAGCGCCGCCAGAACTTTCGCGAACGATCAGCGTCGGTTGCATGACGAGCCGGCTGCCATGTGAATGGTCAGCGGTAGTCTCGATGTCAGCCATCAGCCGTTCCAAGGTACGCCGGCCGAGGTCGTAGAAATCGTAATGCACGGTCGACAGTGAGGGCGTCAGATAGGCGGCCTCAGGAATGTCATCGAAGCCGACGACACTCATGTCGTCTGGTACGTGCACCCCATGCTCAGCAAACAATCTGAGCGCGCCGAGGGCCATCAGGTCGCTGGCGCAGAAGACTGCGGTGACGTCGGGCGATTCGAGCAGCTTCCTCGCCAGCCCATACCCCGACTGCGGTGACCAGTCGCCGCGGAGTAAGGGGCCCGGCCCGAGATCGGCCCGAGAGAGTGTCTCTCGCCACCCCATCTCCCGTTCCAGCGCTTCGAACCGGTCGTCAGGTCCGGCGATGTGACCGATCCGGCTGTGCCCCAGGCCGATCAGGTGTTCGATGGCCAGCGTCGCCCCCCTTTGCTGATCCACCGCGACCACGGGAACACGGCCGTGAAGTCCTTCAACGGCCACCATGGGCACGGTCGACTCAGTGATCAACGAGTCGTTGAGTCCGGTGTGCGGTGCGCTGAGCACGATCCCCGCGACGGACTGCGCCCTCAGATTGTCGACGGCGGCTCCAATTGACTCGGGTGTAGGTCGCTGCAGAATGGACACGCTGACGGAATAGCCAAGCGCTCGTGCGTCCTGTTCGATCCCGGCCAAAATGGAGTGGGGCCCGGCAACGGCACCCTCGAGCGTGATCACACCAATGGCGCGTGAATGACCGGTACTCAGGGTGCGAGCAGCCACGTTCGGTCGGTAGTTGAGCGTCGTGACCGCTTCCAGGACTCGGGCTCGAGTCCGGTCGCTCACCAGGCCGGTGTCGTTCAAGACTCGAGACACCGTCATGGCTGACACTTGTGCCAGCTGTGCCACGTCGGCGATGCTCACCGCTTGCCCGCGGGTCGGGGCCATTCTGCACCTACCTTCTATCAACTCCTGAGCGTCCGAGACGAGGGTGGGCTGCAACTGTATCGACAGGATGCACACGTCGCCGTGCCTGCAGCACAGTGTTACCTCCGACAGATGTCGAGAACGGTCCGAGCGATCTCATCACCTGCAGATCCGATCACCCAAAGATGGAGACGGCCCTGCTTCACACCTTCGGGAACTCGATCGTGCCAAACAACTGACTCGGACAACAGGAAGGGGTCAGCTGTGATTTTGCGGCCACGAACAGTAGCTGGAGGGGGAGCTGATGACAGCGTTGCTTGCCACCCTCCCCCGAGTTGGGCCACCAACCGCTCGCGCCCATGGTGTGAGACCCGCACGTCCAACGCGAACTCTCCGTCGGGGGCACAGATCAGGTCGCACCCGGGGGCCAGTGGAGCAACATCAATCACTATTACCGTGTCGCGGTGGCAGTTCGCCGCCAACAGGCCGAGACCGTCCTTGGGTTGACGGTGATCGGTGAGAAGTCCTGCCGTCTCGTGCTCGATATCGTAAAGCTCGGTGTACACGTAACCGTTCAAATCGTTCAACCGGCGCAACTCTTGGGTCTGCCAGCGCATCAACCAGGCACGTTCCACACTTGTCCTGCCCGTCCCGTACTCGCTGTTCAGGCTCGCCATTCCCTGCGTGGAGGAGCCGTCGGCGTTGACGTACTTGCGGACGGGTCCGGCTGGGCCAAGGTCGACGACGAAGCCCCCCTGGCCACCGGCGCTGAGATCTTTCAGGTGGGCGGCCCAAGCTACATGATCGGGAGAGTACACATGCCAGTCACTGAGGTCACTGCGCACGTGTGACCACCCAGAGTTGTCGATGACCGGCCTACTCTGGTCGAGCTGCTTGATCATCACGTAGGCGTTGCTGAGTGCCCGCTGTTTGGCCCGGTCATTGGCCACATCCCAGTCCAGGCCCCACTCCTCGTTGTAGAGGCCCCAGATGACGATGCTCGGATGATTCTGGTCGCGAGTGACCATGGGCCGGATCTGGCTCTCGAAGGCAGCCACGGACGCCTCACTGAAACGGCTCGTACTCGACGGCTCTTCCCAAACCAGCATGCCCAGCCGGTCGGCGTGATGCAGCCATCGGGGGTCCTCCAGCTTGAGGTGCTTGCGGACCAAGGTGAAGCCGGCGTCTCGTGCCGCCTGCAGGTCCGCTATCAATGCCTGCTCACTTGGTGCGGTCCAGCCATGAGCAGGCCAGTACCCCTGGTCAAGGACGCCTCTCAGGTAACAGCGCTCACCGTTCAGGAACAGGTGCGCGCCGGACACCGCCACGCTGCGAAGTCCACTCGTACAGAGCAGCCGGTCGACAACCGACCCTGCATGTCGCAGCTCGACCTCCACCACGTATAGGTGGGGATCTGATGGCGACCACAGTTTCGGCGTCCGAACTGTCAGCACACCTACACCCGACTCGTCGCACTGTGTCTGCTGGTCGGTGCCCAGGATCCGGGCGTGCACTTGGACATGCTCTTCGCCTGGTCCTCCCACCGACACTCGGAGGCGGAAGCCGTCCAAACCCGGAAGCGGTTTCAGTTCGACATTGTCGACGAAGGTAACCGGCCGCTCCTCCAGCCACACGCTTTGCCAGATGCCGCTACATGGGGTGAAGGAACAGCTATCGTACGGGTCGGCCGGGATGCTGCGCTGCTTTCCATGTGGGATCTCCCCCTTGTCGACCGGTGCGTCGACACGGACGGTGAAGCAGCTTTGCCCAGCGGTGACCGCATCGGTGATATCCACCTCGAACGGCGACTGTCCGCCGACATGGGTGATGAGGAGACGGCCGTCCAGCCAGACCTGGGTGGCATGGTGTACGGCACCGAAGTGCAGCACCAAACGTTGCCCGTCATGCTGAGGCGGTAGCGCGACCTCACGCCGATACCAGGCTCTGCTCAACCAGTGCTCGTGAACGCCCGAGGCCGCAGTCTCCCAGGCGTACGGGACACGGATGGTGGTCGGCGCCTCCTCCGGGAGGTTCTCAACTGTGTAGCCCTGGTCCGGAAAGAAGTCCCAGGACCCGTCCAGGGACCACCATCTGCTCTCCCGACGGTGATCGGGACGCGGATGGCCAAGGGTCTCGCTGCCCTCCATCATGCGCTGTTGCCCGACGGATGGCCGACGTGAAGGACGATGGACGACCAACTGCCCGGTTCCAAGGCCGTCACCAGGCGCCCCTCGACGATTCGACAATCGGTCAGACGTCGCGGCCTTGGACTGTCCACGCCGGTCCGCACCTCTGCCGATTCAGACCCAGTCGAGCCCACGGTCCTGGCCGATAGCACACTAACCGGCTTCGCGTCGGCAATACATATCGAGACCGGAAGGTCTGCATCCGAGCGATTGACGAGGAAGACGGCCATGGTCCCGGAGCCGCTGTCATGGCTGGCTGCCACAGACAACGCGGGCATGTCACCATATTTGGCAGTCGATACCTGGCCGCAATCAATCATCGGCATGAGTGAGTTGCCTTGCGCTAACCGGGCTGTCGCGGCCATCGGATGGAAGATCGTCTGTCGGACGACTCCGCCACCCCGCTCGGTCATAATCGGGGCGCTCACGTTCACTAGGAGCGACAGGCATGCCACGGTGACCCGATCGGAGTGGTTGAGAAGGCTGATGAGAAGGTCCCCGACCACCACAGCGTCCAGTGCCTGGTAGGGCTCCTCGGAGATTCTGGGTGCGCTGGCGATCCGGGTGGGTGGGCCGGGTAGGTTGTCCGAGCGGGATGACCACACGTTCCACTCGTCGAACGAGATCTTCATGATCTTGTCCGAGCGCCGGCGGGCGCTCACTGCGTCGGCGATGGCGATGACATCGCGGATGAACCGGTCCATCCGCCAACCGGATGCCAGGAAGTCCGAGCGGGGTTGCCGGCCGTCGTAGTAGGCATGCATGGACACGTAGTCGGCGACGTCCCAGGTGTGCTCCAAGACTATGCGCTCCCAGTCACCGAAGGTGGCCATCTCGCGGTTGGAGCTGCCACAGGCGACGAGTTCAATCGTGGGGTCTACCTGGCGCATCGCCTTGCCCGCCTCGGCGGCGAGCTTGCCGTAGTCGTCGGCGTCCTTGTGTCCGATTTGCCATTGCCCATCCATCTCGTTACCGAGGCACCAGAGCTTGACATTGTGCGGAGCTTCGGCTCCGTGGGCTCGACGAAGATCGGCATAGCAGGTGTTTTCCTCGACGTTGCAGTACTCGACCAGTGCCGCAGCTTCGGCCACCCCCTTGGTGCCCAGATTGACCGCCATCATCGGTTCGAGGTTCATCCGCCGAGCCCACGGTAGGAACTCGTCGGGCCCGACTTCGTTCGTCTCGATCGAGCGCCAGGCCAGGTCTAGCCGCCGGCGGCGCTGGTCGACCGGGCCGACCCCGTCGAGCCAGTCATAGCCGGAGACGAAGTTGCCGCCAGGGTAGCGGACGAGCGTAACGCCCAGTTCTTCGATCAGTTCGGCGGTGTCTTTGCGGAATCCCCAGGGGTCGGCCCGAGAGTGGCCTGGTTCGTAGATGCCGCTGTAGACGCAACGGCCCATGTGCTCGACGAAGGACCCAAAGAGGCGTCTGTCGATGATGCCCCGGTGGAAGTCGGTGTGCAAAGTGACATGTGCGGTCTGCGCCGCAGGTTGAGGAAAGGGTGGTCTCACTGGAGCTCCTGTAGCGCCTCGGCTCAGCGGGCGCTTCCCGCGAGCAGGCCGCGGATGAAGTGACGTTGCAGGGCGACGAAGATGATGATGGTGGGGATGGTCGCGAAGGTGCTCGCGGCCAGCAGCTGTCCCCACAGGTCGGCGCTGCTAGCCGACATCTGGGCCCCGCTCACGTTGGTGGCCAGGCCGGCGAGCAGTATGGCCAACGTCTGCCGGCGCGCGTCGTTGATGGCGACGATCGGCCAAACCAGGTCGTTGTAGATGTTGAACAGGCTTAACACCGCCAGGGCGGCGAGTCCCGGGCGGATCACGGGGACAACCACGGAGTAAAAGGTGCGCAGAACTCCGGCCCCGTCGATCTTGGCCGCGTCGATCAGCTCGTCGGGCACCTCGCTGATCACCTGCCGCATCCAGAACACGCTGAACGCATCGATTGCACCAGGCAGCACCAGAGCCTTGAACGTATTGATCCAGCCCAGCTCACCCATCTGCACCAACAACGGGATGATCAGCACCAGGGTCGGCAGCATCAAAGTCATCAGCACGAAGGTGAAGAGCTGTTTCTTGAAAGGAAAGTCGAACTTGGCGAACCCATACCCGGCGAGGGGACAGAAGATCATGGTCAGCGCACCCTTGCAGAGGACCACGATGGTCGTGTTTCCCAGAGCCTGGATGATCGGGATGTTCGCCAGCATGGCGCGCCAATTGTTGAGGCTGAAGTCGCGCGGATCGAAGCCCAGTGGATCGTTCAAAATACTGGACCCCGGACGCAGCGAGTTAATGATCATCCACCACAACGGGAACAAGAACACCACCATGGTGACCAGGATCGCCACCACCCCGATCCCTCGGCGCGCTCGCGCCGGCGCGGACCGGTTCAACTGCCGTGACACCGGCAAGGTTTCGATGGCCATCTCAGCGTTCCGATCGCAGTAGTCTGACCGACACCAGGGACAGGATCAGTACCAAGATCACCAACAGGAACGAGTTCGCCGCACCCGTGCCCAGGTCAGAGGCTCCGATGTGATTGTACAGATACAGCCCCGAGGTCGTGGAACTCGTGTAAGGGCCGCCTTTGGTGAGGACGTACGGCTCAAGGAACAGCTGGGATATCCCCAACGTGGAGACGACGAGAAAGAACGCCACCGAGCGTTCGACTAGTGGGACGGTGATCGAGAAGAACGTGCGGAACCTGTTGGCGCCGTCAATGGCCGCGGCCTCATAAACTTCGCCGGGAATCTGCTGGACTGCCGCCAGCATGATGATCAGCGCGAAACCGCTCGTCTTCCAGAGGGAGAACAAGGCAATCGTCGGCTTGGACCAGAAGGTGGTCGTCAGCCATCCGATCGGCTCGACGCCAACGAAACCGAGCAAGTAGTTCGTGACGCCGAAGTTGGTGTCGAAAAGTAAAATGAACGCCTGCGCCATGGCCGCCAACGGTGTCACATACGGCAGGATCACCACCGTCCGCAAGGCCTTAGCGAAACGCAGGTCCGAACGGGACAGCATCGCGGCCACGGCTACCGCGCCGACGGTTTGCACGGGCACGATCAGCAGCCACATCACCCCCGAGTTCGCTAAGGTACCCCAGAACTCGGGACTGCTCAGCAGATAGGTGTAGTTTGACAGGCCGATCCAGTGCACCGTGCCGGAGCCTTGCCAGTCCGTGAAACTCAGCTGGATGGCGAAAATCAGCGGATATCCGCCGAAGGCGGCGAACAACACGAAGAACGGGGCGATCAGTGCATACCCCACCCAGCCGCGCCGCGAATGATGGCCCTTTTGAGGTTTTGTGACTGCTGTCTTGCGGACTGCGGTCTCGGCGATGGAAGTGGAGTTCATCTCTGTCGCTTAACAAGATTCTTGTTGATCTGGTCGACCGATGTGCTGATCACCTCATCCACACTCGATTTGCCGTCGATCATCTTCTGCATGTTCACGCCGAGGTATCTGGACGCGCTGTTGAACCAGGGAGGAATCCGGTAGCCGGCTGGGATGGCCTGCGCTGCCTCGGTGTCCACCGACCAGAGATCCTGGTTGCCTAGCGCGGCAACGGGCTTGAACAGTGGCGGCCCCTGCAAAGCGGCCTTGACTGACGGCAACGACGTGTTCAGGCCGTTCGGGTAGGTGTCATTGGGTCCGTAGACCTTGGTGTACCCCTCCTTGTCATACAAGGCGAACTCGTAAAACAACCAGGCCAGCTCCGGATTCTTAGCCTTCCGCGGAATGACGAAGGAACTGCCGCCCATGACGCCGGATCGAGCCCCGCCCTCCGTCCAGGCAGGTAACAGAGTCACTCGCCAGTCCCCCTTTGATGTTTTCACCCCAGATTGTGTGATGAAGCTGAACCAAATAGCCCATGGAACGAGCGAGATGATGCCGCCATCGCACTGTGCGATTTGTCCGGTACTGGCAAATTTTGAGCGGGCGCCGAGTTGTTCGTCGGCAACCGTCTTAATCCACGTCAAGGCTTTCCTGAAGGCGGGGGTGTCAATCGTGAGCCCACCTTTCTCGTCCACCAGTCCGGTGCCCTGCTGCTGGTTGATCAGCATCATCAGCCACAGCATGCCAAGATTGGCGTCCTCCTCGAGAAAGATCGGCCGTGCCTTCGGGAACTTTTCCTTGATCTTACGAGCACCGTCGAGGAGCGCGTCATACGTTGTAAGAGCCTTCGGATCGACCCCGGCATCGGACAGCACGCTCTTGCGGTAGTACAACATGCCAGGATCGGTATCCCACGGGATCCCAACCAGCTTGTTGTCGTAGGTCGCGACATCCAACTTGAACTGTAAGGTGTCGGCCCTGTGCGGGGCCATGAGGTCGGTCAAGTCGTACAGGTGCGCCGCCTGCGCCCCGATATTGTTGTCCTCGAAGAAGGATCCGTCGGGGACACCGGTGCCACTGATCAAGGTGGCTGGTAGCTTCGTGGCGATATCAACGCCGACCATGTTCACCTTGACGTCGGGA
>JAABUN010007561.1_pt1 | contig 11621 bp, 10 predicted proteins | sample 5559311 | NCBI WGS metagenome assembly JAABUN01 (sample SAMN10711877, study PRJNA513370) | rock metagenome | isolation source: Antarctica rocks | place: Antarctica: Victoria Land, Siegfried Peak sud | reverse complement strand
GTAGTCTTCGAGCACCAGCGCGGCGGCGCCGGCGCCCGGTACCAGCCCGGTCGCGCACGAGGAGTAGGCCGTGGAGCCGGGCCGGCCGAGCACGCCCAGCCGGTCGAAGCCGAGGTGCAGCTCCGGCGTCAGCTCGTCGGCGGCCACCGCCACCATCAGGTCGGCCTCGCCGTCGGCGATCATGTCGGCGGCGTAGGCGAGGGCCTGCAGCCCGGCGGCGCAGCCCGTCGCCAAGGTCGAGAGCGGGCCCTTGACCTGCAGCGACAGGCACGCGTGGCCCACGGCCGCGTTCACCACCGAGTTCGGGAACAGCCGGGGGCTGACCTGGGCGGGGCCGGCCGTGGTGATGGTGCGGGTCAGCGAGCCGACCGTCTCGAGCGGCCCGGTGAAGGTGCCGAAGACCATGCCGGCCCGTTCCCGGCCGATCTGGTTGACCGCCGCGGAGGCGTCGTCCAGAGCCATCCGGCTGACGGCGAGGACGAGGGTCCCGATCTGGTCGACGCGGCGCAGGTAGCTGCGCTCGACCCAGCGGTGGTGCCGGTCGTCGGGCAGCTCGGCCACCATCGGGCTGGTCGAGAGCGAGACGTCGGTGCGGCGAGCGGGGGCGACGGCGGTCACGCCCTGCTCCATCGCCGCCCACAGGTCCCTCCGCCCGGTGGCGAGCCCGCTGACTGCGCCGGCCCCGGTGACCACGACGCGGCGCCGGGCCAGGGGTGTCGGAAAGGGGTCGGGGGCGTCGGCGAAGGCCAGTGAGCAGTTGTTGCCGCCGAAGGCGAAGGAGTTGCTCAGCGCAGCCCGGAGGCGCCCCGGCCGGCCCAGGTTGGGGACGATGTCGCGCTCGGGCCGGGCCTTCGCGTACGCGGGGTCGACATTGATCGTCGGCGGCAGCTGGCCGTCGCGGATCGCCAGCACGGTGACCACGGACTCCACCGCGCCGGCCGCGCCCAGGGTGTGGCCGATCTGGGACTTGGTGCTGGACATCGGCGGCGGGTGCTCGCCGAAGAGGGCGTCGACCGCGCGCGGCTCGGCGGAGTCGTTGGCCGGGGTCCCGGTGCCATGGGCGTTCAGGTAGTCGATGTCAGCGGCGGTGAGGCCGCTGCGCACGATGGCCCGCTGCATGGACCGGTGCGCCCCGCTGCCCTGCGGGTCTGGGGCGGTGGCGTGGTGGGCGTCGCTGGAGAGGCCGTAGCCGCGGAACCAGGCCAGCGGCTCGGCGCCCCGGCCCAGTGCGGAGGCTGCAGACTCCAGGATCAGCATGCCGACTCCCTCCCCGAGGTTGAGGCCCGTGCTGCGGGTGAGGGGGGCGCAGGCCTCGGCGTCGAGGGCCTTGAGGCTGTCGAACCCGGCCAGCGAGAGCAGGTCGAGGACGTCGACACCGCCGGCGACCATCACGTCGGCGCGGCCCAGCCGGATCTCGTCGGCCGCCCACCCGATCGCGTTGGCCCCGGCCGCACAGGCGTTCGAGATGACGACCTTGGGGCCCTTGAGCCCGAGGTGCGCCGCGAGGGCGTCGGCCGCGCTGTAGAGCGGGTAGCCCAGCAGGTGCCGGACCCGGGTCGCCTCGACCCCGCCGGCGATGAGCTCGGCCTGCCACCGCTCACCCTGCTCCAGACCCCCCACCGAGGTGCCCAGACCGATCCCGAGGCGGTAGGGGTCGTGGTCGAGCAGCCGCAGCTGGGCGCTGTCGACGGCCTCCTGGGCCACCTTGAGCGCCATCAGGGTGGCCCGGTCGGTGATGGCGCCCACCCGCGGCGGGGTGAAGGGCAGCTCGGCCGAGATCTGGCAGCGCAGCGCCGAGACGTCGAAGCGCTTCGTCGTGCCGATGCCACTGCGTCCGGCGGTGATCGCCTTCCAGACGTTGTCGGTCTCGTCGCCGAGAGCGCAGGTGATGGCGACGCCGGTCACGGCGACCGGCTCACCCATGAGCGGGGTGGATCCGTGGTTGTTCATGGTGGTCCCGTCCTGCCCCCGAAGAGGGCTCATTCCATGGTGGTGGTGAAGCTGGTGGCGATCAGGAACGGAGCGGAGACGGTCTCCACCTCGTCGTCGGAGATCGTGAAGGTCAGCCCGGTGGCCGCACAGGCCCGTTCGACGAGGGCGGTCCCGACGCAGCGGTCGAGGGAGGGCGAGTGCACGGCGTGCAGCACGCGGCCGACGACGCCGTCGCTGACCTCGACCGGCGTGCCGGCGCCGGGGACCGTCGCCGAGCCGACCGGGCCGCGCCAGCAGACGGGCAGCTCGGAGGCCTCCTGCGTGGCGAGCAGGGCCTGCTTACCGGCGAAGTCACCGGAGAAGTCGACGAGCCAGGGCAGTCCGAGGTGGAAGGGGGTGGCGCCCCCCGCGGGCACCTCGGCCTCCAGGTTGGGGAACCGCATCTCCATCCGGCAGACGTCCACCGCTGCCCGGCTGACCTCCGTCGCGCCGTGCGCCACCAGGTCCGCGCGCAGGGCATCGGCTGCCTCGGCCGGAGCCAGCAGGACGTAGCCGAACTCACCGGTCACGCCGGTGCGGCTCACCATCAGGCTGTGGCCCTGCCAGGTCGAGCGGGCCCAGGACTTGTAGGCCAGCGAGGAGATCGCGAAGTCGACGTAGCGGGCGACGACGGTGAACGAGGCGGGGCCCTCGACTCCGAGCACTGCGTGGGCGGCCCCCACGTCGGCTACCTCGACGCCGGCCGTCCGGCTCGCCGCGGCGGCCAGCAGGGTGCCGATGGCGCCCGCCTGCTCGGGCCAGACCTGCAGCAGGAAGCCGCTGCTGAGTCCGTGCACGACGACGTCGCCGACGACCAGGCCCTGGGCGTCCAGGACGAGGGCCTGCTGAGACTGGCCCTCCAGCAGGAAGTCGACGCTGCGCGTGGTGACGCCGGCCAGCAGGGCGCCGCTGCCGGGGCCGGTCACCTCGAACAGGCCGGCGCCCGTGTAGTCGATGATCGCGGCGGACTGCCGGATCGTGTCGTAGCCCGGGGCGCCGACGACGTCGGCGGGGGCGGTGATGGTGGCGGGAGGACGGGTGAGGGTGGTCGTCATGGCAGGTCCTTCGGTCGGGGTCGGTCGGGGTCGGTCGGCGGTCGGGGGGGGGTCGGGGGGTCCGCCGGCGGTCAGCCGGCGGCGTGCTGGGTGACGGTGAGCTTCGCGGTCATCACCACGGAGCTGGCGACGGAGATCTGGCCGCTGACCGAGATAAGGTCGCCCAGCCGCCCGACGGAGCGGACCTTGATCAGCAGCTGGTCACCGGGGGTGACCACGCCGAGGAACTTCGCCTGCTTAATCTCGGCGAGGTAGCCCACCCGGTCGGCCACGTCGGTGTCCCCGGCCTGCTGCGCCGCGGCTGCGCCGTAGACCACGGCCGCGAGCTGGGCGACGCACTCCACCAGCAGCACGCCGGGGTAGATGGTGCGGCCGGGGAAGTGACCGGCCAGCAGTCCGTCGGAGAGGCTGATGTTCTTGATCGCCTCGGCCGATTCTCCGGGCACCACGTCGGTGACCCGGTCCAGCAGGGCGAAGGGGTAGCGGTGCGGGAGGAGCCGCGCGATCTCCTCGACCGACAGGACCACCGGGGTGCGGACGGCCGGCGGGGAGAGGGTCGGGCGCTCGGCGGTGAGGCTCACGTCTGGTTCTCCGCGATGTGGTCCACCAGCCGGTTGAGCGAGAGCAGAGTGGTCGTGTCGTCGTCGGTGATCACGGCGCCATACTGGTCCTCCACCGCCATCGCGAGCTCGAGGGTGTCGATGGAGTCCAGCTCCAGCCCACGGCCGAACAGCGGCTGGTCGTCGGCGATCCGTCCGGGCTCGACGTCGAGCGCCAGCCGGTCGACCAGCAGCTCCTTCACCGAGCTGGTCAGGGTCTGCCGCTCGGCGGCCTGGGCCCGGGTCTCGGTTAGCGTGAGAGTCATGTCCGTGTCCTTTCGAGGAGGGGTGGTGCGGGGGACCAGGGGGGGTGGTCCCCGGTCAGCAGGTGAGGCCGCCGTCGACGACCACGGTGCTGCCGGTGATGTAGGCCGCGGCGTCGGACAGCAGGAAGGCGACCGCGGGGGCGACGTCGGCGCAGGTGCCGATCCGTCCCAGGGGCACCCCGGCCAGGTAGCGGGTGAGGTCCTTCTCGGGCATGGTGCGGGTCATCCCGGTGTCCACGAACCCGGGTAGGACGGCGTTGGCCCGGACGCCGTAGGGCCCCAGCTCCTTCGCCAGCACGCGAACGGCGGCGACGAGTCCGGCCTTGGAGGCGGCGTAGTTGGCCTGCCCCGCCGGGGCGTTGACGGCGCTGGTGGAGGCGACGGCGACCAGCGACCCGGCCCGTCGGGCCGCCATCGTGCGGGCGGCGGCCCGGAGGCACGCGAAAGCGCCGGTCAGGTTGGTGTCGACGACGGAGGCCCACTTCGCGTGGCTCATCATCACGGCGAATCCGTCGGCGGTGATGCCGGCGTTGCTGACGAAGCGGTCGAGGGTGCCGAACTCGGTGCGGACCGTCCGGAACATGGCGTCGACCTCGGCCGGGTCCGACACGTCTGCACGCAGCAGCTCGGCGCCGGGGTGCAGCGCGCGGACCTGCTCCAGCGCCGTAGCCGCCTGGGCCTCGTCGCTCCGGTAGTTCATCACCACGGTGTGGCCGGACCGGGCCAGGCTCTCGGAGATGGCCAGGCCGATGCCCTTCGTCCCGCCGGTGACCATGGCCACGGGGGCCTCGACACTCATCCGGCCACTGCCGCAGTCAGGACGTCGTCCGAGCCCGCGGCCCTGCCCGGCCCTGGCGGCCAGGACAGTGGCAGCCCTTCCCGCAGCACCAGCTGCGGGAGGTCGGGGGCCTGCTCACGGGCCAGCCCGGCGAGGACGCGGCCGGGGCCGACCTCCACCAGGGCTGCGACACCGGCCGCCGAGACCGTCGCCATGGTCGCCGCCCAGCGGACCGGAGCGCTCAGCTGAGCGCGCATGGCCAGGGCCTGGGCGCCGGGGTCGGTGACGACAGCTCCGCTGGCGCTGCTGACGAAGGTGCACAGCGGCGGGGCCAGGACCACGCCGGCCCAGGCGTCGGTCATGGTCGACGCCGCGGGGGCCATCAGCGGCGAGTGGTAGGCGCCGCCCACCGGCAGCGGCTTGGCGCGGAGCGCGCCAGCGGCGCGGGCGGCGGCCAGCACGTCCGCGACCGCCGCCGGGCTGCCCGAGACCACGAGCTGGCGCGCGGAGTTGAGGTTGGCGAGCACGACCGGGCCGTCTGCCGCGTCGCACATCCGTTGCACGCGGTCGGCCTGGAGGCCGACCACCGCACCCATCGCGCCGGGCCGGCTACGCGCTGCCGCGGCCATCGCCCGGCCGCGTCGGACGACCAGGGACAGGGCGGTCGCGCGGTCCAGCATGCCGGCCACCACCATCGCGGTGTACTCGCCCAGGCTGTGACCGGCGACGAGGTCGGGCACGATCCCCTGGGCGGCGAGCTGGTCGGCCAGGGCGAGGGAGTGAACCAGCACGCTGAGCTGGGCGATGGCCGGATCGGCCAGGGTCGATGCGTCGGCGGTGGACATCACAGCGGTCAGTGGCAGACCCGAGACGTCCTCGGCCTCGGCCAGCAGGGCCGGGCCCGCCGGGCAGCGGAGCAGGTCCCGCGCCATCTGCGGGTACTGGCTGCCCTGTCCGGGGAACAGCAGACCCAGCCGCGGTGCGGTCACCGGATGTCCCCGGTCGCGAGCACCCAGCAGACCAGCAGCTGCGGCCCGATGCGGCGGGCGCCGCCGGACACGGTCACGTCCGGGGCGAGCGCATGCAGCACCTGTCCTGTCGCGCCGCCCACCACGACCGCGGCCTCGACCGTCGAGCCTTCGGCGGCCGGGTCCCCGAGCCGGTCGAGGACGGCCGAGGCGTCGACGTCGGTGAGCAGGCCGCCCGGAGGGATGCCGCCGGCCGCCTTGACGACCGCTTCGGTCAGCCCGAAGGCCAGGGCGAGCGCCCAGGGCAGCATGGCCGGTCCGAGCTGGTCCAGCACCGCCCGCTCGCCAGGCCCGCACACCCGGCGCACGAGGGCCGGACCGGTCCTCTGGAGTGCGGCGGCGATGCGCCCGACGTCGGTGAGGTCGACCCCGGTCGCGACCAGCCGGGCGGGCCCGGCGACGTCGAGGCGGAGGGTCCGGCCGGGGTGGGCCGCGCCGAAGGCGGTCCCGGCGACGGGGGACGCGGCGTCGTTGGCGAAGTCTGGGCCCGGGAAGGGGCTTCGGGCGTCGGCGGCGGTGGTGCGGGTGTCGGCGGAAGTCAGCAGCGGAGCTGACCTCCGGGCCCTGCCGTCCACGGTCTGTGTCGTCATGGTCTTCCTCCCCGAGCTGGCCGTCTGACTGGCGGTGAGCCACACGCTAGGACCGGCCCCGGTGGTGCCCCGGACGGTTGTGTCCTGGCCCTGACAGAAGTGTCAGAGCCCCGACAGAGGCCCGGGAGGGTCTGCTCGCGCGTGGCTTGAATGGCTCCCAGGTACTCCACCGGGCCGATCGGTCCGGCTCCTGCCCGCACACCATCGAAGACCTCGGAAGGGCGTCGATCCCATGCCACGTTGGATCCTGAGCGAGCCGAACATCCTGCGCTTCGGCTACGTCGAGACCAGCACCCGCGTCCGCTGGGGCGAGTGCGACGGCCAAGGCCACGCCTACTACGGCAGCTACATTCCCTGGTTCGACCTGGGCCGGGAGGCCTTTGCCCTCTCCGTGGGGGTGGAGTTCTGGAAGTTCAAGATCACCACGACCGACTTCGCCGTCCGCTACCACGCCTCGGCGAAGTACCTCGACGACGTGTCGATCAAGACCTGGGCGCTCGTCCCGACCGCGCGGCTCGACTGCTTCTACGAGCTCTACAACAAGCGGGGCAACCAGCTGCTGGCCGAGGGCCGCTCCTCGCACGCCCTCGTCGACCCGGCCAAGGGGCTGCGGATGCGGGCGCCCGAGGTCTTCCACGAGAAGTTCGAGGAGTTCCTGGCCGCCCGCGCCTCGGAGGGGCCCGGCCGGCCTTACGTCTTCGACCCCGAGAGCCACCCGCGGCCCACTCACGTCTGATCTGAGCTGGTCGCCACCGGCCGCCCACCTCTACCGATCAAGACCGACGCAGAACCGATCAAGACCGACGCAGAAAGGCACCGTCATGGACCAGGTGAAGTACCTGCTCGACGACACCCAGATCCCGACCCACTGGTACAACATCGTCGCCGACCTCCCCGAACGCCCGCCCCGCCCGCTGCACCCGGTGACCCACGAGCCGATGGGCCTGGAGCAGATGCGGTCGCTCACCGCCCGCGCGCTGCTCGCCCAGGACGCCAGCTCCGAGCGCTGGATCGAGATCCCCGACGACATCCGCCAGGCCTACGCCCTGTGGCGACCCACGCCGATGTACCGGGCCCGCAACCTCGAGCAGCGGCTCGGCACCCCCGCCCGGATCTACTACAAGTACGAGGGGGTCAGCCCGACGGGCGCCCACAAGACCAACTCGGCGATCCCGCAGGCCTACTACAACGGCCTCGAGGGCATCACCAAGCTGACCACCGAGACCGGTGCCGGGCAGTGGGGCACCGCGCTGGCCTACGCCTGCGCGCAGTTCGGCCTGGAGTGCGAGATCTTCTGGGCGGGTGCCTCCTTCGACCAGAAGCCGTACCGCAAGGTCGTGATGTCGACCTTCGGTGCGACCGTCCACCGCAGCCCGTCCCCGGTCACCACGATCGGCCGGACCGAGTGGGAGGTGGACCCGCTGGGCCGTGGCAGCATCGGGTTGGCCGTCAGCGAGGCCGTCGAGGTGGCCCTGGCCAACGACGACGTCGGTTATGCGCTCGGCTCGACCGCCGGGCACGTGCTCCTGCACCAGACCGTCATCGGCCAGGAGGCGCTGGCCCAGTTCGCGCTGGCCGAGGACTACCCCGACGTGGTGATCAGCTGCGTCGGCGGGGGCTCGAGCCTGGGGGGCGTCGGGTTCCCCTTCCTGGCCGCGAACCTCAGCGGCGAGCGGGAGACCCGGATCGTCGCCGTCGAGCCCACCGCCTGCCCCGCACTGACCCGCGGTCGCTACGCCTGGGACCACGGCGACATGAAGGGCCTGACCCCGCTGATGAAGATGTACACCCTCGGTCACACCTTCGTCCCGGAGGCGATCCACGCAGGCGGCCTGCGCTACCACGGCATGTCCCCGCTGATCTCCTACGTCAAGCACCAGGGCTGGATCGAGGCCCAGGCCCGCGCGCAGCAGGAGTGCTTCGAGGCCGGCGAGCTGTTCGCCCGGACCGAGGGCATCATCGCCGCCCCCGAGTCGACCCACGGCATCGCCGCCGCGCTCGACGAGGCCCGCCGCTGCACCGCGACGGGTGAGGAGAAGGCGATCTTCGTGCTGATCACCGGTCACGGCCACTACGACCTCAGCTCCTACGCCTCGCACCTCGAGGGCTCCCTGTCCGACACCGAGCTCGACGAGGCCGACCTCCAGAACTTCCTCAGCTCCCTCCCGGAGGTGGCAGCATGACGATCACCGAGAGCCCTACCAACACCCTTGACGCCGAGGAGCTGGGCCGGCTGCGGCACGCCCTGGTCGGGGAGGTCCTGCTGCCCGGTGACGCCGGGTACGAACTGCACCGCAGCGTCTACAACGCCGGGATCGACCGGCGGCCGGCCATCATCGTGGTCTGCGAGGGCCCGGCCGACGTCCAGGCCGCGGTCCGCTTCGCCCGGGCCCAGGAGCTGCCGGTGGCGGTCCGCGGCGGTGGCCACAGCGTGGCCGGCCACGGCACCTGCGACGACGGCCTGCTGGTGGACCTCCGCCGGATGCGCGGGGTCCTGGTCCAGCCGTCCGACGGGCTGGCCTGGGTCCAGGGTGGCGCCACGCTGCGGGACCTGGACGCCCAGACCCAGCTCTACGGTCTGGCGGTCCCGACGGGGCAGGTCTCGGCCACCGGCGTCGCGGGCCTGGCACTGGGCGGGGGGTTGGGCATGCTCCAGCGCCGGTTCGGCCTGACCTGCGACAACCTCGTGGAGGCCCGGCTGGTGACCGCCGACGGCGAGCTGGTCACGGCCTCGTCCGCGGCCGACCCCGAGCTCCTCTGGGCGTTGCGCGGGGGCGGCGGCAACTTCGGGGTGGTCACCGACTTCTGCTTCCGCGCTCATCCGGTCGGGCCGATCATGGTCGCCGGCATGATCGCCTGGCCGATCGAACAGGCTGCCGAGGTGCTGCAGCTGCTCGACCACGTGATCTCGGACGCACCCGAGGCCTTGTCGGCCGACACCATCTTCCAGTTCGCCCCGCCGCTGGCGGTCTTCCCGCCCGAGATGCTGGGCCGTCACCTGGTCGGTATCTTCGTCCGCTGGTCCGGGTCGGTCCCGGAGGGCCTGGCGGCCGTGCAGGCCTTCCGCAGCCTGGAGGGCGTCGTCCTCGACCTCATCCAGCCGGTGCCCCTGGTCGAGGTGCAGCGGATGCTGGACCCGCTCAACCCGAACGGCAACCAGCACCGCTGGACGGGGGAGTTCATCCCCCGGATGGACGACGAGGCCGCACGCGTGCTGGCCGGGCTGGGAGCCGCGCTGCCGACTGTGATGTCGATCATCGAGGTGATCCCCTTCAACGGCGCCGCGACCCGGGTGGGCCGCGACGACACCGCCTTCAGCCACCGCGAGGAGAGCTGGCTCATCCACATCCTGGGCCAGTGGGTCGACCCAGCCGACGGCGATCGGGTCCGGGCCTGGGTGCAGCGGGCCAAGGAGGAGCTGGGCGCGATCGGCTACGGCGGCGGGACCTACCTCAACCTCATCTCCGACGAGGACTCCAGCGCCCGGGTCGAGGCCTTCTGGGACGGCGACCGCCGGGCCCGGCTGGTGGGGGTCAAGGACCGCCTCGACCCGCACAACGTCTTCCGCTTCAACCACAACATCGCCCCGGCCTTGGGCTCCGCCAGGGGCCGGTCGTGAGCGCCACCGACCTGGCTCCCACCCGGGAGGTCTGGAGCCGCGTGGTCGACGCCGCGACCTTCAGCGAATCCGTGCCGCACGACGTCTTCGAGGACATGCGGGCCAGCGGGCCCGTCGTCTGGGTGGACGAGCCGGCGGTCGACCACCTACCCGCGGGCACGGGCTTCTGGGCCGTGGTGGGGCACACCGAGGTGGGCCGGGTGCTCCGGACGCCGAAGGAGTTCTCCTCCTCGATCGGCCTGACCCAGGTCTACGACGCACCGCCGCCGCTGCTGCCCGTCTTCCGCTCGATGATGATCAACATGGACCCGCCGGAACATTCCCGACTGCGCGGGCTGCTGACGCGGGCGTTCACGCCGGCCTCGGTGGCCCGGATGGAGAAGGCCATCAGCGCACGCTGCGAGCAGCTCGTCGACCAGGTCACCCCCGCCCCGGGGGAGACCGGCCGTTGCGACTTCGCACGCGACGTCGTCACCGAGCTCCCGCTGCTCACCCTGGCCGACCTGCTCGGCATGCCGGAGAGCGACCGGTGGCTGATGTTCGACTGGGCGAACCGCGTCATCGGCATGCTGGACGAGGAGTACAGCGTCAGCAGCCTGTTCGACCCCGCCACCGCCAGCCCGATGGCGCGGGCCGCGATGGCGGCCCGGCCCGAGCCGGACGCGGCCGGGCGGATGCCGGACTCCCGCCGCCCGGGCGGGATGGCCGACCTCTACGCCTACGCCCGCGAGCTCGCGGAGCACCTCCGCCGGCACCCCGGTCCCGACCTGATGTCACTGCTGCTCGCGGCCGTCGACGGCGAGGGTGGCCGGGTCAGCGCCGACGAGTTCGAGAAGTTGTTCTGGCTGTTCTGCGTCGCCGGCAACGAGACGGTGCGCAACGCGATCCCGGGGGGCATGCAGGCGCTGCTCGAGAACCCCGACGAGCGGGCCCGGCTCTGGGCCGACCCGTCGCTGGTCGACGGCGCGGTGGAGGAGATGCTCCGCTGGTGGACGCCGGTCGTGCACTTCCGCCGGACCGCCGCGGTGGACACCGAGCTGGGCGGGCGCACCCTCCGGGCCGGGGACAAGGTGGTGGTGTTCTTCTCGGCCGCCAACCGTGACCCGGCGGTGTTCACCGACCCGGCACGCTTCGACCTCACCCGCTCCCCGAACCCGCACATCGCCTTCGGCACCGGGCCGCACTTCTGCATTGGCGCGATGCTCGCCCGGGCGCAGATGCGGGCGCTCTTCACCACGGTGGTCCGTCGCTGGAGCGCCGTCGAGGCCGCGGGCCCGCCGGAGCGGCTGCGGGCCAGCTTCCAGAACGGCATCAAGCACCAGCCCGTGGCGTTCGTCGCCCGCTGAGCCCGTCCACCGGGACCCGACCCGTCCCCGCCACCGGCGGGGCGACCACAGGAGGTCAAGATGAGCACGACCGTGCAGACCGAACACCGCAGCAGCGCACGCTCCGCCCGCTCCGCCGAGGAGATCTGGGCGCTGATCAGCGAACCCGCGAGCTGGCCGGGCTGGAACGCGGCGGTGGCCGAGCTCATCCTGGACGGTCCGTTCGCCGAGGGTACGACCGGCACCCTGACGCCGCCGGGCGGCAACCCGCTGGACTTCCGGCTGCTCGCGGTGCGGCCCGGGCAGGGCTACACCTCCGAGACCACGATCGCCAGCACGGTACGGCTGCGCAGCAGCACCACGCTCGAGCCCGAGGCCGGCGGCGGGCTG
>JAABUN010007560.1_pt1 | contig 11621 bp, 10 predicted proteins | sample 5559311 | NCBI WGS metagenome assembly JAABUN01 (sample SAMN10711877, study PRJNA513370) | rock metagenome | isolation source: Antarctica rocks | place: Antarctica: Victoria Land, Siegfried Peak sud | reverse complement strand
GTTCCCGGTAAGTATAGTTCCCGGTTAAATACTCGGCTACGATTTCTTCTTTTGACTTTCTTTTTTGACTCATTTTGTGCGAAATTAAGTTAACAGTTTTCTGTCAACCTATTTCAGGACAAGTCACATTCCCTTAATATTTTAATAATCCTCTTATCGTCGTATGAGGGAAGGTACACTGTATAGTGCCCTTTATTTTCCGCTCTTTGTTCTCTTATTTGTTTACGGATAACCGGGGTAAATATGTTTTGATTATACGCCTGAAAATGAAAACCATACTGAGCTGTTGTTGGAGCATACTTTGTTAAGATGGCTTTACCAATTGAATTACTATTTTTACATTGAGGGGCTTTTTTATCAAGCACTGCTGCCTGGTGACTTAGTGAAATACACTTTTTATTTTTTTGATAACATGCCCAGGCAGATACAGGCTCAAAATCATTTATAACCAAATCGTAAGACTGTACAGGAAGGCAATTGATTTCCATAAATAATACTCTTATATTGCTCTTCTTATAAGTAGCAAAAAGATCGATGCCTCCATTTTTCCCAAATATAAAGCTTAGACCTTGATACATATACTTTACAGGAAACGGAAGAGTTAAATCTACCTGTGAACCGCTAATCAAGATATCAACTTCATGCTCTTTTTGCAAAACCGGGATTACATCCCTCGCCCTGCTTATATGCCCGTTGCCTGTACCTTGTATGGCGTAAAGAATTTTCATTATTTCATCAGGTTAAATTCCTGCACCATTTGGTTAAAAAGTTGTTGATTGTCCAGGTCAACCTCCTCATCTGCATACATTGCCAACTGATGCTGGTCGTCTTCATTATACCTGTAAATGCACCATTTACCCTCTACACATTCCAGAGCTGAAAGGTTCTCAATCCAATCCCCTGAATTTAAGTACGTAATACTTCCATGCTGATTTTCTATAACCCTCATTTCAGGGTGATGTATATGACCGCATACTACATAATCATACTTATTACTTATACCAATATCGGCACTCGTTTGCTCAAACTTATTAATGAACTTAATGGCTGATTTAACACTGCTCTTTATCTTCTTCGATAAAGAAAGCTTACCCTTTTTAAATACTTTTTCAGAAATAAAATTCGCGAATCTGTTTATTAATATTAAGGTATCATAGCCTGCAGCTCCAAGCCTGGCAAGCCATTTAGCATGTTGCATGGTTACATCAAACACATCGCCATGAAAAATCCATGCTTTCTTATCATCAGGAAAATCAAGAACAATTTTATTAACAATTCTAAATGAGCCCATTTTCAAACCTGTAAACTTCCGTAACATCTCATCGTGATTGCCGGTAACATAATATGTTCTTATCCCCTTACTGATCCAGCCCAATAAGTGCTTCATTACCTTCGTATGGCTTTTGGGGAAATAGCGTTTATTAAACTGCCATATATCAATTATATCCCCATTCAATACTACTACTTTAGGCTGTATACTTTTTAAGTAAAGTAGCAGCTCTTTAGCACGACATCCAAATGTTCCTAAATGCACGTCTGAAATAACAACAATATCTACACGACGCTTTGGTTTCTTCTTCATAGGATAGTTGGATTTCTTAACGGGGAATTAAAATCAGAAAACAGATAGATGAAAACTTTTAAAAATTGATTGGTGATATGGTTATTTATCGAAATAAGCAGGCTGTGGAAACGGGGAGGGGATTTTAGAAAGTTTTCAGTATAATTTTTAAAAATCATCACATTAGTTTATGCAAGCTACCTACCCCGTGTAAAGAGAATATGAATTTGCTATTACTATTGTGTTAACAAAGACGTTGCAGTTTTTATCATTAGCAACAACTGACAGAATTAATAATTACATAATGAACATTATAAAAACCATCAAAAACATTATTACAATTTTTGCATTTTTAATTGGGTTAATCCAACCTTTAAGAACTTCAGCAATGATTTACTCTAAAAACATAAATAACATTTCACTACTTGAAGCGGAGATTAAACGGCTAAAAATATTATATGCCCAGGCTTTGGATAAGAAGGATGATTTGGCTTTAACAGAGTTAAGAAAAAAAATTAAACTCTTAAGAACGAGATTAACTCTCGTCGTTTTTTCTACCCTCGCCGCCATTAATACAACTTAAGCAACTCCTTAATATTTCATTCTGTTTTTATATTACTTTATTAGTTGTGTAAAAGCACTGCAGATTATAGATAAAGGAATTGCTTTAATAAAAGGAAGGAGATAAAGCAAACCTTTATTAAAAGAAAAGCCACCTTGAGAACAAGGCGGCGCTCTAACGATTGCTTGAGATATAAAAGAGTTGTAATAATCTGTGCAAAGATAAAGGTGGGATGTATATATGCAGCGAAACGAAGGTTAAGATACTATTATTAAATAGGCTACTACCTGTTACACATTACCTTATTATCTTCAACCCAAAATAAGAAAGTTATCTTTGACTTATCATTATCATCCTTTTTTTCATAAGAAATTTTACCGCCATTTAATGCCATCAGAAACTCTCTTAGTAAATTTTCCACTTTAGATAGCTCTTCACTTATCTCTTTTTTTCTTTCTTCAAGCTTCTTTAGCTGGCTATGATATTTAAAAAGGTATTCAGCCTGTGCAGGAGTATAGATTACTCCGATTTCAGAAGAAATGTGCTGATTAAATTTTTTATGTGCTTTTTCTACCAATAAAGGAATTTCAATCTGCTCATCAGAAAGCAGTATATAATCATCTATTACGTCGTCTAAATACTTGTATTTTTTATCTTTCATACAATAATTTTTTTTTTGTTTGTTATATAAATGTCCAACATAGTTTGCTCCTCCAATATTAATTTTTTTAACAGGTACAATTACTATTGGGGAGACACTCTTTAAGAAAAGATATTTAAAATTATGTCCCCCGTGAAATTATTTAAATCTTTAAGGCCATGCAAAGCAATTCAAGACATCGAAGATTGCGCTGGTACGCCCTCAATTTTAAGAGTGTATTTAGGAAAATCTTTTATTGCTTCTTGCTCTATTCTCAGACAGTTGAATAAAGACAAAAACCGCTTCAAAATAATATTTGAAGCGGTTACACATTATTAAAGAGTAAAACTTAATAGTGAGATATTGGATTTTAAATTATAAAAAGTATTAAGTTCCTAAGTCTCTGTTAAATGCTAATTATACCCTGGATTTTGATACATCCCTTCAGGGTTTAATTTATACTCGTTGTAAGGAATCGGAAAGTAATAATCCTTGGTAGTGATGTTGCTTAGGGGCGAGTTATCATAATCTGCCTGACTTTTTGATTTGAAATAATTTACAAGTTCAGTCGCATTAAAAAAACGGGTAAGATCGTGCCAGCGGTGATGCTCGAATGCCAGCTCCACTCTTCTTTCGTGCAATATTGCCAGCTTTAAAGTTGGATACTTTGCAACGTATGCAGGATTAGTCATCATCGCTGCATACAATGGTCGTTGCGCTCTTGCACGAACCATATCAAGGTATTTAATAGCATTCAAGTTATCGTTCAGGTACATGTACACTTCAGCAAGATTGAGGATAACATCAGCATAGCGTATAACAATCCAATCGTTACCACCATAGCCCAATGTGCCTGCAGCAGTACTTGCATCTCTGAATTTTGTTATGAAGTAATTAGATGTTTGCGCTGCAAGCTTAATAGAATAGGTTGTACGCACATCACCTGCTTCAAATTCATTCAAAAGGTCTTTTGTAAACAAGGCGCCTGCACTTTGCGAAGGAAACAGGGAATTTATAGTCTCGCCTTTTGCCTGGTTACCTCTTGCTAATGAGGAAGAGTAAGCAGGATCACCCTGCTTGTATTGTATCTGCCAGATGATCTCGGGGTTGGTAGTTTTTTTGTTTACATCAAAAACATCTGCAAAAGGAATGTCAGAAAGATTGGTAAATGTTTTTTGATTGAAGCATGCTAACAGATATGTTTTAGCATTATTAAAATTGGCTGTAGCATTAGCCGCATCTAAACTGGTGCCCATGGTAAGATATACAAGGCCAAGTAAAGCATTGGCTGCCTGCAACGATACTCTTCCTTTACCTGCAGCAGGCTGCACAACAGGCAAATTACTGGCAATTACTTCTTTCAAGTCTTCAACAATTCGGTCATATACTTTTTCTTTCTTCTCCCTGAAAGTGAGTGCAGTTGCCTGCTCTGTTGTAGTAAGTCTTTCTGTTACAACAGGAACATCACCAAACTCTTTTACCAAATTGTAATACATGTATGCCCTGATGGATTTTAATTCTGCTATATATTGTTTCTTCGTTTCCTCATTTGAAAAAGTGATATTATCTATTACAGACAGAATAATATTTGCCCTTGAAATTGGTGTGTACAAAGCATTCCAGTGGCTTTGTAAGTAAGTGTTACCCGGCACTAAAGCAAAAGCTGAAAACTGGAAAGGCTCACCATTGTTCGACTGGTTGTCGGTTGTATTAATATCATCCGCCCTGTCATCTGTCCATAATTGAGCGCCTTCTCCAATACAATTAGAACTTCTTAATGCCTGGTAAACACCATATACACCCGTTGAAATATCTGCTTCGTTTTTAAAAGCATTGTCAACGGAAACGGCGTTAGGATTTGATTGATTGAGAAAAGATTTTTTGCATGCTGTCACCATTACTGATAACATTACAACTGCTATGATAATTCGTGTACGCATAACTAAATTATTTTATTGTTTCAATTAGAACTGAACTTTAATACCTGTATTGAATGAACGCGCCAAAGGGTATTTACCATAATCAACTCCCGGTGTTAGGTTTGAACCGTTGTTGAAATCTACTTCAGGATTATAGCCGAGGTACTTTGTAATAGTAAAAGCATTGTCAACAGATGCATACCATCTTAGCGCACTAATACCTAATTTTTTGGTGAATTGGAAAGTACCAAGATTAACACCCAACATCATGCTCGTGCATCTTATAAAAGAACCATCCTGCAAGTAATAATCTGATAATCGGGTGCTGTTACTTTGGCTGCCTCCGCGCGAAGCCCTGTATTCATGCCCGTTCCCGGGGTTTGCTTCATTGCGGTAACGATCATCTACAACAGCATACTGGTTACCTGAACCTTCCATGTTTCTTATATAGTAATCCTGTCCATCAATTACCTGGTTGCCCTGCGAACCATTGAAGGAGACATTAAAATCCAAAATTTTGTAAGACATGTTTATTCCGAAGCCAAACGTATAATCAGCATAGGGACTGCCAATGATATTTTTATCAGCATCTGTAATAATGCCATCACCATTTGTATCAACAAAATAAAGATCGCCTGGATTTAAAGGTGTAGTTGAATAAGTAGAAATAGGAACAGCTTTTACTTTATAACCTGTAGGAAACTTATTGCCATTGGCTTTGTACACTGCATAGTCAGCATTCACATTAGGCATATCACTTTCTCTAATCATGCCTGCCACTCTTAAGCCATAGAAAGAACCAACAGGTGCGCCTTCTCTTGTAACATGAGTGATGTAACTTCTTTCTGCGCCATTGGTTTGAATTTCGCTTGCGCCGCCAAGACTAACCACTTTATTTTTATTGAACGTTATGTTGCCGCTAAAGTTGAGATCGAAATTTTTTGTTTCAACTGCTTTAACATCCACCTGAAGATCCAACCCTTTATTGGTTATATCGGAGTTACGAAGATTGGTTAAGATGGTACTGCTGCCCGATAATGCAGATATGTTTTGATTGTATAAAAGGTTATACGATTTACTGGTATAATAGTTAACGATCGCCGATAAACGGTTGTTGAACATTGTTGCATCAATACCAAAGTTGTATTGACTTGTTGACTCCCAACCTAACCGGGCATCAGTTAAACCACCTGCCCATGTAGCATTGTAAACGGTGTTGCCAATTACTTCACCACCAGAGCCTGTTAAGTCTTGCTGGTAGCGATAGTTCCCAATATTGTTATTACCAGTTAAGCCCCAGCTTGCACGAAGCTTTAGTGTTGAATTTTTACCAAACAAAGAATGATAAAAAGATTCATTAGATAAGGTCCATCCTGCAGATACAGAACCGAAATCACCCCAACGATTCAGCGGACCAAAACGGGATGATGCATCTCTACGTAAAGAACCTGTTAAGAAATATTTCCTGTCAAAACTATAAATAACACGACCTAAGTAAGACACGAGTGTCGTCGTTGATTTACCCGTTCCGGAAATACGATTGAAATCACCTGCGCTGGAACCGCCTGCTGTTATTTCAGGGACCAGATCATTTGTAAAATTCTTTGCAGCTACGGCAACAATATCTGTGTTAGTTTTTTGCGCAGTATAGCCTGTCAAAAAATCAAAACTGTTTCTACCTATTTGCTTTTTATAGTTCAAAGTAAACTCGCCCAGCAAATCCTGTATAGTCAAATATTGTGCAGAAGCATTTGCTGCTAAAACTGATTGAGATGATCCCGGAGGATTGATGCCATTGCTTAAATTTGTCGGATAGTAATACTCATATTTTTCTGTATAGCTCGAACCACCGGCATTCACTTTTGCTAACAGGTTCTTTGCTATTTCATACGTTGCATTTGTATTGAATGTTGCCCTTGTGCCTTTGCGTGTAATATTAACTCTTTGTGCCAAAGCCACCGGATTCTCGATGCCTTGAAATGCATAGCCAAAGCCATCTGTTTGGGCACCGGCTCCCTTGTCAGAAGTCAACAAAGATCCGTCAGGGTTATAAGCAGGAAAGATAGGCATGTACACTAAAGCTCCAAGAATAGGTCCCTGGTTAAAGCGTCCTTCCTGAACTTCCCTGTTATTTGTATTTGTAACAAATGCACTTGCTGAAGTCTTTAATTTTGGGTTGATGTCTGCATCAATATTTACACGCAGGTTAATCCTCTTCTGGTAAGTGCTGTTTAATATTCCTGGCTGATCTAAATATCCACCGCTGATTAAATACCGGGTACTATTATTTCCACCGGAGAAAGAAACATTATGCCTCTGCACTATCGCATTATCATACAGTTCATTCTGCCAGTCGGTATTGTATTTTGGTGTGATAATTTTTTGTGAGGCAAAATCATATAGTTCCTTTAATATACATACAGAACAACCGGTGGCCGTCTGACCTGCTTTTACAACACGTGTAGCATTATCATCCGAATAAAAAGCATCACTCCATGCAATACCTTTTGCAATAAGGATATCCTTGTAGTTGGCATTTCTTCCATCTATAAAAAGCTGGGCGAAATCTGTAGAGTTCAGCATTTTTACTTTATGCTCTAATTGCTGGCTGCTGATCTGGTAATCGTATTCGAGTTTACCCGTACCTTGTTTGCCACGTTTTGTGGTAATGAGTACAACACCTGCAGAAGCCCGTGAACCATAGATAGCAGCAGAAGCCGCATCTTTTAAAATTTCGATTGACTCAATGTCTTCAGGGTTGATGAAAATATCATTGCCCGAAGTATTAGGGTTGTAACCATTTGTGGAATTGCCTCCGTTACCTTGCCCCTGGCTTATATTACCGCCCATTGCATAACCATCAATAACGTACAATGGCTCTGAACTGGCATTGATAGAACCTATACCTCTCACCCTGATCTTAGCACCTGAGTAGGGAGCGCCGCTCACTTGCGATACCTGCACACCTGCTACTTTACCTACCAAGGCCTGGCTAAGTGTGGGTGATGAAAGGTTTAACTCCCGTGCCTTTACACTTGATACAGCGCCTGTAATATCACTCTTTCGTAAACGTTGATAGCCGATAGAAACTACTTCGTCCAACACTTTGGCTTCAGTTTTTAATTGTACATTAATAACTGAACGGCTTTGTATAGAAACCTCCTGCATAGCAGAACCGGTATAAGTAAATACCAGTGTACCGTTAGCAATAGCATCTATACTGTAGCGACCACTTTCGTCGCTTATCACAGTTTTTTTGGAAGACTTTTCAATAATGCTAACACCAGCAAGCGCCTGGTTACTTTCATCGGTAACTACACCGGTAACTCTTATAGTTTGTGCATACAGTGAGGATAACATCATGCACGAAGCGAAGAATAAAAAGAATTTCAGATGCCCGTTTAAGTGCTTACACAGTTTATGATTTTGTAGAAATTTTGGTTGCATAATATTTATTTAGTTTTTGCGTGTTGAAGTTTTTATTTACCAGCTTATGTTCATTGTATTTACATTGTTTCTTCTTGAAGAGGATACGGCAATTCCGATGGATAGATTATTTAAGAAAGTATATCCTTCCAGTTCATCACTTCTTTCATCTATGTCAACTACTTTAATTACTTCTTCTTTACCTAAGTTGATTGACTTATTGAGATCAACATAAGTGAAGCGCCATTTTCTTCCTTCAACCTGGTTTTGAATTAATACCAGTACTCCTTTTTCATTTATCCAGTTGAGGTTTTGCACCCACGGGCTGCAAGTAAATTTTTTGAAGAGAACTCCTTTATCAGAAGTCTTCTTTGCATTTTTTAAAAAGGTGGGATCGTATAAGCGCACTTCATTTTTCTTATCGCCATAATCAGCAGAGGCTACATACCAGTTGTTTTTGTATTGAACATATTCGGGTCGTGTACCTTGTATGCAAGTATCATCTTCAATAGTGCTTAAGAGATTTCCATCTAATGTTCCTGTACGTTGCAAGCCTTCCCAATCAATACAATAAACAACCGCATTCCATAAGGTCCCTTCGGAATTAAGCCGGATACTGTTACCTATAAACACAGGTAATTTTTCATGATAAGCAATGCCCGTAGGATGATTGATTACATCTTTACCATCAACTGTCAACTTCATTTCTTTACCTGAAAATGTTAAACTATCACCATTCATTCTAAACTGCCTGATCATACCTGTTTCTCTATCTCCATACAAAAAAATTCTTCCCTTCTGATAAGAGATGCCCTGGCATGCCCCAAGAGAATCAACACTGAATGAACGGTTGATCTTCATTGCCACGTCAGCTTTAAAAGCAAAACATAAAACAATAAATAGAGTAGCTATAGGGTTAAATATTTTCATTTTTTTGGGTAAAATTTATGGATCAATCGGCTCTAAAGGATTAATCTGTAAGGCTTCAATTAATGGATAAAATTCAACCTCGGTTTCGCTTAGCCGCTCTCCATTTTTATAAGGTACTTCATGCAATTCTTTCATACACCTTTCAATAAGAGTATTGCTTATCATAGCGCTTTGTCCTCTTGTTGTACAGGTAATGCCGGGCTTGTTAAATGGTATGCCGTTGCGAAACATTATTCTAATGGTGTTACGCATATTAGTGGTAGTATGTCTTGCATGTGGCTCAATGATGATTGCGTTACCCGGTATATGCAATCGCTCAATCATATACTTTTTCATTTCGGTTGCTTCACAAAACCTGGTCTTGTATGGATGAACCTTTCCCCCGGATACCACTATAAATGGAGCAACGCCATTTGCATATTGTAAAGCTGCAAGCCTGCATCGCAAAATACCTTCAGCACTTAATGCAACGTCATGTTCTTCAGGTCCTGCCCCGGGAACAAGTATTAAAGAGTATTTATAATTATCCCACTTAATCGTTTTTATCCTGTTGTACGCAGCTTTGTTTTCGCCGGCAGCCATTGGTTCAAAGTCGCCTGCCTGTTCTCTTTCATTCATTTCTAAAAAATGCAAAGCACAGCTAAGTGAGGGAACAAAGAATAGCCGGTTGTTTTTGGTTTCGTTAATTACTACTGAAACAGTATTGTAAAGAAGGCTTACATAGTTAAGCAGGAAAGTTTTGTTGTCGCGGCTGTCTTTTGTATTAAAGCTTATTGAATCTATATTGGGATAATTAGGCTTGTTTCCTTCCGCATACACGCCTATCGCATAGTTAATTCCCTTAGCATCCTGATCCCATGCCTTTATTAATAACTCCTTTGGCGAAAGGCTATCAAAAAGAATATAAGTGCCGGAAGGAACTAAATGATTTTTTACCAGTTTGCCAAGCGCATTGTCAGGCAAGTATAATGCAGCGAGACGACTAGCGATACTTTTTATCTCGTCTTCCGAAAATTTAATTTTGCCTGTATAGCAGAACCCTTCTTTATTGCAGGTTGTAAGGGCAAGAGATAAACCTTCTACTTTATCTCTTGCTATAGAAGAGAGTACAGGATCGGCGGATAATAATGCTTTTACATCAGGCAACTCCTCGAACAAAGTAAGCAGGTAATAATTTTTTGATTGAACGAAGTTCGATCCGCTCAACAGTTTGTAATCAGGGTTTGGAAGATGGCTCCCGGCATTGACTTTTACAGAAAAAGAGATAATAAAAAAATAAATAAAAAAGAAGATAGAGAATACTTGCCTGCCTGTTTTGGCATAATGAGCAGTGAAGAAAGTGTTTTTAAAACCCCCAATAAATGAAAAATCCATTGGTATAATTTGGGAGCAAAACTCTTTAAGTTATTGTGTAAATTCTAACGATTTAAAAGAGTTAAAGATTTCATCATTCTAATATAATGAATTGATAACATCAACATGAGTAAGGCAATACATAACAGTACTCTACTGAAGAAGGTAACAATTTCATCACAGGAAGATAATATTTTGCTTCCCTTATTAGCATTACAACCTTCTACCTTACAAAAAAATTCAATTATGAGTTTTATTGACTTACTCAATAAGGTAGATAAAGAGTTGTTTGTTCTTATTCATTCAAAGTATACTTCTTCAATTCTCGATATAATAATGTTATTGTTGCGAAAAGCAGAAATATGGATTCCCTTATATGTTACAATGTTAATATGGATTATTCGCAAGCACTCAAAATTTGCAATGGCTTTTATTGTTTGCACAGTAGTTAGTTTTGCCGTAACCGATTTTGTTTCAGCTTCAATCCTCAAGCCTCTTTTTCAAAGACCGCGCCCTTGTTATGAACAGGATCTTCAAAGTATAATGCGTAATATACTTAGTTGTGGCGGACGATTCGGTTTTCCATCATCGCATGCATCTAACCATTTTGGACTTGCCAGTTTTTGGTTTATGGCCATTAAGTTGTTACATAATCGAAAATGGTATTGGCTCTGGATATGGGCAGCAATTATATGCTATGCACAGGTATATGTAGGTAAACATTATCCGTTTGATGTAGCAGCAGGCGCACTATTCGGAACTATAACAGGTTGTACAATGTACCTGGTATTCTGCAAATGGGTTTTCCCTAATAAACTATTTCCCCTGCAAAAGATTGATAGAACCAAGGACTTTATAGGAACCATAAGATTATTAAGGATAGTTGGTAAAGTTAAACGAAGAGGCAGTATTGACCTATAGTTAGCGCATCAATGGCCTAAGCATATGATGCCGGTATTTCCTCCCAACACTTTACAAAGAAAGATTGCTGAAACGTATATATTCAGGTTTTCCTATGAGTTGCTAGTGTTACAATCTTTAAATATCCGAATTAATCTGGTTGATATGTCCATTGAAAGGGTTTAGCTCTTTCTTTGTTATAGGTTTTGATATATTCCATCAGTTGATCTGTTAATTGTTTTTTTGAATGCCATACAGCGCCCTTTAATACATCTTTGGTCAAAATATTAAACCAAATTTCTACTTGATTAAGCCATGAAGAGTAGGTTG
>JAABUN010007559.1_pt1 | contig 11623 bp, 18 predicted proteins | sample 5559311 | NCBI WGS metagenome assembly JAABUN01 (sample SAMN10711877, study PRJNA513370) | rock metagenome | isolation source: Antarctica rocks | place: Antarctica: Victoria Land, Siegfried Peak sud | reverse complement strand
CGGCGCGGTGCCGACCGCCAGAGCGGGCAGCTTGGCCTGCGCCTTGATCGTGCGCGCCTGCGTCAGGAACTCGTCCCAGGTCTTCGCCGGGGCGTCGCTCCCCGCCTGCTGGAGGATCGCCTTGTTGTAGTAGATCCCCTGCGAGCTGTTGCCGTGGATCCAGCTCATCGTCTTTCCCTCGTAGGCGGGGATCCGCTGGCGCTCCAGCACGCCGGGCGATACGTCCTTGATCTGCTCAGCCGTCAGGCCGTACTGCTTGCTGGCGAGGTAGTCGTCCAGCGGCAGGACGACCTTGGCCCGCATATATTCCAGCGTGTCGCTCTCGTAGGCCATGCTGACTTCCGGCAGCCCGCCCCCCTGGAGCGCCGCGCGGAGCTTCTGGTTCAGTGCGCCATAATCGCCCTGGAAGACCTCCTTGACGGTGATCTTGTAGGTATTCTCGGCGTTGAACTTGCCGACGATCTCCTTGATCGCCTCGCCGTACAACGTCGCCTGGATGTGCCAGAAGGCGATCTCGAGCGGCTGATCGAGGGTGATCGCGTCGATCCCGGTGACGGTTGGCACAGCGCTTCCCGCACTCCCCGCGTTCCCCCCGGTGCCGCAGGCGGCCAATAGCCCCGTGCCGACCAGTCCGAGCGCCCCCACGCCGGTCAGGCGCAGGAAATGGCGCCTGCTGAGGCCCCCAGGAGCGGTGTTGGCACCGCTCTCCGTCGCGCGATTGCCCATGCTCTTGTTCCTCCTCCACATCCATCCGGTAGGCGCGCGCTTCGCCCGCCCGCTCTGGGGCAATGCTACCCGTATGACGAGGTGTGCAGTACCGTACAGTGTTAAGGGAGGGCTAAAGTCTTGTTAAATTCGGGTTAATCTGTACCGGCATGAGGATCGGCTGGGGGGCGGCACCACCGGGGGTGCCCCTCGGCGGGCTCGTCGGCCAGTCGCTCGGGCTGCGTCCCACGCTCTTCCTCGCGGGCCTCGGTCTCCTCGGCACCCTGCTCTGGCTCCTCACCTCCCTGCTCCGTACCCTGCGCGAGCAGCCGACGATCGCGGGGCAACGCGGAGTAGCAGCATCGTCCCGGCCTCCTCCTCTGGGCGCGGTCGGCGAATCAACAGGCGAGCGTTTGGGTGAAGAACCGGCGTGATCGCGAGTTGCGGGCGATTGGCGGTATGGATGGGGGTAAACGCCAGAACAGAGGCCACCGGCGATCTGGCCGGTGGTCCCTGTTCTGGCGCTATCGCTAAGAGGCCGTTTCATAACCCCATAAACCAAAAGAAAAATGGCGTGATTGCTACAGACTTAAGGCGCATCGTAGGGTTATGAAACGGCCTCTAAGTTTTCCATGAAGCCGACCGCGGGACTCGAACCCGCGACCTGCTGTTTACGAAATATCGGGCCGCGCCGAACGCCCGATCGGCATTCCGTCGCGGTTTTTCGCCCCCGCACGCACCCCGGAAATGACCGAGAAAGCGGGTCGCGTTGCCCGAACGGGCACAGAATCACGCCCTTAGCGCGGCACCGGCCTCAGGTCGCGTGGCGCGGGATTGCTCTCGCAGGCGATCCCGTCCCGATTCCCATCGAGGACGTTGGGGTCGCTCGGGTCCGCACGGAGGACGGCCTGCGCCTGCGCCTGATTGGCGAAATCGGTGCAGTTGTACTTGTCGCCCTGCCCGATATAGCGTCGGGGATCGAATGTGGGCGCAGGCGACGGTGAGGGCGCAGGCGACGGTGAGGGCGATGGGGACGGAGACGGCGATGGTGACGGAGAGGGTGACGGCGAGGGGGCAGGCGACGGTGAGGATGAGGGGGACGGAGACGGTGACGGAGTCAGGCTAGGCGCGGGCGACGGCGAGGGGGAAGTTGAGGGGGACGGTGACGGGATGGGGGCGGGTGTCGGGAAAGCGCGCGTGATGAACACGGCCATCTCCGCACGGTTGACACCCCGATCGGGGCAGTAGAGCCGCTGCCCATTCCCGGTAGTACTGCAACCGGTGGTTACGCCGCGCGCGACCAGCGCCTCGATGTAGCCGTATTGCGGATGGTCGGTCGGCACATCGGCGAACGTCGGCGTGGTCGGCATCAGCGGCGATTGGCCGAGCGCCCGGATCAGGAAGGCGGCCATCTCGGCGCGGCTCACCCCGCGCTCGGGACAGAACTCCGTGCCGCCACATCCGGTCGTGATGCCGAGCTGCGCGAACTGATCGATGAAGGCGTAGGCCCAGTAGCCGGGCGGCACGTCGGTGAAACGCTGTGAGGCGGGGGTCGGCGGGTTGGCATAGCCGAGCGTGCGGTCGAGGAAGACCGCCATCTCGGCACGGGTGACCCCGCGCTCCGGGCAGTAGAGTTTCGTGTCGCAACCGGTGGTGATGCCCCGCGCGGCGAATTCCTCGATCTGCGTGTAGGCCCAGTATGTCGCCGGCACATCCGTGAACGTCGGCGTGGCGAGCACGGTGCGCGGACCCAAGCCGCCCACCAGGAGCAGCAGCAGTGTCAATGTCCCCACGAATCGTCGCATGGCCCCACCCCCCTATGCTTCGTGCCGGTGGCCGTATGGCCGTGGCGTCTCGCCGCTGCCTTATTGACTCGGGCACTAACGTCTCGATTCGCTCAAAACTCGCCGCCCGAATTGTCCAAGCAGGATCGCCCCCGGCCCGATCTCGGGGTGCATTTCGAGTCGCGCGCGCTCAAAATACTGGACCATGTAGCGATTGCCGTCCTCTAATATCTCCATGAACTGTTCGCTGATCGGCAGGCCGAAGTCCGCGCCGCCCTCGGCCTGTGCGCCCACGTAATAGCCCCGGAAGCGACACACATTGTGCCCCGTCTGCGGGTAGTAGCTGCAGCCGCCGTACTCCGCGTTGAGGAATGGCACGGGCGGGTCGGCGGGGTGGATACGCCGCCCAAACTGCCCGAGCGACACTTCGTATTCCGTCCCTACGAATTCGGGGTGATACTCCATTCGCACGCGCTCGAAATACTGCACGAGATAAGTGTTGCCATCCTCCAATGTTTCCCTGAATTCGTCGCTGATCGGATAGCCATTGAAGGCGAGATCGCCGTGCGCGTACCAGTAGGTGAGGAATCTGCCGCTCGCGGTCTTGCCGGTCTCCGGGAAATAGCGACTCGTCGGTGCGCCAGCAGTGATTTGGAAACAGACCCAGGACGAAGCCGGTACACCCGACGCATAGGCGAGGAAACGTATCGCCCCGGTTGTCGACCGCTCTGCCGATAAATGAATCAGCGTGAAGTTGCCGTTGCTGTCAGCAATCGTGGTACTGCCGGGGATGCCTTGACCGCTGGTGCGATTGTTCAGGCATGCGTCAATATTCGTGAAGCCGCCGTAGATATAGCCAACTTCCGAACCGGGGGGCGCACCGCTCCCCCGCAGCGTGATCGCGGTGCCGTTTGGTCCCGACGCGGGGACCAACTGCAATACAAGCCCTTCACCAGCACCTTCGACCCTGCCACTGGTAATTAGGAGTGGGGATAGCGCCAATACCAATGCTAGCCATACTACGCGCATGGTCCCTCCTCCCTACAACAATGGCCTCTGGACCGAGACACCCCGCCCCAGGAACCTGATCCGCTCGTCTACTGGCACATCCTTGCCGTGGTTCGGACGGAGCACCTGCTTGTCCCCCACCATCTTCAGGCGCTTGATGATCAGATCCTCTTCATCGCGCAGCGCCACCATCACCCGGCCAATCTCCGCCGAAAGCCGCGTGCTGTAAATGACCACCTCATTCGGATTGATCTCGTCGGCCATGCAGTCCCCGATCACCGGTGCTTCCCACAAATGCTTACTGCCCTTCACCCGGCGTGGGAGGGTGTCGTCTACACCCTGGATGACACTTGCGCCGGGACCGGCACTGTAGCGTAAACCCTCAGCCGATCGCGGCTCCTCATAGGGTTTGATGCCGAACCGCTCGTAGAGATCGCGCTCGGTCAGTTGGCGTGGACGGGCGACATGAACCGATCGACTCTCTGCCCCCGCCGACTCGCTACCAAGCAGATAATCCACCGATACCCCGAGCACCTGTGACATCGCCGCCAACGTCTCGCCGGAAGGAAGCCCGCCACGTATGCGATGACGATTCTTCCAAGACGACCAATATGATCCAGCTTGACCGATGCGCTCGGAGAAATCGTAGACCTGTAAGCCTACATCCTCCCTGGCACGATCAACCCGCGCAATAAAACCGTCCGGATCACCCCGCAACACTTTGCTCATCTGATTACGATAGCAATATTGCACGATACCGTCTAGTGAGTATTGCATCGGTGATACATCCATGCTATAGTTATTGCAGGCACAATATTACGGGAGGTGGCAGATGCTGGCGGCGCTCATCAAGTCGTATCAGGGGACATTGACGCAGGACGAGTACGCGGCACAGCTTGGCATCGCCCAGGGCACCCTTTCGCTGATCTACAGCGGTCGGCGCGGGGTAGGCGTCGATGTCCTCCGCGCGTTCTTGCAGCGTTTCCCCGAAGCCGCCCCCGAGATCGCCGCCGCCCTCGCCACCCCGGCAGGGGAGAAGGTCGTGGCGGCATGACGCGTCCACGCACCCCGCTGTACACGTGGCGCAAAGCCGCCCGTTTGACCCAGGCGCAGCTGGCCCCGCGCGTGGGCCTCTGCCTGCGCTCCTACAAGGCGATCGAGGCGGACACCACGCAACTGCCCGGTCGCATCGCGGAGGAGTGCGCGGCGATTATCGGCGGCATCCTCGGTCGCCCGGTGGACCCGTACCGTGACCTCTACACCCGCCCCTACACCCCACCCGGTATCGACAGCGCCGCGCGCCCCCCTGGACGGCAAACCGGGGCGCGCGGACGGGTACTCCCGGCGCGCGGCGCTGCGCTACGCCTCGTCCGCTGACACCACAGGAGTCGCCATGTACACCCGCCCGCCGCCCCGCTCTTCTCGACAACCCGCCGACCGTCCGCACCGCCGCACCGCCTGTCCGTAGTGTCCCGACCGCCACATGCGGGCCTACAGACACCGTACACCCGCCGACCCGCCAGTGACACAGATGAACGAGACGAGGGAGGACATGGACCGCTACATCGATCGCGACCCCACACCGCTCGCCAGCCTGGGGCTGGACTGCGTGGCGCTGAATACGGCGATCCAGGAGTTGCGACACGCGCAGCTCGGCGAGGAGATCAAGACCTTGGCTTTACAGGCGCGGATCAACAGGCTGCAAGGCGCGCTGTCCGATCTGACGCAGCGGTTAGAGCTGAAAGCGAGCAAAACGAAAGCCGATACCCCCCGCGAAGAGGTACCGGCCTGACTCGACGGCAAAGCCGAGCTACTGAACTGATTGGAGTTTACCACATGAGCGACACCCCCGACCGCTACCCGTATGCGCCGACCCTGACCGGGACCACGCTGGCCCGTCCGGTCCCCTCGCGCTCGACGCCCGGACTGACGCACGACGCGCCGTGGCGGGACATCGCGAGCGGGGTGTGGGCATGCCCCCGTTCCTGTCAGGCCCACAACAAAGCCGATCATAGCCACCAGCGTGACCTGCTGCTCCTGGGCGACCGGCTCGCGCGGATCGCCGGGGAGTCCGGGCGCGACCTGACGCTGGTGGTGCTGGACCTCGCGCAACAACTCGCGCGGGCGGCGCGGCTGACGGACGGGCTGCTCGCCTATCAGCTCGAGTGGCTGGCCCCGCGCGACGCGACCGCAGGCCGCGACGGCTACCCGCTCACGGTGGTCTGGCTGGCCGCGACGCTGGCGGCGGACGACCGCGCGGCGCTGGCACATGCGGCGCGGGTCGCCGGGCGGGCGGTGGCGGCATGAGCGCGCAACAACTCCCGCTCACCAGGGCCGTTGCCAACCAGCACCGCGTCATCGTCACGGATGGCAGCGCGGTCGCCGGAACGGACGACAGCGGACTGCTGTACCTCTGCATCCAGGACACGCAGGGGTACAGCGGCCACCTGCTGTACCTGCAAGACCGCGAGGAAGCGATCGCCGTGGCGAACGCGCTCCTCGCCGCAGTACGGGCGCAGGATGAGGCACAACAGGCGGAAAGGCGAAAGGCATGAAGATCACCCCGAGCGTGCTCCAAGATCTACGCGCTGCCGAGCGAGGGATCGTCAATCTCAACGCGCTTGACCCGGATGAGCAGGTCGAGGCGCTGGCAATGGCGTTGGCCTTCGTGATCCGCGCCGTCCGCACCGCCTGCGAGCCAGACCAGACCTACGCCGCCGACCGGCTGCTGGCTGAGCTGGCGGAGCTGGCAGCGAACGAGACGACGTAGGCCCACCCGACGTGCGGGGCGGGCCGTGGCGCACCGCCCCGCGCACACCAGGAGGAGACGATGAGCATCATCGAGACGGCCTACGGCGAGCAGGTCGCGGCCAGACTCTGCACCACGATCGGATCGCTGGACGAGGCGACCGCCGCCTACCAGACGACCGGGGACGCGCTGGTGTGTCTCGCGGCGGACCTCGCCACGATACGCGCCCGCCACGAGGAGGCGCTGGACAAGGCGCGCAGCGCGCATCTCGGCGACCCCGATCTCGGCGGCAACGATCGGGCGCGGGCGGCGAACCTCGCGGTACGACTGCACGACGACCCGACGCTCGACGCCAAGCGCGACGAGTTGGCGCGGACCCAACGACTCCACGACGAGGCCGAGCGCGCCCACAAGAACGCCTATCACCAAATGGAGAGTGCGCGGGTCGCGATCGGCGGCTACGCGGCGGTGCTGGGGGCGACGAAGGGCTGACACCGCCCGCCCGGTCGCACTGGCCGGGCGGCGCGCACACCGAAGGAGCTGACACGATGACCCACACCATCGCGTACCGACCGAGCAAGATCATCCGCTACACGCGCGTCCCGTCCCGTCGGGGCACCGCGCGCCGCCCCGACGCCTACCGCTGCGCGCGGTGCGGCGGCGAGTGGCCGCTGGGCGGGTACGACAACGAGGCGGCGTTCGTCGACCACTGGTGTGGCCTGTGGGCCGTGTTGGGGCGACTCACGCGCCGACTGCGGGGTACCCGATGAGCGACTACCGCTTCGCGGATGTCCAGGCCCGCTACGAGGACTGGGCCAGCGCGCAGGGCCACGCCACGCGGACGACCACGCCCGACCCCCAGGACTTCGCCCTGCGGGTCATGGAGGAGGTGGCCGACGACCTGGAGGAGGAGAACGCCCTGCTGCGGCTGCAATGCGCCAGGGCGGCGCACGAGTACGCCCGCCTGCTCGCCAGAAGGAGCCACACGCGCCGGACCCGCGCGCCGTGGCGCGATTACCCGCTCGCGCTCGTGGCGATCGTCTGGGACGCGCTGGTGGGGGAGGACCGCCACAACCTGACCGGCTTCCTCGCGTGCGTGCTCTGCGCGGCGGCGTTCGTGGCGTCGCTGTTCTTCGGGCCGGGGGGAGGAAGGTAATGACTGAAATATGGCAGCCCGTTGTCGGGTACGAAACGCTTTATCAGGTGAGTTCCCTGGGACGTGTGCGCCGCATGCTCAATCGAAACGGCAACCCGCTTCACGAGCCGCTAATCCTACAACTCATCACCCGTCAACGTGGCTACTTGCAAGTGAACCTCTGGAAACAGAATCGCCATCAGTCCTGTCGGGTACATCGTGTCGTCATGGCGGCTTTCATTGGTCCAGTGCCAGAGGGTATGCAGGTAAACCACCGTAACGGGATCAAAAAGGACAACTCCCTGGAAAACCTGGAATACGTCAGCCCTGGGGACAATGTACGCCATGCCAAGGAAGTCTTACATGCAAACCAGGGCATAAAGCACCCAGCGCATCGATTGTCGGAAACGGCTGTTCGGCACATTCGGACAGCAGGACTCGCGGGACAGTCGAGGACGGAACTTGCTCGGGAGTTTGGTGTTTCCCGTGGATGTATCGGCAACGTCCTCAGCAACCGTAATTGGAGGCATGTTCGATGAGCGAGGATCATGTCAAGTTCAACGCCTCCGAACACATCATGAATCTACGTGGCAAAGATTACCTGCCAGTTGCCGCGCGGATCCTGTGGTGCCGCAACGAGCACCCGCAAGCGGTGATGCGGACCACACTGATGGAGTGGAACCAAACCGAAGGGTGGTGTCTCTATCGAGCCGAGGTGACGTTGCCGGAGGGCGGCCACGCCGAGGCTACCGCCACACAGAACAAGAAGGACTTCCCCCAGTACCTAGAGAAATGCGAGTCGAAAGCTTTGGGTCGCGCGCTGGGATTCTTGGGCTACGGCACGCTTGCCGTGGAAGACGAAGACCCTGCCAATCCCAATATTGTGGACACGCCGATCGCGCGTAATGTCCCGGCACCCCGCAGCACTGCCCCTATACGTCCCCAGGACGAACCGCAAGCGCCACCCGCACCCATCGCCCCCGAACCCCTTACCGAAGCGCAGGAGCGCACCGTGGCCGAGGCGCGGGATATGGCGGAGGCTCGTGACACGGTGGGCGCGGTCGATGCCCTGCTGCGCTCGCTCAAAGTCGCCGCAACACCCGGCCAGTGGAAAACGATCAGCGCCCACCGCGCCAAATTGATCGCGCGGTGCTACCCCGAAGCGCAGATGAATGGAGGGAACGCATGAGCAGCCCGCACCGCCCGCCGCCCGACCACGAGCCGCCCGCCGCCGCCGCCGCGCTCGCCGTGCCCAGACGGCCCGCCAGGAATACCCCGCCGCGCTGGCATGTGCGGGCGCAACAGCGCGCGATGGCCCGCCAGGACGCCGCACGCGGTCACCTGACCCCGTTCCTCGCAACCGCGCAACCCTGTCCGCCGACGCCGTACCGCTTCGCCGACCTGCCGTCCGACCCCTACGGGCGCGGCGCTGGGGGCGGTTTCCCGGACGCGCCGTGGCGACCGGCCCCCTGGCTCGCGGAGGAACTCGCCGCCGCCGAAGCCGCTTGACGCCCGCCAGCGCGCGACGCGGGCTGTCCGCGTCGCGCCGAGAGGAGACCGCGTGTCAACGACCCCCGGCTAAAGGCCGGGGGCTTGTCCCTGGCACGGTGCCGAGACAATAGGCGGGCTGACAGCCGCCCGTAGCAGATAGTCCTGGCGGATATTCAGGGAGGCATTATGGTCGGCATGCAGGGCAACGCCACACGAGACGCAGCGGAAGTCGGCCTGGTTCGGGCGGTTCGCCCGCTCCCGATGCCCGCACGCGCTGCATTTCTGGCTGGTGTAGCGCGGATCGACGTAGCCGATAGCCACGCCAAGCGCTTGCGCCTTGTACGCCGTGAACGCCTGCAATTGGGCGAACGACCAGCTATGCAGCCGTCGCCGTTGTTGCTTGCGGACTTTGGCCCGCCCCCGAATATCCGTCAAATCCTCGAAGGCGAGCGTCGCGCCGGGTTGGACGCTCGTGACGAGGCGTTTGGACAGGACGTGATCGCAGTCGCGCCGGAACCGTCCCTGCTTGCCGGACAGCCTTTTCAGGTGTCGCTTGGCGTTGCGGGTGCCTTTGGCTTGCAATCGTCGCCTGAGGTTGTGTGTGCGTCCCTCGACTACGCCCCAGTGGTCGGAGCCGTAGTGGTTGCCGTGCGAATCGGTGGCGGGGTGGACGATGCCCAGGTCAACGCCGATAACCCCCCCGGTCGGTTCGGTGGACTGTATCGGGGCGGTGACAACGACGTGCAGCCACCAGCGGCCCTGCCGGTCGCGGAACAGGTCGGCGCTGGCCGTGCGCCAGTCGGCGTAGCGGCGGTGGTAGCGGGAGAGCCGGAACGTCACGACCGTGCGCCCCTGTGTGGTCAAGAGCGAGGCCGTACCCGCGGCAAGGTTGACGCGATAGGAGCGGGCGTCGTAGCGGATCGGACAATGGCCGGACTGCGGCAGGGACGGCAGGCGGCGCTTGTCCTCGGTGCGCTTCAGTTCTTTGGCCGTGAGTGCTTTGGCCGACTTCAACGCCTCGGTGGCCTTGACGCGGGCGGCACAGACGAGTTGCGCGGGGAGCCCCGTCCTGGCCCGCTCGGGATAATACGTCGCCTTGTGCAACTCCACGCCATTGGCGATACCCGCAGCCCACCCCGCCGCCGCAACGACGTTGAACGAGGACGTATACAACGCCACCGTCTCCGCGAAGAGCGTGGCGGTTGCGGCATCGGGCCGGAGTCGGAGTCGCACGGTACGCTGCATATCCATGTTCATATATTACCACGAGTATCGGCGCTTGACAACGGCACCACTTTCCTCTCCCGGTTGAAACCGGGAGTATCCAGCGGAGAACTTCTATGAGCCGACCGAGACTCCTGGATCTCTATTGCAAAGCCGGTGGTACCTCGATGGGTTATCACCAGGCCGGATTCGACGTCACCGGCGTGGACATCGAGCCGCAGAAACATTATCCATTCCGATTTGTGCAGGCCGATGCCCTGGAGTATGTCGCGGCGCACGGCCACGAGTACGCGGCAATCGCTGCCAGCCCGCCGTGCCAGGGGTACAGCCGGATGCGCCATCTGCCGTGGCTCAAAGACAGGGTGTATCCGCCGCTGATCGAGCCGACGCGCGCCGCGCTGCACGCCACGGGCAAGCCGTTCGTCATCGAGAACGTGGAAGGTGCGCCATTGGAGAACGCGATCACCCTCTGCGGCACGATGTTCGGGTTGAAGATGTACCGCCATCGGGTATTCGAGACTTCATTCTTCCTGCTCGCGCCGCCCCACGCCAAGCACCGGGTCACGATCGGCAGCGGACACATGCTCAATGACCGGGCGAACGCCAGTGCCGATGGGTGGGTATCCCTGCCGAGCAAAGGGCGCGGTTCGCCGCTGAATGGCCTACGCGGCAACGGTGATGAACTCACCGTTGCCGGCCATTTCAGCGGGATGGAACTGGCCCGTCAGGCGATGGGGATCGCCTGGATGAATCGCGCCGAGCTGAGCCAAGCGATCCCCCCGGTCTATACCCGCTTCATAGGCGATGCGCTACGCGCCCACATAGCGTATCAGGAGGCCGCATGATCACCACCCGCGCCGCCACCCTCACCGTCCGCCTCGCCCTGCACGCGATCTGTTGCGCGCGGTGCTCCGGGATCGTGCCGCTCGAGCAGGCCGAGCAGATCAGGTACGGGCACTGGTGTTGCCGCAGTTGGGACAACTGTCGCGCTCGCCGGGCCACGCATCGCCGCATCGCGGACGCCCTGCGCGCGGACGACGCGGCGAGCGCGGTGGCCGCGTGACGCTGAAAGCGCCGTTTCCCTGGTTCGGCGGGAAGAGTGCGGTCACCGATCTGATCTGGGAGCGTTTTGGCGATCCAGCAAACTATGTTGAACCATTCTTCGGGTCCGGTGCGGTCCTCCTTGGGCGTCCTACCCCACCACAGATCGAGACGGTGAATGATGCCGATGCACTCTTGTGCAATTTCTGGCGTGCCTTGCAGACGGACCCTGATGCGGTGGCCTATCACGCCGATTGGCCCGTCGATGAAGTCTCGCTCCACGCGCGGCACCTGTGGCTGTTGGAGCGCAAGGCCGACGTCGCGCGCCTGATCGCCGACCCCGACTGGCACGACGCCCAGATCGCGGGATGGTGGGTCTGGGGGCTGTGCTGTTGGATCGGTTCGGGCTGGTGTTCGGGGCGCGGCCCGTGGCACTTGGTCGATGGCGTGCTGACCAAAGATGGCGGGGAGTTGCCCGGGGCCGCC